>Ga0105240_10005787_pt1 | contig 18337 bp, 11 predicted proteins | sample KBSC54metaG_FD_80426 | JGI IMG/M metagenome (GOLD analysis project Ga0105240, IMG submission 80426) | Corn rhizosphere microbial communities from Kellogg Biological Station, Michigan, USA - KBS C5-4 metaG | ecosystem: Host-associated > Plants > Roots > Rhizosphere > Soil | place: Michigan, USA...
GCGGCTTTGCGTCTTGGCGTGAATCACCACGGCGCAGTCTCGCAATTACGAGTCGGCCGTCCGGCGGCCGCCGCATAGAGTTGTAGGATAGGCGCTTTCGCCTGTCCGTTTATCGAAGTGAGGAGTCAGAATGGTAGCCACACAAAGTAGGCGCGTTTTCGCAATTCTTAGTTGTGCGAGTTTTAGTTTGGCCGCGCAGACGGCACACGTGAAGGAGCCCGCGGATTACGTCAATCCGAACATCGGCACGATCGGCCATCTGCTGACCGCGACCGTTCCCTACGTGCAGGTGCCGCACGGCATGGCGCGGATCGCGCCGGTCACCACGCCGGGCACGCAGGACCGCTACCTAGCCGACAAGATCTTCGGCTTCCCGGCCGGTCCGGCGACCCTGATGGCGTACACGGGCGACGGCGCCCCGGTGTCGCACTACGATCACGATTTCGAAACGTCGACGCCCTACTGGTACAAGGTGCGCCTCGACGATTCCGACGTCGAGGCGGAGTACACGGCCACGCAGGCGGCGGCGTACTACCGGTTCCACTTCCCGGCCGCGCCGCACGCGCATCTCTCGTTCACGGTACGCGGCGGCGAGGTCGAAGCGGTCGGCCAGAACGCCGTATCGGGGTCGGGCAACTCGGGACGGCAGGAGGGCACGGACGGCGTCCACTACTTCTTCTATGCCGAGTTCTCCAAACCCCTCGCCCGCGACACGAAGACGACCAACGTGCGAGGCAGCTACGTCACCGACTTCGCGGCGGCGGCCGGCGACGTCGTCGAGGTGCGGGTCGGCATTTCGCACATCAGCGTCGAGCAGGCGAAGAAGAATTTGCAGCGCGAGATCCCCAAGGCCGGCTTCGACATCGTGAAGGCGAAGACGCGCGTTGCTTGGAACCAGGCGCTCGGCACGATCCAGGTGAAGGGCGGAACGGAAAAGCAGAAGACCATCTTCTACACAGCACTGTATCGCACGCTGTGCCGCATGACCGACATCACCGAAGACGGCCAGTATTACAGCCGCTACGATCGCAAGGTCCACGCGGCCGACGGCCACGATTTCTATCTCGACGACGGCCTGTGGGATACCTACCGCAGCGCGCATCCGCTCTCGCTGCTGATCGAGACGCAGCGGCAACTGGACATGGTGCGTTCGTACATCCGGATGTACCAGCAGAGCGGTTGGATGCCTTCCTTCCCGTCGCTCGGCGGCGATCGCGCGGTGATGATCGGCCATCATTCCACCGCACTGATAGCCGATGTGTACGCCAAGGGCTACCGCGATTTCGACGTCGAAGAGGCGTACGCCGGCATGAAGAAGAACGCCATGGAATCCACCATGCTGCCGTGGCGACGCGGTGGCCTGACCTCGCTCGACAAGGTGTATCTCGACAAGGGCTTCTTCCCTGCTCTCGCCAAGGGCGAAACCGAATCCATTAAAGAGGTCTACAACTTCGAAGCGCGCCAGGCTGTCGCGGTGACGCTCGAGAATTGCTACGACGATTGGTGCCTCGCGCAGGTGGCCAAGGGGCTCGGCAAGCACGACGATTACGCGTATCTGATGAAGCGGGCCGGCAACTACGCGAACCTCTTCAACAAGGCCACCGGATTCATGTCGCCCAAGAGCGCCGACGGCAACTGGGTCGAGGGCTTCGACCCAAAACTCGGCGGCGGCCCCGGCGGACGCGCCTGGTTCGCGGAGTGCAACTCGTGGGTCTACACCTGGCACGTGCAGCACGATCCGGCGGGACTGATGGCGCTGATGGGCGGTCCCGATAAATTCTCGGCCAAGCTCGATCAGTTGTTCCAGGAGCAGCCCGGCGCCTCGAAATTCACCTTCCTCGGACAGTTCCCCGACATGACGGGCCTCATCGGCATGTACCCGCAGGGCAACGAGCCGGCCTTCCATATTCCCTATCTGTACTCCTACTGCGGCCAGCCCTGGAAGACGCAGCGCCGCGTCCGCCAGATCATGGACGTCTGGTACGGCGACGGTCCGCTCGGCATCTGCGGCGACGAAGACGGCGGCGCCATGTCGAGCTGGTACGTGCTCAGCGCCATGGGCTTCTATCCCGTGAGTCCGGGCCAGCCCGCGTATGAGATCGGCAGCCCGCTATTCGAGGAGACCCGCATCACACTCGACAAGGGCAAGGTCTTCACCATCACCGCCCGCAACGTGTCCGCGCAGAACAAGTACATCCAGTCGGCAACCCTGAACGGCAAGCCATGGGACAAGCCGTGGTTCGCCCACTCCGACATCGCCACCGGCGGCACCCTCGTACTGCTGATGGGCGCCAAGCCCAACACGTCCTGGGGCAGCAAACCCGAGTCCGCCCCGCCCTCGATGTCGAGGTAACACCGGCGATCTTGCCCATTCTTGTAACACCGAACCAATGGGCGAGGGACGGAAATCGAGTGTCTGCCCCAATTGTGATCGGGCCGGGTGGCTCGCAGAACTCGGCCGGTGTTCCAACTGCTTTGGAACGGGCATGAACGTGAAATGAACTCAAGCGAGCCGAAGTGCCGCAACTGGGAGGCACCGGAAAATGCCCGGCTTGCGGTGGCGCCGGCCGAATCTCCGGAACGTAAGGCGTGGCGCACGTTTCCGCGGGGCCGCTGCCCTGAGGCAGATCGAACACCTGAGAACCCCGCTCCGAAGGGAGTGGAGATGCGGCGGACAGGCTACGCTGCCACTTATCTCCCATTCAGTGGCCGCGGCCGCTAAATCGCTGGTGCCACAAGGGGGCCTCAGATGAGCCTGCCCGCCGAGCGCCAGCTCGGCCGACGTGCCGCAGGTGCCTGAACTTCGGAGATTTTTGTGCGCCCCCGGTAACACTGGCTATCTTTGTCGCCGGTTGCCGAGCGCCAGCACGGCCGACCCGCCACGCTTGATCGGAGGCGCCCGCCGTTACCCTACGGGATAATCACCGTCCCGTCGAGCGCCCGATCCGTCCCATACGCCCCGCCGTTGCGGACTTCGCTGATGGGGTACTTGGCCGCCATCTCCTCGTTGATGTCGATGCCGAGGCCGGGCCGGCCGCTGCCGTACATGTAGCCCTTGCGGATCTCGGCCGTACCGGGCAGCATCTCGTGCACCTGCGGCGGGAAGTGATTTTCTTCCTGAATCCCGAACGCCGAACTCGAAATATCGACGTGATAGGCCGCGAGCTGATTCACAGGATCGTTCTCGCCGCCCTCCTGGAAGGCCGTCTTCACGCCGAAGACCTCGCACAAATTCGCGATCTTCCGAGCCTGCGTGATGCCGCCGATCGCCGTGACCCGCGTCCGGATGAAGTTCACCGCATGGTCGGCGATCAAGGGATAATACTCCGCCGGGCTGGAAAACACCTCGCCGACCGCTTGCGGCGTCGCGCAGATCTTGCGAACCTCGCGGTACCAGTTGAGGTGCTCGGGACCCAGCAGGTCCTCGACGAAGAACATGTGGAAGGGCTCCATCTTCTTCGCGAAGAGCACGGCATTCGCGCCGGTCAGGTGCGAATGGACGTCGTGAATCAGCTTGGGCGCGAACCCGATTTTGGAGCGCACGTACTCGAACACCGGCGGGACCGTCTCGACGTACAGGTCCTCATCGAAGGCCTGTCCCTGATAGCCGCCCTCGGCGCGATTTCCCTGGCCGGCGGGAATAAAACCGCCGCCGCCGTACCCCTGCCCGTACTGCAGGCGGATGTGGCGGTAGCCGGACTCCATGCTCTTCGAGACGGCCTCGGCCGCTTCCTCCTTCGTGCGGCCGCCGACATGGTCGTAACAGGCGACGGCGTCGTGGGCGCGCCCTCCGAGCATTTCGTAAATGGGCATGCCGGCGCGCTTGCCCTTGATGTCCCACAGGGCCTCGTCCATGGCGCCGATCACCTTGTTGTTGACCGGCCCGCCGCGCCAGTACGTCTTGAAATTGGCGCTCTGCCACAGGTCCTCGATGCGATCCGGGTCCTTGCCGATCAGCCACGGCTTGAGGTGCTTCCCCAGGGCGCTGATGACCGCCTCGGTCTGGTAATTGTCGTTGGCCGACCCGATGCCATAAAGTCCGGGCTCGCTGGTGACGATCTTAAGGAAGACCCAGCGGTAATTGCGGCCGGCACTGGTCGTGATCACTTTAACGTCCTTGATGGTCAGGGGCGGCAGTCCCTTGAGCCGGCTTGTGTAATCGTCGGCCGCGGCGGCGGTCATGAGGGGGGCAGCCAGGGCAGTTTTGAAAAAACTTCTGCGTCGCATGCGCTGACTATATCGGACAGATCGCTCCGGGACAAGGTTATCGGCCTGTTACGGCCGGTAGCTACTGAATGATTCTTGCGGTATGGCCCGCGTGCCGGGATGATAGAAGAAGAATGCATAAGTTCCTCACACTTCCAGCTCTCGCAGCGGTCGCTCTTGCGGCGGGCAGCCAGACGCCCAAGGACCTGACGAAGTCGGTCAACGAGTTCATCGGAACAGGCGGCCACGGCCATACGCATCCGGGGGCGACCATTCCGTTCGGCATGGTACAGGTCGGACCCGACACTTTCAACGAGGGCTGGGACTGGTGCTCCGGCTACCACTACTCGGATGGCTCCATCATGGGGTTCAGCCACACGCACCTCAGCGGCACGGGGATCGGCGACATGCTGGACGTCTTGGTGATGCCGGGTACGGGGGCGGTGAAGCTCGTGCCGGGGACGCGCGAGAAACCCGAGGACGGGTACCGCTCGCGATTTTCGCATGCCGGGGAAAAGGCCGAGCCGGGGTACTACTCCGTGATGTTGAAGGACTATGGAATCCTGGCCGAACTGAGCGCGACGGCGCGCGCCGGAATCCAGAAGTACACGTTCCCGCGGAGCGACAGCAGCCACTTCATCGTGGACATGACGCACGTGTACGGGGCGGCGAACCGGGTGCGCAACGTCACGCTCGAGGTCCGCGGGAATGACACGATCGTCGGCGGGCGGACGGTGAACGGATGGGCGCGCGGACGGCAGATCTTCTTCGCCATGAAGTTCTCCAAGCCGTTCCAATCGTCGGAAATCGTGGGCGATGGCAGGAAGGCCGTGATCCACTACACGACGGCGAAGGGCGAAACGATCTCCGTGAAGACGGGCATTTCGTCCGTGAGCATCGAGGGCGCTATGCAGAATCTGGATCGCGAGATTCCGGCGTGGGATTTCGCGGGCATCCGCAAGGCGGCGCACGAGGCGTGGCAGCACGAGCTTTCCAGACTCACGGTGGAAGGCGGCGACGCCAAACAGCGCGAGATTTTCTACACGGCGCTGTATCACACCATGTCGTCGCCCACGCTGTACGACGATGTGGACGGCCAGTATCGCGGGATGGACGGACAGGTGCACAAGCTGCCCGCCGGCCAGCACAACTACAGCACGTTCTCGCTGTGGGACACGTATCGCGCCGAACATCCGCTGTTCACGCTCATGGAACCGGAGCGCGTGACGGACCTGGTGAACTGCCTGATCCGCATGTCGGAAGAGAGTCCCGCTGGCATGCCGGTTTGGGTGCTGCAAGGGTACGAGACGGGCACGATGACGGGCTACCATTCGGCGTCGGTGATCGCCGAGGCGGCCGTGAAGGGCTTCAAGGGCATCGACTACGCCCGCGCGTACGGGCCGATGCGCAAGCGCGCGCTCGAAGATGATTGGCGCGGGCTGGGAGCTTTCCGCAGGCTCGGCTACATCCCCAGCGACAAGTTGGCGGAGTCGGCAACGCGGACCCTCGAGTACAGTTACGACGCGTGGGCGGTAGCGCAAGTCGCCAAGCTGCTCGGCAAGACCGACGATTACAATGCGCTGATCGCGCAATCGACGAACTATCGCAATCTGTGGGACAAGAGCACCGGCTTCATCCGGCCCAAGCTGGAGAACGGCGAGTTCGCTCCCGGGTTCGACCCGACCGCGACGGGCACGACGAAGAAGTGGCGCGACTTTACGGAATCCAACTCGTGGCAGGGGACGTGGGCGGCGCAGCACGATCCGGCGGGCTACAGCGAACTGCTCGGATCGTCGCAGGCCTACGTGAAGAAGCTTGACGATCTGTTCACGCAGAAGATCGAAATCAAGGGCGAGGTTCCGGCGGACATGACCGGCCTCGTTGGCATGTACGCGCACGGCAACGAGCCGAGCCATCACGTGGCGTACCTGTATAACTACGCCGGCGCTCCGGCCAAAACACAGGAGCGCGTGCGCGACCTGCTGGATCATCAGTACGACAATCAGCCCGACGGACTCGCGGGCAACGAAGATTGCGGGCAGATGTCGGCCTGGTATGTGATCAGCGCGCTGGGCTTTTATGCGGTGAATCCGGCCAGCGGCAACTACGATTTCGGCAGCCCGCTTTTCGACAAGGCGACGGTGGACGTCGGCCAGGGCCACCACCTGACCATCGAAGTAAAACGCGCCGCGCCGACGGACAAGTACATCCAGTCGGTGACGCTGAACGGGAAGGCTTACGACAAGCTGTGGTTCCCGCACTCGGCGGTGGCGCAGGGCGGAACGATCGTGTTCAAGATGGGCAGCAAGCCGAAGTAAACCTACTCGGGGCGGTGGACGAGTTTGCGGGCGGCGACCAGTTCGACCCGCTCGCCGATCTCGTTCTGTTCCGTGACTTCGAGGATCATCTCGAGGTCGGGAAGCGGCGCGCCGGCGGACAGGCCGAACATCTTACGCAGTTTCGCCGCCGAATCGGGGCGGAGCAGCAGTTCGCCGGACATCTCGGTGGCGGACATGGACTGGCCTTCCAGCAGAAGAACGCGGCCGGTGTTCGTCAGGTTTTGCACCAGACTCACGCGGGAGTAGGTGATCTTGTCGCCCGTCCGGTCGTCCTTATGGACCTGGAACGCCGCGGGTTCGCCGTTTTGCGGATGGCGGTTCAGGATCACTTCGGGCAGTCCGGGCGTTGGCAGTTGGCCGTACGGAAAGTTGGATTCGGGAACGGGAAACAGGGCCGCCCAGGGGTTCGAGATCGAGCTGCCCAGGACGATGAAACTGCCGCTGCGAAAATCGCGCGCATGCATTTGGCGGGCATGCCGGACGGTGACTTCGCGATTGTGAGCACGCAGGGCGCCCGCCATATGGTCGGCATTCTGCAGGTCGCCGATGTTCGTGACGGCGCGGTTGGACAGGCTGCGCCAGAACTTCTCGATCCCTTTCTGCGGGACAAGGTCGGGAGTTTGGAGATACTCGAGGTTCTCGTACTCCTGCAGGCCGAAGCGGCGACCCAACAGCACCTCGATTAGCACCAGGCCGTCGTCGGCCACCACCACTTGGATCGGTGAGGGCGTGGTCGGGAAGGCTGCCTGGATCAGATTTCCCGTCGCGGTCGCGCTCCCGAAGCGGCGGCCGAGAGTCAGCCACGACGCGGTCGCCACGAGCAGCAGCAGGCTCGCGGTGGCGGCGATCAGAAGCGTGCGCTTAAACTTAGGGGGAGCAGGCAGAGCAGCGGCGGGAACTTCGATGGGAACTTCCGGGAACGAAAACTCCGGCACGTACGACCCCGGAGGCAGACTGATGCGGATGCGCGCATCGGCGCCGGCGGTCCCGTAGTGCTGGAGAAGGCGCTTACGGACGTCGCTGGCGGTGACGCGGACGATGGCGTCCTCGGCGGTATCGTAGGCGGCGTCGCGGCCGAACAGCGAAATCCCGATACTGCGTTCGCGCAGATCTTCGGGGTCGCCATGCAGGGCCCGCTCGGCAATGTGGAGGAGAAATGCCTGGCTCCGGTGGCTACCTTTGAAGGCGGGTCCCTTTACGATCTCGTCGAGATGGGCGCGCACCTCCGTTTCATGCGCGGCGAGGCCGCTAATTTTGGCAACCGCAGCCGCGTGGGCAGTACTGTCGAGTTTTCCAGACATCCAACTCCACCACTGCTGAGATTAACACACCCGGAAATCCGGTTACCGATCGCGGTGTAATCGGAGCCGCGACCGCGAGGGAGCGATTCTCTAAACCTCGAAGAGGGTACCGCGACCCAAGATGTTACCCGGGTCCAGGCGGCGCTTCACTGCGCGCATGGCGTCGAGCTGGTCTTCCGTGTACTGGAGTTTGAGGAGGTGCGCTTTGCGTTTGCCGAGGCCGTGCTCGGCTGAAACCGTGCCGCCAAACGCAACAGCCTGACGGGCGAATTCCAACAGGAGTTCGGTAGCGTGCTTCGGGTCGGCAGGGTCGGAGAACAGGTTCACGTGGACGTGGGCGTCGCCGATGTGGCCGAAGATGACGTATTGTCCGGGGAATTCCTCGTCGAGGCGGCGGCAATAATATGCGAGCATTTCGCGATTGCGCTCGAAGGGCACGGCGTAATCCGTATTCATCTTGAGCGCGCCGCTGCGGCGGACGGTGTCGTTCACCAGTTCCGGCAACGTGTGACGGAACTTGCGGAAGCGCTCGCGCTCAGCGGCAGAGAGGGCGAACCAGGAGTCTTCCTCCAGTCCGCCGAAACCCTCGATCCGCGACAGCAACCGATCCATTTCCGGATCGTCCTCCGACGACAGTTCCAGCTCGATCAGAATCGCGGCCACGACCTCCGCCGGGATCTCGGGATACCGACTGCGCAGCAGCGCGATGGAATTGACGTCCATGTATTCGAGCATGGTGGCGCTCGACTCGCTGCGGCAGGCGTCCACAAAATCGAGCGCCTGCTCGTCGCTGGTGAAGAAAACGACGCCGGACAGCACTGCTTTGGGCGCAGGTGCGAGGCGCAGGCGGGCTTCGGTGACAACCCCGAGAGTGCCTTCGGACCCGACGAAGAGGTCGACCCAGTCCATGCCGGGCTTCAACGGATACCCGGCGGTGTTCTTGGTGACCTGGGGCATGGGGACAAAGCCGGGGTCGAAATCGACGGCATCGCCGCGGCGCACGTCGAGCACGCGACCGTCGGCCAGGACGACGCGCAGTCCGTCGACCCAGCGTCGGGTCGAGCCGAAGCGGAAACTGCGCGATCCGCTGGCGTTGGTGGCGATAGTGCCGCCCATGGCCGCGGCGGTTTCCGTCGGATCGGGCGGATACAGTTGGCCGCTTCGCTGCGCGGCCGCATGGACGTCGCGCAGCAACACGCCGGGTCCGGCGATGGCGTAGCCCGGGTGCACCTCCAGCCGGTTCAACCGCTCCAGCGAGAGAACCCAACCGCCCAGAGGAACGCGCGCCCCGGTGATGCCAGTGCCGGCGCCGGCGATGGTCACCGGAATCCCGGCGGCCGACGCTTCGCGCAGACAGGCCACGACCCCGGCCTCGTCCGGAGGAATGATCACCCGCTCGGCACGACCGCGGAAACCCGACGCGTCTTCCAGGTAATTCGGGCTTACACTTCCAGAATCACCGGCATGATCAAGGGCCGGCGCTGCGTCTCCTTCACGATGTAGCGTTTCAGATCCGCGCGGATTTTCTCCTTCATCACGCCCCAATCGGTCTTCTCCTCCTGGTTGGAACCCTCCAGCGTCTTGGCGACGATCTGGCGGGCGTTCTGCATAAATTCCGAGCCGTCTTCGGCCAAAGCGAAGCCGCGGCTTACGATTTCCGGCATGCTCTCGACACGGCCGGAATGGCGATTGATCGCGATGATGGGCAGCACGATGCCGTCCTCGGAAAGATGGCGGCGATCGCGAATCACCATCTCCTGCACGACATCGTCGATCGAGCCCGAGTCGATGCAGACCCGGCCCACCTGGACGCGGCCGTTCTTGCGCGCGCCGCGCGAGTCGATCTCGAGAACATCGCCCGTCTCCATGACGAAGCTGTCCTCCAGGCCGGCAAAGCGCAGATGCTCGGCGAGGCGGGCGTGCTTGGTAAGCTGGCGGAATTCGCCGTGGATCGGCATGAAGTAGCGCGGGCGGACGAGGTTCAGCACCAGCTTCATCTCCTCCACGCTGCCGTGCCCGGAGACGTGCAGCGGCGGATTCATGCTGCCGTACATGACGTCGGCGCCGCGCCGCGCCATGTGGTCGATCATCCGGAAGATGGCCTTCTCGTTGCCCGGAATGATGCGCGAGCTGAGGACGACCGTGTCGCCCTTTTCCACCGAAATGTGCTTGTGGTTATCGACGGCCACGCGCGAGAGCGCCGACATCGGTTCGCCCTGCGTCCCCGAGATCAGGATGGCGACCTTGTTGGCCGGCAACTCCATGGCGTCCTGCGGCCGCAGCAGTATCCCATCGGGGATACTGAGCAGGCCCAGCGAGTGGGCGATCTCGGTGACCGACACCATACTTCTGCCGATCACGGCGACGCGGCGGCCGTACTGCTGGGCGAGGTCGAGCACCAACTGGATGCGGTGAATCGACGAGCTGAAGCAGCTCACGACGATGCGGTTTTCCGACCGGCTGAAGATGTCTTCCATCCGCGGCTGGACGGCGCGCTCCGACTCGGTATATCCGGGCCGGTCTGCATTTGTCGAGTCGGAGAGCAGGAGCAGCACACCACGCTTGCCATAGTCGGCCAGCGTGTGGAGATCGAAGAGTTCGTTGTCGGTGGGGGTCGGGTCGACCTTGAAATCCCCGGTGTGGATGATGACGCCGAGGGGCGTCGTGATGGCCAGCGCGACCGCGCTGACGATCGAGTGAGTGACGTGTATAAACTCGACTTTGAACGGGCCAACCTCAACGATCTGTTTAGGTTTGATCTTGTGGAAGCGGGGTTGCTTTTCGAGCTCGTATTCCTCGAGACGGCGATCCACCAGAGCGAGGGTAAAGTCGGTGCCGTAGACCGGGACATCGATCTCGGTCAGGAAATAGGGGACGGCTCCGATGTGGTCTTCGTGGCCGTGGGTCAGGAAAAGCGCGCGGACCTGGTCCAGATTCTCCTTGAGAAAGGTGAGATCCGGCATAACCAGATCGACACCGAGGAGTTCAGCTTCGGGAAACATCATTCCCGAGTCGACTACTATAATGTCCTCGCCGTAGCGGATGGCAGTCATGTTCATGCCAAACTCGCCGAGTCCGCCGAGGGGTATTACCTGTAACTTCTGATCAATCATTCAGTTTCACTTTCAACGATAACCTGCCGCTTGAAGTTCAAAAAGCTCGGCGTAGCGGCCGCCGAGTGCTACCAGTTGCTGGTGGCTTCCCTGTTCCTGAATGGCCCCGTCCGCCAGGACGAGGATGCGATCGGCCATCCGAACTGTGGAAAACCTGTGGGAAATCAGCACCGCCATGCGGTCGCGCGTCAGATCGGCGAACCGCTGGAAGACTTCATATTCCGCGCGGGCATCCAGGGTCGCGGTGGGCTCGTCCAGAATCAGGAGTTGAGCCTCCCGCATATAGGCGCGCGCCAAGGCGATTTTCTGCCATTCTCCACCGGAAAGGTCCACGCCGCCTTCGAATCGACGACCCACCATTTGATCGTACCCATTCGGAAGGCGATCTATCAGATGATTCGCCAGGCTTTTGTGTGCAGCTGTTTGCACTCGGGGTTCGTCCTGCAGCGATTCGATCTTGCCAAAGCCAATGTTGTCACGGACTACCATGTCATATCGCATGTAGTCCTGGAAGATGACGCCGATCTCGCGCCGCAGGCTGTCGACGTCGTACTCGCGGAGGTCGATCCCGTCCAGGAGGATGCTGCCGGCGGTCGGATCGTAGAGGCGGGAGAGGAGTTTGACGAGGGTCGTCTTGCCAGCGCCGTTTTCTCCAATTAATGCTATTTTTTCTGTCGGATACAGGCGGAAGTTAATGTTTTGGACAACCAGCCTGGAGGAGCCCGGATAAGCAAAAGCGACATCGCGGAATTCGAAGCCGTCGCGGATAGGACGGGGTGCCGGGATGGCGTTCGGCAGGGACCGGATGGTCGGCTCCATGGCGAAGAAGTCGAACAGGTCCGTGAGGAACATGGCCTGCTCGGAAATGTCGTTGAAGCTGGAGAGGATCTTCTCGATATAGGTGCGGGACCGCTGGAACGCGCCGGTCAGCATCGTGAAGGTGCCGATGCTGAAAGCGCCGGCGAGAGCCTTCATTAGGACAACCACGTACGCGCCGTAGTAGCCCCCGGTGGAGACCAGATTCAGGGCCGCGCCGACGGTAGCTCGCTTGATCCCAAGCTTCTTATTTTCGTTATCGATAGCTTCAGAAATCTCATGATACCGTTCAGACAGATGACGACCCAGTCCGAAGATCTTGATTTCCTTGGCGCTCTGCGCGCCGGCGCCCAGGAACCGGAGGTAGTCGAGCTGGCGGCGCTGCGGCGTCCAGCGGTACAGGGCGGAATATGCGAGCGTCGTGAAGTGGGTCTCGCCGAGGAAGGCCGGGATCACGGCGGCGACCAGGAGAAGCATCAACCAGGGAGCGTACACGAACAGGATGCCGGAAAGCGAGATCAGACTGAGCATGTCTTGGCAAACATTAAGCAAGGAGGCCAGGAGGGTCAGCCGGCCGGTGGTCTGCCGGCGGGCCCGCTCGAGTTTGTCGTAGAACACCGGGTCTTCGAAGGACGCCAAGTCGAGCTCTGTGGCATGCTGCATCAGGCGGACACTGACTCGATTGGTGAACCGATCGCCGAGGAGACTGTCGAAGAGGGTGTTCGCGCGGCCGAGGACGTCGCCGAGGACGGCGAGGGCTAATTCCAACGCAACAAGCTTCCAGACCTGTTGCAGATTGCCACTCTTCCGCATAATCCGGCCCACCACGGCATCCAGAATGAGCTTGGATACCCAGAGCATGGCCAAAGGAAGCAAGGCCCGGAAAAGGCGCAGGACTGTTGTGGACAGCACGAGCGGCGGACTGGTCTCCCACACCATGCCGAGCAGAGGCCGCACATTGCGCATCGCCGCAAAACGGGCGCGCCAGGTCATTTCCTGGGGTGCCTGCTTCGAGGGACGAGGGTGCATGAACTACCAGTATAGCGGTTAGGCCCCAAATAGAAATGCTCACCCCGAAGGGTGAGCATTCTCAATCCCCCGTTCTACCGGGGTGATGTTCGATGGGAGAATCAGCTTCGACGGAATCGCAACCGTCAAAACTTTGTAGTTGGATATTATTTCCCCTGAGCTCTCAAGTCAAGTGAAAATCGGGCGTAAAATTTTTGGGTCGTAAGCTACTCTTACAGGGTCACTTGCGGGACCACGGGATTTTTCCACAACCCGACCCGAGAGTCCGAAAAGGCTATTCCGCACCTGAGGATTTCTCTCTAATACGCAGAAAAACAGCCATTTAAAGAAACTAGTGAACGCTTACTAGAGATGCAGGGTGGTGAGTGTGTCGGCGTCCGGGTTGCCGGATCCACGCCTCATCCAGGCCCGAACACCGCCCACCAGAAGACCGGACACAAGCGCAAAGCAGAGCAGTATCCCAATGAGAATGAAGGCATTTATTACCAGGTTGCCGATGTTGTCTTTGAGGGTGGGAACGTGCTCCTGGAAGGCCACATCCGACTTGAAAAGCACCTGCGAAAGCACTTTATTTGCCAGATCGGGATCTACCGGAGATTGTGAAACTGTGACGAGCGGACCGGATTTTTTGACCATTATACCCGGAAGTTTCTCAAAGCTGACGGCACGCTCACGAGCGATTGCCCAGGTCGGGTAATTGAAAACCAGCACCGGGACGTCACCTTTGGGGCTGTGGAAAACGGCCATTTCGGCCTCCGCGCCTTGGTTGAATCCGGCGGCCGCGGCCGGAATCTGGGGACTGAATTTCTGCAGAGCGGCGGGTCCGAGGACGTAGCGCTCGCTGTTGGAGACGAGATTCGCCGACGGCAGGTGCAGGGTAGGGAGCGACGTGTGGTCGACCTTCTGAAGCTGGCCGGTGATCTGGGCGAGTTCCTCGGCCGAGGGCTTGTGACCCTCGAATTGCAGCACGTAATTACCGTGTACGGCGAGCAGGCTGGTGGGAGTCTGGGATGCCATCGGGGCGAGTTTCGACGGAGTGGCGTTTGCCGGCCGGAGCCAGTCGAAGGCCGCAAGAGAGGCGGTGGTGTCCGGCAGGCGATACACGCTGGCCTGGAACTTGGCGGCGCCGCTCTCGTAGGTGGCGGTTTCCCAGTCCTTGAGTCCCAGTTCGGTCCAGATGGCCTGATCCTGCAGGGCGGGTTGGGCGACCGTGGTACGGTGCCAGGTTCCGATCGCGTCCGGCAGGGTGGCGGCGGGAGCGAGTCCTGCCAGCAGCAGACAAACAAAAAACTTCATCACTCTACATTAGACGCCAGATTGCGGGGTCGCGTCTCCACGAAGATTCTCGTAGTATGATCTTCGTATGTACTTGCTGGTCTTGGCGGCAGCGATGGCGGTGCAAGGCACGCCGGCGGCGTTCGAGGCGGCATCGGTGAAACCGGCGCAGCGGATGACGCCCTCGCTGCGGATCGCGGGAGGCCAGGTCACGGGGATCGCCACGATGAAGACGCTGCTGCGCTGGGCATACGATTTGCGGCCGTACCAGATCAGCGGACCGGCATGGATCGACGCGGAGCGATACGAGATCGCCGCCAAGCTGCCGGAAGGCGCGACCAAAGAGCAGGTCCCGGCGATGCTGCAGGCGCTGCTCGCGGAACGGTTCGGGCTGGTGGTGCACCGTGAGACGAAGGAGCTTCCGGTGTATGCGCTGGTCGTGGCGAAGGGCGGGGCGAAGCTCAAATCGTCGGCGGCCGGAGAGGACGGGGCGGGCGCGCCGAAACTGGTACGGGGAGCGAACGGGTATCCGGAGATCGCGCCGGGGTCGGAGGTGCCGCGGACGTACCAGGTAGTCCTGGGCGGGCCCGACGGACTTCTGTATAAGTTGTGGGCGCGGCGGGAGACGATGCAACAACTGGCAGACCGGTTGAGCAGCCAGTTGGCGCGCGCGGTGGTGGACCGGACGGGATTGGCGGGCGGATACGATTTCTCGCTGTCGTGGACCATCGAAGCGGCGGGCGGGGTGGTGCCGCGGACGGAGCCGCCGCCGGACGAAATTGAGATGTACCCATCGCCAGTGCTGAAGGATCCCGGGCTGTCGCTGTTCACCGCGGTGCAGGGGCAGTTGGGATTGAAGCTGGAAGCCGGGAAGGGTCCGGTCGAGATGCTGGTGATCGATAAGGTGGAGCGGGTCCCAACGGGGAATTAGGGGCGGCGGGTTAACTTAGCCTATGGACTGGTCGCAGTGCAGCGCGGTGGATCGCAGCCCTGTGCAAACTGGCGGCAAGTGGTGCTTCGCAGGCACGCGCATGCCGGTGGCGTCGTTGTTTGAACATCTGGACCAGGGATGCAGTGTCTAGGAGTTTCTGGAGTGGTTCCCTGAAATTCGCAGAGAACAGGTGCACCAAGTCTAGACCAAGCGGAGAAGGCCGGGTTCGAACTGCTGGTCACTTGCGATCAGAAGTGCTCGTTACCAGCAGAATTTCACTGACCGGAAGTTGAGCGTAGTGGTGATCAACAGCAACCACTGGCCGAAACTGCGGCCGGTTGCGCCGCGGATTGCTACCCTGATCGACTTCGTGCAGCGCGGGCAATCAGAGTGGATATCGAGAGTTTCTGATCAGTCTTGCGTCACCAACCGGTGCACTGCGTTTTACGCCTCCTCCCTCCGGCGGAGGAGTTGGTGGAGAGCGAAGGGGACTTCGTCGGGGTGGGACGCACACCAAGCGACGATGCGCTCTAGTTTGACGCCCTCGTCGGCGATCGCGCTGATTTCCATGAGCTCGGTTTCGATGGTTTCCGGGTCTCGCATGAATTTAGGATGACACGCCGAGGAGTCGGGCGACAGCGTCGTAGTCGCCTCCGCCTTCATGGCACGTGCGGCGGCCATGGTCGAGCCAGCCGGCGGGAGTCGCGTGGAAGCTGTGGTCTTCGATTGTGAGCGACGCCCCGGCATTCAGGAGCAACTCGACAAGGTCGGCATAGCCTTTCCAACAGGCCCAATGCAGCGCGGTGCCGCCGTGTTCCCCGCGCGAATCGATGGGCGCACCGGCGGCGAGTAGGGCGCGGACGGCCGCGGTCCGATGATTCATGGCGAGATCGGAGAGCAGGCGTTCCCTACCCTGCCAGTCGACATCGCTGGGAGGCGGTGTCGTATCCGACGCCGCGAGGTAGCGATCGAGTTCCGTGGTGGTCGTATCGGCGCCGCGCGCGGCAAGTAGTTCGGCGACGTCGTGCTGCCCATTCCGCAGGGCCATGGCATACGGGCTTTCGAGATGCAGTCTTGGCTCGTTCGGGTCGGCGCCGGCATCCAGCAGCGCGCCGATTACAGCGGCGCTGCGTCCGCGCCAGACGGCCCACGCCACCTCGTTGGGATTGGCGCCGGCGGCGACGAGAAGCCGTACACCTTCGGCGTCCTCGCGATCCAGCATGTGCCTGAGGATGTTCCCATCCGTGCTCGCGCCGTGGCGGAGCAGCAGCTTCATGCACTCCAGGTCGGGATGCTCGGTGGACTGGTAGAGCGATTCTCCGTCGTTGGGATTGGCGCCGGATTCCAGCAGCAACCGGCCGAGCGCCACATTATTGTTCAGGCCGGTGGCGGCGTAAAGGCAGGAGAGCGGACTGTCCGGGAAGTCTTCGGTAACGATGGTGGTGTTCGGGTCGGCGCCGTGGCGCAGCAGGACGCGCGCCGTCTCGACCAGGCCGGCAGCGCGCTTCGACGTCGCGGGATTGGCGTAACGCGAGAAACAGGTGTACACGAGGGGCTCGCATTTCTGCGGACCGCTCTTGCGCGTGGCGAGTTGCGGCGACTTGCCGACGGCCCGGCCCACCTGTCGGGAGTTGCCGAGCACGAGCGAGACATAGAATCCGGCGCGCCCGATCTTGGGATTGGCGGCGAGGAGTTCATCCGCCCGATTCAGGTCGGACGTAGCGGCGTCGATGAACGCGTCCACTAGCGACTGGTCGTCGAGCCCGGATTGCTCGACGAATTCACGGAATTTGGGCCAACTGGCGAAGCCCTGTTCACGCGCGATCGCGAGCTGGGCGTCGTGTAGTTTGACTTGCGCCGGATCGACATTTCCGCGATGCAGCGCGATGCGCTCGAGCGCGGCGGCGTCGCCGGTTTGAGCGAAATGGAGCAGGGATTTGGCTTGCTTCCGGTAGTATTCGAGATTGAGGGTCGGCATGCGACCTCCTTTCGTATTTGCCCATCGTCCGCGTGACGGGCTGAAAGAAGGTTCGATTGCCTACTTCAGAGGCGAGTGGTGGGAAAATCCCTTTCCGCGGACCGGCAGCGCCCGTGTGCGCTTACGGAAATTATAGCGTACGAGGGAAAATTGCCAACCGGCGCCTACGACTGGCCGTGGCACTTCTTATATTTTTTGCCGCTGCCGCAGGGGCACGGGTCGTTGCGGCCGACCTTCTGGCCGACGCTGACGGGCTGGGCCGACGTGGAACCATCCCCGCCGACGAATTGCAGATCCTGGAGTTCCTTCTCCTTCTTGCGCTGAATATTGCGCGTGAAGTCCTCCATCTGATTCTTCGCCGCCTGGCGCTGCAGTTCGCTGGGATCGGGCTTGACCTCTTCCTCTTCTTGTTCGAGATCTTCGTCCTCATCGGTGGGGAACGGAAGCGACGGCCTCTCGCCGACATTCACCTGAAGAAAGAAGAGGTACCGCACCGATTCGTCCTCGATGCGATCCATCATGGCGGTGAAAAGTTCCCACGATTCCTTCTTGTATTCGACCAGCGGATCCTTCTGGCCGTAGGCGCGATTGCCGATGCCCTGCTTCAACTCGTCCATGGACAGCAGGTGGTCCTTCCACTGGCTGTCGATCACCTGCAGCATGACGATGCGCTCGGTCTGGCGCATGACGTCGGGGCCCACCAGGTCTTCCTTCTCCTGGTATTTCTGTTGCAGCCTGGCGACGATGGCATCGCTCATCTCGGCGATGGTCATCAGGCCGAGTTCCTGGATGTCGATCCGCGCGCCGAAGCTGGTCAGCACATCGTTGCGCAGCGAGGCGAGATCCCATGTGTCGGGGTGCTTGTCCGAAGGGCAGCGCATCTCGATGAACTGATCCACGATGCCGCGGACCATCTCTATCACGCGCTCTTTTTGGTCGAGGCCTTCAAGCAACTGACGGCGCATGCCATACACGGCCTGCCGCTGCTTGTTCATCACATCGTCGTATTCCAGGAGGTGTTTGCGAGTTTCGAAGTTCTGGACTTCGACGGCTTCCTGGGCCTTAGCGATGCGCTTGGTGATGAGTTTGCTCTCGATCGGCACATCCTCTTCCATGCCGAGGCGCAGCATGAGATTCTGCATGCGCTCGCCCCCGAAGATGCGGAGCAGGTCGTCCTGCAAGGACAGGAAAAAACGCGAACTGCCGGGGTCGCCCTGACGGCCGGCGCGGCCGCGCAACTGGTTGTCGATACGCCGCGATTCGTGGCGTTCCGTGGCCACGATATGCAGTCCGCCGAGCGCGACCACTTCCTCGTGCTCCTTGTCGGTCTCCGCCTTGAAACCGGCGAA
>Ga0105240_10005788_pt1 | contig 18336 bp, 17 predicted proteins | sample KBSC54metaG_FD_80426 | JGI IMG/M metagenome (GOLD analysis project Ga0105240, IMG submission 80426) | Corn rhizosphere microbial communities from Kellogg Biological Station, Michigan, USA - KBS C5-4 metaG | ecosystem: Host-associated > Plants > Roots > Rhizosphere > Soil | place: Michigan, USA...
CGAAAATCAAACTGAGCTTCGCGGTGCGCTCCAGCCGCCCCTGACTGCCGCCGCGGAAGCTGTCCACGATGTCGCGCTTGCGCTGCCGCACCTTGGCCATGTCGACCGCAATGTCGCCCGACGTAACGCCGTAATCGGCACTCCGCCGCGCCAGGTATGCCACGCGGGCACTCGCGACCATGGTCTTGGTGGGTGTGCAGCCTTCATTGATACACGTGCCGCCGACGTGCGAGCGTTCCAGCAGGGCCGTTCGCATTCCGGCCTCCGCCAGCGCCCTCGCTAGCGGCGTACCGCCCTGCCCCGACCCGATCACGATGGCATCGAACTTTTCGGCGTTGCTCATGACGGCACTTCATCAGAGTACTTCAGAACGTTTGGCCGGATGATGCGAAAATAACGTTCATGTCGCGTGTCGCACAGTCCGTACACCAGGTCCCCCATTCGCGCATTCGTGAATTGGCCGAAATCGCTATGTCGATGGATGGCGTCCTGCGCCTCTACTTCGGCGAATCGAATCTGCCGACGCCCGACTACATCAAGGAAGCGGCCGTGCGCGCAATGCACGAGGGCTTCACCTTCTACACCGAGAATGCCGGATTGCCTTCGACACGGCGGGCACTCGCCGACTACTACCGGCGCATGCAAGGGGTGGAACTCGACCCTGCATCGGAAATCGTGATCACGGCGTCGGGCGTACAGGCGCTCAACGTGGGCATCCGCTGCACGCTCGATCCGGGTGACGAGGCACTGGTTCTCACGCCGTCCTGGCCCAACGGCAGTTCGATCGTGACGATGGCGAACGCGGTCGTGCGCCAGATTCCGCATCCTCTCTGCGGGGAGCGCTACCGGGTGGATTTCGACGCGCTCGAACGCGCCGTGACTCCGCGCACTCGCCTGCTGGTCTACACCTCGCCGTCGAATCCGCTGGGCTGGGTCGCGACGGTGGAGGAGCAGCAGCAACTGCTGGATTTCGCGCGCCGTCACAGCCTGTGGCTGTTCGCCGACGAGGTGTACGACCGTCTGTATTACAGCGGGTCGCAACTGGGCGAGCCCGTCCCGTCGATTCTGAAACTGGCGACGCGGGACGATGCCGTCGCGGTGGTCCATTCGTTCTCCAAGAGCTATTGCATGACCGGATGGAGGCTGGGGTATTTGATTGCGCGCCGCGACCTGACGGCGAAGGCCACGCAACTCAACGAGTTCATCATTTCGCACGCGCCGACGTTCACGCAGAAGGCCGGCGAAGCGGCGCTGGCCGAGGGCGAGCCGGAATTGCTGCGCATGCTGACCCGCCTGAAGGAAAATCGCGATTTGTGCTTCGACGCACTGAACGGCATGCCCGGACTGACGGTCCCCAAGCCTGATGGCGCGTTCTACCTGTTCCCCAAGGTAGACGGGCTTACCGATTCGTTCGCCTTCTGCAAGCGGCTGCTGGAAGAGACTCGCGTCGGGCTGGCTCCGGGCGTTGCATTCGGAGCAGGGGGCGAAGGCAGCGTGCGGATCTGTTACGCGGCGGAGCGGTCGATCCTGGAGCCGGCCATGGAGCGCTTCAGAAAGTTCTTGCGCTCGGGAGCATAACTAAGCATTATAGGGCTATGTTCAAAGGCTTCCGGCAGTTCCTGATGCGCGGCAACGTCATCGATCTGGCAGTTGCCGTAGTAATCGGCGCAGCGTTTGGCGCCGTGGTGACCGCATTGGTCAAAGATCTGATCACGCCGTTGATCGCGGCGATTGGCGGAAAGCCCGATTTTTCCGCCATCGTATTCACTGTCAATGGCAGCAAGTTCCTGATCGGCGATTTCATCAACGCAATCGTTTCGTTCCTGATGATCGGCGCGGCGATTTACTTCTTCGTCGTAGCGCCCATGAATGCGCTGATGGCGCGCGTCCGTCGAGGCGAGGCGCCCCCGGACCCGACCACGAAGAAGTGTCCGGAATGCTTGAGCGAGATTCCGATCGCGGCGAAACGCTGCGCATTCTGTACGACGGCGGTCGTCTAATTACCTGTCGGTATCCGCTCGGCGTGTTGGATCGCCATCACCTGGAGCTTTGAGGTGGTGGGCTCGAGTTTCAACCCGAGTTGCGCTTGACGGCCTTGTAGATGCTCACGGGGTTTCGGCCGGTGAGCATGTGTTGGGGCCGATGGTGCTCCCGGTTTCGTTGTCCACCTCTGCCCTGGCCAGAAGGCCAACTCCTGGGACCTTGTATCGTTGCACGAAGGCCACGCCTTTTCGCTTGCGCCAACGTCCTGCACCATACACTTTGAGCAAACGTGCAAGTTCGCGGATGGATCGGCCTATGGCGATTGTCTCGGATTTCGGTTATGTCACCGCGAACCCGGAAGAACACGACGGCTGATTCTAACAACGTGCTGCGCTAATGAGTACTTGATTGTGACATATTGATCTCGTGGCCGCCCATCTGCGATATGCCTGGCGCCTGCTGCGCCGCAATCCGGGCTTCACCGCGACGGCGGTGCTCGCACTGGCCCTGGTGCGCCTCTTAAGTTAGCAGCCGCCGTGCAGCACGAAATCGAGCGAGAAGGCCTTCCGGCCGCGCACGTCCGCGCCATGGAGCAGGTTTTCAGCGCATCGCTGGCGCGCGACCGCTTCAATACCCTGCTGATGACGATTTTCGCGGTCACCGCCATCCTGCTGGCGGGCATCGGACTGTATGGCGTCCTGTCATTCACGGTACAGCAACGGACGCAGGAATTCGGCATCCGGCTGGCGCTGGGCGCGGATTCGGCCCAATTGCGCAATGTGGTGATCGGGCAGGCGATGACATTGGCGGGTGTCGGAATCGGGATCGGGCTGGCGGCGGCATGGCTGCTGACGCGACTGATGGCGGCGGTGCTTTTCGGCGTCCAACCACGCGATCCGGTTGTCTTTGCGACGGTGCCTGTCCTGCTCGCCGCGGTGGCATTGGGGGCGAGCGCCTTGCCGGCGCGGAGGGCGGTGGGGCTCGAACCGATGGAAGCGCTGCGGAGAGAGTAGCCCGACTTTTCGGCAACGGGGCGCGTCCTACAATAAATGAAGATGCCCCGAGTGTCTCTATTCCTAATGGCGGCGACCATGCTGCTCGCGCAGCCGGCGAAAAACGCCAAGGAAGCCGTACCCCCGCCGGCGGTGGATCGGGCGTTGCGGGCTCGGATCACGGAGTTCTTGAATTACCACATCACCGGAGAGTTCCGGAAGGCGGAGGCACTGGTCGCCGACGATACCAAGGAGCTTTTCTATAACCGTAATAAACCGCGGTACTTCAGCTGCAAGGGCATTTCGTCCATCCGATACTCCGAAAATTTCACGCGAGCCTACGCGGTAGTGCAATGCACCGTCCCGATGATTATTCAGATAACCGACAACGAACAACCAACGGAAACTCCGCGCGAACTGATGGGACCACCGACGATACCGATTCCCAGCACGTGGAAGCTGGAGAACGGGAAATGGTGCTGGTACGTGGATCCGGAAATAGACACCAAAATGCCATGGGCCACGATGCCGAGTTTCACCGCGGGAACCCCGATGCCGCCGGGCGCAATGTTGCCGATGGTGACCGCGCCGCCAGGTACGGCAGCCCCGCCCGTTCCTCCCGGTTTTGGCGGAACGGCGCAGCCCCCGGCGATGGACCCCACGATGGTCGCCGCCCTAAAGGCTGCCTCTCATGTGCCGGTTACCGACGCCACGTTCGGCCCGGTCGCCGAGGAAGCGCTGAATCACGTCAAGTTGGATAGCTCATCGGTCACGGTGAAGCCCGGCGGAGAAGCCAAAATCAAGATTTCCAACGAATCGGCGGATGCCCGCGCCTTAATGGTCCTGGGGCAACTGCCGGGCATCGAGTACAAGTTGGAATCCCCCAGCATCGACGGGGGCAAGTCCACGAATCTCACTTTCAAGGCGAGCGACGCGGCGAAGTCGGGCACCATTCAACTGGTGGTTGCGACCACCGGCGAGATGCTGCCCATCCAGGTCAACGTAAAGTAGTCGCGAGCCTGGACAGAGGACGCGTCAGGCACACCGAGCGGAGGTGGAATTGGAGCCAGTGCCAATGGAAGGAGACCACAACATTCGCGCTGAAGGCGTCGGAACCTACCGCCTGGGCGCGTGCCGTTGGTTGTCGTCCAGTCGGACGAAGACGAGGCGAGCGTCTTTTGGCCCTGGGCCGTATCGCAGGCTTGGAAAGACGAGTTAGTTAGGCGACGTGCGGCAGGACCTGTACACTCTCGCGGACGGCCAATCTGTAGATGCATCCCGGTGAGACCCCGCTTGGCGATACCGTCGGTTCGTAACGGGGCAGGAAGGGCAGGGTCTTCCATTTCCGCTGCATCTACTGTTGACGTCGAGCAGAACTCGGCCGTTCGTCGCGCGCCTGGACAGAGGACCCTTCGCGATCGTCTATCCTACTGTGCCGGAGGCTTGCCGGGCTGGAAAGCGGGATTCGTGTACTTGACCGTGCTGCCGGCGTGGAGCTTGTCCATCCAATCCTTGAAGTGCTCCTGCCGCAGTTCGTTGAAGATCTGATCGCGGACTTCGGACAGAGGATGGATCGAAACCACTTCCGCCTTCAGGAGATAGTAGCCGTTCTCCTGACGCACGGGCTCGGTGATCTGTCCCTGATTCAATTGGAACACCACGCGAAACGCATCGGGGATATTGTCGGTCGGATTCAGCGTGGCGAAATAGCCGTCCCGTGCCTTGGACGTTTCGTCGTCTGAATTCTCCTTGGCCAGCTTGGCGAAATCGGCGCCGCCGCGCAATTGCGTCAGCAGTTTGGCCGTCTTGGCCTTCGCCTGGTCCTCGCTCAGGACCTTCTTGCCGGCACCGGCAGCCGAAGGATCGCCGAATGCGATGTAGATCGCATTGACCTTCACCTGCTTGAACTTATTCTTGTTCAGATCGTAGTAGTTGATGATTTCCTTGGAATCCACCGCCGTCTGGTTCATCTGATCGTTGACCTTGATCTGGGTCAGCAACAGCCAGCGATTGAAATCCAGTTGCTCGCGAGTGGGGGTCTGCTGGTCGAGTTTGTCCTTCTCCGCCATGAGGGCCAGTTTGCGCATAAAGGCAATCTCCTGAATCAGCAACTCGGGAGATTTCACCGCGTCCGTCTGCTTGGCGGGGTCCAGCATGGTGGCGTATGCGCGTAACTGACCGACGGTCAGTACGGCGCCATCGTCGAACACGGCGATCTGCGCATCGGTATTGAGCTTCGGCAGGATCTCCGGAATGGCCATGCTCTGTGACCACACGGCACCCGCGGAAAGGAAAACAAGAAAAGCAAAGGATTTCATGGGATTGTGGAGTACCCATTTTAACACGGCATTATCTCTTGTCCGTTTGGCTGCGGCTGTCTCCGCGCTTTACCTGCGCGCGCCGGCGTCCCTTTTCCAGGTTGTCGGCAGCCTTCTGTTTGGCCGCGTCGCTGATCTGCACGTGATTGTTCACCGCCAGGGCGCCGCCCGATTTAGCCATGCGGGTGGCAACTCCCTTATGCTGCATCACGTCGGTGCGGCCTTCGATGGTGGCGATGCCCCCTTGGACACGCACCGTGAACTTGTCGGCGTTGATCTTGCTCTTGGCAAACCTGGCCCGGATATTGGCTTCGATTACGGCATCGCTCTGGCGGCCGTTGGACGCCTGAACCGGAGTGTTGGGGCGCTGGTGGACGACCGCCGGCGTTTTGGACGATTGCGGAGCGGCCGCAAACGCGACTCCCGTGAGCAGCCACGCCGCGACAGTAATGGAAAATTTCGGCATACGGTATTCAGTGCCTCAACCGCTCTTTTGTTCTCATAATTCTGTGCTAAAGTGAGGGTTTCTTTAGGCTTGTCTTCTTCCAATGCCCGAACAGATCCTGCTACAAGGCAAAATCCTGGGCACAGAAGAGTTCCTTTTGGCCGGCTCCGCCGAGGGACGTTCTGCGCGCTCCGCCGGTGAGGAACTGCTCTCCGGGCGGTCTCAGTGGATCACTCTTTTGTGTGAAGTGCTGCCGCGCGCCTTGCTGGCGGAATTGGGCCTGCCTCGAATCCTGCTGGGCTCGAGCGGCGGCGGCCAGTTCCTGCTGGTGCTCTCCGGCGAATCGCGCGAACCGGCCGAGGCGTTCCTGCGGGCCGCGGCCGCGCAGATTTCGCAGCTCAGCGGCGGCATCGTGCGCCTCATCTGGGGAATCACCGATAACCTGGGCGACTGGGCCGTGATTCGCCGCCGTATCAATCACGAACTGGACAGCAAACGCACCGCCCCCCTGGCGGCTGCCGATGCCTCGGTATTTCAGCCGTTTCAACGGATTACCACTCCCGACGCCGACCTGTATTTCTCCAAGGAACTGGGCGCCAAGATCCGCGAAGCTTCGAAGGTCGCGTGGTCGCCCGAGGATCCCGGCAAAGTCGTCGCGGGCGAAGGCAAATATAGCTGGAGTCTGACGAGCAATCTGTCGCCCGACGGAATCATGGTGGCGCGGCATGCTGCGCCGAGCGATGACGGCAAGTCGGCGGCTCCGGTGCAGACGCTGGCGCGGCGCGCGCAAGGCAGGTCGATCTGGGGCGTTTTGCGCGGCGATGTGGACAGTTTCGGCGTGCGGCTGCGGCGGGTTCATTCGATCGAAGAGCACGTTCCGCTATCGGTGCTCTACAAGCAGTTCTTCGCCGGCGAACTCGAGGTGATCTGCTCGCTGCCGGAATTCTGGAAGAAAGTCTCGATCATCTATTCGGGTGGCGACGATTTTGCGGTATACGGGTCGTGGGACGCGCTGATTGCCCTGGCGCGCGAAGTGCAGCGCCTCTTCCACCGCTTCACCGAAGAGAATCTGAAGGAATATCCGGGGGCTGAGGGCAAGACCATCTCGATGGCGATTGCGCTGGCGCCGGAGACGTATTATCCGCTGGCGTCGGTATTCGAAGAGGCTGGCCGCAATCTCGACTTCGCCAAATCGAGCGACCGCGATTGCATTTATCTGCTTGGCCGCATTCTGGAATGGCGGCACTTGTCCGACGCGGCGGAACTCAAGGACACGGTCACACGCCTCGTCCACGATTTCCGCATGTCGAAGCAATTTCTCTATCAGTTGCGCAGCTTTTATCGCCGCGAAGCTTACGGCGATAGCGGCGGCGAGACGCAGCGCACCTGGCGATTCCAAAGGCGGTTCAACCGGGTTCTGAGCGGCACGCGCGACCGTGAATTCCAAAAACTGCGCACCCACCTGATCAACGAACTGGTGGGGCGGAAAACGGCGGAAGTGAAACTGCGCCCCGCCGGGTTGGTGGCTCTCGAATGGGCCAGATTGGTGACTGAGGTTTAGGAACATGGCACAAGAGCAGGAGCAACAGAAGGCAGCCCGTCCGCCTCGCGAAGGTGGGCGCGGTCCTGGCGGTGGCCCGGGTGGAGATCGCGGCGGCCCCGGTGGAGATCGGGGAGGCGGCCGCGGCGGCGAGCGCGGAGAACGCGGCGGTGACCGGGGCGAGCGCGGAGAGCGGCGCGGCTTCGATCGCGGCCGTCCTGAAGGTCCGCCCGAGATCGAACTGGAGAAGCTGATCTCCGACAGCCTGTATCTGGACAACCAGGCGCACGCCGTCGTCAGCCGGATGCGCGACATGGATTCGGGCACCAAGAGCCAGTTGCGCCGCCTGTACGGGGCGGTGCGGCGCGCCATTCGCGCTCCCGAGGGCGAACGGCAGCACGAGTTTGTCATGCTGCGCGCGCGCCTGGCCTACACCATCGCGCGGCATGGTCTGCGCAGCCTCGACCAGCTCGAGAAATTGCTGCTGCAGGTCACGCGCAAGAACGATATCCGCGGTTACGAACGATTCAAGGATCTTTTCGAGGCCATCGTGGCCTACAACGAGTAAAGCATGAGCGCTCACACCCCCCAAACCGAGTTGAAACTCATCGGCAAGTTGATTCTTGAAGGTGAAATGACCTGCGAAACCGGCCTCCATGTCGGCGCCGGCAAAGGGTCGCTGGAGATCGGCGGCTCCGATAATCCGGTGGTGAAGGACGCTTTCGGCCGGCCTTACGTGCCCGGCAGCAGCTTGCGCGGCAAGATCCGCTCACTGCTCGAGCAGTCCAGCGGACTGGCCGTGCCTACCGAGCTGGTCTATCTGTCGCGCCGCAAGGGACAGGAAGTCCGCATCCATCAGAGTGATCGTCCCGACGACGAAATCTGCCTCCTGTTCGGTCGCAATCCGGGCCGCATGGAGCGCGTGCAGGGCGAGACGCTGGAGACCACGCAGGCGACCCCGGCGCGGCTCTCGGTGTTCGACGCGCCGCTCGAAGCCGACAGCATTACCGCGGCAATGCGCGAGAATCTGGACGACGAACTGACCGAAGTGAAGAGCGAGAACGCCATCGACCGCATCACCGGACAGGCGAATCCGCGCACCCTGGAGCGCGTGCCGGCCGGCGCCCGTTTCAAGACGCGGTTTGTGGTGGACGTCCTGTGCGACGAAGACGCCCCGCTGTTCCTGCGCGTGCTGGAAGGCCTGCGCCTGCTGGAAGACGACGCGTTGGGCGGCGGCGGTTCGCGCGGCAGCGGTCGCGTGAGTTTCTCTAAAATGCGCCTCGTGTGGCGCGGCAAAGAATATTACGCTTCCGGCGCGGCCGAGAAGGAAATCGGCGCCGGCGCCACGCTGGCCGCCATTCAGACCGCGGTGAAGGAAAGCGCCTTCGCCTTCCTGCGCGAGGAGTAATGAATCCGGGACTGGTTGTAAAACTCCGTCCCGCCGGACCATGGCGCATCGGACCCGATTCGGGCGCCCGCAACCGCGTGGACTTCATCTATCACAGCGACTCGCTGTACTCGGCCGTCACCAGCGCGATGGCGCGCCTGGGCTCGCTCGACGAGTGGCTGGACGCGACCGCGCGCAATGGCTCGCCCGCCGTGTGCTTCAGTTCCTGCTTTCCCTTCCTGGATGAGATTGGGTTCGTAGTGCCGCCGCGGACCATTTGGCCGCCCACGTCGCCCGGTGCGATGTCGGCGCGTGTGAGGTGGAAGAGCGCGCGATTCGTACCGATGGGAATCGTGCAGGCGATCCTGGCCGGACAGCATTTGGACGAGAGGCAGTGGGCCGTCGATGGCGCCAGCGAATGCCTCGTTCCGGCAGGGCGGCCGGGTCCGTTCCGCACCGGAGTGCGCTGGAACGCCGCGGTCGACCGGTTGACCGGAGCGGTGGAGCGGCACTCGACGGCATGTATCGAATTTCGGCCCGGGTCGGGCTTGTGGACCGTGGTTTCGTTCCGCGACGATGCGGCTCACGGGCAATGGGCGGATCGCGTGAAAGCGGCTTTCCGGCTGCTGGCCGACACGGGGTTTGGCGGCGAGCGGTCGCGCGGATGGGGTCGCGCGGAGAGTCCCGAGTTTATCGATGGGACGCTGCCGGATATGATCCTGCCGGCCATGGTGGCGAAAGAGCCAGTGGACCCCCCGGTGCAGGAACCTTTGGTGGAGGAACCTCCCGTGCCAACACCGCCTATCGAAGAACCGCCGGCTGAAGCGCAAGCTACTGAAATTGAAGAGAATCGGATGGTCGCAGAAGGCAGCCCGCAAGTGACGCCGCCGGAAACGACGGCACCCGATCCGGATGTGCTGCCGCACTCCCACGAGACGATTGAAGAGAATCGCATGACCGCGGAGGGCGATCCGCAGTTGCCGCCGCCCGATCCCGACCCGCTGCCTCCTATGGTGCCGGAACCACCTGATCCGAATCCGCTGCCGGACGCGCCTCCGGGACCGCCGCCGCTGCAAGAACCCATGCAGGCGGAGAGCATCGCGCCGGCGCCGGAAGCCGGATTCCCGACCCCTGGCCTCCGGTCCCCGGCCCCCGAGCAGGCCCCCAGTTTTTGGCTGTTGTCGCTGTTCACGCCGGCGCCGGACGATACCGTCGACTGGGCTCGCGGCAACTACACGGTAATGTCTCGCGGAGGCCGCGTCGACAGTCCCTCGGGATCGGGCGAGTTGAAAAAACAGGTTCACATGATCGCCGAAGGCTCGGTATTGCAAGCGGCGGGAATGCCGCGCGGGGCCGCTGCCGATGTGGCGCCGGACGGGTTTGCGCATCCGGTATTTCGCGCCGGATTCGCGCTGTCCATTCCGCTGCCTGGCCGGGAGGGATCTGCAAGCTGATGCGTTACCGTCTGACGTGCCTGACGCCGGTTCTGGTGGGCGATGGACGCAAGCTCAGCCCCATCGACTACATGGTCTGGAAAGACCACGTGAACGTGCTCGATCAGTGGCGCATTTTCCGTCTGCTGGCCAAAGGGCCGCGGCTGGAAGGCTATCTCAATCAGCTCAAGACGGCGGAGAAGCTGGATTTCGCCAGTTGGGGCGGCTTCGCGCAGAACTTCGCCGGACGCCGCATTCCGTTTGAGAACGCGGCCTATTCCGTGTATTGGAATCGCGCGGCGGGCGAGAGTCTGCACATCCCGACCTTCGCCGCCGGAGCTTCAGGACCGTACCTGCCGGCCACCGCCATTAAGGGCGCGCTGCGTACCGGGATGGTGTTCGCCAACTGGCGCGACGGCATGCTGCAGGATACGCTGGCCCGCGTGAAGGGCGAGCGCTTGCCTCGTCGTCCGTCGGAGCCGGTGGAAGATCAGGCGTTGGGACAGGGCGGCTCGAACAAGATGAAACTGATCGGCGCGGGCGATTCGAACCCGGTCGCCACCAGTCAGTTTAAGATCTACCTGCTGCGCACTTCGACCTTGCAGGCGCGGGGTCCGAATTTCGCGCTCGGCTGGAAGCAGACGCCGCGCGGCGCGGTGGATGGCGCGCGTCCGGACGACAGCACGCCGGTGTTCGCCGAGATGGCGGCGCCGGGATCGAGCTTCGAGGGTGCGTGGGAAGAACGGACGTTCCTGATGCAGCCGGAAGTGCGGCGCAGCGTGCGGTGGCCCGAGTCGTTCAATCGCGCCAGGATCTTCGAATCGGTGAATATCTACGCGCAGGGGTTGCTCTCGCTCCAACGGCAGTACGCGTCGTGGGCGGGACTCGGACTGCTCGACCGCAGTCTCGACGAACTGGAGCAGAAGCTGGCCGCGGCGCGCGAGAAAGGGTCCTGCCTACTGTGCATGGGCTGGGGCAACGGCCTGCCGGCCAAGAGCGCATGGCTCGACACGACGAATCCCGAATACCGCCAGCTCTTGCAAGCGTACGGATTCTACGACAAGGCGCTGTCGTCGGGGCTGCCGTTCCCCAAGACCCGTCGCATCGTGTTCCTAAATAACAAGCCCGCGACCCTCCCCGGCTGGGCTGAACTCGAAGTCGTGTAGCGTAGGCCTCCGGCCTGTGAAAGTGCCGAAGGCGCGCTTGTTCCCCGGTAACACCGGCGATCTTTGTTGCCGGTTGCCGAGCGCCAGCTCGGCCGTTGCCTTTTTTATCGACTAGGACAGGCGCTTTCGCCACCGGCGGCCTAATGCCCCTCTTGCACGGTGCGAAATCGGTCCACCAGGCTATCCATATAAGATTCCCTGGGCTTTTTCAGGTCTGCCATCTTGTTCAGTTTCACGTAAGCCAGAAGCTCGCCGGTTTTCGCATCGACGAATACCATTGCCAGTGTGGATTGGGAAAACCGTTTAACCAGCGGTGCGTTTACCGAAGCACGCAGGAACAGGATCGCGTCCGCCTGCGCCGCGCATGGCAACCGAGCGACTGAGTCTCCCAACGAAAACCTGCCGCGCTTGATATCGAACGTATGCCAACCCATCAGCTTGACCACCGAATCGAGCTTCTGTTGAAGTTGGAAGACCGTCTGGCGCAAGTTTTCATCGTGTTCGAGAATGGCGGGTGCGATAGTTTGCGATACGTCCTTTCCGCCAGCGGTGGCGAGGCTCTCGCCGATCAACGGTTGCAGCGTGGTGCTCCACGCATCGCCCTCTTTGGGATGCGTCTCCTTAGAGATCCATCCCGTTTTGGTCCATCGCGTTTCGACCGGCATAATGCAAACGTTGCGAATCGCGATCTGTCCGGAAGTGATTCTGGCATTCATCACCTGGCCCGAGGCAGCGCCGGGCAGGAGTATGAACCAGACGGCCAGTATTTGTCGGGTCATTAATGTTTGTCCAAAACGTCCAGACGGCGTTGGATGCGCAGTCGGTCCAAGTCGGCGGCGGGCGCCAACTCCAGAAATCGGCGGTACTCGCGCGCTGCGTCGTCGTTCCTGGCTTGCTTCTGATACAACATACCAAGTCCGCGGTGGGCGCCCGGCAGAGACGGCGCGAGCGCTATAGCCTTCAGATAGAGAGCGGCAGCCATTGTCTCGTTTGCCTTGGCGAGTTCGGCGCCACCGGGCCTATCGAGTAGGCTCTTTTCTTCTTCTTCCTGGGTCAATCGGAGAAGTTTCCAACGATGGTTGGCTCGGGATGCTAGCTCCTCCTGCGCAGGTTCTGGCGTTCTGGCCCCCAGGTCGCGATAGGCATCGGCGAGAAGCAGTAATAACTCGCCGTCGTCGGGTTTCCAGTTCACCAGGCGTTTGGCTCGCGCCAGGGAGGTTCTGACTCTTCGGCTTTCCAGATCGACGCCAATGTTGTAAAGTACCGCGCCGCTCACGTGCGACAGATAGTCGTTTTCCGAGAGATCGGGTAGGCTCGCAGGCTTGCTGGTGTCGATAATTCTGCGTATGTCGAGAATTCGCTTCTTCAGCTTGCCTTCACTGCGGTAAGGCATGAACTGCGGCTCGATTTCCAGGTTCTCGTCCAGGCGCTCCAGGGCGCGAAGGGTGGACCGCGGATCGTAACCTGCAGCCGACATCAGAGCTACACTATCTCGGTCGGCCTCTGTCTCCTTTCCCTCACCGTATCCATTTCCATAAACCCACTCAAACGCACCCTCGTGGTCCAGGATGGCAAACACTACCGAACCCGCCGTTTCCGAAGACGTCACCAGAGCTATCTTGGCGGCGATTTTCTTCGTCCGGGCCTCACGATTCTGAAGATACTGGTGACGAAGACTAACGTGAGCAATCTCCCGCGCAACTATGCCGGCCAACTGGCCTTCGTTTCCCAGAGCGGCGAGCATTCCGGTGGTCAGATAAATCGTGCCGTTAGGTAGTCCAAAGGCTTGCACAGTGGAATCACGCAAGACCCGGACGGCAAAGTGCACGTTCTCCGGAGCGGGTCTACCAGCGAGCAGCCGTGAGTAAATCGACTGGACGTAATCGTTAAGACCAGGCTCGGGCAGGATGAAGCCACTCTCGCTGAAATGGCGGTCTAACTCATTGGAGCACTCGAGAAGATTTACATCGATTTTGCGGAATTGGAAATCCCGGTTATCGCCTACCGCTGGAGTAAGCAATAGTATGTAAGTCAGAACGGTCGCGGCGAGTGTGCGCGAGAACATGAAGGTTAGTCCGTCTTGTGACCGTTCATGCTAGCACCGATTCGGCAGGGGAAAAAGGAGCGACTGGAAAGAAATGCCCAGTAACACGTCAAGCTTATTTTGGTGCGCGAAGAGGGGCGCGTCTGCGGGCTGGTCTGCTTCCCAGTGAGTGTATCTCGCCTCGGGAGAGATGTGGAGCCGGCTGAATCGGAACGCTATGCCCATGCCGGCGGCGACTAACCCAGGAAGCCAAGGTGCCCGTAACCGTGCGAAAAGATGGGCCGCCGTCGACAAAAGGGTGGACCGCCCGGAGCAGGGGCAGTCGATATTTGCCGAGCAACAAGACCCGCCGCATCGTGTTCCTAAATAACAAGCCCGCGACCCTCCCCGGCTGGGCGGAACTCGAAATCACGTAAGCCAGACGATCGTTTTTCGTCGTCTGTCTCGGCCTCTAGCCGGGGCACAGGCCATCGTTTCCAGTGGCCTGTGTGCCGAGCGCCAGCTCGGCCGTCTGCATTCTTCGGCGCAGCCGGCTACCCTACTTTCGTCACTGCGCCTTCTGACGCCGAGGCCACAAGCGCGCAATACTTCGCGAACACGCCCGTCTTGTAGCGGGGCTCGCGGGGCTTCCATGCCGCCAGGCGCTTGGCCAACTCATCTTGCGGAATGTCGATGTTGATCACGCCCTGGTCGGCATCCACCGTGATCGGGTCGCCTTCCTGAACGGCCGCGATCGGCCCCCCGTTGAAAGCCTCCGGCGCGACGTGGGCGATCATGAAGCCGTGGGTGGCGCCGCTGAACCGGCCGTCCGTCACCAGCGCCACACTGTCCGACAGTCCCGCGCCGACAATCGCGCCGGTCACACCGAGCATCTCGCGCATGCCCGGTCCGCCGCGCGGACCTTCGTAGCGAATAATGACAACGTCGCCCGCCTTGATCTTCCCGTGAGTGACGGCCTGCATGGCGTCTTCCTCGCGCTCGAAAACGCGCGCCGGACCGTGATGCAGTTTCTTGTTGTGGCCGGCGAGTTTGATCACGCAGCCCTCGGGCGCCAGTGACCCGCGCAAAATGGCGATGCCGCCGCGCGACTTCAGCGCCTTATCGAGAGGCAGGATCACCTGCTGTCCCGCCGTCTCGTGAGCATTCGCCGCTTCTTCCGCGAAAGTCTTGCCCGTCACCGTCATCGTCGAGCCGTCGACCAGTTTGCCATCGGCCAGGCGCTTGGCGATCACCGGGATCCCGCCCGCGGTGTCGACATCGGCCGCCACGTACTTGCCGCCCGGCTTGATGTCCACGAACACCGGAGTGCGCGCCGAGATGCCGTCGAAATCGTCGATGCTCAGCGGGACTTCCGCCTCGCGCGCCATGGCCAGCAGGTGCAGCACCGCATTGGTCGATCCCGCCGACCCGGCCACCCCGGCGATGGCATTATCGAATGCGGCCCGCGTGCAGATATCGCGCGGACGCAGATTGTTGCGCACCGCGTCCATGATGATTTCGCCGCAGCGGAAGGCCACTGCGTCCTTGCGCTTGTCCACCTGTGGAATCGCCGCGGTGCCCATCGGCGAAAGTCCGATCAGTTCCATCACGGTGGCCATGGTGTTGGCGGTGTACTGGCCTCCGCAAGCGCCGGCGCCGGGACAGGCGTGGTCTTCAATCGCCTTCAACTCACTGTCGGAAATCTTGCCCGCGGCATTCGCGCCGACCGCTTCGAAGACGTCCATAATGGTCAGGTCTTTGCCATTCAACTTGCCCGGCATGATCGACCCGCCGTACAACACCACGCCCGGAACGTTGAGGCGGAGGAGCGCCATGGCCGCGCCCGGGATCGTCTTGTCGCAAGCCACCAGCGCGACGATGCCGTCGAACATATGGCCGCGGACCAGCAGTTCGATCGAATCGGCAATCACCTCGCGGCTGACCAGCGACGCCTTCATGCCCTCGGTGCCCATCGTCACGCCGTCGGAAATGGCGATCGTGTTGAACTCCATGGGGGTGCCGCCGGCCGCGCGAATGCCCTCCTTCACCTTCACCGCCAGTTCCCGCAGGTTGTAATTGCAGGGCATGGTTTCGATCCAGGTGTTGGCGATGCCGATAATCGGTTTCGCGAGGTCTTCATCGGTGAAGCCGATGGCCTTCAGCATGGATCGGGCGGGCGCACGGTCGCGTCCTTGGGTGATGGTGTGGCTCTGGAGTTTCATAGGAAACTTTCATTTTAGCGCGAACTGTTAGGATGAACGATTGATCTCCGTACTGGTGGTGAATTGGAACAGGAAGGATCTGTTGCGCGCATGCCTGCTCTCGCTGCGGCGGCAGACCGGCGTACCTTTTGAGATCATCGTCGTAGACAATGGCTCCTCGGACGGCTCGGCCGACCTCGCCGAGCAGCAGTTCAACGCTCGCGTGATTCGCAATCGCGAGAATCGCGGATTCTGTGCCGCGAACAACCAAGGGATTGCATGCGCCAAGGGGGAATTCATCGCGCTGTTGAACAACGATGCCGAAGCCGAGCCGGGCTGGCTCGCGGCGCTGCACGACGCTTGCTCGCGCGCGCCGGACGTGGGCATGGTCGCCAGTAAAGTGCTGGTATGGGAAGAGCCGGGCCGCATCGATAAGGTCGGGCATTTGATTTTTCCCGATGGCCAGAATCGCGGACGCGGCAGCGGCGCGCTGGACCAGGGCCAGTTCGAAAAAGAGGAGGAAGTGCTGTGGCCGGACGGCTGCGCGGCGATGTATAGGAAGAGCATGCTGGACCAGATCGGCGGCTTCGACGAAGACTTCTTCGCCTATGGCGATGACGCCGAGCTCGGACTGCGCGCGCGCATCGCCGGTTGGAAATGCATTTACACGGCGCGGGCGGTGGTTAGGCATCATCGCGGCGCCACCATGGGCAAAGGGTCGCCGGAGCGCTTGCTGCTAATCGAACGCAATCGCGTGCTGCTGGCCATGAAACTGTTCCCGTGGAGCTTGCTGTGGCTGAATCCCGTATTCTTCGCCGTGCGCGTGGCCGCATCCGCCGCGATGGCCGGGCGGAACGCGGGAGACACGGCGCACTTCCAGGGACTCCGTGGCAAGCTGGCGATGGCGTGGGCGCTGATTCGCGGCGATGTGGCGGCGCTGGGACTCGCGCCGCGCATGCTGCGCAAGCGGCGGTCGATTGTGCGCGCTCTCTCGCCCGCACAGGTGCGCCGCCTGCTGCTTTCGCACCGGCTCGGACTGAGGGAAGTGGCATGAGCGCCTGCCTGGTCTGCGGGTCGGACCAACTCGCGCACCTGTTCCAGGCGTCGGACCGGCTGTATCACACCACGCAGCGCGAGTTCTCCGTGGTGCGCTGCGGACGTTGCGGGCTGGTGCGGCTCGACCCGCTGCCCACGCCGGAAGAACTGCCGGCCTACTACCCCGAGAATTATTGGTTCGCGCCCGACACCAGCACGGCCAGCCGCATGGAAGAGGCATACCGCCGGCTGGTGCTGCGCGATCACGTGCAGTTCGTCGAACGCGCGATGCGGCAGACGCGCGCCCACGGTCCGCTGCTCGATGTGGGCTGCGGCGGCGGCCTGTTTCTCGGCATGATGCGGGAGCGCGGCTTTCGCGTCCTCGGCTTGGACAACTCGCGCGAGGCGGCGGGCATCGCCTGGCGTCGGCAGCAGGTGCCGGCGATCTGCGCCATGCTGGAACGCGCGCCGCTGTCCGAAGGCTCGGTCGCAGGCTTGACCATGTTCCACGTGCTGGAGCATCTGTACGATCCGCGCGCCTATCTCGCCATCGCGCACGACCTGCTGGCGCCCGATGGACGGCTGGTCATTCAGGTGCCGAATGCGGCGTCGTGGCAGGCGCGTCTGTTGGGACGTGCCTGGAACGGCGTGGATGTGCCGCGCCACCTGTTCGATTTCCGCGCCAGCGATATCGAGAAACTGATCGCGTCCTGCGGCTTCGAGATTGTGCGCCGGAAATTCTTCTCCCTGCGCGACAATCCCGCGGGACTGGCCAGCAGCTTGGCGCCGTCGCTCGACCCCATGGCTCGCAGGGTGCGCCGCATCGCGGAGAGCGGCGCGGCGCGACTGGCGAAGGATCTGGTGTACCTCGGCCTGGTGGTCGCCGCGGTGCCGTTCACTTTACTCGAAGCGGCGTGCGGCGCCGGATCGACAGTTATGATCGAGGCGCGCCGTCCATGAGCTACACCGCCATCGCGTACAAACTGCCGCGTCCCCTGCGCCGCCACATCCTGCAGTTCGAGGTGGAGATCGAGACGGCGGTGGCCGCATTCGCCAAGGCGCTGCCGGACGGGGCGCGCGTGCTCGACGCGGGCGCGGGTGAAGGCCAGTATCGTGGACACTTCGGCCGCCAGCGCTACTGCGGTGTCGACCTCGCCGTGGGCGACGGCGCATGGGACTACAGCCGCCTCGACGTGCTCGGCGATCTTTCCGCCTTGCCCTTCCGCCCCGGCGCATTCGATGCGGCCATCCACATCGTTACTATCGAGCATCTACGGGAACCGGCGTCCGCGCTGGCCGAAATCGCGCGCAGCCTCCGTCCGGGTGCACAACTGCTGATCGCCGCGCCGCACGAGTGGGAAGTCCACCAGGCGCCGCACGATTATTTCCGCTACACGCGCTACGGGCTGGCGTACCTGCTGGAGAAGTCCGGGTTCGAAGTTTGCGAGATGCGCGCCGTGGGCGGATACTTCCGGCTGCTCGCGCGCCGCCTGTTGAACGGGCTACAATTCTTCACAGGGGGAGTTCGCTGGCTGTGCTTCATACCGGCCGCGATTCTGTTAGTCCCGCCGGCGCTGATCCTGCCGCTTCTGGATTCGCTTGACCGCGACCGCAACTTTACCGTCGGATACATATGCATTGCGCGCACCCGCGCAAAATAAGGACAACATTGGACGGAGTCATCGTAATCGATAAGCCGGAGGGCTGGACGTCGCACGACGTAGTGAACAAAGTGCGCCGTCTGGCGAACACAAAAGCGGGACACCTGGGCACGCTCGACCCGATCGCCACGGGAGTGCTGCCGCTGGTGCTC
>Ga0105240_10005789_pt1 | contig 18334 bp, 19 predicted proteins | sample KBSC54metaG_FD_80426 | JGI IMG/M metagenome (GOLD analysis project Ga0105240, IMG submission 80426) | Corn rhizosphere microbial communities from Kellogg Biological Station, Michigan, USA - KBS C5-4 metaG | ecosystem: Host-associated > Plants > Roots > Rhizosphere > Soil | place: Michigan, USA...
CGCCGTTTCTGCGCGAGTGGGGAGAGACGGCCAGTTAGTGGATGTGTGCGAATCCACCAACAAGCAAAAGACTTCAGAGGATTATCTGCATCGCGAGGCGATTTTAGGCCCAGACCCGCGCGGGGGCGCCATGGCGATGCTGTTCGCGACGGAAATGGGAGGTTTACCGTGATGAGATACATTACTTTGCTAATTATTCTGGTGACGGTCGGCGTCTTGTTTGCGCAGCAGAAAGCCGAGCCGCAACTGCACGTAGTTACCTATGTCGATGTGTATCCAAATTTTGCCGACACCACTGCTAAACTTCTGCAACAGTTCGCGGCCGACAATCGCAAGGACGCCGGGTTCGTCCGCTTCGAAGCCCTACGGGATGTCGCGCGTGCGAATCACTTCGCGATCGTCGAAGTGTGGAAGAGCAAGCAGGCGTATGATGCGCATCTGACCGCTCCGCATAGCAAGGCCTTCCGGGATCAACTTCAAATGGGACTGGGAAGCCCTTTCGACGAGCGTTTATACAACGCTCTGCCGTAATTTAACGTACTTTGACTGGCCGTCGGCGAGGGAATGATCGCTCAACCTGCCAGGCGTAGGCGAGATTCTATAGCTTTGGAAGTAATATATGTTTGATGCAACGCTACCTAGCCCTGACTGCCGTATTGCTCGCCGGCCACGCGTTCGGCCAGAACACCTGTACTGGATCGCGCGATCTCCATTTGACCAATGGGAAGATCATGACGCTCGACAAGCAGAACACCGTCGTGTCGGATATCGTCATCCAGGATGGGAAGTTCGCCGCCGTCGGTAAGACTGGCGACACCCGCACCAGTCCATGCACCAGGACCATCAATCTTCGCGGCCGCACCGTCGTTCCCGGCCTGATCGACAATCATAACCACATTGTGCTGCTGGGTATGCGCCCCGGATACGACATTCGCCTGGAAACCGCGACGTCGATCGCCGACATTCAGGCCATGCTCAAAGCCAAGGCCAAGACCGTACCAGCGGGATCCTTCATCACCACACTGGGCGATTTCAATGCCAAGCAGGTCACGGAAAAACGCCTGCCGACACTGGCCGAGCTGGATGCTGCGCTCCCGGATCATCCATATCTTCTGAATGGTGGCGGAACCGTCACCAACAGCCGCGGCAAAGCGTTTTTCGAATCGAAAGGCATCATGGTGAGTCCTACGGGCGTGATCGCCGGGCCGGGATTTAACGCCGCGCTCAACGCACTGCGCGCTCTTCAGACCTTCGAGGATATGAAGCGCGGCACCATGGACGCGATGACTTACCTGACCAGTTTCGGGTTGACCACCAGTGTCGACATGGGCGCGTTCACCATTCCCGGTACGCCCGATATGCAGGACGCCGCACAGGCCGAAAGCGTCGAGAGCCTGAATCCCTGGACCATGTATGACGCGTTCATGGCGCTGCACCGCGAAGGCAAGATGACACATCGCCTGCGTATTTTCTATTTGACACAGGACACGCGGCCCGACGTCCCTATTTTGAAACAACGTCTGCTAAACAACTTCCCCGATTTCGGCGACGACATGCTGAAGACTTCGGGTATCGGCGAATTTGCAGCCGCCTGGCGCGTCACCGCGCAAGGTGGTCCGGCGAACTATGAAACCGCGCTGCAACTGGTAGCCAAATACGGCTGGGCGTTCCAACAGCACACGCTATCGCTGAATGAGGACAAGTTTACGACCGAGACCTTCGAAAAGGTGAACGCCGTGACGCCGATCAAGGACCTGCACTGGTCGATCGGACATGTCCCCAAGATCGACAAGCCCACACTTGACCGTCTGAAGGCCATCGGCGCGGGTGTTGCCGTGCACGGCTGGCTGTATCTGGGCGGCACGCCGCAAAATGGTGGACCTCCCTTCCGCACCATCGTCGATAGCGGCATTCATGTAGGCGCGGGATCGGATGCCGCTGCCGTATCGGTGTTCGATCCGTGGCTCGAGATCTATTACATGGTCACCGGCAAAAATTCGGCGGGTGAAATGATCAACCCTGGCCAGCAGTTGACGCGCCTCGAAGCGCTGCGGCTATACACATCGGAAAACGGCTGGTACACGCACGAAGAGAACAAGCTGGGAACCATAGAGGTCGGTAAGCTCGCCGATGTGGCCGTGCTAAGCGACGATTATCTAGATCCCGCCAAGGTGTCCGATGAAGCCATCAAGAAGCTGAAGTCCGTGCTGACCGTTGTCGACGGCAAAGTAGTCCACGAGGAAACGCGCTAATGTCTGCTCCCGACTATGTCCTCGGATACTCCGAGCATGAACAGAAACGCCTTTTGAAGCAGGCCGCCCTCCTGCGAGGATGGACCGAACGTTTTTTCCGCGCCGGTGGGCTCGCACCAGGCATGCGCGTGCTCGATCTCGGTTGCGGCATGGGGGATGTTTCCCTGCTGGTAGCCGATCTTGTTGGCCCCAAAGGCAGCATCCTGGGCGTCGATCGTGACGCGCAGGCGCTGGCTCGCGCCCGCGAACGTGCGATCAAGCACGGTTGTGCGGACTATGTGAAATTCGAACAAATCCATTTGGAAGACCTTAAAAGCGGCGAGTTATTCGACGCTGCGGTGGGCCGCTACGTATTGCTATATCAAGCCGATCCAGCCGCCACGCTGCGTCACGTAGCATCGCTGGTGAAGCCCGGCGGGCGATTGATCTTCCACGAGCTAGATTTCGGTCAAGTGGTTCCGCCGTGGCCCGAAGCGCCATTGTGGATGCGAACTTATACGATCATGAGCGAAGCCTTCCGGCGCGGAGGGAATCCGCCGGATTTCGGCAGGCGCCTGTCGCGCACCTTCCTGGATGCCGGTTTGCCCTGGCCCACGATCCAGGCAGAGATACCAGTGGGAGGCGAGCCGGACTCCTACGTCTTTGGATGGATCGCCGATACCGTTCGCAGTCTGTTACCGCGAATCGAGCACTTTGGCTTAGCTACGGCTGCCGAACTGGAAGTCGAAACGCTGGCAGCCCGGATGGAGCGGGAAGCAGTTTCGCTGGGAGCGCAGTTGATTGGCCCCACCCAGTTCGGAGCTTGGGCCGTAAAGCCGTAAAGCCGGTATTGACTACTTCTCTTTGCCCTTACCGGCACGAGGCGCACCACCGCCGGGAATCACGCCGTTCATACGGCTATACACGACCATCTGTCCATAGTGATCGTAGCTGTGTTGGCCCAGGAAGGCGGCTGCGGCAATGCGCGTCATCGTTCCGCGTCCGAAGGGCGAGGGTACCTGGTCGAACATGTTTTTCTCGTTGAGCGTGCCCATGGCTTTGTGAGCGAAGGCCAGCGCGCCCTTGAAGTAGTCGATGATCTGATCCTTGGTCTTGAGCGTATCCGGACCATTATCTGTGGGTCCGATCTCGACCAGCGCCTTTTCGCCCGACACGGACGCAGCGATCCGGTAGATGTAGGTCGCAATATGGCGTACTTGCAGGGCGTAGGTGCGGACGCCAGTAAAGGTGCCGGGGCTGGTTGGGGCGAAGTCGTACTTATCGGCGGGCATTTTCTGCGCCAAGCCGAGCACCTCCCGTTCCACTGTGGATACCTGGTCATCGAAAACTTTGGCGAGTCCTTCAGCCCCGAATGCGGCAGGAGCGGTCACCTGTGAAACGGCGAGGACGGCGAGCAATGCATAGGTACGCAAAACAAAAGACCTCCACTGCACATTGTACTCGTGCGGTGGAGGTCTTGCGAACTAGGGTCTAGGCTTAGATTAACGGCGCCCGCCACGGAATCCGCCGCGGAAACCACCGCCACGGAATCCGCCCCCGCGAATAATGATCCCCGGCGAATAGAATCCCAAGCCGAAGCCAGGACCATAAAATCCGCCATAATACGGATAGTAGTAAGGATCATAGTAACCGTAGCCATAACCGTAATACGGCGCTGGCGGTGCAACGGCACTCTGCCGCGGCTGTACCTGATCCTGATACGACTGGTAGTTCCGCTGAGGCATCGGTTGGAATGCGCCACCGGACTGGTCAGTCGCAATGGAGACCGGGCCTAGGGTGCGGAACGTCAGCATCGCTTCCGGATGTATTTCGGTAGCATGTCCGCGTGTAGCCACGACGCCGATCGCGCCCGCCAGGGCTCCGCCGATCGCACCGATTCCAGCGCCCACCCCTCCGCCTGCGACCGCGCCAATGGCAGCTCCAGCGGCGGTCGTGCCGACCACGACGCCCGTGTCACGGCCGTCATTGTTCGCGCGATGGTATTCAATTAGCTGGGTGCGGATGGTGGCCTGTTGCCCATCGACCAAGCTAATATCCGTCAACTCCAGGCCCAGGCGCGATCTGCCGTTACCGTCTTTTGCTTTCACGGCTTCAGTGACTCGGCCGGCGACGTTTTGCCCGGGTTGTGCGATCACCAAGCCGTTCGCTATTAGCGGCTGCACCAGAGTCGCCGTAAAGAGATCGCCCGGTTGATTCTTGTCGCTCGATAGTTTTTCATTAATGCGCACCCGCACGAACGTGCCTGCGGGAAGCGTGAGCTGGGATGGCACCGGCGCCACCTGCGAATAATTTGAAGGCGGAGCGCCGTTTTGAATTGGCCCATTTTGAGCCGGGCCGGCTTGGTTCACGGCATAGCTCTGATCTGCGGAAGAGGTTCCGAATTTCCGCCACCCACCGGAGTCTTGAGCAAATGCTGCCGTGGCAAAGCTCGCAACGGAAAATATAACTGCGATACGTCGATACATGACTCACTCTCCGTACCACGTACTGCATGTTTGATACCACGGAGTAAGTGGTTGAAAGATAGGGAGTTGGCACAACTGTGTAACGGTCGAAATTCGCCACCTGGTGGTTTTCGGCCAACCGTTGGCTGGGTAAACGCGGGAGCGTCTACCGTCGATCGGGTAGCGCGAATACGTACAACGCGTTCCCGTTCGACGGATAGTGCACCTCGGGCGCCAGCACGCCCGGCACCATGCGCGGGCTGCCGCCCCCGAGTCCTGTCGAGACGGCGATGTACTGCTTACCTCCCACGCTGAATGTCAGCGGGAAACCTTGGACGGATGTGCCTAAGCGGGTCTCCCACAGAACTTTGCCGCTCTTCACGTCCACCGCGCGGAAATAGCGATCCATGTCGCCGACAAACGCGATCCCACCGGCCGTCGAAAGAATCGCGGTCATAAAGGGCGAGCGCTGTTCGAGTTTCCAATTCTCTTTGAGCGTCCGGACATCGTAAGCCGCGAACTTCCCAACATTGCCGTTGGTGCCGGGCATCTCAAAGAAGCGCCGGGCCGCCCCGCCGCCGCTGCCGCCGCCTTCGACGAAATCGACTTTCTGAGGATTCATTTCCTGGCAGCTCTGGGACACCGGAATCAGGATCTGGTTGGTCGGCTGGTGATAGCTCATAGCGTGCCAGTTATGGCCGCCCTCGGAAGTTGGGCAATCCTGCACCCATTCGCCGATCTGATTCTCGACGATGTCGTTGCGGAAGTGCGGTTCCCCGGTCTTGGGATCGAAGGAATCATAGACGTTCTGGAAAACAGTTTCCTTATGGCCGATGTACTTGCCATTCGTGCGGTCCAGTTTCCAGAGCACGCCGTCCTTGCCCGCGCTGAAGACGTACTTCTGGCCGCCATCGTCGACCAAGACTCGCTCAAACACCTCGTCCAGATCCAGCGTTTCGCCCGGCGCGTGGTTAAACCACCATTTGAGCTTGCCCGTATCGATATCGAGAGCCACGGTGGAATTGGCATAATTCGTCGCGCCATTGCCGGATCCGCGGGTTGCCCGCATCCAAGGCTTAGCCTGCGCGACGCCCCAGTAAGTCAGGTTTAGATCGAGGTCGACGCTCCCGGTGATCCAGGTATCGCCGCCCGCACGGAACAGGTCCGTCAGCTTACCCCAGGAATCGCCGCCCGGATCGGCAGTCTTGGCGATGGTGTAGAACTTCCAGATCAGCTTCCCGGTTTGCGCGTCGTAGGCGCTGATGAAGCACTTCTCCTCGCGATACTGATCGCACAGGCCGCCGCCCAGACCTTGGATGACTTTACCTTTCGCGATGATGGGTCCGCTGCTGGTGCTGTAGGTGCCGTTGGTACGGTCGCCGATCGTGGTCTGCCACACTTCCTTGCCGGTTCGCGCATCCAGCGCGTAGATCACTGCCGACCCGGTTGTCACGTAGACCTTGTCGTCGTAAATCGCCAGGCCGCGCTGCGAGTTGCCGGTGGCCGTTTCGCCGATGCGATTCTCCCAGATCAGTTCACCCGTCTTGGCGTCCAGTGCCTGCACGATATTGCCTGGGTTATTGATGAACATCGTCCCGTTGTGGACCACCGGCGCCGGCTGATTGGTGCCCTCATTCATCGCCCAGGTCCACACCAGGCGCAGATCCTGTACATTGTTCGAGGTGATCTGGTTCAGAGTGCTGTAGTTGTTAGCGCGATAGTCGTGCCGGATCATCAGCCAGTCGCTGGGATCGGGGTTGCGCATCATCGCGTCGGTTACCGGCGTGTAGTTCTTCACGTTCCCCGGAATGGTCAGGCCTCGGGGCGCGGCCGCAGCGGCTCCGCGGCCGCCTGCAGCAGGTCCGCCTTGTTTGCCCTGCTTGCCCTGTTTCCCCTGTCCACCTTGAACCTGCGCTACAACCTGGCCGGTCACGCTACGAATGGCGACGGTCGAATTCCCGGCAAGCGCCTGATTCCCGGCGCGCGCACCGTTCGATTGCAGGATAAACGCGGTGATGTTCAGGTAGTTCTGCTCGCCCAGCCCACCAGGGTTGTTTGGCGGCATTGCGCCTTCCATGAAACCGACCAGATCGCCCACGGTCCGATTTCCCCAACTGCCAGTGAACGGCAAACCGGAGAGCGGCAGCGCATTTCCGATTCCCGAAAGATCCGCCGCGTGGCATCCGGAGCAATTAGCTTGATAAGCCGCGCGTCCGGCGTCGGCCTGCTGGGCTGTAAACGGTCCTGCTGTACCTTGTTGCCCAGGCAACTGAAGAACACCGTAGAGAGCAGCGAAAAGGGATATCGGAATAAGAAGCTTTTTCATGAAAGGTGTCTCCTAATGTTGCAGCCAGCCCCACAGCGTACCATCCTTGGGTTTTTCGGTATAGATCTGGACGTAGATTCCGCCCTTTTTCAAATTCTGCAATTGTTCCGGATTTAGATCGGCCGATCCGGTGATTGTCCCACTCATGGCTTTGGTAATCGTAAGGTCGGCAAACGCCGGCCCACGCACACCGGCCACGATGCCGTTCTGGAGCTTCGCCGAAACCGCGTTAGTCTTCAGCCCCTCGAAGGTTCCATTCACGGTAAGTTTCGTTCCGGAGAGAGTGGCGGTGACTGTACCGGTGCCGGCGAGATCGGGCCGCGTCTTGGCGTCGGCAGGCAGCGCGGAAAGCCGTGTCTTGTAGGTGTCACCACTCTGCGCCAAGCTCGGAAGCCCGAACCAGCCTACTCCTAAGCCCACCATTAAAGCCGCAGCAGACCGTAAATACACCATTTTCCACATCGTCTTTTTCAAAACCGCATTCCTCCCTGGCCGGGGCTCAGCATATCATAAATTACCATCCCAGAAGCCGCATCCGCTCTTGAATGATGGCGCTATACTGACTCATCCGTTCCGGCTTGCGCCTTCGAGGCGACGGCAGGATAGCGGCCAGCCGCGCCGATTGCTCACGGTTCAGCGCCGCAGCCGTGGTGTGATAGTGGAACTCGGCCGCGGCTTGGGCGCCGAAAACGCCCGGTCCCCACTCGATCACGTTGAGATACAGCTCCAGCACGCGATTTCGCCCCAGAATCATCACCGCCATGGGCGCCAAAGTGTACTCGAAGGCTTTTCTCACGGGATTACGGTGGGTGGTAAAAAAAAGATTCTTGACCAGCTGTTGCGGGATGGTGGAAGCGCCACGGGTCACTTCGCCCGCATCGGCGCTATCTTCGATCACCTGCCGCACCTGGCCCCAGTCGATGCCGTAGTGTTTATAGAAGTTGCCATCTTCGGCCGCGATCACGGCGTGCTGAAGCGTCGGCGAGATGCGATGAAGCGGCATGAAGGTCTGCCGTTTCTTGTATGTTCCGGATGCGAAGAACGACTCGACGCGCCGCTGGATCTGCACGCCAGTGGTCGGCGGATCGATATAGCGCAGGCCCAACAGCGCGATGGCAAACAGGACATGCAACCCGAGCAGAAGAACTATCGCACCAACGATTAATCGCTTCCAAAATGGGCGCTTGCGGCGGGGATTGGTTTTGGTTTTTCGCGCCTTTTTCAATTGGGTCTTCAATGCACAAGTATGGCGCACCGGCGCAAAAGCCTGCGCTAGACTGTTTCAAGAATGAATCTGAAAAACGCAGTTGCTCTCGTTACTGGTGGAAGCTCGGGCATCGGTCACGGCATCGCCAAGAGCCTGATCGATAGCGGCGCGCGTGTCGCGATTACCGGGCGCGATAAAGCCAAGCTCGACAAAGCGGCCAAAGAGTTAGGCGCACATCCCATCCACGCCGACGTCTCCAAGGAGGCCGACGTGCAGCGCACCATGCGCGAGACTCTGGAAAAGTTCGGCGATCTCCACGTTCTGGTCAACAACGCCGGCCTCGGTACCTTCAAGAAATTGGTCGATTTCGATCTCGCGAGCTTCGAGCGCACCTTCGCCACGAATGTCACCGGCGCGATGCTGATGGCCCGCGAAGCAGCCAAGCACTTCATCTCCAAAAATCGAGGCAACATCGTGAATATTGGCTCCACAGCGTCGCATCGGGGTGCGCCCAACGGTACGGCATATTATGCCAGCAAGTTCGCGTTGCGGGGAATGACCGAATGCTGGCGTCAGGAGCTGCGCAAGAACAACATCCGCGTGTTTCTGGTAAACCCCAGCGAAGTGATCACCAGTTTCGGCACGGCGGCGGGCTTCGAGCAGAAAGATAACCCCAGCAAACTGCGGCCCGAAGACATCGCGCATGCGGTGAAGTCGGTGCTCGAAATGGAAGATCGCGGCTTCGTCACCGAACTAACCGTCTTCGCCACCAATCCCGCGGATTAAGTCATTTCTTGATCACAATGCGCGTGCAGATCACCAAGAAGGAGGACGGCTCGGGCGTGCTGCGCTGCGTCCGCGCCGAGGGGTCGGTGACATGGCAAAAGCAGACTGATCGCCACGCTGCGTTCTTTGCGCTGCACGACCTGACGCATTTCGCGGTGGAAACCACGCTCGGATATCGACGAGGATTTTTTGGACTGATCGCCGAGGGTTGGGAGATTGAGGATACCACCCGGAAAGGCGCTCGCGGGCCTTTGCCGCCGGAAGCGGCGGAGGTCGAGAGTATCGTGGGGCTTTTCGATGCGGAGCGAGCCGGAGGGCAGATCTGGACCGTCGACGAGTTTAACGAATTCGCTGCAATGAAAGGTTCGCGCGAGCTGAGCTTTGACGAAATTGTGCGCGTGAAAAAGAGGCGCAGCGAGCTGTTTCAGCAGTGGTCCGACGTCGAGCCGGGTGCGACGCTCGAGCTTCAATACGAAACCGCGGCAGTCGCAATATAACCGGACTAACGCTTGACCCGCTTAAAGAAATACGCCGGATACGTTTGCGTCACGGCAGGCCTATTGGTCGGAGCGCTACCGCGTTCCTCGTTGCGATAAACGAACGGCGTCACGCTTACCAACTCCCAGCCTTGGGAAGCCAGACTCTGGACTTCCTTCTGGGACACCTGCTCATACATTGCCGGCGACGTCTCGCGTGGAAAAACCGACCGTACTTCGTACTGGGCGTAGACCGTAGCGCGGGCTTTGGTCTGTTGAGCCCACACCAACGCTGCCACGATCCCGAGGGCCAGACTGAGAACCATAATTCGCTTCATACATAAACGTTGACGAGCCAATCGGCCAAGCGTGCAATCCGTGGGATAATGGCGACTTCCATGGCCACGACATCACTTTCACGACTTGACCGGCTCACGTCGCCCTACGACCGCGAACGTCTGGAAGACGTAGGGTTTATGACCTGCATGACGCTGGTGCTGCTGGGGAATTATTCTCAGACCGGACACTTTGGCGGACCGCTCGCCTATACCCCGTACAACGTCGCGATCCACCTGGCGGGACCGGAACTGGGCGGGCTGCGCTACGACTATCGCCGCCCCAAACATCCTTATTGCGACAAGTTCATGCTGGCCGGCGGCCACTGCATCCCCACTTGTTACGCCTTGTGGATGATCATGGGCCAGGCTCTTGCCCGTAAGTTCGAAGCGACCGGCAACCAGAAGTACTTCGCCGATCCGCACCTAGCGATTTTGCCGATCGACGCGCTCGGGTTCCGGCGCGGCGCGGGTGCGATGAAAACGCTGCTTCAGGACGCCGGTCTCGCGGATCATCCGCTTTTCGCGCAGGCCAAAGCACGCGGCATTAAGGCGCTGGCCGGGCATGCGGAAACGACGGACGTCACCAACGATGTCAACGGCGGACCGTCCGGCATCGGTATCGCCACGGCTGCCGGGAAAACCGCGTTCTGGGATGTCGTGGGCGCCTCGATCGAAGCCCCGAAAGTGATCGCGTTCGAAGGCGAGTTCGCCATGACCGAAGGTCACGCCCAGGAGCTCAAGACTCAGGCACTTGCACTAAAGGTCGGCAAGCGCCTTCGCGTGATGATCTCCGATAACAACGCGGGCATCGACGATTCGCTCCTTGGCGGAGTGATCGACGCGAAGTACAAAGCTTATGACCTGATTGACCAGTGGTCTTCTTATGGATGGAATGTCTTCGCCGTCGAAAACGGCAACGACTATGACCAGGTCGTGGCGGCGCTCAAGACCATGGAAGATTGGGATGGGAAAGATCGCCGTCCTATCGTGGTCATCGGCAACACGGCCAAGGGTTACTGGCCCGCGGCCATGAACGGCCAGATCCCCGAGGCGGGGCAACAGCTACTGGGCTTCCCCAGCCATCCCTACGCGTTCAAGATGAACTCCGAGTACTTCATCGCGCTGGCCCAAACCTTCGAGAAGAGATACGGCGTCACTTTCCAGGGGATTCGCGATGGCGCGACGAAGGATACGCGCGAGCGGTTGATCCAGTACAAGACCAATATCGACATCGCGATGTCGGTACTCGACAAGAATGGGTTGGGAGACTGGCTGGCAGACCGGTTGGTCGAGATCGGTGACACTCTCAAGGACAATGTGCCGCTGCGAATCGACGTCAAGCACGATCCGTTTCTCGATGAGCGCCTGCGTGTCGCGAATCTTCCCGAAGAACCCCAGAAAGTCTCGGTCAAGAACGAAGTTTCCGGCGCGGAAAAGCAGGTGAACATCACGCTCTTCCGCAAGCCAGGCGAAGTGGCCGGCACGCGGCGCTGCATTTCGGAAATCGTCAAGTGGATGAACTACGTGACTGGAAATCGGTTCCTGACGATCGCCGCCGACCTTTCCGAATCCATCAATCTCGAGCACGGCAGCATGTGGGGCCACTACGATCCGGAAACGAATCCGCTGGGCACGCGCCTCAAGGCAGCCATCCAGGAAGCCGGCAACGTCTCGACCGCCATTGGATTGACTGGGCAGAACGCCTCGCTCGATCCCGATCAGTTCGCGGGCGTGTGGGCCATCAGCGGCACCTATGGCGCCTTTACTCCGTTGATGTATACGCCAGCGCGCGTCTGGAGCCAGCAGAATCAGGACAGCAAATTTCGCATGGGTGTCCTCCATATCTTGGTGGCGCATTCGGGGCCCGAGACAGCAGCCGACGGGCGCACGCACTTCGGCATCTTTGCGCCGCAGGTGTGGAAGCTGTTCCCACGCGGCCAGACGATCCACTTGAATTTTTGGGATTACAACGATGTGGCTCCCGCCTATTTCGCCGCGGCCGAGATTGCCGCGCGCGAAGCGAAAGTCGGCATTATCACGCTCGAAGTAGCTCGTCCGGATTTTCCGGTCGCCGACCGCAGCAAGTTTGCCGACACGGATCTGCGTGCTGCTGCCAAAGGCTTTTACGTGATCCGCGATTTCGCGCCCGATAAACCGCGACACGGCTACGTCGTCACGCAAGGATCGAGCTCCACGGTGAATTTGGTGAGTACGCTGCCGAAGCTCGAGGAAGCCGGGATCAACGTGAAGGTGGTCGCCGCGATCAGCGAGGAGTTATTCGATCGCCAACCTGAGTCATATCGGAAAAGTGTCCTTCCGCCTGAGGCGTACTACGATCTGATGGTTGTCAGCACCGGAACCCGCCGCGTATGGCCTTTGCGCGATGTCGGCCCGCTCACGGACGAGTATTCGCTGACGTCGGATTGGGATAACCAATGGCTTACAGGAGGGCTGGAGGCGGAGGTGATCGCGGAGGCTCATCTGGACCCGAAGTCAATCTTTAACGGGATCCAGCGGTTCGCATCCGAGCGCGATCAGCGAATCAGCCGGCAGCGAAATCTGTTAACCGATTAACGCCTCCGCTGATATCGACAGATTACCGGCCGTGTCTTTCGCCCACAGTTTGACAGTCTTGCCGTCGGGTTTTCCGCACACCACAAACGGCCCCATGTCGAAGAGCGGGCTGACTGCGCGAAAGTTGAATTTCACGACGTTCGCCTGAGGCAAACTTCGTCGCAGAAGATCCATCAAAAGCGTCGCGATTAAAGGACCGTGCACTACCAAGCCAGGATATCCTTCAACCTCGGTCGCATAGCGGCGATCATAATGGATCCGATGCGCGTTGAAGGTCAGCGCCGAATATCGGAACAGCAGCACGTCGTCCGCAGCGACTGTCCGCTCCCAGGCGGCATCGCTCGGGGCAGCCTGAGCAGGCGCTGCAGGACCGTGCTCTCGATAGACAATATCGTGTTCCTCGGACACCGCCACCCCGGCAGAATTCGAGATCTCGTGCCGTACGACGACGAACACCAGTGGCCCGCTGCGCCCCTGCTTCTCCTTGATATCGATCACGCGAGTCTCTCGTGTCATCTGCTCGCCAACACGCAAGGGATGATGGAATTCGAGCCGGCTCCCGGCCCACATGCGCCTGGGTAGAGGCACAGGCGGCAGCAACCCGCCCCGGCGAGCATGACCGTCAGGGCCCAGCTCCGAGGCCTGATGCCGATCGAGGAAAAACAGCCAGTGCCACAAGGCCGGCAACGGATCGCCCGGTTGCGGAGGAGGATCGTCACGATCTAGTGTCGCCGACAAAGCCGCGACGGGTCCCGCGGATACTGTATCCGTCCGCGTCTCAGTTTTCCCAATCCAATCCGTAAGGCTCATGTTAGACTGGCCGGGACCGTGATGAATCGCCCTGCTCCGGGTTGGCGCATGTGGGTCGCGCCCACCACGATGATGTTGTGCACCCTGCTAGGGTACATCGACCGGCAGGTTTTAGCCGCTCTATCGCCCACTATCCTCTCTGACACCGGAATGACCGCTGGCGACTATGGCTGGGCCGTTTCCGCCTTTTCCGTCACCTACATGATCATGAACCCCGTATTCGGGTCGTTCCTGGATTACATAGGGCTTCGGCGCGGCATGGCAATCGCGGTGCTCATCTGGACCGTGGCAAGTGTGTCCCATGCAGGATTGAACGGCCTGGTCGGCTTCGCGATGGCTCGCGCGCTACTCGGGTTCGGCGAAGGCGCGGCCTTCCCTGGCGCTCTGCGCACCGCCGCGGAGGCGCTTCCGCTCAACAAGCAATCGCGCGGCATGGCTCTCGGCTATAGCGGCGCTTCCCTGGGCGCGCTGATCACTCCGCCCATCATTATTCCCATCGCCCAGCGATACGGCTGGAGATCCGCGTTCCTGCTCACGGGCTTCCTGGGCCTTCTGTGGCTGGTGCTCTGGTGGCGCGTTGCCCGCCCGCCGTTCTTGCCTAAACAAGCACAAGATCGCCGGCCTCTCAAGATCCAGTGGCCCGATCTGCGCGAGCGCCGCGTGTGGATCATCGTGTCGAGCTTCGGATTGGGCGGACTGGCGTTGGGGGTCGCAGCGTATTTGAGCCCGCTGTATCTGAACCGCGCTCTGGGCCTCTCCCAGGCGCAACTGGCCAACGTCTTGTGGATCCCCATGGTCGGCTGGGAAATCGGATACTTCTTCTGGGGCTGGGTGGCCGATCGCTTCGCGGCAAATCAGGATCGCCCGGTCCGGATCTTTGTGCTGCTAACAATTCTCTCCCTGCCGACCGCTTGCATGACTCTGACCCATTCCTGGGTCGTCGCGATCGCCCTTTTCACCTGGTCGACCTTCATCGCCGACGGCTTCGTCGTGATGTCGCTGCGCGTAGGCTCGCGTATCTTTCCTGCGGATCGCATCGGGATGGTCGCGGGAATCGGATCGGGGTCCTGGGGAGCGGTCCAGGCCGTCATTCAGCCGGTTTACGGAGCCTGGTTCGACCGTCATTGGTATGCCGCGACGTTCATTTCGATGAGCCTGTTGCCCTTGGTCGGGACACTAGTCTGGCTGTGGCTCAGCCGGCCGCGGGCTGCTAGCGCTTCCGCTGATACATCTTCAACTGCTCGAGCTGTCCGCGGATAACTCCGTTGCTCGGGTCGAGCTCGACAGCTTTTTCGTAGTAGGTGATGGCGGTCGGATCGTCGAGTTTGCGCGTGTAGGCGAATCCAATCGCCCCGTAAGTCTTGGCCGACTGCGGATAAAACTCCAGGTTCAGCTTGAGCAGCGCGATCGCGTCCTCCGGCCTCCCGGCTGCGAGCGGCTGCGCCACGCCCACCAGCGTATCCTCGCCGAAATCGTATGCGGCCCGCCCGTAAAAATGATCGCGCAAATCGCGATACTGCGCCGCCGCCGCCGCAACGCCCTTCTCGCGCAGAGTCTGCATAAGGATTTCTGATAGCTGCCGTGGAATCGGAACGCCATGATGGCAGGTGACGCACTTCACCTGCGCAGTTTGGGCGGCGGGCTTCCCTGTCGAGGCTTGAACACGGGCATTTACATCCCGCGTCATAGCGATCATCTGCCGCGCGATATCTTTCTTAGGCTCGGGTTGCCCGCTCCCGCGCGGGGCAGAGTGGCAGTATTCGCACTGCACTCCTAGTCCCTGCACAATCTCCTGCATCAGCGGCATGATGTCCGCCGGGGGCGTCTGAGCTGCCACGTACGCTGCCATCGCGATAAAGGGGAACAGTCTCTTCGGCATGCGACCCAACCTTTATTTGAGATTGATTGTACTCCGGCAGTTTTTTGACCCGCAGTGGCATGGCGTGGTCTCCTCATTTTTCGAGAAGTGATAATCCACCGTAAGCTCCTCGCCTTTGCGGATTTTGCGCAGGCTCATGTAGAGGATGTGCCCTTTCATGATGCGCGAGATCAGATTGGGGCCACAACTATGGTTGATGTACTCGGCGCCGCTGCCGCCCACCGAGCCATCCAGTACCCAATAACGATCGAGCGAGAAGTAATATGTGCAATCTCCATGTCCACGCTTCTCGCAGGCGATCGCGCTGATGCGCTCCCCCGTATATTCGATCACTTTACGATTGGCGGGAATGGATTGAGCCGCATAAACTCCGCGGCCGTGGATGCCGGACTGGCGAATCTCCATGCGATAGACGACGGCTGGATGTGTTTTGGGATCGAGTGTGATGGCTTTCATCGTTAGCTTGTGGGTTCCGCATCCAATCTTGCCACGATGCCTTCCAGTCCCGGTTTCGCCGCTGGGTAGCGCGACAAAACTAATGGATCGTGTCCGGGAATCACATGCCGCGGCGATTCCGCCAGCCTACGCACCGTGTTGAACCCTTCCAGCATCTCGCCCACGTTAAACAAAATCGGATATGGCCGCCCTTGTTCCATGTTCGCGTAAAAGTGGCTCGCGTCGGAGGCGACCACGACCCATCCGCGACGTGTGCGAACTCGCACCACCTGCAACCCCATCGAATGCCCTCCGATGTGGTGCAGTGTGACTCCCGGAGCCAGCTCGTCATCGCCATCGTGAAATGCGACGCGGCCTTCAAAAATCCGCTCGACCATGGACGTCACGTCGGAAGCCTCAAAAGGGAATCGTGTCACCCCATGGCACATGTGGCGTCCTGTACAGAACGCCATCTCGCGATCCTGCACATGGTACCGCGCGGCCGGGAATTGATCCAGGCAGCCCGCGTGGTCGTAGTGCATATGCGTAACGATCACATCCTTCACCTGAGCGGGCTCGATGCCAATCATTTTCAGCCCTTCGGCAGGCGTCCGAAGCAGCTCGCGCTTCCGTTTACGCGCCATCTCCGCATTGAATCCGGTATCGACTACAAACGTCCGTTTTTCACCCACAATTGCCCACACGAAGAAGTCGATGGGCATGGGTCCATCGTGCGGATCGCCGCCCAGAAAGTTCTCGCTGGCCCGCCTTGGATGGTGCGCGTAACGGACTGCGTAGACTTCGTAAGTATCCGGTTCCATCTTGTTATGATCTGACAATGAACAAAGAATTGTATGAAGCCGGATTAGAGGTACGCAAGGCAACCCTCGGCAAGGAGTTCGTCGAGAACTCCATCGCGACCGCCGACGACTTTAACCGCCCTCTGCAGGAGTTCGTCACCGAATACTGCTGGGGCGCTTGCTGGACCCGTCCGGGCCTGCCGCGCAAAACACGCAGCATGCTGAACCTGGCCATGCTCACCGCGCTTAATCGTCCGCACGAGCTCAAGATGCACATCAAGGGCGCGCTCACCAACGGCGTGACCCGAGACGAGATTCGCGAGATCCTCCTGCAAACGGGCGTCTACTGCGGCGTGCCGGCGGCAGTCGACGCATTCCGCACGGCCAAGGAAGTCTTCGCGGAGTTGGATAAAAAGTAAATGGCGAAAGAACGACTTGGATTCATCGGGGTCGGCCGCATGGGCGACCCGATGGCTCGTAATCTCCTCGCCGCCGGGTTCGAGCTCACGATTTACGACACCAGCGCCGCGGCTACCGAACCCCTGAAGGCGCTGGGGGCACAGGTAGCGAAATCGCCCCTCGAAGTGGCTTCGGCCGCCGAGGTTGTCATTGTCAGCCTGCCTACTCCAGCCATCGTTCAGAAAGTGGCGCTGGAGATCTCTTCCGGGTCCTCTTCCGGATCGAAGGTGAAGATCTTCATTGATGTTTCAACCACCGGTCCAAAGGTCGCTGGGGAAGTCGCTGCGGCGCTCGCAGCCAAGGGCATCACGGCGGTCGACGCTCCGGTGAGCGGCGGGGTCGGTGGTGCGCGCAAGGGAACCTTGGCCGTCATGCTCGCCTGTCCTCGCGATCTCGTTGAACGCGTGCGGCCTGTGCTCGAGCCCATCGGCAAGATTTTCTTTTTGGGCGAGCACCCCGGATCCGGTCAGTTGATGAAACTGGCGAATAACATGTTATCGGCGGCGGCGCTGGCAGTGACTTCGGAAGTCATGGTGATGGGCGTCAAAGGTGGTCTGGATCCAAAGGTGATGCTGGACGTGATCAACTCCGGTACCGGGCGCAACAGCGCTTCGGTAGATAAGTTCCCCAAGGCGATCCTGCCGCGCACCTTCGATTTCGGTTTCGCCATCGGGCTGCTACTTAAAGATGTAAAGCTGTGCACCGACGAGGCTGCGGGGCTAGGTGTTCCGATGATCTGTGGCAACGCGATCCGCGAGCTGCTGGCGATTACATCCCTGCGTCAAGGCTCGGACGCCGACTTCACTACTATCGTCAAGACCGTGGAAGAATGGGCGGGGGTCGAAGTGAAGGGATGAGAAGGAGTGCATGCGCTACGGGCGACTCGAGTTCGCAGCGTTGCCCCGGCGCACCGCCATGGCTTTATCCAAGTCCACATCCGGGGGAACCACGACGCCGATCCAGGCGAAGATCATCTCATCCCAACTCTGATCGCCCCACTTGACGGTCGCCGTGGGATCCGGATTCATGCGATTGTTCGCCGAATTATCCCAGTGCGCGTCGAGCTTGATTTTCGTGCCCTTGGGCAGCCGCAAGGGCTTGTCTTCGTAGTACACCAATTGCCAGTTGAAGTCGAAACGCGGGACGCTCACCAGCATCTGCGATTCGCCGGTGGGATATTCCAAGTGAATGTCCATATCCTTGCCGCGCAGGTGCATGTGAGGCTGGGAATACACCAGCTCCACCGGCTGATCGAACTCCGCCTCCGCGTGACCCGCGTGATTCGGATCTCCCGGCGGGATGGTGAAGCTCATGTCCGCCACCGGAACAGTCAACAGCCGCTTCTCAGGAGCGCCCCTGGCCAGCACGAATCCAACCTTGGTCTGGTCGATTCCGGCGGCCTTGCCGTTGGCCGTGTAATGCATCTCGAACACCAGGTCGGATCCCGCTGGAATCAGCTTGGCTGCTTTATGGTTTTTGTCAAAATACTCGCCATGCACGCCCGGAACGTATCCCAGTAGCCACTCATTGCTTTGATTGCCGGCGGGC
>Ga0105240_10005794_pt1 | contig 18324 bp, 20 predicted proteins | sample KBSC54metaG_FD_80426 | JGI IMG/M metagenome (GOLD analysis project Ga0105240, IMG submission 80426) | Corn rhizosphere microbial communities from Kellogg Biological Station, Michigan, USA - KBS C5-4 metaG | ecosystem: Host-associated > Plants > Roots > Rhizosphere > Soil | place: Michigan, USA...
CAGCGCCGCGATCAGGCGTTCGGCTTCGTCGGAATTGATCTTGCCCTGGGCCAGCATATCCAGGATCTGGCGGCGATTGTCGTGCATCACATGTCCTTTCAGTGCAATTTGATGAAGATGCTGGTGTCGCGCTTGTCGACTTCCACCTGCGAGCCGCGTGTGGCCGCCAAGACCCCGTTCGCCGCGCGCAGCGAGCGCCACAGGTTGAACCGGAAAATGAGCGAGCCCACGAACAGCAAGGGCAGCGCCAGGATCAGAAGCGGAATCAGCAGCAGCCAGAGCAGGAACAAGGGCAGCCACAGCCGAAGACCGAACCGCCAGCCGGCAGGTTTGACATGCACGCTGGCGGTGAGCGGGGGTAGAATCTCCTGGGTCATTTTCCCTCCAATTGCCGGATGGCATCGGCGGCGCTGATTTCGCCGCGGTCCAGCCGGTCGAGAATCTCGTTGCGGAGCGGTTGGGGATCGGTGTCGACGAATTCGAGCTGGGCGGCGATGCGGTTCAGGCGCGCTTTCACCGTCGGGTAGGAAACCCCGAACACCTGCTCCATTTCCTTGATCGAGCCGTGGCTGCGCAAAAAGGCCGCCACGAACACCTGATCGTCCGAAGAGAGCCGCGCCAGCTGCGGCAAGACGAACTGCCCTTCCAGGGCGATGTCCCGGTCCGCCAGCCGTACTCGCTCCACCACCAGGGGGGCGCCCTGGGTGAACCGGATCAGTTCTTGCCAGTCTTTTGTCTCTGCCATCATCAATCTCGTTCGATGGGCAGAAGATATTTTATAAAATCAATTTTTCAAGCCAAAAAAATTGATTTTCTTTATTTCGGCACAAGGCCCGGATATTCCATGCTTTTTCCCAGCGCGGGAAAAGCGGCACCGCGGACCCGCTTTGATGGGGCCATAGCTCCGCATGGAGTTATGACAACGGTCATGCAGAGGCCGGCCGAGTTTCGAAGGCGGCCGGCCCTTTGAATCAATGGGATGCGTCTGCGATTTTCATGATGAGTGTGCCGATGGCGGTCCACACAAGCAGGCTTGTGAGGAAAATACCCAGCAGACTCCAGCGTATGGGCACGCTCCGCTCTGGCGGTTCCTCGACCATCGTCCCCCCCGGTACGCGACTGTACGAATATTGCCCGGGATTGTAAATTTATGAAACTTTTTTAAAACATAATGGCTGCAAAGCCTTACATCATTTCGTTCGCTACCAAGAGATACTACGCCGCCCCATTTTGGGTAGCCGGTTCCCGTCAGGCAGCACAGCCTAGCGGTTTCAACACCCGGCGGGTCGAAGCCGGATCCTTCAGCAATTTGGCGGCCGGCCGGATGGGACGCGGCACTAGATTGCCGCCGCAGTTGGGGCAGACGCCTTTCAACTTCGTCTCCACGCAATCGGCGCAGAAGGTGCACTCATACGTGCAGATGCGCGCATCCTTGCTGTCGGGCGGCAGATCCCGGTCGCAACATTCGCAGTTGGGGCGCAATTCGAGCATGGCGATTGTCCTCCTAAAAATGGAGGCAATCATGATGGCGTCAGGCGGACAATGCGCGTCAATCGCAGACCGGCAATGCTTCTTTGCCAAGAAGAACACCGACCGTGCGGGCGGCCCCACCCGGTGAGCGAAGCGAACCGGCAATCAATAAACCCGACCGCCCTCAGACTGACTTTGTAAGAAACACTGCCGCGCGCCTGAACGGCGCTTGGCATTAATTCAAACGCCCATTGGCGTTTGAATTAATGGTGCGGGCGGTCGGAATCGAACCGACACACCTTGCGGTACCAGATTTTGAGTCTGGCGCGTCTACCAGTTCCACCACGCCCGCACGGGGATCACGCCAGTGGCGCCAATCCGGCCGGATGGATGCCACAAGCAGTCCGTCCCGTCCAGACCGGTATTCTGGCGCGCTATTTCTTGGTCCAGTTGCCGCCCAAAGGCTTGTAATATTCGCCCGCCGGGAGCTTGCCGATCAGCTGCGCGCCCGTCGCCTGGCCCGCCGCATCGCGGGTGACGCCCGACTTGGCGGCCGTCTGGGCGTAGACGTCAGCGCGGGCCGCATTGATCGCGGCAACCGCCGCGGTGGTGGCGCTGTCTGCCGAACCCTTGACGAAGCCCAGATAGCCGTCGGCCTGCTCGCCGACCGTGCCCGCCACCTTGGCGGCATCGACGGCGGCCTTGTCGCCGGCCAGATCGGCGAAGGCCGGCTGCACAAAGGATAAAAGCAAGGCAACCGCCAGGGCCGACTTCACTTTCGCAATGATGCTCATCGAAGGCTTCCTTTGCAGAAAATCAGATCAGAAAATATTGGGATTCTGCGCGATCGCGCTTTGGACTTCCTTGTCCAGACGCACGCGCACATCGGCATCGAGCTTGGCATAGATATTGATCGGCGCCACTTCGACACGAATGGTCGGCGTGCAGGCCGCCAAGGTCGCGCAAACGGTGGCCGCATAGAGTGCGGCACGTATGGGATGTCTCATCGGATTGCTCCTAATCCGTTTGCCCTTGAAGCGTCTTCGACCACGCCTCGGTATAGGACTTTAGAAGTTCGTCAAAATTAAGGGAAGTATCCAGGGTAAGGTCGATGGGCGTACCGCTGGGCAGGGGGATCGGCTTTTGCAAGGCGCTGCCGTTGATCAGATCCACCAGCCCCACTTCGGCCTGTTGCGGTTTGGGCGGATCGCTGCGTCCCTTGATATGAAAAACGACCTGCAGCCTGCCGCCCGGCACGCTGTTGAGATCGGCGCTGAGCTGGTCGAAGGACAGATACTCCAGCGCCTGATACGCGAAGTCCTGCACCGCATTGGCGCTGGCCGTGGCTCCGCCCTGCGCCCAGAGCGAACGGTCGATCGACAGCCGGCCCGGACCATCCGCCTGGACATGGCCATTGACGATGCGAAAGCCGTCGGGCCCGGCCGAAAATGGCACATGACCGGATACTTTGCCCTCCAGCTTCACCTTGCTGCCCAGATTCGATGCGGTGACCAGCGATCCCAGAGAAATGGATGTGAGATCGGCGGTGCCATCGATGCGCTTTGGATTTGCGATATCGATGGTGAAGGCGCCCAGCGCGGCATGGCCTTCGGCAAAACCGCTGCTCACCTTGTCGACCTGAATGGCGGCTGGTGTGAAGCCGAAGCGCACATCGAGCCCGCTGAACGGCAAGGTCCAGTCGATCCGCGCGATGGCCAGATCCTGGCCAGGCTTTGTCGCCGGCGGCAGGAGCGAAACAAAATCCAGCTCGGTCTTGACGGTATGTGCCTTGCCCAGTGGGGTGAGAAAATCCAGGCTGGCGATGGAAAGATGACCATTGCTGGCGATCTTGCCCGGCGCCCAGGTGATATCGCCGGTGAAATTCGCCACGCCTTCGGCGCGGCGGAACGCGACCAAAAGCGGCGACAGTGTCTCCGGCTGCAGCTTGTCCGGCACAAAAGCGATATGGGGTGCCGCAATATGCGCAGAGCCATTTCCGTTCGCCATGGCGTGCGTAAAGGTCACATCGCCGAGCGGCGTTTTCTTGTCGTCGGTTGCAGCGATTTTTCCCTGCCATATGCCCCGCTCAAGCCGGATGCTGCCGCTGCCGGATAAGGGATGGAACCGAGGCGCCTTCGCGCGATCCAGCATCCGCGCTCCTGTCAGCGCCACGGCACCGTGCAACGGCGCATTGGATCCGGCATTGAACGTAACTATGGCCTCGGCATGCTCCGTCCGGATGCTGGCGAATGGAATATCGGCCGCCATGTCCCGCGCCCGCGCGTCGAAAGTCAGCCCGCCCTTGCCGATCGCAATCATCGGCCTGTCGGCGGCCGGGCAGAGCATACCGCCGATCCCGCTGGCCAAATTTTCCGGCCCGGGCCGGAACGCGGAGATCGCCAATTTCGCGCAAGAACCGAGTGAGAAAGCCCATTCTCCCGGCTGCCCGTTGATGCGCCCTGCGCCATCGATCGCGATGCCGCGAAACGCCCCATAATCCAGGCGCGCTTTGATCCCGGCGTTACCCTGGAAAGCGCCGTTCGCGAAAGTGAATTCAGTCATACGCAGCGTGGCCGCCGGCAGATTCCCCCCGGTCAAGGCAGCCCGCAGCGCGCCGGAAATAGTCCCGCCCGCGCCTTCGACCCTCATCTCAGGCACTTGCAATACGGCGCCCGCGGCGCCTTTCAACAAAGCGGGCTCGCTCAGGGCAAACCCGATCCGGTTGCCCTGCATTTCCAAATGGCCACCGCTCTCCAGCGACAGATGCTTCAGATTTCCGGCGGCCGCGTTGGCAAGGGGACGGTCCGCCACCAGCAGCGCGCGAATTTTGCTGGGATCGAAATCCGCGGCCGCGGTCACGCTGAGATCGCCGCGTCCATCCCACCCGTTCCCAGACCGCGCCATCCGGACGTCGCGCGCCGCGACATCGAACGACAGGGATGCCGCAGAAAGCCCCGCATCAACGGCACGCGCCGAACCGGTCAGCCGCAGCGACGGCGCCGCAACAGCAAGCCCGCCTTGCGCAATCGTCCAACGCAAGGCCGTAACGGACAGATCGGCGCTGGATCCTCCCAAGCGCAGGCCGGGCTTTTGCACATCGCCCGCAAGCTGCGCCGATACGCGGCCATCCTTGCCGTCATAGGTCAGCCGCCCCGCCTTCAGATCGATTTTCGTATCGCCATAGGTGATGGCAGCCGGCTTGACCGCGAGCGTGGCAGATACGGGTAGATTGCGCACGAGTTTGACATCGCCGTCCAGTTCCAGCGCGCCATAGGGCGACGCCAGAAATGCCCGAAGACCTGTCAGCGCGACCGCCAGATTCTCGCTGACAAAACGCGATTGCCCCTGAGAGGTCCGCAAGGAATCGATCCAGCTTTGCAAGGACGGCAAACTCACCGTGCCATTCTCCGTCACGCGCGCGCGGATCACCGGATTGACCAGGCGCACTTCCACCACCCGCGGCATCAGCTGCAGCGGATCAAAGCGAAGCTCGATCCGTTCGGCGGAAACATCGGGCGTGTCGGCCGGGCCCAGCGCAAAGCGTCCCGAAACGCCGGAAAGACCAAGCCCGTCGATTTCCACCGAAGAAACGATGCCGTGACTGCGGAAATAGGCGCGCGTCAGTTCCGCCGCCAGCTGCGCGCGCAGGATCCAGAGCAGCAGCACGATCACCGCGATGCCGGCCAGTCCCGCTCCGATAATGCGCCGCCAAGTCATGAACCAAGTCATTCGGTGGAACTATCTGTCTTCAAACTGTGACCGATTTGCGCCCATGAGCACGCCCGGCCTTCTGGATATTGTCCGCAAAGCATCCCGCGATCGTCACAAATGCGTTTCGTGCTCCCGTCAGGATAGCGATGGCTGGAGCCCCCAACAGCAAAGGAAATCCCATGCACGAACACCCTATCGCAAATGGATCGCGCGAGAACATTGCGCATCTCAGCCATTCCCTGGAAATGGCGCTGGGCCAGAATCGTACATTGCTGGAAGACATGGTGCGATTCACCCGGGATGAATCCCTGCGCCTGGCGCGCATGCAGCTGGACCATGCCGGCAGCGCTTTCGCGCAGTTGCACGACCGGCACGATCTCGCCGCCCTGGTTGGCGCTCAACAGGAATGGATCAAGCAGGCGATGAACGAATATGCCACCCTCGGCCTCCGCTATGCGGAAATGGTTCAGGGCCTGACCCAGCAGGTACAGTCCCATGTCCAGGCCGCGGCCAGCGACGTTGGGCACCAGGCTGCCGAAGAGGCGGAAGAGTTGGGGCGGGCCGTGGAAAAGAACGTGCCGCATGCCCAGCCCTTTCATGCCCCGTCCATGATGAACAATGGACACAGCGGCATGCCGGCCGAGTAGGTTTTTTGGCGCGAGTCCGGCCAGGAACCGGCCGGAACCGCCCTAGGAAGCTTTTAACCAAGTCCGGTCAAACTCAAATCCGGGATCGGATCTGGGGCGAACCGGTGCGGCGAATCGGCTTGACGGCGGGAGTTCTGATGCTGGGCGCGATCATTCTCAGCCCGGTCGTGGCTGCGTTCAATTTCGACCCCCTGCCCGGCGACCTGCATTTTCACTCGGGCAGCACGGTGATCTCGATTCCCGTGATTTATTCGCTGTGCGCAAGCCTCGACTTGGCCCTTTTATATAAGGTCCTGAAGGGATAAGAGCGGCGGGCACTTCCGAGATGCCGCCCATGACCGACCGCAAGATTTCCCGCGCCCTGCTTTCCGTTTCCGACAAGACCGGCCTGATCGAGTTCGCCAAAGGCCTGGCCGGCCATGGGGTCGCCCTGATCTCCACCGGAGGTACCGCCAAGGCCCTGCGCGACGCGGGGCTGACGGTGGCCGATGTATCCGAAATCACCAATTTCCCCGAAATGATGGATGGCCGGGTCAAGACCCTGCATCCCAATGTTCATGGTGGATTGCTGTCGCTGCGCGACAAGCCCGACCATGCCGCCTCGATGAAGGCGCATGGGATCGAGGGCATCGATCTTCTGGTCTGCAATCTTTATCCCTTCGAAGCCACCGTGGCGCGGGGCGCCGACTTCGAAACCACCATCGAGAATATCGACATCGGCGGTCCGGCGATGACCCGCTCCGCCGCCAAGAATCACGACTGGGTGACAGTGGTGGTCGATGTCGAGGATTACAAAGCCGTGCTGGACGAGATGGCCGCGAACAACGGCGCCACCAGCCTGAAGCTGCGCCAGACCCTGGCGCAGCGCGCCTTCGCCCGCACCGCCGCCTATGACGCCGCCGTGTCCAACTGGTTCGCCGGCGCCCTGGAAAAAGATGGCGAAACCGCCCCACCCCGCCGCCGCGCGTTTGGCGGATTGCTGCGCCAGCCTTTGCGCTATGGCGAAAATCCGCACCAGCAGGCGGCCTTCTATATCGATGGCAGTTCGCGCCCCGGCGTTGCCGGCGCCAGGCAATTGCAGGGCAAGGAACTGTCCTACAACAACATCAACGACACCGACGCCGCCTATGAGCTGGTGGCGGAGTTCGATCCCAAAGTCGCGCCCGCCTGCGCCATTATCAAGCATGCCAATCCCTGCGGCGTCGCCATCGGCAAGAGCCTGAAGGACGCCTATCTGGCGGCGCTGGCCTGCGACACGCAAAGCGCGTTCGGCGGCGTGCTGGCTTTCAACACCAAGCTCGACGGCGCCACGGCGGAAGAAATTTCCAAGATCTTCACCGAAGTGATTATCGCGCCGGACGCCGACGAAGACGCCAAGGCCATTCTGGCGGCCAAGAAGAATCTGCGCCTTCTGATCGCGGGCGGCCTGCCCGATCCTTTGGCGCCCACCCTCACCTATCGTTCGGTGGCGGGCGGGTTCCTGGTTCAGACCCGCGACAATGGCCGCATCACCCGCGCCGAACTCAAGGTCGTCACCAAGCGCCAGCCCGGCGAACAGGAAATCACCGACATGCTGTTCGCCTTCACGGTGGGCAAGCATGTGAAGTCCAACGCCATCATCTATGCCAAGGACGGCTCGACCGCCGGCATCGGCGCCGGCCAGATGTCCCGCGTGGATTCCGCCCGCATCGCCGCCATCAAGGCCAAGGACGCCGCCAAGGTGGCGGGCTGGAGCCAGCCCCGCACGGTCGGTTCATCCGCCGCATCCGAGGCGTTCTTCCCCTTCCCGGATGGCTTGCTGACGGTCGCCGAAGCCGGCGCCACCGCCGTGATCCAGCCCGGCGGTTCACTGAACGATCAGAAAGTGATCGACGCAGCCGACGAGGCTGGTCTCGCCATGGTCTTCACGGGGATGCGCCACTTCCGGCATTGAGTGCCTCACCCTTGGACGGGCTCAGGGTGAGGGCTTCGAGTAACGTCTTCTCCTCATGCTGAGCTTGTCGAAGCATGAGGAGCGCGCGCCTATTTGAAGGTTTCGCCAGGATCGACGCCCCAGATGCGGGTTTTGCTGATCCAGCCATCCACACGGGCGGCGCGCACGCGACAGAATTCGGGTCCGCAGCTTTTCAGGCTTAATACCGCATCGGGATCGGCCAGGCCCACCACCTGCGAAGACGAATCTTCATTCTTGCGGATTTCCACCCGCCCCTTGCCGGTGACCAGCACGGTGCGGGCGTCGGATAGAAGCTGCCCATTGAGCCAGCCCACTGTGCCATCCGCCGTCGTCACTCTTCGCCAGATATCGAAGCGGGCCGTCTCCCGGAAGGGATAACCCTTGTGCTTATAGACCCACAGAATCCGATAGGCATAACCCGGCCCCTCGCGCAGCGACGCCTGGGAAACGCGCTGACTGACATAATGCGGCTGGAAGGGCGCGTCGGCGGCAAACGCCGCAACAGGTACCAACGCCGCCATCAGGAACAGCAACACACTGCGCACGTTACCAAGCCTCAGAGAGTGCGTTTCAACAGATCGAACAGCTTTCGGTAATGCCGCTCGGACTGAGTCGGGTTGTAAATATCACGGCCCGGCACCGTCCAGCCATGCCGCGCCCCTTCATAGACTTCGCTCTGATAGCGGCCGCCCCAGGCCTTCAGCGTGTCGTTCAATTTTTCGATCGCCTCGGGCGGCATCAAGGGATCTTCGACCGCATGACCGAAATAAAGTTCGCCCTTCACGCCGGGAATCCGGCTGTGCGGGCTGTCGGGCTCGCCGGTCACCAGATGTCCACCGTGAAAAGAGGCGGCGGCCGCGACTTGATCGGCACAAACCGCGGCGGTGCGCAGCGCCATCGCGCCGGTGAAGCAATAACCCACCGCTCCCACCTTGGCCTCGGACGTTTCCGGCCGGTTCACCAGCGCTTCCACATAGATAGGCGCATCCCTTTCCATCATCGCGCCGGTCAGCGATGCAAAGAGGCCGTTGATGATCTTCATCGAGGCCGGCTCGCCCCATTTGAAACTCGCATCCGTGAAGGGCGGCTTGCCGTAGCGATAAAAGACGTTCGGCATCATCACCGCATAGCCCTGTTCGGCGATGCGTTGCGCCATGCCTCGATTGGCGGGCCGGACGCCGAATATGTCGGTATAGAACAGAAGTCCGGGATAGGACGCATCATCCCGCGCATAGAGAACAGCCTCCGTGGGGCCATCGGCGGCGGCGATTTCGAATGTCTTCTCGATCACGGCTGATTCCATTCATAGATGACGGCATTCCAGTAACGCACGCGATGCGCCCCTGTTCGCGCGAATCCGCGTCGGCGCAGCTGACGCCCGATCATCGCGTTGAAATAGCCATGCGCCACCAATACGGCGGTGCCGCCATCGCGAATCTTGCCGGTGAGGATGTCGGCAGCCTGGGCGGCGCGGTGCTTGGCCTTGCGGTAATTCTCGATCTCCGGGTGATAGCCGGCATGCCACAGCACCCGCGCCACCACCGCCCATTTGGGCACCCGCATCTTCAAGAGCGGAATGCGCGGCGCCGCCAGCGGCGCTTCGGCGAACAAAGGATCGGCCTGCAAGGTGGCATGCGGCGCCAGGGCCCGCGCGCTTTGATGCGAGCGGGGCCGGTCCGAAGTGAAGACATGGTTCAGTTCCTTGACCAGGTCCGAAAGCTCCTGCGGGGGCAGGTTTTCCGGATCCAGCCCCGCGGCCTCATAGGCGTCGATATACTCGGCGAAGCCGTGATGGCTCGTGCGCGGGCGCAGCGGCAGATGCGGGCGCCCGTGCCGCACCAGAATGATGCGCGCGCCTTTCGGGATGGAGTGCAACTGTTTCGGATCGGGCATCGGCGTCAATAAAGAACCGCCTTTGCTCTACCTCTCCCCAATCGGAAGGTCCAGCAAGATGGCGAAAGCGCGGTTCCAACTGTCTATCCCTCACCGCCGCAGCGCGAGGATTTTTGCCCGATGGCCAGGGTTGCCTAGCGACAGCGTAGGCAACGCGCGGAGCAGACGACCCGGCCGCTCGCCCAAGCTCGCAACGTTCGTTGCTTTCGCAAATCCACCGGACCTGCTCTCGCGCTTCGCGCACTGCAACTCACGGCACGCGCGACTCCGCCAGCGGGCAAAAAGACCGCGCGTCAGACCTCTAAAGCTCTTCGGAGTTGGCCCAGGTCGAAGGGCTTGGTCAGATGCTTGATGTCGCCGCCGTCTGGCCGGGCACCGGCGGAATTTTCAGTGGAATAGCCCGACGCGATGATCACTTTCAGGTCGGGGCGCAAGCGGCGGGCTTCTTCCACCAGCTGGCGGCCATTCATGCCCGGCAAGCCCAGATCGGTCAGCAGAATCTCTATCTGAGGATCCCGTTGCAGGATCGCAAGCGCCTCGGCGCCATCGCCGGCCTCGGCTGCTTGAAAGCCGATCTGCTCCAACATGTCCACCGTCGCCATGCGGATCAGCATGATGTCTTCCACCACCAGGATCTTGCCGCGCCGCTCGACGGATGGCGTAGCGGGCACTGGTTCCGCCTGCAGCGGCCCCCGCGCGGTGCCGGCGAAGACACTGCGCAGTTTCCGCGCCAGTTCGTCCTTGCGGTACGGCTTGGACAGCAGAAATGCATCGTCATCCAGCCGGCCATTATGGACGATGGCGTTCTGAGTATAGCCGGAGGTGTAAAGGATCCTGAGTCCCGGATGCATCTCCTGCGCCCGCTTGGCAAGCTCGCGGGTGGATATGCTTCCCGGCATCACCACATCGGTGAAAAGCAGATCGACGCCGGCGCCGTCTTCCAGCAGCTTCAGCGCCGCTTCGGCATTTTCGGCGCGCTGCACCCGGTAACCCAGATCGGTGAGCATATCGACCACGGCGGCGCGCACGCCTTCATCATCCTCCACCACCAGAATGCGTTCGCTGCCGCCAAGAACCGGCTGCTGGCCGGCGTCATCCAACGCATCCTGCGCCCGACGGGTGCGCGGCAGATAGATTTTCACCGTCGTGCCTTCGCCCGGCTCGCTATAGACCTTGATATGGCCGCCCGACTGCTTGACGAAGCCATAGGCCTGCGCCAACCCCAGCCCGGTGCCCTTGCCTTCCGATTTGGTGGTGAAGAAGGGCTCGAACACGCGGCTTCTGACCTCCGGCGTCATGCCGGTGCCGGTATCGCTGACCGCCAGCATCACATATTGGCCGGGCACCACTTCGGAATGACCCACCGCATAAGCATCATCGAGATGGGCGTTCGCCACTTCCAGGGTGAGCTTGCCGCCGTCCGGCATGGCATCGCGGGCATTGATGGCCAGATTGAGCACCGCATTCTCGACTTGGGTGGGATCGGCCAGGGTGTTCCACAGTCCGCCCGCGATCACCGCTTCCACTTCGATCCGCTCGCCGAAAGTCCGGCGCAGCATGTCGGTCATATCGCGGATGACGCGGCCCAGATCCACCGAGCGTGGCTCCAGTGCCTGGCGGCGCGCAAAGGCCAGAAGCTGGCTCGTCAGGCGCGAGCCGCGCGATACCGCGCCCATCGCATTCTGTAAGCGTTGGCCCAGGACCGTATTGCTCTTGGCCTCGCCGGAGGTCACCGCCAGATCCAGATTGGCGCTGATGATCTGAAGCAGATTGTTGAAATCATGCGCCACACCGCCCGTCAGATGACCGATCGCTTCCATCTTCTGGCTCTGGCGCACCGTGTTTTCGGCGCGAACGCGGGCGGTGACATCCTTCACCACGATCAGGAAGCCGCCGGTCGTGACATGGGCGCGATAGACATCGAGTTCTCGGCCCGCCCAGGAAACGCGATGGGTATCGAGCGGGCCATGGCCTTCGGCCGGCGGCGCCAGGATTTGTTGAGGCCGCCCGGCCTCCACCGTCTGCAGATCGGCCAGGGTCGTGACCTGAAGCCGCGCCAGACCGGCCGGCAGATCGAGCAAGCGGAAGAAATTGGCATTGAACGCGCAGAGTAGGCCTTCGGAGGTGAAATAGGCGATGCCGTCGCGTATCGTGTCGAGGATGGCCTGAAGGATTGCCGCCTCGTTGGCGCGGGTCCTTTCCGCTTCAACCAGACTGAGATTGTTGCGCACCAGCATGGCGGCGGCGAGAAGAAGGATCGCCAGCGCCAAACCCGCAACGCCGACGGCAAAGCCAACCTCATATTGTTGCAGCTTGTCGCGTTGGAGGTTGCGCATTCGCAGCAGCGCCTGCTCCGCTGCCATGCCGGCCCCGACTTCCCCCCGCAGCGCGTCCATGCGCTGTTTGCCGATTTCCAGAGCCCTGATGACCTCCGGCGCGGCCGCCTTGCCGGCATTCGCCTGCAAGCTCAGATCGAGCGCGGAAAAACGCTCGCGTACCAGGGCGGCGAGTGCCTCGGACCGGTGCTGCTGGTCGGGATTGTCGGCGGTAAGTTCCTTGAAGCGCGCAAGGTCGCGGTCGACCCTCTCGGTGGCGGCCTTGTAGGGCGCCAGAAAGCCGGGCTGTTGCGTGAGGATGTAACCGCGCTGGCCGGTCTCCGCGTCCTGGGCGTCCACCAGCACCTGCCGCAAGGATCCGATCACTTGATAGGTATGCGCCACCCAGCGTTGGGCGGCGTTCTCGTTGGCCGCGAACCGCACGGTGATGTAGGCGATCGTCGCCAAGGTCAGGAACAACGGCACCGCAGCAAGCAGCACCAGCCGGTTCGCTGTCAAAACGCCTCGCATGCGGGAATCCCCGGAGGGGGAACGGGGTGCGTCGCGTGAGGTTCCCGGCATGACCGGGGAATTTACGGGGAAATGGGAGAAAAGATAGCCGCCACATAGTGCGATATGGTGCGGGCGAACGGCTCGTGAGGTCTAAGCCGCCTCCTGAACACTTTCGATGATCAGGCGAAGACCCAGGCCCCCCAGAACACAACCCGCCGCCCGGTCGATCCAGGCGCGGGCACGCAGATAGGCGGAGCGGGGCGCAGCGGACGACATCACCACCGCTACAAAGGCGTACCAGCAGGTCTCGATCACGAATTGAATGGGGGGGATGGCAATATACATCCAGCCGGGAACGGTGGACGGAAGAAGCGCGGCAAAGATGCCGCCGATCACCACCAGGGTCTTGGGATTGCTGAGCTGAGTGGCAAGCGCCAGCCAGAAACTGCGCGCCAGGCCCGAGCGCGGCGATACCGCAGCCGCGCCGTTCGGGGCCGAAGGCGCGGCGGCGCCGCGCCACAAGCGCCAGGCCAGATAGAGAAGATAGGCCCCGCCCAGAATCTTGAAGGTGAGATAGGCCCATTCGGCCTGGGAGATGACGGCGCGCAGGCCCACCAGCGCCAGCCCGCACACCAGGGCCGCGCCCAGCCCCATGCCCACCGCCGCTGCGATACCGTCCCGCCGCGACAAGGCGACTGAGGTGCGGGTGACGAAAAGAAAGGACGGACCGGGACTGATGGCGCCCAAGGTCAATGCCGAAAGAATGCTGAGCAGCGAAAGAACGGGGGTCATTGAAGGCCTCCAACGGTCCGCGAATATGGCATGAGACAAGACGATCGCCGAGCACCAGCAGCGCAGAGGCGGCATGCATTCGGCTGTCGGGCGGTTCGAACGAGGAAGGTCAGTTCGATGGCGGATCAAGAGGCCCCCCGCCTTCGCGGGGGGCATCCGCTGCGTCAAGCGCGCCAAGGCGCGCCTTGACGCAGCGGATGGCTGGGGCGGAAGGAGCGAGGCGCGTTTCGCCAAAGGCGAACGAAATCCTATGGCAGTCAAAAATGGAATCGGCTGTGGATGCAGTCCGCATCGAACCAGTCTCGGCCTGTTTCCCCTGCTAATTCTGGAAATTGCCGGTCTATTCCAGAAATTGAGCCCGGCGGCCCGTAATTTCTGGCGACAGGAACAGGTGATTAACAAGCAGGCATCTCGTCTGATTAGATGTGACCATGGCCGACCACGCGGTCGCCGTTGCTCCGCAATGGGTTGTAAGTGTTCCATCTTTCGAGTGAAATTTTCGCCGAGCTAAGCTAGCGCGGAAGTTGCAATGCCAATTAGATTCACCCTACAGCAGCTTCATGGCCATACAGGGCCCGGCCTACTCAGCAGTCGCAGCCGATCTTGGCGTTTTCGGACTCTGGCCAAACATGTGGCAACACAAATATCCGCATGCTTCCTGACGGCTAACTGTCCCGCAGATGGCTCTTCTTCAGAGCTTCACAAACCGATAAGCGAAGCGATCAGTTTCGCCCTTGATCGATGAATCGAATACTTTGACGGAGTGCGGATCGTCTTTGTTAGCCAAGGCGGCGGTTTCCGCGTCCAGCGCAAAGCCTGCCGCTTCCACCTCCTTGCGAACAACCACAGGATCGATCCGGTGTAGCGAAGCTGCATCCGTTGCGCCGACGCCATTGGCGGCAGCATGGTCGACAATCACATAAAACCCGCCAGGCTTGAGCCTCTCATGAACTGCACGATTGAAACCGGCGGGGGTCGCACCCCTCGCTTGCATGAGGGCAGTGTGGAAATCGTGATAGAACAGGTGAAGCCAGACGACATCCACGGATTGCAAGCTCCCCGGCAACTCGACAAGATCTGCCGAGATCACCTCTACATTCTCACGCCTCGGCTCCTTTGCCAGCTCTTGCATCTTGCCCACCGGATCTCCCTGGAGGTGAGCAACCTCGGACGGCACGAAACTGTAGACCCGTCCCTGAGGTCCGACGATGTCGGAAAAGAGGCGGGTCCAGTCTCCTTTACCGGGATACACATCGATCACCTTAGAACCCGCATCAACGCCTGCGAACCTGATCAATTCAGAAACTTTGGAGTCGTCGTACATGGGGCCTCCTTGAAAGATGATCATTGGAAAATGTATGTGGATGGGGGCTAGGACCGTTGCGGCTGGAGACGATCGCCGGCTGTTTAAATGGCCGAGAAGCCGCCATCGACGGACAGCTCCAAGCCATTCACGAAACTTGAATCGCCAGACGCAAGAAACAACGCGGCCCCCGCGATTTCCTCGGGACGCCCCATCGTCCCCCGCGGGATCAACGATTCGAACATCCGCTTTGCCTCTTCAGTGAGAACCTGATCTTGCATCGGCGTGGCGACCGGTCCGGGGTGCAGCACGTTCACGCGAATGTTCCTGCCCTTCAGTTCATTGAGCCACCCGCGTGCAAATGCGTGCAACGCCGCTTTGCTTGCCGCATACACGCTGTAACCAGGAAACCCTTTGAGCGAAGCAACTGACCCGGTCATGAAGATCGACCCGCCGTCGTTGAACAGCGGCAACGCCTTCTGAACCGTGAACAAGGTGCCGCGCGTATTCAGGCCGAAGGTCGAATCGAAATGCTGTTCGGTAATCTCGCCCAGTGGGACGGCTTCGCCCATGCCGGCACTCGCGAACAGGACGTCAATCTTGCCCTTTTCACGCTTTACCGTGTCGAACAGCCGGTCAAGGTCGTCCAGATTGGCCGCGTCGCCGCGCACGCCGGTCACATTCCGGCCGATCAGCTTAACCGCCTCGTCCAGCCCCTCCTGCTTTCGACCGGTGATGAAGACGTAGGCACCTTCTTCGACGAATCGTTTGGCGCTCGCCAGCGCCATGCCGCTCGATCCACCCGTAATAACTGCAACCTTACCATCTAGCTTACCCATGACTTTTCCTTTCGGGGCCTGCGGGGACGCCCCCGAGAAACTTAGATAGGACCGCAGGAGCCGGGCTTTGAGTGTGGAACCGCGCACATCGGTGGTGCGAAAACGATCCAGCTGGACGGCGGACCCAACGCCGGAGGATCGGCATCCGCAGGCCGAAAGTAGGGCCGCGGCGGACTGATTATCCATGATACTCGCCAAAATCACTTGACCCGTTAGGGCGGGGCCTTTGAAGACGCACCACGTGGTGCCAGATTGCACCATGATCGACTGGGATGACGTTCGCTATTTCCTTGCCGTCGCGCGCGAGGGCTCCGTGCGGGCCGCCGCTGAGCACCTCGGGGTGAACCACTCCACTGTGCTTCGGCGCATCACCCAGCTCGAAGAACGTCTTGGGGCGCAGATTTTCGAAAAGCTGCCTTCGGGCTATCGACTTACGGATGCGGGCGCGGAGGTCCTTGAATTCGCGGACCAGATGGAAGCCTCGTCGCACCGTTTAGAGGCGCGTATCTTCGGGCGCGACCAGGGTGTGCGCGGGCTTCTGCGGGTGACGCTCGCCCACCCACTCGCTGCACACCTGCTGATGCCGGATTTCGCCGAATTCGCGCGTCTGCATCCCGACGTCGAAATGGACATTGTGTCATCTGCCGAGTTGGCAAATCTGACTAACCGAGAGGCCGACGTCGCGATCCGCGTCGTCTACGACCCCAAGACTTTGCCGCTCAATCTTCATGGCCTGAAGGGACCGGAGGTGTTCGGCGGCGTCTACATGTCCCGTGATCGACTGGCCGGTTGGCGTGCCGGCGCGCGGGATTCAATTCGTTGGATCGTCATTAGCGGTCACGGAATCCCGGACTGGGCAAATGAGGGTGAGTTCAGTGTCACCGGGGTTCCGTTTAAGGTCACGGACGGCGAGGCGCAGATCGTTGCAGCGCGGCAAGGAATTGGAATGACGACACTGCCGTGCTTCGTTGCAGATACCGACCCGCTACTTGTGAGGGTGCCGGGCACCGAGCTGCACATGTATGGGAGGCTCTGGCTTCTCACGCACGGCGAAACACGCAAGACGAAGCGGGTGCGGCTGTTCACTGAATTCGTATCACGCAGGCTCGCTAGCTACATTTCGCTTCTTGCGGGGTCGCGGCCTGGTTTCGGCCCAGTTAGGGCTGCGCGGTGAACTGAACCTTCATGCCCTACCGTGGCAACGAAGGGCGTACTCACCCATGATAAGCTTTCCCGCCACGGCGAGCCAATTCTTGGCTTGGCTGATTCCCTCCCGGGGTGGTCGGTTGCCCAGTGTTGCGACCTAGTCAGATGCAATCCCCACAGTCCAGTAAATTGGGCGACTGAGGGGACCCAGCGGTGCTGTGCTGACAGCACCGCTGCATTCTCCAAGAGCATCCCTTCTACCGAACTGTCGAAAGGTTGATACGCAGAGCCTCGGCCTCGACACCAGTGGCGGGCTCGGCATTCATGCTCTTGTCTTCCTTGATAACCGACCCGTTGAAAGTCAAGCCTGCATATGCACCTGAACCGGATGTCCATACCACAATGTCACCGCCATTGGGCGTTGTGGCACCTTCGGCGCCCGACGACAGATTGATTACAGTCAGGCCTGCACCCGCACCGAGCTTCATCTCGCCGTGTTGAATTCCGCTTAGTGCCCTACGGGAGTTGATAATAAACACGAGCTGAGCTTGCTCTAGGCCGATCTGCAAGCCGAAGGAAGCCGAGCCCATGCCGTAAAATTTCGGCGTGCTCCATTTGTGGCCTTCCCGAACTAAGAGCACACCATCGCCGCCCTCAGCTCCGAAGATGAAGCCGCCTTTAACCAGCTTCGGCACAATATATACGGCTCGCGCTCCATCGATCATCTTGGCGGCTTGAGCAAAAGCCGGGTCATGTTTCAGGTTATCTACCGTTCGATTGGCATCGTGCAGCAGCTCGGACTTGTCGGACGCGGAAGCAGAACCGGCGAAAAAAGCAACGGCAAGGGTCATTGCCCCAACTGCATTCATAAATTTTACCATGGCTGAAATCCTTTTTTTCTGAGAAGTGTCTTCGATAACGTGGTTGCGATGAGTAATGCCCACAAATAGATAGTCAGTACTGGACTCCGTAAAATCCGCGCCAAGCGCTTCTGCCTGGTTCAAATTTTTCCCAGAACAACCAAGATCAATACGACGATTAAAATGAGACCGAGTCCGCCGCCGCCATAGTTGCCCATGCCGTAGAACCGGCCTCCTCCGATACCACTGAAGCCGCCGAGCAGAGCGATGATCAAGACTATGAGTAAGATGGTACCAAGTGACATGAGAATCTCCTGTTGAATGTCGCGGAAGCTAGCCGGGCTTTGCACTCAGATAGCGGCACGCTCCTATTGGCGAATACAGCTTGTCGTATGTTCGGATACAGTCATCCGGCAGGATGTATGGCCCTTCAAACAAGATGTAATTTGGAGTGGCAGATGACTGAGAACGTGGTGGCGCGGAGCCAGTAATATACCAGCCCGGTCCGTTCCATCCCTCTGCGTCGGACAATGCGCGGGCGTTGGATACAGGCCAGCAGGTAAGAAACAGCAAAGATAGAACAGCTAGGCCAAGGCCGACGACCGTGCCCAGGTGACGCATTTATTGGTCTTTCCGATTGCGTGAGCTTCGACGGGATCGACTGCAGCCCGCCTTAACAGCGGCGATCAGTCGAAGTGCCAGTAACCATCAGATGCGCGGCAGGCAGTTCCCACATGCGTGAATTCACGCCCGCCCCGATAGGTGGTCTCCGTGAAGTCGCGACACTGACTACCCGATCTGCGATAGTCGCGGGTCGGTTGAAAGTAACCCCGGGACTCGCCGTGATTCCAGTCATAGCGGCGACCGACCTCACCGTTGAG
>Ga0105240_10005795_pt1 | contig 18320 bp, 14 predicted proteins | sample KBSC54metaG_FD_80426 | JGI IMG/M metagenome (GOLD analysis project Ga0105240, IMG submission 80426) | Corn rhizosphere microbial communities from Kellogg Biological Station, Michigan, USA - KBS C5-4 metaG | ecosystem: Host-associated > Plants > Roots > Rhizosphere > Soil | place: Michigan, USA...
CTTCTCGGCAATTAATTCGAAGGGCTTCCGTAGCCTCAAGGAAGGCGACCGCGTGAAGTTCGAGGTCACCACGGGCCCCAAGGGCGCCCAGGCTTCCGGCGTCGAAGTGGCTGTCTAAGTCACCTTCGATCCGGCGTCTTGCCGATCAGTGTTAAAGAAAAACCCCGCGCCGTTATAGCGCGGGGTTTTTTTATGAGTAACAAACCGGAGATTAAAAAACATGAGCGATCGCCGCGATTTTCTTAAAGCCTCCTTGCTGGGGGCTTCGGCCTTCGCGTTGAGCAGCACCTTGCCGGCGCAGGGCGCCCCGTTGCCCAAGGCAAAGGCCACGGGTGTGGCGCGAGTCATTTCCACCTGGGATTTCGGCGTCGCCGCCAACCAGGCGGCCTGGGCGGTACTGTCCAAAGGGGGGCATGCGCTCGATGCCGTGGAGCAGGGCGTGCAGGTACCGGAGTCGGACCTGAAAAACCACAGCGTGGGCAGGGCTGGCTACCCCGACCGCGACGGTCACGTCACCCTGGACGCCAGCATCATGGATGCCGACGGCAACTGTGGGGCGGTGGCGGCGCTGGAACATATCGCCCATCCCATCAGCGTGGCGCGCCGGGTCATGGAGCGCACGCCGCACGTATTGCTGGTGGGCGACGGTGCCTTGCAGTTCGCGCTCGAACAGGGGTTCAAAAAGGAAGACTTGTTGACCCCCGAGTCGGAGAAGGCCTGGAAAGAATGGCTGAAAACGGCGCACTACGAGCCGTCGATCAATAGCGAAGTGCGCGACTACGGCAAGACCGGCCGGCCCGGCGGCGCCAATAACCACGACACCATCGGCATGTTGGCTATCGACGAGCAGGGACGCCTGGCCGGCGCCTGCACCACCAGCGGCATGGCGTGGAAGATGCGTGGCCGTGTTGGCGACAGCCCGATCATCGGCGCCGGTCTTTATGTGGATGGTGAAGTCGGCGGTGCTACGTCGACCGGCGTCGGCGAGGAAGTCATCCGCAACGCCGGCAGTTTCCTGGTCGTCGAGCTGATGCGCCAGGGGCGTTCACCGCAGGAGGCCTGCCAGGAAGCGGTGATGCGTATCGTCAAGCGGCGGCGCGAAGCGTCCAAGACGTTGCAGGTAGGTTTCCTTGCGATGAATCGCCACGGCGAAGTCGGTGCGTATGCGATCCAGCATGGGTTCTCCTATGCCGTCTGCGATGCGAAAAAGCAGGATGGCCTGATTCCTTCGCAAAGCGTCTACACCACGAGCTACAACTGATGCTTGAAATAGCCGCCAATTCGGTTGCCTCTGCGCTCGCCGCGCAAGAGGGCGGTGCATCGCGCGTGGAGTTGTGCAGTGGGCTCGAGCTGGGCGGTCTGACGCCGTCGCCTGCAACCATCGCGATGGTTCGCGAGCGCCTGCATATTCCCGTGCATGTATTGATACGCCCTCGTGCGGGTGATTTTCTTTACGATGACCTGGAATGCGAGGCGATGCTGCGTGACATCGAGTACTGTGCCGCGCAAGGTTGCGAGGGCGTGGTAATCGGCGTGCTGGACGCCGATGGCCATGTCGATAAAGAACGTTGCCGGCCACTTGTCGACGCAGCCGGCAAGGTGGGGGTCACGTTTCATCGTGCCTTCGATCTTGTGCGTGCACCTACGCAGTCGCTGGAAGACATCATTGCGCTTGGCTGCGAGCGCGTGTTGACGTCGGGTGGTAAAGCGACCGCGCTGGAAGGCGCCGAGTCGATTCGCCAATGGGTGCAGCAGGCAGGCGGGCGCATCGCCATCATGCCCGGCGCGGGTGTATCGGCGCAGAACATCGCCGGGTTGAAAGCTGCAACGGGCGCAAGCGAATTCCATGCCTCGGCGAAGAAGGCGTTGCCGTCAGGAATGCGTTGGCAGCCTGATGGTTTGCGCGATATGCAGGGCGGGGAATGGCGTTCGGAGGTCGAACAGGTGCGTGCCCTGGTTGCGGCGCTCTCGCCCGATAAAGCCAGGGAAGAGCGGTAGGGTTGAAGGAGCTTCAGCGTTTCGTTCTTGTGCAACGTGCTCCCTCTCCCCTGGCTTTGCCAGGGAGAGGGTTGGGTTGAGGGGGCTCTTACACCCCGTCAAGCCACAAACTGCAACCTGGCCAGCTCTGCATATAGCCCATCCTCGGCCAGCAGGCTCTCATGTGTACCCTGCGCCACGATGCGCCCCGCATCCATCACCACAATGCGATCGGCACGCTTCACCGTCGCCAGGCGGTGCGCGATCACCAGCGTGGTGCGTCCACGCTCCAACCGTTCCAGGGCCTTTTGAATCGCCGCCTCCGATTGAGCATCCAGAGCCGACGTCGCCTCATCGAGCAACAGCAGCGGCGCATCGCGCAAAATCGCGCGAGCAATAGCGATGCGTTGGCGCTGGCCACCTGACAGGCGCACGCCGCGCTCGCCAAGCTCGGACGCATAACCGCCGCTCAACGCGCTGATGAAATCATGCGCCTCGGCCGAGGTGGCCGCCTCGCGCACTTCCAGATCGCTCGCGTCCTGCCGCCCGAAACGGATATTGTCGGCCGCCGTCCCGCTGAAGATCACCGTTTCCTGTGGCACCAGCGCAATCGCACCGCGTAATTCAGGCAGTGCAAGCGCTTTCAGGTCGATTCCGTCGAAACTGATACGGCCGCTCTGGGGATCGTAGAAACGCAGCAGCAACGCAAGCACGGTGCTCTTGCCCGCGCCCGAAGGGCCGACCAGGGCAACGGTTTCACCTGGGCGCACATCCAGCGTGAAGTCGTGCAAGGCCGGCGCATCCGGTCGGCTCGGATAATGAAACTCCACATGCTCGAAACGCAGCGCAGCGCGTGTCGGCTTGGGCAGTGCGATAGCCGGTTCGCGCGTGACGATCTGCGGCTCTTCCGCGAACAGTTCGCTGATGCGTTCGGTAGCACCGGCGGCGCGCAGCACGTCGCCCCACACTTCGGAAAGGCTCATCAGCGAGCCGGCGGAAAACAGCGCATACAACACGAACTGGCTGAGCACGCCGGCCTGCAAGGTACCGTCGAGCACGTCGTGCGCGCCTGCCCAGAGCACCAGCGTGATTGCGCCGAAGAACAGCACGATGATGGCGGCAGTAAGAATCGCGCGGACGCTGATGCGGCGACGCGCGGTGGCCAGGGCGAGCGCAATGGCGCCACCGTAACGCTCGCTTTCGACACCTTCGCGTGCATAGGCCTTGACTGCCGGCGCGGCATTGAGCGTTTCGTTGGCGATCGCCGCCGCATCGGCCAGGCGATCCTGGCTGGCGCGCGACAGTTTCTGTACGCGGCGGCCAAAGATCAGGATCGGCAACAGCACCACCGGTATGACCAGGCCGGTCAGGCCGGCCAGGCGCGGGCTGGTCCAGATCATCGCCGCGGTGGCGCCGATCAACATGACTACGCTGCGCACCGCGATGGAAATGCCCGAGCCGATCAGGGCCTGGACCACTTCGGTATCGGTGCCCAGGCGGGAGATCAGTTCACCGACGCGGCTGCGCTCGAAAAAGCCGACGTCGAGCCGGATCACATGGGCATACAGCTGGCTGCGCATCGCCGCCAGGGCGCGTTCGCCAAGCAGGGTGATGCAGAAGTAGCGGGCAGCCGTGGCAAAGGCCAGGATGACGGCGAGAAAGAACAGGCCAAGAAAGGTCTGGTTGATCGCCGCGGCATTGGCGGCGCTAAAACCCTGGTCGACGATCTTCCGCACGGCAGCTGGCAGGAGCAGCGTCACACTGGAAGAAATGGCGAGAAAGACAACCCAGCCGATGGCCAGCGCGCGGTGCGGTCTCAGGAAAGGCCAGAGTTGGACCAAGGCACCAAGGCGGCGCTTGGGCTTGGAATCGGTCGCCGAGGGTACGCTCATTATTATCGCCGTGGGTCGGAAGCCAAACACATGGGGGCTTTACCCGCCCATTCAACAATTTGAAGCCGTCCGGCTCAAGCGCTGGCCGAGTCGATGCCCCCGATGGATACCTGATTTTGCGCAGGGCGTCGCAGCCACAGGTCGCGCAGGCGCAGAAAAGGCCGCTCGACCGCATAGTGAAGCAGGGCACCGGCGAGCAGGGTGGCCAGGGCGTAGCAGGCAAACGCAGCCAAGCCGTGAACTTGCGGATAGGCTGCCAGGGCCTTCTGCACCAGATGAAAGATCGCCTTGTGACTCAGGTACATGCTGTAGGAAGTCGCCGCCAGCCACCCCGCGCCGGGAACACGCCAACGCCCTAGCCAGCTCTGCGTGCCGCTCGCCGCGCAAACCAGCAAGGCCAGCCCCAGCGAAAGCAGCGGATAGCCGATCGACGTCGCGACAAAGCCCTCACGGTCGGTAAAGATCCACATCGCCGTGGCGACCACCACCAGGCCGGCAAGCATCAGCAGATGGCCTTTCGCTTGCATGCGTGCCCACCTATTCGGCCGCCAGACCTGGACTGCCGCCAGCACGACGCCAGCCAGCAGTCCGTCAAGTCGCGAGTAGCTGGGGTAGTAGATGTTTTCGAGAAAGACCGTGTTGAACTGATTGTTGTCGGCGCCCTGCACAGGCTGCATCCAGTGCAGCCAGATAAAGCTGCGCAAGGCGATGCCGCCAACCAGCACGAACAAGCATGTTGTCACCGTCTTGCCCAATGATGCACGCCGCGTCAGTACCCAGGCGAGCAGGGGAAACAGCAGGTAGAAATGTTCTTCCACGCACAGCGACCACACATGCGAGAACGCCAGGTTCTTGGTCGTGTCGATCAGCAGGTTCACCGTGTAGGTAAGGAACTGCCACACCGGCTGCATCCCGGGCTGTTCGCGAAAATCCGGCCATAGCGCATAGAGCGCCAGTACGACAAAGAACGCGGGGAAAATGCGGAACGCGCGGCGCAGGTAAAAATCGCCGAAACGCAGCGGCTCGCCATGTGCCAAGGGTTTCAATACCTGCGAACCGATCAGGTATCCGCTCAGCACAAAGAACAGGTCCACACCCATCCAGCCGAATTGCCAATAAGGGCGGATGTCATCGGTGATGTTCCAGACGATGTACGAGTGAAACGTCATCACCCATACGATGGCAATCGCGCGCAGCAGATCCAGGCCGGGTAGACGGTTCACGCGAATCCTTCAGGTTTCCCCACATCATCGCCACGCCGGCGATGCTGGCTGGCGAGTCTAGGCCTGGGTGCTGCGCGGTGCAGGGCCTGTGGCTGGCTTTTTTATGGCAGCCCCACTTAAGGCAGGTCCAGGCGCCGTGGCTGGATGCGACCGCGACTGATATCGACGATCCGTGCTTGCGCTTCCTCAAGCTGGCTTTCCGGCAGGCTGAGTACCAGCGACACGCCGGTAGCATCGAACGCTTCGCTTTCTACCTGGGCGCTCCAGTCCTTCAGCCTGGCCTTCAGCAAGGCCAGCTCGCCGAATTCGCAATGCAGTGCCAACTGCGCCATGGCCACGATCTGAGTTCGCGGCGCACGCCGCAGGCATTCGGCAGCGCTACCACCGTAAGCCCGTGCCAGGCCGCCTGCACCAAGCTTGATGCCGCCATACCAGCGTGTCACGACTACCACGGCGTGATCGATCGCTTGCCCTTCGATCGCCTGCAGAATTGGACGTCCTGCTGTCCCTCCCGGTTCGCCATCGTCGTTGAAGCGGTAGTCCTGGCCGATACGGTAAGCCCAGCAATTGTGCGTCGCGGCCGGGTCACCCACCCGGCGTACGAAGGCGAGCGCCTCGTCAGGCGAGTTCACCGGTGCGGCTTGTGCGAGGAATCGACTCTTCTTGATGTCTTCGACGTGCTGGCAAATGTCCGAGAGCGTGTACAGCGTCTCGCTCATGGTTGCAGCAGTTGGTCGCGCAGGTCCGCTGGCAGCTCGTAGTCGGGATGATCTCGGTGAAAGTCGGCCAGCCGCTTGCGCGCATCGTCGCGCTGATTGAGTGCAAAAAGCCTGCGGATTTTTTCCAACTCCCGCCTCGGTGTATCTGCCTTGTTGAAACTCAGGTCGATAGCGGGCTCCGGCGCAGGCAAGGCTTGTTCCGCCATGGGCGCCATGGGGGCAGGCATAACCCCTGCCGATGTCGGTACCGACGCCGGTGCCGGCACCGGGGTCGTGGATTTCAGCGCCCGCGTGTCCTGTTGAGCCGTAGTGTGATCCATCCGCTGGAATAGTTGATCAACTGCCTTGGTTGGCGCCGGTGTAGGTATCGCAGGTGGCACGACATGAGCTTCGACGACACGCGAAGGCATGATTTCTGTCGGCGGTGCGGGCGGCGAGGGCGGGGCCGGTGGTGGGGCCGGCACCGGATTGCTGCTCGCTTCCTCGACCGCCTCAGGCGGCAGTGGGCGCACCATCTGTTTGCGCCGCTCCTGTTCCTTCTCCGCGCGAGCATAGGCATGCGGCGCCGGCTTGGGCGGCTCGGGCGGCGTGATGATTTTCGCCTGCGTCTGCACGGGTGGGCTCGACGGCGTCGCTACCGGTTCGTGCTCCGTCTTGGGTGGTGGCTCCTGCGCGGTGACTGTCTGCGCCTCGTGCTGGGCTGCCGCTTCACGCAGTTCATCCTGCTTGCTTGGCATTTGCCCCATGCGCCAGGCAAGCCCGGCTGCGATCACCAGCGCTGCAGCGCTGCTCAACGCGACCGGCCAGCGCGCGCGCCGACGTATCGCAACAGGCGGCCTGACCGCCTCGGCGGCAGCACGACGCACCGCGGCATCGAGCGCGGCTGGCGGCTTGATGGTCGGCAGCTTGCGATACAGCGAAGACAATTCGTCTTCGCCGGGCAGGCGTTCGTCGTCGGGGGCGTGTGGCGTCGTCATTCGGCCAGCTGTTCGCGTAGTCGGTTCATGGCATAGCGCAACCGCGATTTCACCGTTTCGCGGCCGGTACCGGTGATCTGGGCGATCTCCTCCAGGCTCAAGTCGTTTTCCAGCCGCAGCAGCACGGCGGTACGTTGTTCATCGGGCAATTGTTCGATCGCCAGTTGCAGGCGTCGGCGATGTTCGAAATCGGATAGGGCGTGTTCGGGCTGTTCGTGTTCCGGAATCTCGTACCGGGCCAATGCCAGTTCCGCTTCCTCGCCCTGGGCCAGGGGACGCTTTCGGCGGTAGCTGTCGATCAGCAGATTGTGGGCGATCTGCAGCAACCATGTGCTGAATTTAGCTTGTGCCTGGTAACGCACCCGTGCAGCGATCACCCGGCTCCAGGTGTCCTGGAACAATTCATCGGCGGTATTGCGGTCGCGCGCGGCGCGCAGGAGGAAGCTGTAGAGCGTGCCGCGATGACGCGCATACAAAGCCTCGAAGGCGGCTACGTCGCCTTGCGCATAGGCCAGCATCAGCGTTGCATCCTCGTCCACGGCTACATCCATGGCGTAGAGGTTAAGGGAAAGTGTAGGGAAGGTGCCAGATGGCAGCGAGACTTACGGAATCATCTTCCCTGGAACCGGCTCCCTGAAGTCCTGCGGCGCCAGCGTTTGCGTCAGTCGAAACACGCCTTCGTGGACTTTGCGTGGCATCACCACATCCAGCACCGTGGTCTGATGGGGACCCAGCGCGTTCAGCAGGTCGTCGCCCTCGCGCATGCTTGCTACCGCGTGATGGACCAGCCCGGTCAGGTCGGACGGCTGCACGTTGGCGCTATAGGGGCGATGCGCCTGCACCGCGGCGCGCAGCGTCTTGCGGCCATCGCGCGGATCGGCGACGCGTTCGGTGCCGGCAAGCAGTGCGTGGTTCAAGAACATCGAAATCACATGCCGTGTCCGCGAATTGGCCTGCCGGTCCAACATGAAACCCTGTGGCATCCAGTCCGGATTCGCTGGCGCGCCTGCCTGCAGCAGGAACCGGCTGTCCACCAGGGCTTCTCCGGCTTCGTCCGACAGGCGCACGATCAACAGGCTGCGCGGATCATGGATATGGACACGCGGCGGAAATGGGCCGACCGGCTCAAGCTCCACCCGCTCCAGGTCGCGCGCGGCGTTTTCCTTGTCGAAGTCGTTACACAGCGAGGCGTAGCCCGCTTCGTCGGAGACGCGCAGGCATCGCAGGACATGGTCGACCGTGTGATCTGCGGCATCGGCCATGATGCCGGACGTGTCGCTCGAATGGGACGCCCCGGGTATCAACTTGAATGCGCTGCGCGGCGCCTGGGTGACATTGAGCGCCAGGGTGTCCGTATCGCTGCACGTCAGCACGGCATGTCGCGCGTTGAGATTCGCGGCGGCGATGCGCACGACGCCATCGGAGCCATCTTCACCGGTATAGCTGTTGATGTGGTCGTAGAGCGCACGGTCGGGACGATCGCCGGTCAGCACGAACTGAAACTGTCCATGCTTCGCCGGGTCGTCGCCATGGATGTGATCCAGATTCAACGACAGCGATTCGGCGCTCCCCAGTTCCAGCCAATCGAGTATCCGCTGTCCCGGTTCCACCTGGTGCAGCCATGACTTCAACTTGCCCATGGTGCCCTTGCCAAGCTGCGCCAGTGCCGAGCCGAAATTCGCTGGCGCCAGCATGATCAGGTGGCTGAGCCGGATCGTGCTGTGGGCGCCAGGCCGCTCGCGTTGTGCCCGTAGCCATTCGCGTACCAACGGGCCACCGGTGGAGTGGGTGATGCACGCGAAGCGGCTGTCCAGCAGGTGCAGGTCACGCAAGGCGTGATCGAAGCCGCGGACGAGGTCCTGCATGGTGACCGCGTCATCGAAGCTCACATATTCGGAAAGCCAAAGATCGGCCACAGTCAGGCTCACGCCAGCGGCAGCGGCCCGCTGCTGCACGTGCGTCGGAAGGGCGCCATAGGCCGATGTGTCGGTGACACTCCAGCCGTGTACAAAAACCAGCGTGGTCATGGTTCGACTCCTTACCCAGCCTGAAGTATCGCGCGATCAACGTGACAGCCTGTTCGACGCAAGTCGCATCGGGCGGCTAAGCTGACAGGGACAACGAAGGAAGTTACCCATGATTCTTGGCATCTGCGCCTGTTTGCTGATCGTCGGTCTGCTGCTGCGCCGTTGGCGTCGGCCTCGTGCGGGTACGGCGATGCTATCGCTGTCGGCATTGTTGCTGGTGCTGGCCGGTTGCGGCCCGCTTCCCTACTGGTTGATGAGCAGCCTGCAGTCGCCTTACGCCCTGCGCACCGATCCCGATTGGGCTCAGCGCAATGCCATCGTTCTGCTCGGGGCAGGCACGGAACGGGTAAATGGCGACGATATCGAGCCGACCCTGTTTGCCTATGGGCGCATCGATGCCGCTGCCGAACTCTATCGTTCATGCCATGACGCCAGCCGCGATTGCAAGGTGCTGGTCAGCGGTGGCGATCCGCAGCGGCACGGCGTGGCGGAGGCCGTCGCATACGGCAAGGTGCTGGAGCGGCTTGGCGTGCCGGCAAGCGACCAGATCATCGAGCCGCGAAGCGCGACCACCTGGCAGAACGCGCAGTTCAGTCGACCGCTGCTGGACAGCTACCAACCCGAGCGCACCTGGTTGGTAAGTTCGGGCTTGCACCTTCGTCGCAGCCTGATGTACTTCGCCCACTTCGGTATTCGGCCGGAGCCTGTGCGCGGAGATTTCATGGGAGCTACGTTGAGTGTGTGGCCGTCGGCATGGAATCTGGCGTTGACGGATGCGGCGTTGCACGAGTATGTCGGCGCTTGGCGGTACGACGTTTATGAATTCATGGGGTGGAATGCCCCCGCGGTGAAGTAGAAGGCCTGACGCCTTTCAACCTTTCCGCAATCTCCGTCATCCCGGCGAACGCCGGAATGACGGATGAGTGGGCACTGGAAGGGACGTGTGGGTTGCGCTCTCACTCACTCCTCGCTCTCCGCTCTCAATCCCGAACAACCATCAACCTCAACTCACTCATATCGTCAATCGCATACTTGACGCCCTCACGCCCGATGCCGGAATACTTCGCGCCGCCATAAGGCATGTTGTCGACGCGGAAGCTGGGGATGTCGTTGACGATCACGCCTCCCTGATCGAGCTCGTTCCATGCGCGCATGGCATGGTTGAGGCTGTCGGTGAAGATGCCGGCTTGCAAGCCGTAGTCCGAGTCGTTGACCATCGCTACGACGTCGTCGAATTTCTTGAATGGGGCAAGCAGCGCGAACGGGCCAAAGACTTCCAGGCGATTGACCTTGGCGTCGTCAGGCACGTTTTCCATCAAGGTCGCTTCCAGCATCGCACCGTTGCGCTTGCCGCCGCATAGCAGCTTGGCGCCGGCCTTGCGCGCTTCTTCGATCCAGTCGTGCAGGCGTGTCGCAGCGGCTTCGTCGATCATTGGGCCGATAAAGGTGTCTTTCTTTTTCGGGTCGCCAGACTTGAGCTTTTTGGTGGCAGCGACCAATTTGCGCTTGAGTTCGTCGTAGATCGATTCGTGTACGTAGATGCGCTGCACACTGATGCAGCTCTGGCCTGACTGGTAGAAGGCGCCAAAGATAATGCGCTCGACGACCTTGTCGAGTTTCGAGGCCTGGTCGGCATCGACGATGCACGCGGCATTGCCGCCCAGCTCCAGCGTGACTTTCTTGTGGCCGGCCTTGGCTTTCAGGTCCCAGCCGATCTGGCTTCCGGTAAACGACAGCAACTTGAAGCGAGGGTCTTCGACCAGTGGCGAGGCGTGCTTGCCGTCCAGGTTGAGGATCGAAAAGGCGCCCTTGGGCAGGTCGGTTTCAGCCAGGATCTCGCCGATGATCAGCGAACCGATCGGCGTGCGCTCGGCCGGCTTCAAGACGAAAGGGCAGCCCGCGGCGATGGCCGGAGCCACTTTGTGCGCAACCAGGTTCAACGGGAAATTGAACGGCGTGATGAACGACACCGGCCCCAGGGGTACACGCTTGGTATAGCCGTGATAACCGTCCAGGCGCTTGGCGATTTCCAGATTGATGGTTTCGCCATTGATGCGCACCGCTTCTTCGGCCGCAATACGGAACGTTTCGATCAGGCGGGTGACTTCGCCGTCGGAATCCTTGATCGGCTTGCCGGCCTCGACGCAAAGCGCATAGGCCAGCTCCTCGCGGCGTTCCTCGAAGCGGTCGGCGCAGTGCTGCAAGACGGCCTGACGCGCCCATGGCTTGAATTCGCGCATCGGCACCGTGGCTTTCACGGCCGCGACAATGGCTTTTTCCACGGCGGCCGCATCGGGCACGGCCACACGAGTGGCTCGCTTGCCGGTGTATTTGTCCATCACGTCCATCATTTCCTTGGACGTCTGCGCCTTGTTGGCAAGATAGTAGGGGTAGCTTTTCTCAAGCATGAAAGACTCCGGATCAGACCGCGGCGCTGAGCTCGCGGATCTCTTCGTTGAGGATGCGGTGGTTTTCCGAGTAATCGATAACCAGGTCGATCAGGTGTACGCCGCCCTGGTCGAAGGCGCGTTGCAAGGTCGGCAGGAATTCGGCCGCACTCTGCGGGCGGTGGCCGTGTGCACCATGCGCCTGGGCAAAAGCGACAAAGTCCGGGTTGCCCAGCTGCATGCCGTAGTCGGCATAGCCCATCTCGGCCTGCTTCCAGCGGATCATGCCGTAGGCATCGTCGCGCAGCAGCAGAATCACCAGGTCGAGCTTGAGACGGATCGCCGTCTCCAGTTCCTGCGCATTCATCATGAAGCCGCCATCGCCACAGATCGCCATTACCTTGCGATGCGGATAAACCATCTTGGCCGCCATCGCCGACGGCAGGCCGGCGCCCATCGTGGCCAGCGCGTTGTCCAGCAGTACCGTATTGGGCTGGCGCGCGCGGTAGTAGCGTGCGTACCAGATCTTGTACATGCCGTTGTCCAGACATAGCACGCCATCATCGGGCATGAACTGGCGGGTGATGTCGACAATGCGCACCGGGTGCATCGGGAAACGATCGTCATCGCTATATTGCTTGAGCTGCAGGTGGAACGCCTTGCGCACCTTGTCGAAATAGCTGAAGTCCCAATGCGCCTGTTTGCTCAGCGCATCGGTAAGCCGCTCGACGGTATGGGCGATGTCGCCAACTACTTCGATCTGCGGGAAGTACACCGTATCGACTTCCGCCGACGAGAAGTTGATATGGATAACCGTGCGCCGCCCCTTGTGCATGAAGAACGGCGGCTTCTCGACCACGTCGTGGCCGACATTGATCACCACATCGGCGGCATCGATCGCCCGGTGCACGAAATCGCCGTCGGACAGCGCGGCATTGCCCAGCCACAAGGGATGCGCTTCGTCGATCACGCCCTTGCCCATCTGGGTGGTGAAAAAGGGAATGCCGAGCTTGTCGATGAAAGCGCGCAACGCGACCGTCGTGCGTTGGCGATTGGCTGCCGCGCCGATCATCAGGATCGGATGCTTGGCGCTGTTGATCGCTTCGGCCGCTTGCACCAGCGCGGCGTCGTCGGGCGACGGGCGGCGTGCGTATTCGGTCGGCAGCAGGATCACCTCGTCCACTTCGTCGCGCGCGATGTCTTCGGGCAACTCCAGGTGCACCGCGCCGGGACGCTCTTCTTCGGCGCGACGGAATGCTTCGCGTACCCGTGCCGGTATCGTTGGCGCGGATACCAGCTGTCGGGTGTACTTGGTGAGTGGCTGCATCATGTCGACTACGTCGACCAGCTGAAACAAGCCCTGTTTATGCGTGCGGATCGGTTTCTGGCCGGTGATCATCAGCATCGGCATGGCGCCGAGTTGGGCATAGGCGGCGGCAGTCACCAAGTTGGTGGCGCCGGGTCCCAGGGTGGATAACGCGACGCCCGCTTCGCCGGTGAGCCGGCCCCAGGTGGCGGCCATGAAACCGGCGGCCTGTTCGTGGCGGGTAACGATCAGGCGAATCGACGATTCGCGCAGTGCTTCGACAAAATCGAGGTTTTCTTCGCCGGGTACGCCGAAGATGCTATGTACACCTTCGGCCTCTAGAGCCTTTACGAACAGCGCTGCCGCTTTCATCCGTCACTCCATGTCTTAAACTACGTTTAAGCAACGGCCAAGGATGCAATCAGTCGCGTTCAGTCGATGTGAGATCGTCCACCACGCGAAGATTCAGTTCACCATCGGCCAGCCGTGCACGCACATGGGCCGCGGGTTCGACTCCCGCCACCGAACGCAGCACATGTCCTTGCGCATCAAACAGGATCGAATAGCCACGGTCCAGTGTCGCCAACGGGCTTACCGCGTGCATCGTTCGACCGGCCTGGTCGAGAGCCTGGCGATGGCGTTCCAGGATGCGCAAGATCGCGCGACGCAGGCGCAAATCCTGTTCGGCCACGCGTCGTTGCAGCAGGGGCAGTTGCTGGCGCGGATGACGCGCCAGCAGTCGGGCATGCAGGCGCTCCAGGCGGCGTTGCCGCTGCTGGCTGTTTTCGCGTTGCACTGCGTGCAGGCGGCGCAACAGATGCGTCAGCCGTTCGCGGTCACGGGCCAGCCGGGCCTGCGGGCGCTGCGCCTGGAGGCGTGCGTACAGATGATCGCTGCGCTGGCTCAGCGTATGCAGCCGACGCTGTTGCAGCGAACCCAGGCGCTGCTGCAGTTGCCGCAGATGGCGCAGGCTGGCGACGCGGTCGGGCACCAGCAATTCTGCCGCGGCCGAAGGAGTGGGCGCGCGCAGGTCGGCAACAAAATCGGCGATGGAGAAATCCACCTCGTGGCCAACCGCTGAAACCACGGGCACGTCGCTGGCGTAGATCGCCCGCGCGACGTTTTCGTCGTTGAAGGCCCACAGGTCTTCGAGCGAACCGCCGCCGCGGGTCAGCAGCAACACATCGTAACGTCCACTGCGGGAAGCCTTGCGCAGCATGGCCGTAATTGCCGGTGGCGCCTCACGGCCTTGTACCGGCACGGGCAATACTTCCACGTCGACCAGCGGCCAGCGGCGCGACAGCACGCTCAGCACGTCGCGGATGGCCGCGCCGGTTGCCGAGGTAATTACGCCGATGCGGCGCGCGTAGTGGGGCAGGGGTTGCTTGTGTTCCTGGTCGAACAGGCCTTCGGCGCCGAGTTGCGTCTTGAGCCGCTCGAACTCCCGGCGCAATGCACCTTCGCCGGCCGGCTCCATCTGTTCGGCGACCAGCTGAAATTCGCCTCGCGGTTCATACAGGCCGACGCGTGCGCGCAACAGCACGTGCATGCCGTCGGCCGGCTTGAAGGTCAGTCGCGCAGTCTTGGGGCGGAACATCGCGCAACGCACCTGCGCGTCGCTGTCCTTGAGCGTGAAATAGATATGCCCGGAAGCCGGGCGCGCGACGTTCGACAGCTCGCCTTCGATCCATACCAGCGGCAGTGCATCTTCCAGCAGGCCGCGCACCAGCCGATTCAATGAGCTGGGGGTGAGAATCTGCCGAGGCGGGGTGCCGGCAGGGTCGTTGAAGTCGTCGGGGCTACGCATGAAAGCGCGAGACTAGCACGATTGCGTGGCCGAGCCGACGATCGCCGTAGTGTTCCTGAACAGTGACTTACATGGCTTAGTTAAAGCATTGATTCAGGAGGTGCTACGAAGATCTTCGGCCTCCTGCACGCGTCGCCGGTGGCGTCGGCGCATGCGCCAGGTACGAATACCCAGGTTGAACGCAAACCAGGCTGCGAAGAGACCGATCGGCCAGCCGATCACGGCCGGCCAGAGCATCGCCACTACCGCCACGACGGCCAGCACCAGTGTGCCCAGCAGCAAGGGTCCGGTCTCGGTATCGCCCAATACGCGGCGGTTGCTCAAGGCTGCGCTGACACTATTGGCCAGGCGCAGGGCACCGGCGGCCGCGCGACTCGAACTGCCGCGGCGCTCACCGGGCCTGCGCCGCGGTCGGGGCTCGCTATGGCGGATACTTTCGGCGGCCGTGCGCCGGCGTCGTGGCAGCAGCACGATCTCGGTGGCGTTGCCCAGGTCGCGCTCGTATTGTTCGGCCAGCTGGGTGGCGAAGCCGGCATCTTCCACTGCGACGTCGATCTCGCGGTTGTTCAACCAGCTGGCGACATTGAGATTGGACGAACCCACGCGTGCCCAACGGCCATCGGCCACTGCCGTCTTGGCATGCAGCATCGAGCCGTTCCATTCGAATACGCGAATCCCGGCTTTCAACAAGGGCCGGTAGCCGGAACGCGACATGCCGGCCACCATCGGGATATCACTGCTGCCCGGCACCAGCAGGCGCACATCCACGCCATCCTGTGCCGCTGCGGCCAGCGCCTGCACATACGGTGCGATGCCGACGAAATAAGCATCCGTCAGCCATAGCGACTTGCGCGCCATGGCGGCTATCTGTTGGTCCAACCGGTACATGCCTGCGGTAGCCGGTTGCGTGGCGATCACGCGCAACTCGACGCTGCCTGCTTCTTCAGCCGAGCCAGGTGCGAAGGTCGGCAGCGGCGCGCCCATGCTGCTCCAGCTTTGCGCAAAAGCCTGCTCCAGTTCGGCTACCGCCGGGCCGCGCAGCATTACGCCGGTGTCGCGCCAGGGATCGATGCCGCGCTTGGCATCGCCCAGCCACTTCGCGCTGATGCATACGCCCGACAGCGAGCCGATGCGTCCGTCGACCACCAGCAACTTGCGGTGATCGCGGCTGATCCAGCCGAGCGGTTCGCCCAGCCTGGGCGGGTTGAATACCCGTACTTCGCCACCGGCCGCGCGCAGCGGTGCCCAGAAGCGGGCACGCGACTGGCCCAGGCAACCCATCCAGTCGCAAACCACCGCCACACGCACGCCTTGCTGCGCGCGTTCCACCAAGGCGTCGAGAAAGGCGCGGCCGACCTCGTCGTCGCGGATGATGTAGTTCTCGAGCAAGACGCGTTCGCGCGCGCCGCGGATCGCGGCCAGCCACGCCTCGTAATGCGCGGCGCCGTCGATCAGCAGTTCGATCGCGTTGCCACCGAGCAATGGCGCGCCGGCAGCCCGGCTCAGGGCTTGCTCGGCCAGCAATCGTTGGCTTGAAAGAACCGGGTTGGATGGAGCGGGTATCTGAGCTGACATGAAGCTGAGTGTAGGGGAGCGGAGGGCATGCGCAATGTCGTGAGCTTCTGTCATGATCGCGCCATGCCGATTACCCATCGTCACGCGGATACGGAACTCTGTGCGCTGGATATCATGGCGCGATTGGGCTCGACGCTGCGCATTGCCGCACCCCTGGGCCTGGGCAAGCCACACGGACTGCTCAATGCCTTGTACCGACTGACTGCCAATGACGCGTCGTGTTCGATGCGTTTGTACACGGCGCTTTCACTGACCCGCCCCACGCCTGCCCCGGGCCTGGAAGCGCGCTTCATGCAGCCGTTCCTCGATCGCCATTTCGGTGAGGACTTCGAAGACCCGGCCTATGCCGTCGACCAGGCGCGCAACGCCTTGCCCGGCAATGTCGCCGTGCACGAGTTCTACATGCAGTCGGGCGCGTTGTTGCACGCCAACGGTGCGCAGCGTGACTACATCAGCCAGAACTACACCCATGTCGCGCGCGACCTGGTCGAGCAGGAGATCAACCTGCTGGTGCAACTGGTGGCGCGTCGCGATACCCCCGACGGGCCGCGCTATAGCCTCTCGTGCAACCCGGACCTGACGCTGGATTTCCTCGATCGCATCAAGGCCAGCGGCAAGCCACGGCCATTGTGCGTTGCCGTGGTGCATCCGCAGTTGCCCTACATGAGCGGTGATGCCGAAGTGCCTGCCGAGTTCTTCGACATCGAACTGATGCCACCGCACTCGCCGCGTTTGTTTGCGCTGCCGCGTGCACAGGTGGATGTCGCCGAGTACGCGCTTGGGCTGCATGCCAGTGCCCTGATCAAGGACGATGGCTGTCTGCAGATCGGTATCGGCACCTTGTCCGATGCGCTGGTCAAGGCGCTCATGTTGCGCCAGCAGGAGAACGTACATTGGCGCCGCGCCCTGGTGGCGCTGGACACCTCGCGTATCACGCACAAGCTGGCGGCGCGCAGCGGTGGCCTGGCGCCCTTCGTGCGTGGTCTTTACGGCGCCAGCGAAATGGTCATGGATGGCTTCATGCATCTGGCGCGCGTGGGCATCATGAAGCGTCGTTCCTGGGATACGCTGGCGCTGGAACGTGCGTCGGCCGAAGGGCGCCTGGATCTGCATACCCCGGGCGGCCACTATCTGCGTGGCGCATTTTTTCTCGGCTCGCGCGAGCTCTACGAATGGCTGCACGCGACCGAGAAAAGCGATCCCGATGCGATCGACATGTGCCGCGTTTCCAACGTCAACCAGCTGTACGGCGATCACCAGGCGCTGGCCACGTTGCAGCGGCGCGGCGCGCGTTTCTTCAATACCTGCATGATGGCCACCTTGCTCGGTTCGGCGGTGTCCGATGGGCTGGAAGATGGCCACGTCGTCAGTGGTGTCGGCGGGCAATACAATTTTGTCGCGATGGCGCACGAGTTGCCGGAAGGGCGTTCGATCCTGTTACTGCGTTCGACCCGGCGCGTGCGCGGCACGGTGCAGTCCAATATCCGCTGGAACTACGGCCACACCACGATTCCGCGCCATCTGCGCGATATCTTCGTCACCGAATACGGCGTGGCGGATTTGCGCGGCAAGACCGACAGCGAATGCATCGAGGCGATGCTCGCCATCACTGATGCGCGCTTCCTCGATGCGTTATGCGCGGAGGCCAAATCCAACGGCAAGCTCGCGGCTGATTTTCAGGTTCCGGAAAAATGGCGTCGCAACACGCCGGAGAACCTGCGCGAGGCACTGGAGCCGCTGCGTCGCAAAGGCTTGCTGCCGGACTTTCCGTTCGGCTCGGACTTCACCGAAGTGGAGCGGCAATTGCTCGGCGCCTTGTCCTGGCTGAAATCGTCCAGCGGCAGCCTGCGCGGCAAATGGAGTTTGCTGCGCTCAGCGCTCCGTCCCGGCGAATTTATGCCCGGCGAAGATGAGGCCCTGCAACGGATGGACCTGGCCGACCCGCACGGGCTCGGTTTCAAGGGGCGTCTTGAGCGACGTCTGCTGGTGGCGGCCCTGCGTCGCAACGCTCCCAGGCAGGCTACCGCGCCAGCACAGGCTTCCGGGAAGCCGTAGCCGGACTCGACGGCTAATCAGCTTTCTGTGGGAGCGATGTCGGAAGGTCTCGAACTAACCTCAGTTCTTATCGTCGTCCCGGCGAAGGCCGGGACCCATTCCTCAACCCGGCTTTTCAGTCAACGTATGGCAAGCATCTGTGCTGAGGAATAGATCCCGGCCTTCGCCGGGATGACGGGTAGGAGAGGTTTTTGAAGGCTCCGCTTCAAGGGACGCCTTAGCCGGACTCGACGGCTAATCAGCTTTCTGTGTGAGCGATGTCGGGAGGCCTCGAACTAACCTCAGTCCTTATCGTCGTCCCGGCGAAGGCCGGGACCCATTCCTCAACCCCGCTTTTCAGGCAACGTATGGCAAGCATCTGCGCTGAGGAATAGA
>Ga0105240_10005796_pt1 | contig 18319 bp, 17 predicted proteins | sample KBSC54metaG_FD_80426 | JGI IMG/M metagenome (GOLD analysis project Ga0105240, IMG submission 80426) | Corn rhizosphere microbial communities from Kellogg Biological Station, Michigan, USA - KBS C5-4 metaG | ecosystem: Host-associated > Plants > Roots > Rhizosphere > Soil | place: Michigan, USA...
CCTGCTGGGCGGCCTGGCGACCTTCGCCCTGCTCACCGCGATGGCCTGGCGCGCAACCCCGGGTGCGCGCCTGACCCTGGCCGAAACGCCGAAGCTGCGGCGCCTGCTGTGGGTGGGCTTTGGCCTGCTGGTCCTGCAGATCGCGCTGGGCGGCTGGACCAGTTCCAACTACGCGGCCTGGGCCTGCGGCGCGCAGTTCCCGAAATGCCTCGACAGCTGGTGGCCAGACACCGATTTCCGCCAGGCCTTCGTGCTCTGGCGCGGTTTCGGCGTCGACTACTCCGGCGGCGTGCTGGGCAACGCCGCGCGCGTGGCGATCCAGCTCAGCCACCGCATCGTCGCCTTCCTCGTGTTCGGCCACCTGTGTGTGGTTGGTGTCCGCCTGCTGCGCACGCCGAGCCTGCGCAGCTGGGGTGCGCTGCTGCTGGGGCTGCTGGTGGCGCAGATCGGCCTGGGCATCGCCAACGTGATGTTCGCCCTGCCGCTGCCGATCGCGGTTGCGCACAACGCCGGCGCCGCGCTGCTGCTGTTCGCGGTCGTGAGCCTGCTCGCGCGGCTGCGCTCGCCCGACGATGTCGCGGCGGCTTCCGCATGAGAGCCGCTACCCTGCGCCAGTACCGGAAGCCGACCAAGCCTCTCGAGGTGGCTGGGTGAGCGGCACCATGCGCCAATATTGGCAATTGACGAAGCCGCGGGTGGTGGCCCTGATCGTGTTCACCGCCTTTGTCGGCATGCTGCTGGCGCGCGTCGATCCGCCGCCGGGCATGCCGATCCCGCCGCCGCAGCTGCCGCCGCTGCGCGAAGCGCTGCTCGGCTTCCTCGGGATCTGGCTCGCCGCCGCGTCCGCCGCCGCGATCAATCAGCTGCTCGATGCGCGCATCGACGCGAAGATGACGCGTACCTCGTGGCGCCCGATCGTGGTCGGGCAGATCACGCCGGGCAGGGCGCTGGCGTTCGCGCTGGTGCTTGCGACGTTGTCGATGGTGGTGCTTGCGGTATGGGTGAACTGGCTGGCCGCGGTGCTGACCTTCGCCTCGATGATCGGCTACGCGGTGGTCTACACCGTCTGGCTCAAGCGCGCCACGCCGCAGAACATCGTGATCGGCGGCCTTGCCGGCGCGGCACCGCCGGCGCTGGGCTGGGTCGCGGTGACCGGCCAGCTGCATCCGTTCGCCCTGCTGCTGGTGCTGATCATCTTCGTATGGACGCCGCCGCACTTCTGGGCGCTGGCGATCTTCCGCCGCGAGGATTACGCGCGCGCGATGGTGCCGATGCTGCCGGTTACGCACGGCGTGCAATACACGCGCTGGCAAATTCTTTTTTACACGGTGCTGTTGTGCGTGGTGACCGTGCTGCCGTGGGCGACCGGCATGAGCGGCGCGTTCTATCTCGGTGGTGCGCTCGTGCTCGACACGGTGTTCCTGTACTACGCGATCCGCATGCTCAATCCGCCGGGCGAGTTGTTCGCGATGAAGATGTTCCACTATTCGATCGTGTACCTGATGGCATTGTTCGCATTCCTGCTCGCCGACCATTGGCTGCTGCCGCAAACGGATGCGGCTGCGTTCGTGTTGCGGAAGGTTGGTTGAGGCAGCTCAGCGGCGCGCGAAAATCATCAACAGAGTGCGCAACTCATCCTTTTCTTCGTCGGTCAGTCCCGCTTCGCTCTGCCGTGCTTTCAATTCCTCGACGCGCTGCTGTAACGTCTGTTGATCGAGCTGCGCGAGCACGTCGCGCCATTCGTTGCGCCACATCGCGTTGTCGCCTGGCAACACTTGCAACGCGAGTTTTTGCAGTGCTGCTGCTTCCTCGCGCTCGGCGAAATGTTCGAGCAATGCGCCGGTCGTGAGTTGCGGCCGCTCGCGCAGCAGCGTGATCAACTCCACCAGCAAGCCGATTCCAGGTTGGCGTAAAGCCGCGAACAGCGGCGGCCACGGAACATCCTGCGCAAGTTCGGGCGCCTGCAACAACAACGCTATCGCGCTGCGCACGAGGCTGCGGCGCGGCACGGTATGCGCACGCTGCGATGAGGTTTGCGATGCCACGGGTTTCGCGGCAGTCGCTGCGCCGACGCCCGCGATTTCGGTCAGTCGCGCATGCATCAGGTCGCGGAACGCACCGTCGGGAATCTGCGCGAGCAGCGGTCGTGCGCGTTCGGCCAGGCGCGCGCGTCCATCGAGCGTGCCGAGGTTCACGTCCTTGCCGAGTTCGGCAAAGAGGAATTCCGACAACGGCGTCGCGTGCTGCAATCGTGCCTCGAAACCGATCGCGCCATCCTTGCGTACGATCGAATCCGGATCTTCGCCTTCGGGCAGGAACAGGAAGAACGCCTGTCGACCGTCGCGCATGCGCGGCAGCGCGGATTCGAGCGCTTTCCACGCCGCGCCGCGACCGGCCTTGTCGCCGTCGAAACAGAACACAACATCGGCCGCGTTGCGGAACAACAATTCCGCATGGTCGGGTGTCGTCGCGGTTCCCAACGTCGCGACCGCTTGCGTCACGCCGAACTGGAACAGTGCGACCACGTCCATGTAGCCCTCGACGACGATCAGCCGTTCGATCTTCGAATGCGCCTGGCGCACTTGCCACAGGCCATAAAGTTCGCGGCCCTTGTGAAACAACGCAGTTTCCGGCGAGTTGAGGTATTTCGGCCCATCGTCTTTTTCTAAAACTCGACCGCCGAACGCGATCACGCGTCCACGACGATCGTGGATCGGGAACATCACGCGATTGCGAAATTTGTCGTAGACGCGACCGGCTTCGTTCTTCGAGAACAAACCCGCCGATTCGAGCAGGCGCATGCGACGTTCGTCGGTGCCGAGCGCGTTCTTCAATCCGTCCCAGCCATCCGGCGCATAGCCGATGCCGAAACGCGCGCGGTTTTCCGCATCGACGCCGCGTTTGCGCAGATACTCCTGCGCTTTCGGGTTCGCATCGAGTTGCTTGCGGAAGAATTGCGCGGCCGCGTCGAGCGCGGCGTACAAGTCGATCGTTTCGCCAGTTGTGTTATTGCGCTGGACGTCCTTCGGTACCTCGACGCCCGCGCGCTTGGCGAGTTCCTCGACCGCATCGAGGAATTCCAGGCGGTCGTAATTCATCAGGAACGAAATCGCGGTGCCGTGCGCGCCGCAGCCGAAGCAGTGGTAGAACTGCTTGGTCGGCGACACCGTGAACGACGGCGAGCGCTCGTCGTGGAAAGGACACCGCGCCGAATACTCGCGCCCCTGCCGCTTCAACGGCACCCGCGCGCCGATCACCTCGACGAGGTCGGTGCGCGCGAGGAGATCGTCGATAAAGGCGTCGGGGATTCGTGCCATCGATAAGCCGTGTCTAAGGCCCGCATGCGGCGTTACGCGGACTGCTGCGCTGCTCACATACTAGTCTGTATGCTGCGCTGCTCGCAGCCCGCGTGCCTTGCCTGCGAACCTTATCCACGGCTTCTCGTCGTCGCGCTCGAAACCGCGTTAATCAACCGCTGAGTTTCTGCTTCACCAACACCGAAGCCTGCCCCATGTCCGCGCGGCCGGCGATGCGCGGCTTGAGCACGGTCATCACCTTGCCCATGTCCTGCGGGCCAGCGGCGCCGGACTCGGCGATCGCCTTGGCGATTTCGGAGGCGAGTTCGTCGGCCGACATCTGCGCGGGCAGGTAGGCCTGGATGATCGCGATCTCGGCGCGCTCGACCGTCGCGAGATCCTCGCGGCCGGCGGCTTCGTATTGCGACACCGAATCCTTGCGCTGCTTGAGCATCTTCTCGAGCACGGCGAGCACCTGCGCGTCGTCGAGCACGATGCGCTCGTCGACTTCGCGACGCTGGATATCGGCCTTGATCAAGCGGATGACGCCGAGGCGATCCTTCTCGCCGGACTTCATCGTGGCCTTCATGTCGTCGGTGAGTTGTTGTTTCAATGACATTTCATTTCTCCAGAAAACAGAAAAGCCGGCGACGCTCGCGCGGCCGGCTTTCTTTGAAAAGCACGACCATGGGCGGTCGGCTTATCAGGCGGACTTTGCGATCAGTACAAGCGCTGGCGCTTGGTGACGTCGCGCGACGAACGACGGATCTGGCGCTTCACCGCGGCGGCGGCCTTGCGCTTGCGTTCCTGGGTCGGCTTTTCGTAGAACTCGCGCTTGCGGGTTTCGGCGAGGACGCCAGCCTTCTCACAGGTGCGCTTGAAGCGGCGCAGCGCAAACTCGAAGGGTTCGTTTTCGCGGACTTTGACGGACGGCATGAAGACTCCGGAACAGGGTAACCGTCCGACAGGACGGGCGAGCCGCGTATGATACGTGGATGAGTACCGTCACCGCAAGCGCCGCCGTCCGATCCGTCCGAAGCCCATCAGTCCGGGGCCGTTCGGTCCACGGACCGGTCCTGGGCATCGAAACCTCCTGCGACGAAACCGGGGTCGCTGTGTACGACCTCGTGTCCGGATTGCGCGCCCATGCGCTCTACAGCCAGATCGCCCTGCATGCCGAATACGGCGGCGTGGTGCCGGAGCTGGCCAGCCGCGACCACGTCCGCAAGCTGCTGCCGCTGATTCGGCAGACGCTGGCCGAATCCGGAATGGCCGTGGCCGACCTCGGCGGCGTGGCTTACACGGCCGGGCCGGGGCTGGTCGGCGCGTTGCTGGTCGGCGCTGGCGTTGCGCGCGCGCTGGCTTGGGCACTGGACGTTCCGGCGATCGGCGTCCACCACATGGAAGGCCATCTGCTGGCGCCGTTGATGGAAGACGCGACGCTCAAACCGCCGTTCGTCGCACTGCTGGTGTCGGGCGGGCATACGCAATTGATTTCGGTGCGCGCGATCGGCGATTACGAACTGCTCGGCGAAACCCTCGACGATGCGGCAGGCGAAGCCTTCGACAAGACCGCGAAGATGATGGGCCTGCCGTATCCGGGTGGGCCGCAACTCGCGAAGCTGGCCGAACAGGGCACGCCCGGCGCGTACAGGTTTTCGCGGCCGATGACGGATCGGCCCGGGCTCGATTTCAGTTTCTCCGGCTTGAAAACGCAGGTGCTGCTCGCGTGGCAGAAGTCCGACAAGTCGGATACGACACGCGCCGACATTGCGCGCGGCTTCGAGGATGCTGTGGTGGATACGCTCGCGATCAAATGCGAACGCGCGCTCGACGCGGCCGGTTGCGACACGCTGATCGTCGCTGGCGGCGTCGGCGCGAACGTGCGCCTGCGCGCGAAGTTGCAGGTGCAGGCGGAAAAACGCGGTGGTCGCGTGTGCTTCCCGCGTCCCGCGTTCTGCACCGACAACGGCGCGATGATCGCCTACGCCGGCGCGTTGCGGCTTGCCGCTGGACAACACGACGAGGCAACCGTCGATGTGCGGCCGCGCTGGGATATGGCAGGCTTGCCGACGCTCGGATAGGAATCGCATGGACAAGGTCTTCATCGAAGCGCTCGAAATCGAAACCCTGATCGGCATCTACGATTGGGAACGCAAGATCCGCCAGCCGCTGGTGTTCGATATCGAAATGGGCTTCGACAACCGCGTGCCGGCCGGCAGCGACGACATCGTCGATACGCTCGACTACAAGGCGGTCAGCAAGCGGTTGATCGCGTTCGTGTCGGCGTCCGGATTTGGCCTGGTGGAAACGCTCGCCGAGCGTTGCGCGGAACTGATCCTCGCCGAATTTCCGGTCGCGCAATTGCGCCTGAAGCTCAGCAAGCCCGGCGCGGTGCGCGGAGCGAAAGCGGTCGGCGTGATCATCGAGCGCAATCGTTGAAACGATCCGCATGCATACCGCTTGTCTGAGCCTCGGCAGCAACCTCGATCCCGAGCGCCACCTGCGCGCGGCTGCGCGGGCGTTGCGCGAACGATTCGGCGACGTGTTTTTTTCGTCGGTGCTGCGAACGCCGGCGATCGGTTTCGATGGCCCGGATTTCTGCAACGCCGCCGCGATGATCCGTACCGATCTCGATCCGCATGCGCTCGATGCGTGGCTGCACGCGCTCGAAGCCGCGCAAGGCCGCGATCGCAACGCGCCGCGATTTTCATCACGCACGCTCGACATCGACATCGTGTTCTACGACGACCGCGTGATCGCACCGGCCGATGGCAGCCACCTGCAAATCCCGCGGCCGGAATTGCAACATGCCTTCGTATTGCAACCGCTCGCGCAGATCGCGCCGGGTTTCCGCGACCCGCTCAGCGGCAAAACGCTCGCGCAGTTGTGGGCCGTGCATCCGCAGCATGCGGAACCGTTGCCGATCGCGTCGGGGTGCGCAAGCCTGAACGAATACCCATCAGGAATCTGATTTTCGCGCATTGATCGTGCTTGCGCGGATACGCTCACACTGCGGACAGAATGGATGCTGTACAAAGGGCGACGGGACAACGGTCGCGTATTCCAGGAAGGAAACGGCAATGGACATGCATCGAACTTCGCGCCTCGCGCTCGCGCTCGCAGGACTCCTGTTGATCGATGCCGCATACGCGGCGCCAACCGATCCGCCGGCTGCCGCGTCTTCAACGACTCCGGCATCGCCTGCGACCGTCGCGGCGCCATCCCGCGCACCGGCCGCCGCAACTTCCACGACCCTGCCATCGCCCGCGACTGTCGCCGCGCCGTCCAACGCACCGGCCCCCGCAACTTCCGTGAATCCGGCATCAGCAGCGACTGTATCGCCAGCATCGGCACCGCCTGTCGCCACGGGCGAGGGGCGCACGGTCGTTCCGGCGGTCGTCGCCAAGGACAAAGCGCAGCCGCAGCCCTCCTCGCAGAAACACGAAGCTCCGGCGGTCGTCACGGCGCAGGGCAGCAGTGCGACGCCAAAAGAACAGGCTGCGGCCGCCCAGAGCGCCAATCCGTCGGCACCATCCGGGTTCCGCCTGATGACGCTGAGCACGAATGCCTTGCTGAGCCGCGTCAGCCTCGCCGACCAGGCCAAGCGCACGATCGACCTGCAGTACTTCATCTTCGAGAACGACGCGACCGGCCGACTGATCGCCTTGCACCTATTGCAGGCCGCCGATCGTGGGGTGCATGTGCGCATGCTGATCGACGACCTCAACATCAAGGATGACGCGCGCATGTTCAAGGCGCTCGATGCGAACCCGAACATCGAGGTGAAGCTGTTCAACCCGTTCCATTCGGGCGCGGCTTCGGGCCTGTCGAAAGCCGCGCAGGTGCTCGCGGACTTCGAGCGCCTCAACCACCGCATGCACAACAAGGATTTCATCGTCGACAATCAGGTTGCGATCATCGGCGGGCGCAATATCGGGGATGCCTATTTCGACGCCAAGTCGGACACGAACTTCCGCGACCTTGACGTGATCGCGATCGGGCCGGTCGTACCCGCGGCGACGGCGGCCTTCGAGTCGTACTGGAACAGCGATGCTTCGCACCCGATGGCCGAGTTTCGCGGCAGCGCCAGGCCCGAGACCGCCGAAAGCGATGCCACTGCCGCCGCCAAGGTCGCCGAAGCCGATGCGGCCAAGATCGATGCAGCCAAGGCCGATGCGGCCAACGCAGAGTCAGCCAGTTCCGATCCGGCCGACCATGCGTCGATCAAGCCCCACACGATCAGTAGCGGATCACCGGGTGCTGCGACGAGCGCGGCTCCAACCGCCGCCGTCGCATCCATGTCCTCGGAGGATCCCTCCATCGAACGCGCATATCTCGAGAAGAACGCGCGCTCGTACGAGGAATCCGCCTACAAGGCAGCGGCAGCCGACGATCTTCCCAATGGGGCCTCGGCAGATCGCCCCGGCAACTGGTACTGGGGTCCGGCCAGCGTTGTCGCCGACCAGCCGGAAAAGATCGAGGCCGGCCCGGAGCGCACCGACCTGCGGATCAGTCCGCAACTCTACGGCATGATCAAGCAGGCGAAGTCCGAAGTACTGGTGATCTCACCCTACTTCGTCCCGAGCGACAACGCCGATGCGGATTTCATCGCTGCCGCTCAGCGCGGCGCCGAGTTCAAGGTCCTTACCAATTCGCTGGCCTCCACCGACGAACTGCCCGTGTACAACGGCTACGCGAAACATCGGCGCAAGCTGCTCGCGGGCGGCGTGCAGTTGTATGAACTCAAGCCCGCGCCAGGCGTGAAGACGGCCTCCACCGAGATGGGACGGTCGTCGGGTGTGGCCCTGCATGCGAAATCCATCGTCGTGGATAACCGCTACGTGTACATCGGCTCCCTGAACATGGACGTGCGCTCGAAACTGCTGAATACCGAGATGGGCGTGGTCGTGGATTCGCCGCAGCTAGCCAAAGCCGTCGCCGACTTCTTTGCGACGGCCACCTTGCCGGCCAATGCGTACCACGTGGTCCTCGGGGCTCCGGACGGAACGGATCCCTCGGGCCTGCACTGGCAATACAAGGAAAATGGCAAGGATATCGACGCCCGCAGCGAACCCGACGTGTCAGCGGGCCGTCGCGCGAAAGCCGCATTGATGAAGCTGTTGCCGATCGATGGGATGCTGTAACTCGCGGCACGGCGGCTGCAAGCAGTGCGGGGAGTCGTATGATCGCTGCTCCATCCTGGGGAGAGTTGTCATGGCAGGCAAGTTTTCGCGCAGCTGGGATCTTGTAAAGGCCAGCGCTGCGGTGCTGAAGTCCGACAAGGAATTGCTGGTGTTTCCGCTGGTGTCGGCGATCGCGACGATACTGGTCGCGGCGACATTCATGCTGCCGCTGGTCGGCTTCGGCGTGTACGAACACATGGGCCGCAACGATCCGATGCGCCCGATGCTGTACCTGTGGTCGTTCCTGTTCTATTTCGTGCAGTACATCGTGATCTTCTTCTTCAACACGGCATTGGTCGGCGCGGCGATGATCCGCCTCGACGGCGGCAATCCAACCGTGGCGGACGGCCTGCGCGTCGCACGCAGCAAGATGTTGCCGATCATCGGCTACGCCGCGATCGCCGCGACGGTCGGCATGATCCTGCGCGCAATGGAGCAACGCGCGGGATTCATCGGCCGCATCGTGGTCGGCATGATCGGCGTGGCGTGGACGATCGCGACCTCCATGGTCGTGCCGGTGCTGGTCTCGCGCGATGTCGGCCCGGTCGAAGCGGTCAAGGAAAGCGCGTTGCTGCTCAAGAACACCTGGGGCGAGAACCTGATCGGCAATGGCGGGATCGGCGTCGTTTTCGGCTTGGTCACGGTCGCGGTGATGCTGGTCGGCGGCGTGCTGGCCGGGTTCAGCGCGGTCAATGGCATGGTGCCGCTGGCGATCACCTTGGGCGTGGTGACATTGCTCGCCATCCTCGCGATCGCACTCGTGCAATCGGCGCTGGCCGGCATCTATTCGGCGGCGCTGTATCGCTATGCGACCGATGGCCACGCGCCGGCGGGCTTCGATGGCTATGTGTTGCAGCAGGCCTTCAAGTTGAAGGCCTGACTGCCGATTGCGTGCTCTCGATAAAACGGACAGTCGCGCTCAATCGTAGAGCGCGCTCTCGTCGCCGTCCCACGATGACGACGTGGCTGCTTCCATCGCGAACAGGTTGATCGCGGTGCGCGCGACATGGCGCGTGTCGTACCAGGCGTAAGCGCCGACGCCCATCGCGCCGATGATTGGAAGCCAGCGCGCGACGCCGCGACCGATGCCGCGTTCGGTGAGTCGTACACCGATCTTGCGGGCGGCCGCGCGCATCGAGGCCACGCTTGCGGCCTGGATGAGCCAGCGTTCGCCGACCTGCACCGCGATGTCGCGAAACGCCTGCGCGGCGGTGTGGCGGAACAGGCAGAACAGCATCTGCTCGCGCGTGAGTTGCCAGCGATGGCCGTACGCGCCCGCGATGTCGGCGACCATCTGCGCCTGGATCCTCCAGATCGCGTACAGCTCCGGCAGCACCGTGAGCCAACCCAGCGGGCCGGGCGGGATCGCGAGCATGCCGGCGATCAATGCCGACTTGCGCGCGGCCGCATCGGCGATCGCATTCGCGCGCGCTGCGGGCGTGTTGCTCGCGGCTTCGTCGGTTTGCGGGAGCTGGCCGAGCAACTCGACGATCGCGTCGCCGATCCGCTCCGGGATCGTCCGTGCCGGCGCGCGCCGCAACCTGCGCGTGACGACGGCGGGAATGTATTCGCTGATGGCGCGGCGATTCGGGCTCATGGCGACAGCATAGGCGCTTTCCGGTGTTGTCCGGAAGCGCTTGGATCGTCAACGGAAAAGAATCGGAGGGATACGTTTATATGACGGACTCGCTCAGAATCTTCCCTCGTTGCATGACTCTGTTGTTCGGCGGGAGCCGAAACGCGCGTCGGTGCGCTGGATCGTTATTTGGTAGTCGATGTGAATGTGGCGGTCACACGCGCGCCGTTCACGACCCAGGGGCTGGCAGACGAGTTGATACCGCCCACGCGCAGGGTCGTGGTAACGGCGGTTCCGCTCGTGGCTGCAGATGTGTGCTCGACCATGACCTGATCGCCGTTGGTCACATAGCCGAGCAATTTCGTGAATGGATCGCCATTGATGCTGTAGCTCCCACCGGCCACTTCGATGGGAACATAAGCGCCAGCGGTGAGCGCCACGACCCGCACGACATTGCTGACCTGCACCGTCGAGGCCGCAACGCTGGAGACGTTGGTGAACGCGAACGCCTTCGGCAGCAGGCGCACCGGATTGCCCTCGTAGCGCGCGGCGAGGAACGTGGTCTTGCCCGTGACCCCCAGTGTGTCAACGCCGCCCAGGACGAACTTTCCATCGGATTGCAATTGCAAGCCCTTGAACGCTGCGGTGCCACCACCAGGACTCGGTCGTTCTCCGCCGAACGAACCGGAGGAATCGGTGAACGTCGTGTCCTTTTGCCCGCTCGACGTGTAGCGGTAGATTTCCAGTTCGCCGATAGTTGTGCTCACCGCAAAAAGCAACTGGCCGGTGGGAAGCAACGCAAGCGCTGTCGGCAAGTTGCTGGGGATCAGGACATAGCCCGTTGGCTGCGCGAAACGTTTGTCGATCGCTCCGTTCCTCAGCAGCCGGAACACATTACCTCCGCCGTTCTGGGCCGAGACGCCGTCGATAAGACCGTCCGGCTGGACCACAAGACCCATTACGTTGATGTTGTCCTGTTGTCCCGAGGCATATGGCAGCACGGCGATGCCGCCCGTGCCGAACGAAGGGTCGAGGGCGCCGTCGCTGGTGAGGCGAAGCACTTCCGGATGAAAGCTTTGATAGCCGGCTGTGCCGACGAGAATCCTCCCATTCGGCTGCATCGTGATCGACATTGCGTAGTCCCGTTGCGACGACGGAACCGACGCAGGCAGGCGGAAGATGCCACCAGTGCCGAACGTCGCATCCAGCGCTCCGGACGTCGTGTAACGGATGACGACAGGCTCGGCAGGCGGTGACGTGCTGGTGAGGTAGTTGGAAGCTACGACAACCGGCTTGCCATCCTTTTGCAGGACCACCCCGGCGGCGAATGAACCCTTCGCGCTCAGGAACGTCTCGACTTTTCCGCCCGTGCCAAAACTGGTGTCGAGCGTGCCGTCGCTGTTCCAGCGAGCCAGGAAGACATCGGTGCGGGAACCGGTGGAATTCGCCGCCATGCCAACGCCGAGGATCTTGCCGTCGGACTGGATCGCAAGGCCGTTAATAACCCCATACGGCAGGCCATTTTGGTAGATGCCGCCCATCGGAGTGACGACCTGGCCGGTTCCCCCGCCGAAGCTGGTATCGAGGCTGCCATCTTTGTTCCGGCGTACCAAGGCCCAGTCACTGCCTATGTTATTCGCGACGAGCCGGGTGTATCCGCCGAGTACGACGCGGCCATCTTTCTGCAACGCTACGGCGTTTGCGCCACTCGAAATGGTTCCAACGGCGACATCGAACGCGCCGCCATTGAAGGTCGGATCCTGATCGGCTGGATTGGCGCGCAGTACTGGCGCTGCCAGCAGGGCGGCCGCAAATGCGAGCCAAGCGCTGGATCGATACGTCGCGCCGCGATTCGGAACCGACATGCGCATGTCTTTCGAAAACGACCAAGCGTTCATCCAAGACCTCCTTTCCTGGCAGGAACCGGCCTAACTCTGACTATACGCCACGTCGGAGTCGGGTTAGATTGGAGCGCGTCGTCGTCGCTCGGCTAGCGAAAATGAGTGTTGACTCCTTAGATCGCCAACGCGCGGCCGCCGTCCACGCGCAGGATTTCGCCGGTCGTGTAGCGCGCGTCGCGGATCAGGAACAATGCCGCGGCGGCGACATCCTGCGGATCGCCGGTGCGCTTCAACGCGGTCTTCGCGAGCAGGCTTTTTTGCACGTCGCTGTCGATGCCGGCTTCAGGCCAGAGCACCGCGCCGGGCGCGATCCCGTTCACGCGCACCTCGGGGCCGAGTTCCTTCGCGAGCGACAGCGTGAGCATCGCCAGCGCGGCCTTGGCCATGCAATACAGCGTGTGTTCCTTGAGCGGGCGTTCGGCATAGATGTCGACGAGGTTGACGATCGATCCGCTGCTGGCGCGCAAGTGCGGCGCGGCGGCCTGCGAAAGGAAGAATGGCGCGCGCGCGTTCGCGGCGAACAGCGTGTCCCATTGCTGCGGCGTCGCGCTGCCGATCGGCGTCGGGAAGAATGCGGATGCGTTGTTGACGAGCGCATCGAGTTTTCCGAAACGGCCGATGGTTTGCGCGATCATTTCCGGCAACCGATCGAACTGCGCGAGTTCGGCTTGCAACACCAGCGTGCTGCCGGCGCGCACGGCTTCGAATTCGGCGACCAACGCATCCATTTCGCGGACCGAATCGCGATGGTGCAGGGCAAGGTCGTAACCGGCCGCATGCAGCGTGCGCGCGATCGCCGCACCGAGGCGACGCGAAGCGCCGGTGACCAGCGCAACCGGACGGATCGGATTCATGCGGGCTTGCTCATGCGGTTGGTCCCATCGAGCGTTGCGCTCATCGTGCGACATGCGCGCCATGAACGAAAGCAGCGCGTATCTGGCGCAGCCCCAAAAGCGCAACCCGCCGGCTTGCGCGCGGCGGGTTGCGTTGGAATCACGGGGAAACCTATTTTTTCACGAAAGCTTATTGCTTCACGCGATGCCAGGTCTGGGTACGGCCGAGCAGCGAGAAGCCGACGTAACCGCGGACATTCAAGTCCTGGCCGCCATTGGTCGGAGTGAGCTTGGCCTTGTAGAGCGTGTCGTTGCCCTTTTCCGGATCGAAGATGCGGCCGCCATCCCACACGTCGTCGTCCTTCTCGAAGCCCCACATGATGACCAGGCCCTTGATCTTGTGGTTGTGCAGGGTGCCGCTGCAATGGTCGCAGACCGGATCGGCTGGCTTGCCGGGTTCCGGATACACCTCGACAACCTTGCCGGACAGCTTGCCGTTGACCTCGAAGATTTCCACCAGCGATTTCACCCGGCCGGTCTTGTCATCGACGGTTTTCCAGGTGCCGACCGGCGAGCTCATGTCCTGCGCGTGCAGCGCGTACGGAAGCAGGCCGAGCAGACCGGTGGCGGCGATCAGCAGGATCTTGTGCATGGATTGTCTCCTTGGCAGTGGATAGGGCGCACGCCGATAGTAGCGCGTCCGGCTGCGCTTCGGACAACTGGCGAAAGGCTGCGCAGGCGGGCCCGGCATGCTTCAATGCGCGACCGTTTCCATGCGCGAACCGACGACCGGCATGCAGCACCCATTGCCCGAACCCGACGCCGCCGCGCGCGAACACAGCGCGAAGCTCGCGGGATTGATCCGCGAGCAGATCGCCGCGGCCGGCGGCGCGTTGCCGTTCTGGCGTTACATGGAGCTCGCGTTGTACGCGCCGGGACTCGGCTACTACAGCGCGGGCGCGCACAAGTTCGGCGCGGCAGGCGATTTCATCACCGCACCCGAACTCGGCGGATTGTTCGCGCGCTGCGTCGCCGATGCGACTGCGCCGGTGCTGCGCGAAGTCGGCAACGACGCAGTGTTCCTCGAACTCGGTGGCGGCAGCGGCGCGTTCGCCGAACACGCGTTGCGCCGGTTTGCCGAATGCGGCGCCGTGCCTGCGCGTTATGCGATCCTCGAACCCAGCGCGGATTTGCGCGAACGCCAGCGCGAACGACTGGGCGCTGCGTTGCCCGAGGAATCGTTGGCGCGCGTCGAATGGCTCGACGGCCCACCGCAACACGCCTGGAACGGCGTGCTGTTCGCGAACGAAGTGCTCGACGCGCTGCCGGTGTCGCGCTTCGCGATGGGCGACGGCGAGGTACTGGAAGAATGCGTTGCGCTTGATGAGGATGGTCGCTTCGTGCGCACGGAACGTCCGGCCGACATGTTGTTGTCGAATGCATTGCGGCAAGTCGAGCGCGGATTGATGGAAGCGTTCACCGACGGCTATCGCTCCGAAGTGCTACCGCAATTGCCGTACTGGATCGACGCAGTCGCAGGCTCGATGGAGCGCGGCGCGATGCTGTTCGTCGATTACGGTTACCCGCGCGGCGAATTCTATGCGCCCGAACGCCGCGACGGCACCTTGATCTGCCACTACCGCCATCGCGCGCACGCCGATCCGTTCCTGTGGCCAGGATTGCAGGACATCACTGCGTCGGTCGATTTCACCGCGCTCGCCGAAGCCGGAACCAGGATCGGCTTCGAGCTCGCAGGCTACTGCGCACAGGCGCAATTCCTGATCGGCAATGGATTGGGCGAAGCGCTGGAAGCCGCGCTAACCTTGCCCGAAATCGAACGCCTGCGGCTCGTGCAGGAAGCCAAGAAATTGACCCTGCCCGGCGAGATGGGCGAACGCTTCCAGGCAATGGGCTTCCAGCGCGGCGTGGATTTCGAGCCGGCTTTCGTGCTCGGCGACTTGAGCGGGCGGTTGTGATGTTGCGTTCGTTCCGGCGACCGCGTTTGTGGATCGCGGTGTGGATCGCGATGATCCTCGGCGTGATCGTGCTCTCGCTGATGCCGGGACCACCGATCCCCGACATGCTCACAGTCGGCAAGTTCGACCACGGTTTCGCTTACTTCTGCCTCGAAGTGATGGCGGTGCAGTTGTATGCGCGGCGCCACGACTGGCTGGTCGCGGCGGCGGCGATGATCGCGCTCGGCATCGCCCTCGAATTCGCGCAGGGATATCTCACGAGTTATCGCGACATGTCCGCCTACGACGGGATGATCGACGCCATCGGCGTGGCGATCGGGTTGGCGACGGCGTGGACGCCTTTCACGAACATCGTGCAACGCATCGACGCGCGTTTGTTTGGTTAGCGACGGAGCGCGCGCGCCGCGTGGATCGCGGCGATGCGCGCCGCCCGCAGGCGCACGCCGATTTCCTCGCCGGCCACGCCCTGCGCAACCAGTTCGCGCGCGTTGACCGCGAGTGCGGCGCGATGCAGTGCGCGCAGTGTCGCCGCCTGCGGATACGCACTGCCTTGCATCCCGAGCCGGCCGCGCTTGTCGCATTCGCAGACGGTCGCGAGCTGGTCGATGCGTTCGGGTTTGCGGAAGCCGTCACAGCGTGCGATCAGGTCGTGCACGGTGTCGTCGCGCAGTTCGTCGATGCGATGCACGTTGAGGTGTTCGCGGCACGCAATCGTAGCGAGTTCGCGTTGCGCGGCGGGCACTTTCAGGCGTTCGCACAAGGCGTTGAGCGGTGCTAGCCCGGCGTGCTCGTGGCCGATGTGCTTCGGCAGGATGTCTTTCGGCGTGCGCGCCTTGCCGAGGTCGTGGGTGAGTGCGGCGAATCCGATCAGCGCATCGCCCGGCGCGAGCTGCGCGGCCATGTCGCTGACCATCTGCTGGTGGATGCCGGTGTCGATTTCGGGATGGAACTCCGCGCGCTGCGGCACGCCGTACAGCGCATCGACTTCGGGAAGGATGCGCGCGAGCGCGCCGACGTCGCGCAAGGTCGCAAGGAACGCCGAAGGCTGCGGCTCGGTCAGCGCGCGTGCAAGTTCCTGCCATACGCGTTCGGGAACGAGGTGATCGATCTCGCCATCGGCGACCATCGCGCGCATCAAGTCCAGCGTTTCCGGCGCGATGGAAAAACCGAGCGGCGCGAAGCGCGCCATGAAACGCGCGGCGCGCAGCACGCGTACCGGGTCTTCCGCGAAGGCGGGCGAGACATGCCGAAGGACGCGCGCTTCGATGTCGCGAGCGCCGTTGAACGGATCGATGAGCGCGCCTTCGGCATCCTGCGCGATCGCATTGATGGTGAAATCGCGGCGTGCGAGATCCTCCTCCAGCGTCACCGCCGGATCGGCATCGACCACGAAGCCGCGATAACCGCGCGCGGACTTTCGTTCGGTGCGCGCGAGCGCGTATTCCTCGTGCGTGGCCGGATGCAGGAACACCGGGAAATCGCGGCCGATCGGCTTGAAGCCGCGCGCGATCATCTGCGCGGGCGTGGCGCCGACCACGACCCAGTCGCGATCGCCGTGCGCGCGACCGAGCAAACGATCGCGTACCGCGCCGCCGACGAGATAGGTCTTGATCTGTTGGGCGTGCATCAGTCGAATACGGCCAGGACGGATGCGTTCAATACCGCGCGCGGTAGCGATCGAGCCGCGCCTGATGATCTTCGTTGTGGCCAAGAATGTCGGGCAGGATCGCCGCCATCCTCGTCGGCGCGATGCCGAGGCGATGCAGGCCGTCGATGCCCCCGACCGAATCGGTGAGCAGCGAACGGTAGTTGTCGCTGGAGAACGGCTTGCCCGGCACGAAGTCCATCGCGAATGCCTGCATGCGGCCAAGCGCGTCGGGCAGCGGCACCACAAAGCGACGCAGGTGCATCTGTTGCGCGGTCATCTGCACGACCTGCGCGAGCGTGACCACGTCCGGCCCGTACAATTCGTAACTCTGGCGCACGCTGCGTTCGTCGCGCAGCGAACGCACGAATGCTTCGACGACATCGCCGATCCACACCGGCGCGAACTTCGCCGATGCGCGCGCAAGGGGAAGCACGGGCACGATTTTCAACAACGCGGCAAAGCGGCAGAACAAACCGTCGCCAGCGCCGAAGATCACCGACGGCTGGAAGATCGTCCAGTCGAGCGACGAGGCTTTCACCAATTCCTCGGCCTCGCCGCGCGTGCGCAGGTAATGGCTGCGGCCGCGGCCGGCGTTGAGCGCGCTCATCTGCAACAGGCACGGCACGTCGCTGGCATTGCATGCGGAGACCAGGTGGCGCGTGAGCTCGACATGCGCGCGCGTGAAGCCGCGACCGGAGTCGCCGATGCCCGGATCGTTGAGGATGCCGACGAGATTGATCGCCGCGTCGCTGCCGCGGATGGCGCGCGCCAGCGCGGCCGCATCGTATTCGTCGCAATCGCGGATCGCGGCATTCGGCGGCAACGAACGATCCAGGTGGCGCGCGCCGTTGCGGCTGATCACGGTGACGGCATGGCCATCGGCGACGAGGCGTTCGACCAGCGCGTGGCCGACGAAGCCAGTGCCGCCGAGCACGGCGATATTCAGTGGTGCTTTCATCGCGTCGCCTCCGTTGTGCCCGAAGCCGCAGGCGTTGGGTTGGGCGACGCCAGCGCGCAGGTGAAGCGGCGCTTCTGCGCATCCGGCACGGTGCGGCCGAGCATGCGATCCGACAACGGCACGGCCTTGCCGTCGAAGCGCCAGTCGTAGATCACCGAGAACGCGAGCACGCGCATGATGTAGTCGCGCGTTTCCTTGTAACTCACGGTTTCGATCCAGAAATCCGGATCGAGCTGCGCGCGTTGCGCGAGCCAGCGATCGACCGGCGCGCTGCCAGCATTGTAGGCACCGATTGCGAGATACGTGCGGCCATTGAAGCGATCCAGCAGCTGCCGCAAATAGGCGCTCCCGAGCGCGATGTTCGTCAGCGGCTCATACAACGTGTCGCCGCCGCTCCACGCGATGCCCAGCACGCGCGCGAGCCGTGCGCCGGTGGACGGCAACAGCTGCATCAAGCCGCGCGCGTCGGCGGCCGAACGCGCATTCGGCATCCAGCCGGTTTCGGCACGAATCTCCGCTGCGATCCAGGCCGGGTCGATCGCGTTGATGCGCGCCTGTTCCTGCACGGTGCGCAGGTCGTTGAGCGGGAAGCGCAGCGAGTACATGCGCAATTCGTCGGGCGCGTCCTTGCCTAGCGCGAACAGGGCGCGGTCGTACCAGCCGGCATCCTGCGCGAGCGCGACCGCGATCTGCCGCTGGTGGTCGTCGAAGCCGGACAAGGCCTGCTTCCACTCGCGTTCGGCCCATGGCATGCGATCGATCCGGGACAGTTCCAACGCGCGAACCAGCGCTGGCGTCGCCGCGACTTTCGCGCGCTCGGCGCCCGTGGCGGACAACTCAAGCGGACAGATGCTGTAGGGCTGATGCAAATGGTCTGCGGCGAGGAAGCCGTGATAGGTCGCGGTGCGCGCGGCCTGCGCATACAACGCATTCGCGGCCTTCGCA
>Ga0105240_10005798_pt1 | contig 18318 bp, 22 predicted proteins | sample KBSC54metaG_FD_80426 | JGI IMG/M metagenome (GOLD analysis project Ga0105240, IMG submission 80426) | Corn rhizosphere microbial communities from Kellogg Biological Station, Michigan, USA - KBS C5-4 metaG | ecosystem: Host-associated > Plants > Roots > Rhizosphere > Soil | place: Michigan, USA...
AAAAAGTGATCACAAGGCGGTTCGCCGTCTGAAACCTCGCCTTCCACGTGACGCATTTTTGCATAGAAAGCGTCATACATTTCTCACCTAAATACACTCCACCATGTACTTCCATTCATCCCCCGGTCAGATAGTCTTTATAGGCGTGGGTGCCATCTGTGTTTACCTGCTGATCATGGCCGTTGTCTACGGAAAAAAAATCTTCCACTTTTTTGGCAAACCGCTTGCCCAGCCCGCCATCCTGAATGCGGGCGAAGCAACCAACACGAGCGCCTGGCCTTCCCAGGAGCTCCTGCCCCCGCTGATCGACAAACCAGCCGACCACCCCACCGAGCAGGCGGGTATCTATGAGACAGCTATCGAAGAAGAAAGCAATAATGACTTCTTCGAAGACGAAGGCGGTACGACGCTCCTGAAAGAAGCGGAACGCCTTGTCGGAAAAATCCAGGACATCGTCGATCACGTCGCCTCCAGCCCGGCTAATCCCGAAGAGGTCTACAAGAAGATACACGCCATCGTCTCTCAATATGGTCTGTTCCTCGATACCGAATACTACGACGCGATTAACAACTTCATCGCTGTGACCGTTCAGCGCGACTGTGGCCTTGACTTCTCCGTTGACGAGATCGCCATGCTCTGGCAGGGTCAGGCCGCTTAGCCACACCTCCGGGCGTCGTCTTCCCAACTAATCCCATTCATCGGTTTCCGGGTCCGCACGACCTATTCCCAACTCTCCCGTCAGCGGAGCAGGCCATGCCTTGCCTATTCCTTCACCAGTCTGAAAAATATTTCCAAAATGAATACTTCTCTTTCCGTTCGCACCCGGCGTTCTTTCCTGCGCCGCCTCCGCAAACCCGTTTACACCGCTCTCTTCGTCGCCGCCACTTCCCGGCTGTATGCCCAGGATGGTAAGAAAGGCATACAGGACGCCACCAGCCTGATCAACGGCTATTTCGACGTCGGCATCGACCTGATGTTCGTTATCGGCGCCGTCGTCGGAATTGTCGGTGCCATCAAAGTATACAATGCCTGGTCGCACGGCGATCAGCAGACCAACAAGCTCGCTGCCAGTTGGTTTGGCGCCTGCATCTTTCTGGTGGTCGTCGCCACTTGTCTCAAATCCTTCTTCAACGTGACCTAACTCCCTTTTTCCTCCCACCCTAGTCGCCTCTCATCCTAAAAATTTCTCCCATGGCCACCGTTTACGACGTCAACAAAGGAATTAACCGCGCCATCGAATTCAAAGGATTCAAGGCACAGTACATCACCTATATGGCCATCGGTCTGGTGGCGCTCCTTCTCTGCTTCGCGATCCTGTACGCCGTCGGCCTTGGACTGTATTACTGCATCGGCATCGTAGCAGCCGGCGGCATCGGCTTGGTCGTTACGATTCAGCGCATGAGCAAGACCTACGGACAGCATGGTCTTACCAAACGAATGGCCCTCCGAAATATCCCCCGTGCGCTCCGGGGGGCCAACCGGAATTACTTCATCTCCTTAAATCATCTCTCCGATGAAAAAAAATAACTGGCTTCAGCAAGTGATGCCCGTGTATCGGGTTGAGCAGGATCTGATCCTGTCCCGCCGCGGTGACGTCACTATTGGGTACGAACTCACCCTTCCCGAAATATTCACGTTAGGCGTCGCGGATTTCGAAGCACTCCATCAGGCATGGCTGAAGGCCATCCGTCTGCTGCCGAAACACGCCATCCTGCACAAACAAGACTGGTTCATGGAAAGTCATTACCAGGCCGACTTTGCCAAAGAAGACATGACCTTTTTAACCCGGAGCAGTGAAGCGTTCTTCAACGAGCGGCCGTACCTCGATCACAAGTGCTATGTATTTCTTACCCAAAAACCTTCCGACAGGCGACCCACCTCGGTCCTGTATTCCTCCCTGACAAGGCCCTCGCTGGCGCCCGTTCAAACGCTCGACCCTAAGATCAAAAGCCAGTTCCTCGATAAATGTGGACAATTTGCCCAGGTCTTACAAGACGCCGGCTATATCCAACTGCGGCGACTGACCGCTGACGAACTGGCCAGCACGCAGGAACAGCCCGGTCTCCTCGAACGTTACTGTTACCTGCTCCATCCACAGGAGAACCCGGTGATCAGAGACATCACCCTGACACCGGGCCTCCAGGTGGGGGATCTGCATTGCCAGGTGTTCAGCCTGTCCGATGTCGAAGACCTCCCTGCCGTCTGCGGACCGCGGATCAACTACGACAAGTACAGCACGGATCAGACCAAATTCTCCGTCAGCTTCGCTGCCCCGCTGGCACAGATGCTCCCCTGCAACCACATCTATAACCAGTACCTGATCATCGACGATGCACAGGCCACGCTGAAAAAGATGGAATCCAAACGACTCCGACTGCAAAGCCTCTCCTCGTACTCGCGGGAGAACGCGATCAGCCGGGACGCGACCAATAACTTCCTCAACGAAGCCATCAGCTTGCAGCGCCAACCCGTCAAAGCCCATTTCAACCTGTTGCTTTGGACCAACGACCCTGCTAAATCTGCTGACCTCCGCAACAGCGTATCCGCCGCCCTGTCCCAGCTCGACGCCCGCGCCAAACAGGAAACAGTATCCGCTGCCCAGCTTTTCTGGGCCGGCATGCCGGGCAACGCCGCCGACCTGCCCATCCAGGAGACCTTCGACACTTTTATTGAACAGGCCACCTGCTTTTTCAACCAGGAAACCAACTACCGCAGCAGCATCTCACCCGTGGGGCTGCGACTGGCGGATCGCGTATCCGGCTATCCCGTCCATGTGGACATATCCGACCTGCCCGTCAAGATGGGCATCTGCACCAATCGCAACAAGTTCATATTAGGGCCCAGCGGTGCGTACCGGGCCATTTCTTAGGAGGTGGCCCGGTACGCGCAACAACGGCTCTGGAAAAAGCTTCTTCACCAATGCGCTCATGCGAACTTATGTCGAGCAGGGGAGTCACGTAGTTATTGTGGATGTCGGCCATAGTTATAAAGGCATCTGCGATCTGTTGGACGGCTACTATTTCACTTACTCGGAGCAAAATCCCATCGAGTTCAATCCTTTTTATCTGGGGGATGACATCCTTGACATCGAGAAGAAAGAATCGATCAAGACATTGCTTCTTAGTCTATGGAAAAAAGATGACGAGAATTACAGCCGCGCGGAATATGTTTCCCTGTCCAATGCGTTGCAAAGCTACTTTGATCACCTGAAGCTGCATGCCGAATTGTTTCCTTGTTTTGACACCTTCTATGAATACCTGCGGGATAAATTTCTACCCTTGCTGCGAGAGGAGGGTGTAAAAGAAAAGGACTTCGACATCGATAATTTCCTGTATGTCTTACGGCCCTATTATCACGGCGGAGAGTTTGACTACCTCCTCAACGCCCGAAAGAATCTTGACTTGCTGCACCAACCGATGATCGTCTTCGAGTTGGACAACATTAAGGACTCCCAACTTTTTCCGACGGTGACGATCATTATTATGGAGGTCTTCATCAACAAAATGCGTAAGCTCAAAGGCATTCGCAAGGTCATCCTGATCGAGGAAGCGTGGAAGGCCCTCATGCGCAATGGTTTCAGCGAATATATCAAGTACCTCTTTAAGACGGTTCGTAAATTTTTTGGCGAGGCCATCGTGGTCACCCAGGATGTGGAAGACATCATCAGCAGCTCCATTGTCAAACAAGCCATTGTCAATAATTCCGACTGTAAGATACTCCTCGACCAGTCCAAGCATGTCAACAAGTTCGACAGCATACAGGAATTGCTCGGCCTGACCGATAAAGAGAAATCGCTGATCCTTTCCATCAACCGCGCCAACGACCCTAAGCTCAAATACAAGGAGGTGTTTATCTCCCTAGGCGGACAGCTAAGCAAGGTTTATCGAACCGAGGTGAGCCCGGAAGAATATCTGGCGTACACAACGGAAGAACGGGAAAAAATGCACGTCCAGGCCTATGCCAAAAAATACGGCAGCATCCGGCTCGGCATCGCGATGCTTGCCCGCGAAATGCGCACTGCCTAACCATGCCCTATACTCATCCACTTATACCTACACGATGAAACGTATATCTCGACTGTTCGCCCTGCTGGCCTTCCTGGCCCTGGCACCCACGATGCACAGCGAAGCTCAGATCTTCGACGCGATCCGCGCCGCCATCATCGCAGCCATCAAGGCGGCGGACATTGCCGTCCAAAAGGTACAAAATGCCACGATTGATCTGCAAAATGCCCAAAAGGTCCTAGAAAACCAGCTCACGCAGTTAAACCTTGGCCAGATCGGCGATTGGGAGGCAAAGATGCGGGACCTCTACAGCGAGTATTACGACGAGCTCAAGACCGTCAAGACGGCCATTTCCTACTTCAAGGAAATCGCTGGTATCATCAGCCAGCAGAGTCAGCTGGTCAGCGAATACAAAAAAGCGTATGCCGTCGTCCATCAGGACAACCATTTCACCCCCGCGGAGATATCCTATATATACAAGGTGTATACCGGCATCATTGCCGAAAGCCTCAAAAGCGTGGATGAGATAACGCTCGTCCTTACGAACTTCTCGCTGCAGATGACAGACGCCGCACGCCTGAAGATCATCAAGGAAGCATCGTCCGACATCGAACGACTGACCAGCGATCTCCGAAAGTTCAATAACCAGACGGCGCAACTCAGCCTGCAGCGGGCAAAGACTAAGCAGGATCTCGAGACCGTCCGGCAGCTCTATGGCCTGCCGTAGGGAGGTATCCGGTTTCGCCGATGCTTTTCATCTCCTGTTTCAACAACGCCTTTTGCCATGCCACTACAAACCCTCTTTCAGCGAATCATCCAGGAACAGGAAACCAATCTTTTTCTGAAAAATTTTACCGAAAAAATGATCGCTTCCTCTGCCGCCCCCGGTCTTTTCATCCAGCAGCTGAAGGCCTCCTTTGGCAAGGCCATCCACTCCCAGCTCTGGCTCCCCTCGCCGGTGGAGTTTAGCCACTCCATGATTGGCCGGTTTGAGAAAGGGGACACCATTGACTTCCTGTTTTCTTTTCGCTATAACCCCATGCAAATACGGCTGCAAATGGTGGAACTCGATGCCACCCTGAACGGCAGGTATCAACGCCTCTATCCCATCCGGCAGCCGCATCGGGATCTACCCCCGGCCGGGAAAGTACACAACGATCTCTCTGCTATTCGGGACAAGACCGAAGAGCAGGAAGCCCAACAACCAGATCCCCGCCCTGCCAGCGAATTGCTTCCATTTTCCCGAACCCGCATCATTCATCCTTAATCTTCTACCACGGCGCATGGAACCCATCGAAAAAACAGTACAAACACACGGGATTCAACTGCTCCTCGCCGGTTACCCCGGCACCGGACGCCCACTAACCGTACTCAAGGAATTTACCCAGTCCCTGCACGACAGGTTAACCCAACTTTCCATCCACACCGGTCCTATCCATTCTTTTTCGCAGGTAATGCAGGCGGAATTTGAAGGGGGACGTCTGCCCGTGGAATGGGAATTCGCGTATCGATATGCTCCTCAAACAAATGATCTGTCCATCTTCAGCGTCAAAGCATCGCTGTTCGAGGTTTCTATCACGGTTTCGCCTTCCGATGAGAAGGAGCCAATGCACCTTCGCCCGGCCAAACAGATACTGAAAAAACTCCAGGAAGAATTTCTCATTTCCCGTCAAAAGTTCTGGGCCGTGTTCAAACTGAAGACCGGGCTCTCGCGCACCCGTCACCGGGTACGATGATCCGGCATCATCCCCTTACTCCTTCCTAACCTCACTTCCATCACATATGAAAAAAAAGACCCGACTCTTCCTCCTGGCCCTGCTCACCGGCTTGACCCTCCCGTCACGCGCACAGGGACTAATCGAAACGATGACCGAGCAGCTTGCCAAGCTCGAGCTGTACCTCCATGAAACCGAACAGGGCTATGCCATCTTTCAGAAAGGCTTGTCCACGATCAGCAATATCAAAAACGGGGACTTCCATCTCCACCAGCTGTTCTTTGGATCGCTGCAGACCGTCAGCCCCTCCATCAAAAAGTACACGAGGGTCGCCGATATTCTCGCCCTGCAGCTCCGTATTCTCTCCGGATGTTCGGACGGTATCCAACGGTTTGTCCGTGCCGGTCTCTTCTCTGCTGTCGGCCGTCAGTACCTCCAGGCTGTCTACAACCAATTGCAAGACCTCACCAGCAAGGATATCGACGAATTAACCGACCTGATCACCGATGGAAAGCTGCAGCTATCCGACGATGAACGACTCCATCGCATCGACGAACTCTATGGGGCGGTCCAGGACAAATACGCCTTTCTCGTGGCCTTCAACAGCCGGACGTCGGCGATGGCCCTCAACGCTAACCGCGAAAAACAAGACCTGCAATACCTCCAGAAAATAGTACAACCATGAAACGTCTGATCCTTCTGCTGACGGTCCTATTCCCGCTACTCATCCTGCCCCACCGTTCCCATGCGCAGGCGGAAGAGCTCGAACAGCTGGCGCTCGATATCGAAAAGCTCGCGCAGATGAAAAATATCCTGCAAGAGATGTACAAAGGCTATAAGATACTCACCGATGGCTTCAATACCATCAAAAGCCTCGCCGAAGGAAATTTCAATATCCATTCCGCCTACCTCACGGGCCTGCTTCAGGTGAGTCCGGCGGTGAAACAATATGTACGGGTCGCGGATATTATTTCCGCGCAGGCAAGCATCGTGACAGAATATAAAAGTGCCTTGAAGACCTTCCGCGACGCGCATACGTTTTCAGCCTCTGAATTAACCTACCTGTCACAGGTCTATACCAATCTCTTCGACCGCTCGCTTGACAACCTCGACGAACTGGCTATAGTGCTGACCGACGATCGTATCCGCGCCAGTGACGCGGAACGTCTATCCGCTATTGACCACATCTATAATGACATGGCCGACAAACTGGCCTTCTTACGCTCCTTCAACAGCAAAACGGCGATTCTCGCGTCGCAACGCCAACGCGAACTACAACAAAACCTCCTTCTACAACGCCTCATCGGCCAATAACTCCACAAAAATGAAACGCTTCCTGTTTTCCCTGCTGGCTTTTACGGGCACCCTCCTCCTCCCCTCCCTCGCGCACGCACAAGTCAGCCAGGGCGTTGACAAGCTCCATGATGTCCTTGACCAGGTCTATCACGACATGATCCCCATGTGCAGCGATCTTCTGGAGGTCTGTCAGGCCATTGCCGGTCTGGGCGTTATATTTTATATCGGTGTCCGGGTGTGGAAACACATCGCACGGGCCGAGGCCATTGATTTCTTTCCGCTTTTTCGCCCGTTCGTGATCGTCCTGCTCATTAGCCGGTTCACGGACGTCCTGGCCGTGATCAACGGGGTCCTCGATCCATCAGTCAAAGCCACCGCGCAACTGGTGCAGCATTCCAACGACGCCGTCAATACCCTGCTCCTCGCTGAGGCAGCCCAGGTAGGCGTGGATACAACCAGTGTGCTTATGACGCCGAACGAAGGCTACAAGGAGGGCTGGGACAAATATGCTCAGCCGAACAGTACCACCTCCGACAGCGACAGCGGGGGCGGTTTTTGGTCCGCCATCGGCGCCGGTTTCAAATTCATTGCCGGCGGGATGATGAGCGCCTTTCGCTTTCTCTTCCGGTTCCTGTTATCCATCGTGCTGGAAGTCCTGTATTTCGCTGCGTCCCTGTGCATCGACACTGTACGGATCTTCCACCTGACCGTGCTGGCCATTCTCGGCCCGTTTGCGTTCGCCTTCAGCTGTTACGACGGCTTCCACCAGTCGCTGACGCACTGGCTGGGCCGCTATATCAATATCTACCTGTGGTTGCCCATCGCGAATCTTTTAGGCGCCATACTGGGAAGAGTCCAGGAAAAAATGCTCCAGATCGACCTCACCAATATGCAGGACGGTGCGTTGAGCTTTTTCTCCCCGACCGACCTGGCGTACCTCATCTTTTGCCTGATCGGCGTCGTCGCGTATACCACAGTCCCCAGTCTGGCCAACTACATCATCCACGTACACGGTCCCAACCCCGTCGCCCAGAAAGTGTCCCAACTGGCCGGCATGGCCGTCACGGCGGCCACCGGTGGTGCGGCCGGAGGAGCAGGTGCGGCGGGAGCCGCCGGAGCAAGCGCCTCCGGTGGTGGCGCATCGGCTGCCGGTGCGGCATCCGTTGCCCAGGCGCAGGCTTCTTCCCCCAATCAGTACAGCCGTGACAAGATCGCCGGGTAATCACCTCTTCAAAAACATCTGTCATGTTCCAGCAATTCAAAAACATCGACTCCGCCTTCCGCTTTGTGCGGGGATTTGCATTGGTCTTTATCATAAGCACCACCGCCGTGTGTCTCTATGTCGTTCACCGATATACGCAGGTCCTCCAAAAAGGACAGGGGCGTATCTATGTCCTTGCCGCTGGTAAACTCCTGCCAGCGGAAAGTGCCGACCGGCGCGAAAGTCTGGCTGTCGAAGCCCGGGACCACATCAAAATGTTCCATATCTATTTCTACGGTCTCCAGCCCGACGAAGAAGTCAATACCCGCCATATCAATGCCGCACTGAATCTCGCGGATAGCACTGCCTATCAGGAATACAAGGACCTCCAGGAACGTGGGTATTATGCCCAGATCATCTCCGGCAACATCACCGAAGAAGTCCTGGAATATGACAGCATCCGCGTGGACGTCAATCATCCGCCCTTCTACTTCCGGTACTATGGAAAATTGCGCATGGCACGGGCTACGTCCCTGCTCACCCGCTCCCTCGTTACCGAAGGTTATCTCCGGGACCTCGGCACCTCCGGCATCTGCGACAAAAACCCACACGGCTTCCTGATCGAACACTGGAAGGTCCTCGATAACCACGATCTCTCACTCGAAAGAAGATAACCATGCGACGCATATTCACACGAAAACGCAGTCCATCCAATACAATTATGGGCCGCACGCTGCCCACCCTAACCCCGCCCGTGCTAACACGGCTGGGCACCCGGCTAGCCCGTTTTCTCAGCCGGCAGGAAGCACGGCTAACGCTGTCGCAGAAAGGAGCGATCCTATCCGGGTTCTGCCTCATCATGAGCGGCATCTATCTGTCCCACCTGTACAATGGCCTGTTCGGACACAACACTTCGCCGCCCGCCCACTGGCAGTTGCCCCGAATGGCCACCCCTGTCGAGCCGCATCTCTCCGACACGTTGCTCCTGTCTCCCCACCACGGGCGCAGACGGCCGTCTGTCGCTGATTCCATTGCTTCCCATGATTCCATCATTCCATAACATCAGACTATGCAACCCAATGCACTTGCCCAGAAAAAGAAACGCCTGCTGATCCTGACCGGTATTCTCGCCCTTCCCGTCGTCGTGATCATTGCCGCCGTCATCAGCCTCGCACATCCTCATAAAAAAACAGCGCCGCCACCACCCGACGGCTCCGCGTTCAACGCCAAATTGCCCGGCGCCAATGTGCCCAAAAAAGAACAGACCAAGCTAGAGCTGTACATGAAAGCCCAGGATGACTCTCTGAAACAACATGCCGCCCGGGCAAAAGACCCTTATTCCGCCCTGTCCCTGCTGGACACCAGCCGCCGGGCCCACTCTCCGCTTCTTGGCTACGCGACGGACAAAAGAGAAAACAATCCCTACGCCGGCGGCACTGCCTCCGACAATACCGACCAGCAGGTAACAGAAAGGATGGCTAAGCTATATGGTCTCATCAATCATTCCAATGCCACGGTCCCCGACAGAGAAAAATACGCCTCCGCCCTCTCTACTCCCCCCTCCCCGGATGTGTCCCCCCAGGTTCTGCGGCTGCAAAAAATGCTGCAGGATTATCAGAAACCTGATACCACGCCAAACCCCCAGCTCGTGCAGGTCAAACAAATCCTCGATCAGATCAAAGAGATACAGCACCCTTCCACCAACGCTGCAGCTTCTGCTTCGGAACAGCCTATGCCGGTCACTGCCCAACTGGACGTTCCGCACGATTCCGGGATAGTGTCGTCCCCTGTTGTTGCACCTACCGGCTTCTTCGGGTTGTCCGACGACAACGACAGCACCTCCGTGCAGCACCTGCCCGTGATGGAAGCTGTCGTCAACGCGGACCAGGTCGTTCAGACCGGCTCCATCGTGAAACTCCGCCTGCTACAGCCCATTTACATCGCCGGGGTACACATTCCTGCCAACAGCTTTATCTATGGACCTGCTACCATATCCGGTGAGCGCGTCACCATCCTGCTGACCAATGTCCTCTCTGCCGGTCATGTCTATCCCATTGCCATGTCCGTCTATGATGGCGCCGACGGCCTCAACGGACTGTATGTCCCCGGCATGATCACCCGTGACGTCGTCAAGCAGAACATGAGCCAGAGTGTCTCCGGACTCAGCATCGGCAGTCTCGATCCATCGCTCGGCGCGCAGGCGGCCACCGCGGCCATTGAAACAGCCCGCAATCTGATGAGCCGCAAGATCGCTATCGTTAAAGCCATGCTCAAAGCCGGACACCTGGCCGTGTTACGCCCAACTGCCGCCTCGCGATAATCCTTTGTATGTCCTCAAATTAATTTATATGAAACCACTATCTTTCTCTCTTTCCCTGTTGCTCCTTGTTCTTTCAGGTCACACGCATGCACAAGTTTCCGCTCTGTCTCCTTCCCTGCCATCATCGACACTGCTGGGGCACTATCGGATCGGCGTGCCGCAAAACACGACTACTGTCCTGATCTTTCCGTCCGCGATCAAACCCGTCGACCGGGGAAGCCGCGACGTGCTGGCACAAAAGCAGCCCGGCGTTGACAACGTGTTAAAACTAAAGGCCGCCAAAAAGGATTTTCCCGAAACCAATCTGCATGTCTTTACCGCAGATGGCAGGATCTATGCCTTCGATATTGCGTACAGCGACACCCTCGCTGCCACCTACGATCTCCGCAACTTACAAGTATTGCGTGCAACCTCAGACTCCAGCTTACCCCTACGCTATTCCGACCAGGCACTCGACGCCGCTACGCTCGACCGGTATGTCCGTCACCTGCAAAGTCCCGGGAGCGGCGGCCATGGACCCACCGCCTGCTACGCCCTCATGCGCCTTCGTCTCCAGCATGTCGCGCTGGGCGGACCGCTTATTTTCTTTCGCTTCCAGCTGGCGAACTTTTCCAACCTGGATTATTCGCTCGACTTCGTTCGCCTGTATATCCGCGATCGTCAAAAAGCAAAACGCACCTCCGTCCAGGAACAGGAGGTCACCCCCGTCTATCAAGACTCCACCGATGTCATCGCCGGTGGTGCCACCCGCACATACATTGTTGCCGTGCCCGCGTTTACGCTGGCCGGTGGAAAAGAGTTCATCGTCGAAGTCCATGAAAAAAATGGCGGTCGCTCGCTTCTGTTGCGCATCCGAAACTACAGCCTCCTCAGCGCTGAAAAATTGTAATCCCCTTGTTTATGGAACCGGTATCCACCTCCCCGTCTCTCGCACAGAACCGCATTCTGCAAGTCCTGCAATTGTACGCCGAAATGGAAGGCGAGTATCGCGTCAGCAACCCCGCCGTGCAGGTGAACAGCCCGGCGGCCCTTCGCCTGAAGCTGGACCGGTATGAGAATGTGCTTGCCGGCTACCGGCGGATGAAAGGGCTTACCAAGGCGGAGAAAGCGACCCGCCGCTATGTCCGGCACGATATCCAGCGCATGAAGGCCCAGTTAAAGCCGACGTTGCTAAACCGTCTATGGCACAGCAAGCCAGCCGACTGGCTAAAGACCCGTTTGGGCAACCGCACGTACCATGACCACGTTTTGCAAGACAATGAAAAAACCTCTACGGCAGAGGCCAATTCTGCCGCGCTACTAGGACAGCTAAAATCCTTCGGGTTCAACGACCATATCCGGGAGGCCGTCAAACGCATGCTGGAGCACAATAAGCAGCCGGCCTTTAGTCTGCGGTATTATGACATTCATAAACCCGACACCGACTATGTCCTTCATTTCAAAAAGATCCCGTCCACGGATGTATATTATTTTGAAAAATTCGATGCGACACTTCGCCCCGACATGAAATCCCTCCTGCAAAAAGAGACCACAGTCCGTACGGTTTCTGTTTCCACCATGCAGAACGATGCGCTGAACGCCGAAGAAGCACGAAAAGTGCTAGCGGGCCGGTTTTTCGAAAAGCTGATCGATGGCGTGAAATCATGGCTCATTTATTCACCGTCGCAGGAAACCGGGATCGAACGTTTTGCCTGGGACGTCGATGGAGCGCTGAAGGCATGGCCGATCGTGGACATGGACCAGGAGGGCACCCGGAATGCCCTGCTCCGTAACCTCTCCATGGGCCGCGAACATCAAATCACCCTTGACCTGGGCAACGGGAAACATGTCCCGGTCAACGTCAGCGTAGGACCTGGCGCCTATGGCGTTGGCGTCAAATTGCATTTCCGGGATGTCCAGGGCCAGCCGATCGATGCCGACCGGCTGGTCTTTAGGGACCGGGGTCAGAACAATGCCGTCACGGTGATGGCGAAGATCGCCACGTCCCAACGCACCGGCACCAACGCCTTGACACGCCTCTTCCGGAACCAGTAAAATCGCGGACATGACCATCGAAGAGAACATCGACCTGCTGGAACAAAAAGCGTATCTGTCCGAGCACTTTAAAACCGGCGGCCACATGGGCTACTGGCTCGATGACTTGAAAGCCCGCTTCGAGCAATGCCGCGTCGAAGCCATCCTGTCCCAGGAACCGGGACGTTTTATCATGGAGGCGATGGGGCGTTTTGAGAACGGCCTCGATCTGCTGTTTATCAGCTTTCGATTTTCGTATGATCCCGCCGAGGACGACCTGCAGCTTAACTCGATCCATGCCCGCCTGCGAAAATTCCAGAAAACCTTTCACTTGTCGAAACCGGCCGATCTCGTGACCGCCGACGCCCTCCATCAAACGCTCACAAAAGCGTCCGCCCTGAACGAACACAAAGACCTGTATCAGGACCTAAAAGGACAATTCAGGCGGGAGCGCAATCCGGAGAATGATTATGATCCCGATGCCCCTTTTCGAAAACGACATCCCGACCGGCTCAGTGGCGACTACGAAAAACCAGACGAATCAATCGGCCCCCTGAAAGGCGGACTGTCGCCGGAGTTGAAACGTCGCTTCCGCCTGTAACATCCGGGACGCAGTGCGTCCCGCATCTCACAACCCCATCAACGAATTAATTATCATGGAATTAGACAAATCTCTTATCCAGGACATCGCCTCCATCTGGCGGACCGCCCGGACCAGGGCCTACACGCTGGTTAACCGGGCCATGATCGACGCCTACTGGTCGATTGGTCAGCGCATTTTCCACGAAGAGCTGAAGGGGCAGAAAAAAGCGGACTACGGTTCCTACCTGCTGCGCGAACTGGCAACAACGCTGACCCAGGAACTGGACAAGCACCTCGATGAACGGGAACTCCGTCGAATGCGTCAATTTTACCAGTTATTCCCCGACGCGCAACAGCTACGTCCGGAGCTCACCTGGAGTCACTATCGCCTCCTGCTCCGCGTCGAAGACGATGCAGCCCGCACGTTTTACCTGACCGAGGCCGCTTCTGAATCCTGGAGCACCCGGCAGCTCGAGCGCAACATTCAGTCGCTCTACTATCACCGCCTCCTCACCGCTGGAATGCCAGGTGCCGTTTCCCCCACAACGATATCGCTGGAAACTTCCTCCCCTCGCGACTTTGTAAAGGACCCCTATGTACTCGAGTTTCTTTCACTGGATCTGCCGGCCTCCTTTTCGGAGAATGAGCTCGAGGGCGCTATCCTTGCCGAACTGCAGCACTTTCTACTTGAATTGGGCAAGGGCTTTGCTTTTGTTGCCCGTCAGTATGCCATAAAAACTACCACCCGGCAGTATTTCATCGATCTGGTGTTCTATAATTTTTTATTGAAATGTTTTGTGCTGGTTGATCTGAAGATTGCTGAACTGACCCACCAGGACATCGGCCAGATGGACATGTATGTGCGGATGTTCGAAGACCTGAAGAAAGTCCCCGGTGACAATCCGACCATTGGCCTGATCCTTTGCAGCGAAAAGGACGACACGCTGATCCGCTACTCGGTATTGGAAGGCAACGAACAGCTTTTCGCGTCCCGGTACAAAACCGTTCTCCCCACGAGGGACGAGCTGACCCAGCTTGTCCAGCACGGCCGGCAGCTCTTTGATCAAAAGCAGCCCTGACGGTGTTTCTCTACAGCGAATGGTCCCCGTGGTCTACCGGATGTGTTTTTCCTCGATCTGCTGAATACGCAGCAACAGCTCTTTGCGGACTTTGTCCAGAAAATTAGTGTATCCGGTCTTTCTCGCCAGGATCTCCTGAAACGTCCGGGGATAGTTACGAAGCCGTACCTGAAATATCCATTCCAGCGCTTCGACGATCTCGTTGAGCTCCGCCCCGCCTTCATTGATAACACCTGCCGCGTGCAACCCATAGGCCAGCTCAATTAATCCCGCCTTCGAGTCTGTCCACATCAGCTTCCTTCGGAAGCCCCGTTCAAATGTTCCCGGCTCCAGTTCCGCTAACGCCGCCAACAGGTATTCCTCCAATAATTCCCCGGCCCGCAATTGCGCCACCACATCCCCGTAGTTGCTAGGCGTCCCCGGATTACTGCACTCATTGTACAATTGATACAGATATCCCGCCCGCTCGCCGGACCGGAAGAACAGCCGCTCGTCCAGATAGTCTCCTCCGCTCCGCATATACTTACGAATAAAAGCATGATCGCGGAAAAAGGCGGTCAGCCGGGTAAGCTCCCGCTCCAGGTGGTCCCGTTGGGCCGTCCTGTTGCCGGATGGCCAATCCAGCTCCAATTGATACACCCTGTCAAAATACAGCAGCTGGGCATAAAAGCCCGGACGAAATTCCTTGTAAAAAATACTTTCCTCCCGGCCGTCCGCGAACGCATGGTCATGCAGCAACACCTCGAGCTCGTTAACCACCGCTCTGGCCAGATCGGATGACCGCTGAGCCCGTTGCACAGGATTGGCCGACTCTTTTTCGATACCCGCCAGCCCGGCCAGCAGGCGTTCATATAAGTTCGTACAAAAATCAGGATAGGTCATGGCCATCTATTTTAATGTGAGAACAGAAGAAGCGCCTTGCTGCTTAGGATGGGCAAAGCGCGATCGGAGCGGACCGGCCAAATCCATCGGCAAGCCCGGTAGAAGTCTGTCATGTGCTATACAATCATACGGTGGGGTCTACTGGAAGAGCAAGGGCCAACCTGCGCTGGTAACCGAATATGAATTTACCGGGCCGCCGCCGGGGGCCAAGGGGATTTACCCCGCTGTTTTACGTTTTTTTCCCCAGATAACCATGGGATTTTACCCCAATTCCGGAACTTTTGTTCCAGTATCTTCGATACATGACACCGACACCTATCCTACTCTTTTCCCAATGGTTGCTGGAGACCCTGTCATGGTTGCTCCTGGTGGCGTCGCTCATATTTTGCTTTCGACGCAGGGCCGCCAGCTATATGCGATCCTTCCCGTGGTATTGTATCGGCAATTGTCTGCCCGCCCTCGTCACCCGCATGTGGGCCGCTCACACGGGACTCGTTATCTACGTCTTCACCATTTTTGAGCTTTGCTATTTTACCTATTTTTTCTCCCGCATCCTCCTTTCCAAACGGACAAAGGCCGTGCTTTGGTCCCTGACAAGCGCCGTACTGCTCTATGCCATTTTTCGCCTCTTCGCACGGCAGGTATTTAATATTAACCTGGTATTCGTCGTGCTCGAATCCTTCATCCTGATCGCTGCTTCCCTCTATTATTTCCGACAGCTCTTCATTACACCCATAGTGGTCAACCTGTTCGAGCAGCCATCCTACTGGATGACGACCGGCGTGCTCTTTTATTTTGTCCTCCTGATCCCTACGCTTTGTTTTGCCAACTACTTCTACGACCTGCACAACCGGTTCATGGGTGACACCATCTATTCCGTAAACTCTTACGCCCAGGTTGTCAGTTACGGGCTATACTTTAAAGCGATGACATGCAGTATCCCAAAGCCATAGCCGCAGGTTTCCTTATCATCGTCTTCCTGTTGGCGCTGTTGCTCGTCTTTATTGCGAGCACCGTCTATCTTTATCAAAAGAAACACCGGAGCTTTCTGCTCAAACTGGAAGAGACTCGGATAAAATATGAACGGGAGTTGCTCAAAAGCCAGTTGGAAGTGCAGGAAGACACCCTGCAGCACCTCTCGCGCGAGCTCCACGACAGCGTCGCCGGCCAGTTTACGCTCGCCAAACTATACCTAAGTACCATCACCCTTCCTTCAGGTCATCCATCGGTTGATAAGTTCGCTCTGGTCATCGATCTCCTCACTAAAGGCCTGGAAGACCTGCGGGATGTCTCTAAAAGCCTCAGTCTTGACCTGATCCGATCCATAGGCCTCCGCAAGGCAATCGAAGCGCAGGTCATTCACCTGCGAAAAGCCGGTGAATATTACATTTCTTATGATGTCAGGGGTGCCTGTGACTACGACGACGAACAAAAAGAGATCATTGTGTTTCGTATTTTCCAGGAAGCCGTAAACAACATTATTCGACACGCACAGGCCACGACGATCCGGATCGTTCTTGACTCTACCACGAAAGATCGGTTGCGGCTCATCATAGCCGACAACGGAAAAGGCTTTGCCGCCAAACAACTCGTACAACGCGCCGACAACAGCAGGCCGGGAGGCCTTCGCAATATGCACGTACGGGCCCGCCTGATTGACGCCCATATTACCATTATCAGCTTACCGGACAAAGGGACTACTGTTGATCTTTCCGTCCCTTTAGCGACCGACAGCTTTTTAACACAGTCAAACACATGACAAAAATTGCGCTGGTGGACGACCATATATTGCTTCGGGATGCCCTAGCAGATGTGATCAATAAATTTGACCACTGCCAGGTCGTTTGCCGTGCCCGAAACGGATTGGAACTCCTGGAAGCCCTCGATGCCGGCTGTCAGCCCGACCTCGTCCTGCTGGACGTCGATATGCCGCAATTAGACGGCTATGCTACCGCACGTGCCCTGAAAGATCGCTATCCGCATATCTATATCCTAGTGCTGACCATGTATGATTCCGAACTGGCAATGATCCGCCTGCTGCAATTGGGGGTTCGGGGTATTCTCATCAAAGACATCAGCCCAGCAGAACTGCGCATCAGCATCGAAACGACGATGCTCACCGGCTACTATTATTCGCATACCTCTGCCGGCAAACTGGTGCAACTCCTCAAACAGGATGACTCCAGGAACCCCCGCGTCAACCACCTCCTTCTGTCAGAAATCGAAATTTTCTTTCTCCGACTGTGCAGCACCGAAAAAACGTATAAAGAGATTGCCCGTGCGATGAAGACAACGCCCAGAACCATTGAGAACTACCGCGAAAATCTCTTTGTAAAATTGAATGTAAAAAGCCGGGTCGGCCTCGTGTTGTTTGCTCTGCAGAATGGCGTGCTGACCGGCGAAAGAAAAGACCTGGAATAAACGAGGTTACCGTTACTCCCGGCTACCGAGCCACAAGGCCCCGGCCAGTAACCCACCGATCACCCACCAGGTCCTGACCGGATTCGCTAGTGGGGCCGGTTGGACATAACAGCGTTCCGCCATCCCCGCAGTGACGATTCCCGCTCCTCCTTCCAACGGCCACGAAGTATTCAGGCCAAACGGAATCCGCAAGTCCCCCTCTTGATAAACGATCTCAGGTACTTGAGCCTGTCGTCCATCTCCCAATACCGCCCCTGCATAGTCGACCAACGACGCGATCGGGATCGGGGCACCTAGCCAGCCCATTCGCCAATCCAGCACGCCATCCAACAACGCCAAGGTGAATCGGCCGCCATCCTTCGAGTCATACGAAGGCCGGCCGTCCTGCGCCCCATGCACTACCACGGCTCCGGGCGGAGACAGAAAGATATGCTCGTCAAACGCTTTACGCGCTGCATAAAACTCGTCCTCCGGGAAGCTCCATTCCGCCAATGTCTGCGGAATCCCACCAATGGTCGCCCCCGGCCGGGTCCGGCAGCTATCGCAAGTCACCATCTGCCGTGACGCACGCGGGCTCAGCAGCTCCAGGTCCTGGACCAACTCTTCTCCATTGATCGACAACCACCGGTTGACTACCATACTGTACCGGCTCCCGGTCCATTCGACCGCTGGCTGCGCCAGTCCATGACCGGAAAAATAGACAAACAGGTAATCAACTGAACATTGTGTCGCCTCCCGTAACAACCGCTGACGCGAGGGACTACGGAGGGACGTTATCTCACCGGGCAGCCAGCCGCCGCCCCGG
>Ga0105240_10005800_pt1 | contig 18317 bp, 17 predicted proteins | sample KBSC54metaG_FD_80426 | JGI IMG/M metagenome (GOLD analysis project Ga0105240, IMG submission 80426) | Corn rhizosphere microbial communities from Kellogg Biological Station, Michigan, USA - KBS C5-4 metaG | ecosystem: Host-associated > Plants > Roots > Rhizosphere > Soil | place: Michigan, USA...
TCCAGCGTCACCGTGCCGTCGTTGAGCGGCAGGCCGTAGAAATGCGGGCCATGTTCCGAGGCGAAGCCTTCGAGACGATCGAGCGCATTCTCCTCCTCGAACACCTGGGCATAGCTTTCCAGCGCGAAGGGCGCGTTGAAGATGCCGGCGCAGCCGCAGGCCGATTCCTTGCGGCCGATCTCGTGGGGCGCGCTGTCGGTGCCGAGGAAGAATTTCGGCGAGCCCGACACAGCCGCGCGCCGCACCGCCAGCCGATGGCGCTCGCGCTTGGCGACGGGCAGGCAATAAGCATGAGGGCGGATGCCGCCGTCGAAAATGGAGTTGCGGTTGATGATCAGGTGCTGCGGCGTGATCGTCGCGCCGACCTGCGGGCCGCTCGCCTCGACGAAGTCCACGGCTTCGGCGGTGGTGATATGCTCCAGCACGATCCTGAGCGCGGGATAGTCGCGCGCCAGCGGGACGAGGATCGTCTCGATGAAGACCGCCTCGCGATCGAAGATGTCGACATGCCGGTCGGTCACTTCGCCGTGGATGAGCAGCGGCATGCCGATCCGCTGCATCGTCTCCAGCACCCCGGTGAGCGCGCGGATATCGGTGACGCCGTGCGCGCTGTTGGTGGTCGCATGGGCGGGATAGAGCTTGCAGGCGGCGAACACGCCCTCTTCGTAACCGCGCGCGATTTCCGCCGGATCGGCGGCGTCGGTCAGGTAGCAGGTCATCAGCGGGGTGAAGTCGATCCCCTCGGGCACCGCGGCGAGGATCCGCTCCCGATAGGCGCGCGCCGCCTCGACGGTGGTGACCGGCGGCGAGAGGTTCGGCATGACGATCGCGCGGGCGAACTGGCGCGCGGTGTAGCCGGCCACCGCGTTCAGCATGGCGCCGTCGCGCAGGTGGACATGCCAGTCGTCGGGGCGGCGGATCGTGAGTTGGTCGGTCATGCGGCCGCTCTATCACAGGCATCCGCGAACGCTACCCGGCTCCATCGTTTAACATAACCCTTATTATCGGATCGACAGATCGTAAGCGCACGCCAGAAATGTCCATTCCCGCCAGAGAGAAATGACACATTTGGGGCCCGGCGAAGGATGCTGGAAACGGTGACGGCCGCGGGGCGCGATTCCTAATGTGGCCACGCCGCTCCGAAGCCTTCGCTAAAACTATAAAACGTCGATTGCATCGATCATGATGCAGCAATATCTTTCTGTTCTACAGTGATTCGTACGCGTAGGACAGGAATCGTATGACGCGCGCAATGACAATCTCCCTAACGTTTCGAAAGCGCTGGATAGGCATATTGCTGACCCTCGGACTGTGGCCAGCCGCAGGGGCATCCGCGATCACGACGCAGGACAAGCTGCTGCGGCTTGCCCGAGCCGGCGATGTAGCGCCACTCCAAGCCCGCTATGAAGAGATTTCCGATCCTGCCGTTCGAGCATTAGCCCAACTGGAAGTCGAGGCTGCCCACGGACGGGCGTCAGGAACACGCTCCGCAATGGCCCGGTATCTCAAACTGGGCGACCCGGACGTGGATCGCGCAGCTCGCGCTTGGTCGCTGGTGACTGGTGTCGCCTTCTCAGAAGGCCGGTTCCGTGACTCTGCGGAGGCGGCCGCGCACTGGAGCGCGTTGCTGGCTAAAAGCGACCCGCAGCATGAAGCCGCAGACGCCGCACAAGCGCAATCGCTTGCCACATTGCTTGCTTCGGCACCCAGCTTGACCGTTCTAAACGGGAGAGCACGCCGCATCGTCATGACGCGCGACAAGGCCGGCCTCTTAAGGTCTGATATCGATCTGAACGGCATGCCGCAGTCGGCGGTGTTCGACACCGGCGCAAATGTCTCCGTTGTTTCGGCATCTACCGCGGCAAAGCTGCATCTGCGGGTTTTATCCGGTTCCAGTACAGTTGGGAGCAGCAGTCGTCGAAGCGTGCCAGTTAAGCTCGGTATCGGAGATAGGTTGAAGATCGCCGGATACGTCTTCAAGGATGTTCCTTTTATCATTTTGGACGATCGACAGCTGCAGATACCCCTCTCTGGAGGGTATCAGATAGAGACGATCATCGGTTATCCGATATTTCGGGCAATGGGGGCGATAACATTTGGACACGGATACTTCGAGCCGACCCACTCATCGCCGTCGCGGGCACCTGACAATCTTACTGTCCAAGGCGGCGACCTCTTCGTCAGAATGGCCATCGCGGGCCACGACACCGCCCTTCATCTCGATACGGGCGCAGCCACCTCGGAGCTGTCTGCGGTCTTCGTGCAGGAAAACCCATCGATCCTGACTGGCTTGAAGCAATCAAGCGAGCGAATCGGGAGTGCTGGCGGCGCGACCACGCACATGATCGCCCATTATGCGGACGCACCGATCACCATCGCGAAGCGCAGCATTACCCTGCCGGATCTCGCGATCGAAAGCACGGGATCGCTCGACGTGACGGACACGACACTCGGAACCTTGGGGCAGGATATCCTCAGCCGTTTTTCGTCCTATACGATCGATCTCAAGGCCATGCGATTCAGCGTGGAGGCGCCGCAAGGCTGACCAGCGCATTCAGGACGGACGGTCGGACGCATGGCCGTGCGCCAGCAATCACAAGGTGCCAATAAAGGAGAGATGTTCGGATCCGTGGCCATCGACTGGCGGGAAAGACCGATGGCACAGTCACCAGCGTTCGATGAGCGGATTCGGCGCGTCGGCCGACACGAAGTTTGGCTCGTGGCAATTTGGCAGCGTGAGGAAGGTACCCTGGAAGACGTGACCGACGATCCGTCCAGCGGCCGGAGAACTTCGAGCCAAGGGATGTTTTCCGAAACGAACGACCGGACGGGTTATCAACGGCGTTACCCATCTCTGGCATCCGTGTGGCGGCCACAGGCGTCAACACCCGCGACACGAAAATCCGTGACGGACTGCCGATCGGTCCGGCGATGCCAGCCATATTGGGTGCCGTTGTCGCCCGACATCGACGTCACCAAGGGCGATGGTATGAGTTTCCAAGCCTGACCGAGCCCCCTCTCCTTACAAGATGGGTCGGCACGTCGTTTACAGCCTATGCCAACGAGAGCGACTACAGCTCCGGCCCGAGCGGTACGACTGCTCGGCGCTTCAGCGCTTTCGTCGTTCTCGCCGTCCTGGCGGCCAAGGTAATGGCGAGGCCGCGCGCAGGACAAACAGTCCACCGTCGCGCCCGAATCGCTCCCCATTCTGTTGTCGGAACAGGTTCTCGTTGCGCCGGATGCGTCCTCCGCCCAGCCTGGAAAAACAAGGCGGGCCGAGAACGCTCTTGTCGGACGGGCGAACAGGCGCCGCGCGATAAACGAGGTGAGCCGGAAGGCGCGCCGCCGCTGGCAAAGCGCGAAGTGATACGGGTGCGGAGCCGACGCCATTCAGGCTGTCGGCGAACTCGGAGGCCGGAAAGCAGGGATGTGTGGCCATGTGCCCTAAGCCTCGCATTGACTAGTCATCAGTGATGTCTATCTATGGAGATAGACAGCATCCGTCGACATCGACGACGATGGGGAGAGAGATGGCAAGCGCCGCGATGATCCGTCAGGACGAGCTGACCGGACTGGACTGTCCGGCCGGGATCGAGCTCGATCACTACACCATTACGCTGGGCACAGAGGTCAAAGGGCTGGACCTCACCCGGCCGCTGACCGATGAGGTCGGAATCTTCCTGAGAAGACTCTGGCTCAAACGCAAGGTGCTCTTCTTCCACGAGCAGGACATTACCCCAGAACAGCAAGTCGCGCTTGGCCGCTGGTTCGGAAAGCTCGAGACCTTCCCGCCGGATCCCCGTAACACGCTCGAGGGAGGGCCGGAGCAATTGCAGGTCTTCCGTCGCGGCGGGGAGAATGTCGGCCGAGAAGATGTCTTTCACGCTGATCTGCCTTTCTGCGATCCGCCCATCGCGGGCACGCTCGCCATGTTGCGGGCTGTTCCGCGCTTCGGCGGCGACACGCTCTTCGTCGACATGGGGGCCGCTTATCGCGGGCTGTCCGAGTGGCTGAAGCGCGGCATCGCCGGTCTGCGCGCCGAGCACCGCTTCGACATCATCACCCACTTCTACAATCGCGGGCTACCCCGCGAGCATACCGAACGGATGATGGCGAAATTCCCCCCAAGGGACTTCCCGGTGGTCCAGCGCCATCCTGAGACCAACGAAGAGATCCTGTACGTCATGCTCGGCTACACGTCCGAAATTCTCGATCTGGAACGCGGCGAGGGATTCGTTCTGCTGAAGCTTCTAGCTGATCAGGTGCAACGTCCCGAGTATCAGTGCCGTTTTCGCTGGCGCACGAACTCGATGGCTTTGTGGGACAATCGCGCCGTGCAGCATTATGCCTGCTACGATTACGGCGACCAGTATCGGGAACTGCATCGCGTCGTCATTCTGGGCGAGCAGGCTTGGCCCCGGGATTGAACTTCGCAGACGGGGCACCTGCATGACGGATGTCGAGTATCGCCTGGCCGGACGGACGATCCTTCTGACAGGGGGAGCCGGTGGATTGGGCTTGCCGATGGCGCGCACCCTGCTGGAGGCGGGGGCGAACCTTCTGCTCACGGCGTTGGAGGAAAACGCTCTCGCCGACGCGTCGGCCTCCCTTGCCGGTACAACCGGCACGCTCTCGACATTCGCTGCGGATTTGTCGGATCCTGCAGCATCTGCGGCGATCGTGGATGCAGCAAGGTGCCGCTTCGGCGAGGTCGAGATCCTGATCAACAACGCGGGCATAGGTCCCGGGGCGGTCCGGAGCGATTTCTGGAGGGACAAGATCCGCTTCTGGGAAAGCGGCGTCGATTATAAGACCTTCGCGCAGGTGAATTTCATCGCTCCCGCCACGCTTGCCCAACTCCTTGTCCCGTCCATGATCGAACGCGGCTGGGGGCGCATCATCAACGTCACAACGAGCATGCGCACCATGGTCGGGCGAGGCTGTGCGCCCTATGGACCGACGAAAGCCTCGCTCGAGGCCCTGACCGCGGTTCAGTCACTCGATTTGGTGGGAACGGGCGTGACGGCCAACGCCCTGACGCCCGGCGGCCCGACCGATACGGCGATGGTTCCGGTCAATCCCGCGGTTCCACGTGAGACCCTGATCTCGCCGGCGGTCATGGGTCCGGTCGTGCGCTGGCTTGCCTCCCCCTTTTCGGACGGAGTGAGCGGTCGCCGCTTTTTGGCAGCCGAGTGGGATCCCGCGCTTCCGGACAGCGAGGCAGCCGCCCAGTCGGGGGCCCCTGCCGCCTGGGAGGTCTGACATGGGCGTTGAGGCACCACCTGGAATCTGAGATGCGCGGCGCAGCGCCCAGACACCAGCGCGCACGGCTCGGATGAGGCCTTCATTACGACAGCAGAAGTATCGTCACCAGCGAGATAAGCGATGCGATACCGGATACGATGAGCAAGAGCGGCATCTCGAGGGCGCAAATGCACCCCTCGACGCTATACAGCGAGGGATCACGGCTATCCATGTAGCACTTTCCTCTCCGATTCTATTATCAACATTGTTGTACATAAACTATGTTTGATTGCAAGCGGGGATCGTCGATTCACGACTAGCCCGCATGCCGACCGAGGCCTGTGTGTGACCAGCTGAACGACGCTCAGGTGGCAGTTGCACAACATTCGCTGGTCAATGGGTGGGCATGTGGGAAATCAGCCTTGAGCGGCGGACCAACGTCCAGGTTCCGTGACGAGAAGAGAGGGATCGACGTGAGCGATGGAATTTTCCCGGAGCGCTTTGCCGACCTTGCCGTTTTCGCGGCGAAATGGGACAAGCCCGGCACGTCGGAGCGATATGCGGAGCGTCTCGCGAGCACGTTCGTCGAGCTTCAGGCGTTCCATGATGCCTTCCTGCCGAAGATCGCGGATATCCGGTCCTATCTGGATTCAAAGGATTTCACCGAATATTCCGATGCCGACCGCGCGCTGGGTCGAGTGACATTCGCATGGGTAAGCGCGGCAGAAGCGGTTGAGGTCTTCAAACAAGCCCGGGTGCCGGACTCGAAAATGTATTGGGAAACCGTCGCGGAACCCCTGCTTTAGCCTGGGCTGGCGTTCTCCCCATGCATCGGAACGTTTTCACTTTCGGGATTTAAAATGGCCATCACCATCACTTTTCTGCAGGCAGACGGCACGAGCCAGGTCGTTGAGGTCGATGATCTCAACCAGACTTTGATGCAGGTCGCGCGCAACAATGATGTACGCGGGATCGCGGCGGATTGTGGCGGCGCCTGCGCGTGCGCGACTTGCCATGTCTTCGTCGATCCCACGTGGATGCCCATTGTGGGCCGGCCGAGCGCAGTCGAGGAAGACATGCTCAGCCTATCGACCGAGCCCGCCGAGACAAGCCGGCTTTCCTGTCAGATCGAGCTGCGCGACACGTTCGACGGCTTGCGCGTGACCGTCGCCGACAGCTGAAATTCCTGCTCGGTCGATCCTTGAAGAATTGTGCGGAGAGGTTGCAGCCATGAACGAGATGACGATGCCGAAGCCGGTGCGCCTGGCACCGCATTCCAATTGGACCGAGAAATTCGGGCTGCCTTCCGAACCGGTCAGCCTGGAGGACACGATCTCGCCGGAATTCTTCGCACTTGAGCAGGAGGCCATCTTCCGCCGCTCCTGGCTCTATGTCGGGCGGGAGGAACGCCTCAACGGACCAGGCGCCTTCTTCACCCGCGAGTTCGAGACGCTCAAGAAATCCGTGCTGCTCACCCGCGAAAAGACGGGCCAGATCCGCGCCTATCACAACGTATGCCCGCACCGGGGTAACACGCTGGTCTGGGACACGCATGCCAGCCAGGAAATGTCGGGTCGCTGCCGTCGCTTCGTCTGCAAGTTCCATGGCATCGGCTTCGGCCTTGACGGCAAGGTCGAAGTGTTGACGGACAAGGCCGCCTGGCTCGACGGCCAGGGTGAGCGACTCGAACTTGCGACTGTTCCCTGCGAGGTCTGGAACGGCTTCATCTTCGTGAACTTCACGCCTGGCGGCCCCAGGGAAACGCTCAGGGAATTCATCGGCGAGGAATTCTGGACCGGATTCGACGGCTATCCCTTCGGGGAGATGACCGAATGGCATTCCTTCCGCGCGGACGCCGACGCGAACTGGAAGGCGCTGTACGATGGTTTTTCAGAAGTCTATCACGCTGCGACCACCCATTCGGTGCCATTTGCGATGGGGCCTGCGGAATCTTATCCCGTGGGCGCATCGCACTTCAACGATATCGCGCTGGTCGGCAAACACCGGTCGTATCTCGCCAAACGGGCGGCCAAGATGCCGTTCAATTTCCCCTATCAGGAAGCGACCAATTCGATCGCCATCGGACCGCAATACCGCTTCCCCGAAACATGCGAGACGCTGCCTCCCGCGGCCAATCCGATCGGCATGGAGCATTGGGGCAACAGCACCACGATGCTCTGGCCGAACCTCTATATCCAGTTCTACTCGCCCGGTTGGTACGTCACCTACCGGATGATGCCGCTTGCCGCCAACAAGATGCGGTTCGAGGTGGATACCTACATGCCGAAGGCCCGGAACTTTTCGGAAGCGCTCGCACAGAAGTCCTGCCTGCTCCAGTTCCTGGAAGCTGCGCTTCAGGATTTCAGCCTGCTGGAGGCGCAGCAGAAAGGTCTCGAATGCCGGGCATTTGAGAAGTATCCGCTGACCGACCAGGAGGTCATGCTGCGGCAGTTCCACAAGCAGGTCCATGATGCGGTAGCGGAGTATCAAGAGACCCTGCAGGCCTGACCCGACGCTCGGCGCGCGTGCCAGTCAGCCGATGCCGCGCGCCACGTCCTGGAACAGGAGCCGCAGCCACTCGATTGCCGGATCTTCGCTATTGCGCCGGTGCCAGACTATACGGTGCTCAAGGCCGCCATGTTCATCGTCGAACGGCATGACGGCCAGCGCGAGCGTCCGCTTGGCATTCTGCGCCATGCGCTCGGGAATGAGCGCAATGAGATCAGTCGCAGCGACGATAGCCGCGGCCGGTTCCGCGCTGTTGAGCACGACAGTCCCTTTGATGTCGAGGAAGCGCGAGCGGCTTCGCGCCGGCCCGATAAACTGTCGGCTTGCGATCATCGGCCGCTCGACCCCGGCCTCATAAAGCATCCCGCTGTCGCTGGGCGCAACGTCCGTCGCTGCAACGACGAGAAGCGGGTGTTCCATGATCGTCTCGGTCGAAGGGCTCGTTCCGAGTATCGGGTGGTCGGCACGCATCACCCAGCACCACCGATCGGCGAACAAGGGTTCCGAATCCAGGCGGGCAGGTAGGTTCGAAAACGCACCGATCACGATATCGACAAGCGATGCGTCGAGCTCGTCGGCGACGCTTTTGCTGTACTCGCAATCGACCACCATCGTGACGTTCGGCGCTTCCGCGCGAATGCGGCGAATGACCTCGGGTAGCAGCAGGGCGACGGCATGCGTGTTCGCGCGGACCTTGAATTGACGAGGCGATGTCGTCGGATCAAACTGTTGCGGCCCCAAAACCGACCGCAGATGGCGAAGCGACTCCGCTATAGACTCTGCGAGTTCGATGACCGCCGTCGTGGGGATCATGCCGTCGGCCCCCTTCACGAAAAGCTCGTCCTCGAAATGCTGACGCAGCCGGCTGAGGGCGTGGCTGATCGCGGAAGGAGAAACACCGATCTCGGCGGCCGCAAGATTGACGCTGCGGTGCCGATATAGCGCATCTAAGATACGGAGGAGATTGAGATCGAAGACCTCGATCCGGGGACGTCTCAAACCATTTCTCCGGTACGCTGAACCGAGACGAACCGCTGCTAGTCAACCTCTACCACAAGGTCTGGACCATCTGGCAGGCTTTGACAAGCAAGCGCCAGACCGTCCCGGATCTCCTCCTCGCTGAGCACATTATTGTTCCGCATTCGGACCGCTCCTCGAAGGATCGTCACGACACAGGATCCGCAATCTCCCTGCTCGCACCCGGACGGTATCCTGAATTGCGCGCGCCGTGCGGTCTCGAGAAGCGTATCGCCGTGAGTATAGGCCACACGGCGGACCTCTCGCCCGAACCGGAACTCCACCCAGGTCGCGAGCGTCAAGCTCCTATCCCCCAACCCGTCCGTTCATTCCGCCGTCGACCAGCATATTGATCCCCGTCACGAACTTCGCCGCCGGGCTGACCAGGAAGGCCGCCGCACGGGCGATATCGCCCGGGTCGCCGAAATGCCCGACATCGGTGCGCGCCAACATGCTCGCATAGAACTCCGGCGCATTGAGCTGCACCCGTTCCCAGTCTCCTCCGGGATATTGGATCGGCCCGGGTGAGAGGCAATTCACCGTCACTCCCTTGGGGGCATATTCCGCGCTCAGGTTCTTCGCGAAGTTGAGCAGCGCCGCCTTGACCGCGCTGTAGGCCGCGGGCCGAATCATCTGCTCGGTGGCAGCCGCCGACGTGATGAACAGGATCGAGCCGCCGTTTTTCGAGAGCTCCGGCCCCAGGGCTGCCACGCCCCGGCTCGCTCCCAGCAGATCGACCTCGCAGCTCCGTCGCCATGCCTCATCGCTCGCATCAACGGCGCCGGCCGAAGTGTTGAAAATGAAGATCTCGCATCCGCCAAGCTGTTCCACAGCTTCGCGCATCCACCCTCGATAGGACTGATCGTCTCCCACGTCGGCGGCCCCGCTCCAGACGCGCGTGTTATGGCTCTCGAGCCGTGCCGCCGCATCGGAGGCGGCTTTGGCGCTGCGTCCGCAGATGGCGACATGTGCCCCCTCCCTGCAGAGCTGGTCGGCCATGGCAAAGCCAAGGCCGCGCGAGCTGCCGGTGATCAGCGCGCGCTTCCCGCGAAGATTCAGATCCATTGCCTCGCCCTCTCTGGCTAAACTGCCGCTTCCAGGATAGCATTCACTAGCCAATTCGATACAGGATTTTTGACACGAAGCTAGTGTGCAGACATTAATCGGACGAGGCACACCGGCGACAGCGGAGAGATCGATGACGCAAGATACCCCTAAGAGGAAACGCCGCAAATCCGAGATACTCCGCCACGACATTCTCGATGCCGCTAGGGCGGTGTTCGCCGAGAAAGGCTATGCGGCATCCTCGACGCGCGAGATCGCCGAGCGCGCGAGCGCCGCGGAGCCTCTCATATTCCGCCAGTTTGAGCGCAAGGCCAATCTCTTTGCCGAGGCGGTGTTCGCGCCGCTCGAAGAGACGCTTAAGGAACAGATCGAGCATACGCGATCGGTCTACGTGCAACGCCCGCCCGCGATCGACGGCGTCCGACGCTATGTTGAGGCCATCCTGAGCACGACGCGTGCAAATAAAAGACTGTTCATCGCCTATATCAATGCGCTTGCTTTTCATGCCCAGGATTTCTGCTTTGCGGCAGGTGGCCGAACCCCGCCTTCTTTTCAAGAAACGCTCATCGAACTCGAGAAGTCGAGCGCGATTGGATCGGGCCGCCTGAAAATCCACGATACCCATTTTGAGCTGCGGCTGATTCTGCTGTTCCTGTTCTCCGTGGCGATGTTCGACGACCTTTTCTTTACGAAAGAGGAATTCAGCCATCCGAGAATAGTCGAGAGCCTCGTAAAGCTCCTTACTATGGGCGTCGGCTTGCCAGGCGATCTCCGAACAAACGAGAGTCCAGATGCGTTGAATGAGCGCATTCGCCAACTGGAAGAAGAAAATACCAAGCTCAGGCAGATTGTCATCGACCGGCTCCTTGAGGAGCAATCGCTTTCCAGCGCGCAGGCCGGCAGCAATCCATAATCGCAGGTCTGCGAGCTCTCGATCATCCAGAAAATGGCCGGCCGACCCCAGCAGATCGGCCGACCAAGACGAAGATGCCCGTCAGAAGTTGCGCCTATATTGCACGCCGATGAAACGAGGTGCCTGGGGCATCAGATAGGACACGCCAACCTGGCGAAGTGCGCCCGCTCCACCATAATAGTGCTTGTCGGCGAGGTTCGTCCCGAAGATCGCAATCGAGGAATCGTCCTTCTTGATGTTGTATGTGATGCGTGCGCCGAGCAGCGCGTAGGGATCCTGCTTCAGAATCTGCTCGCTCGACGTGAGATCGAGGTTCTGACCGAAGATAAGCTTGCTCTGACCATAGACATTGGCCGTGAACACGAGCGAGTTTTCGTTTGCTAGATCGACCGTATAATCGGCGGAAACATTGTACATATGCTTTGGCACCTCCCACTGGTCGCTAGACCGGTCGGTGAACACGCCAGGCGTAGCTGTCGGTGACAGGAATTTCAGATATTTCGGGTTCGTGTAAGTGTAGCTCGCTGAGAGTTCCAAAGCCTTGGTCGCGTGGATCCGCAACTCGGCTTCGACGCCGTAGATCCGGGCCTTAGCCGCATTCGTAACCGCCGTGCCGATCGTGACGGGAGGACCGAAGTTGACGACGGTGCCGTTCTTCTGAACGTCCTTGTATTTCGTGTAATAGCCCGCGACGTTGAAGAGCACCCGTCGATTGAAGAATTGGGATTTCAGGCCCACCTCGTAATCGGTCGCATATTCAGGATTGAAAGCCAGATATTGCGCATTGGTATTGATGTCACCAGCGCGAAAGCCGCGGCGGGTTGTGGCATAGACCATTACGTCGGGGGTGATTTTGTAATTTGCCGCGAATTCGTAGGAAATACCGCTGTCCTTGTGATGCTGCGTCGGGAAGCGGCAGCCGTTGGCCACCGTACCCCCGCTCAGGGGAGTCGTTCCAACGAGCGCCGTCTGGCATCCGATGAGCGCGCCGCTCAGAGACAGGACCTTGTCAAGCGGGATTGCGGTACGCTTGTCCTGTGACCAACGGACGCCGCCGGTAAGCGAGAGCGCGTCGGTAATATGAAGAACCGCGTGACCAAAAAATCCGAGGCTCTCGGACTTGTACTTGCTGTCGAACTGGCTCGCGACACCACTGAGTGCGGTGAGCGCATCGGTGCCGACACCCGGAACGCCGCCGCGGCGATCCTTGAAATGGCTGTAGAAGGCGCCGCCAAGAATCTCAAGTTTGTTGTCAAAAAACTTCGAAGAAAGATTTAGCTCTTCGCTGAGATAGTTGTTCCTATTATAAAATGTTGACATGAACTGATCGTATGGCGTCCCATCGACGTCGTTATTATTCGCGTTCCGCAGGAAGCGATACGCGGAAATTGATTTGAGGTGAAGGTTGTCAGCGAGGTCTCCGTCGACCGTCAGACTGGCGCCGTGGCTGTCGAGATTACTATAAGTCTCGGATGTGCCATGCGACAGATAGAATTTGTCATCGGTGAAGTCCTTGCTCAGCAGACCGATGGCCTGCGCCGTTCCCGGCGCATAAGTCGGTCCGCCGGCGGGATTCGCTGCGGACGGTAGATCAGCGAGCGAGATATAGCCCGCCGCAGCGCCGACTGCGGTCGAAAGCAGACCCGGATGGGCTTCCTGAATGATGCGAGCGATACCGTTCGATCGATAGCGGCCGTAGAAGCCTGACAGAAGGATATCCCAGTCGGACGCCGTTTTATAGCGGAGTTGCGCACGAACATAAGGATAGTTGGTGTTATTTAGGTGCTTACCGTTGAGGTTGGTGGCATATCCTTCGTCATAATTGTAATTGGCCGAAAGGCGCAATGCCAGGCTGCCAGGGACGAGCGGGAGGTTGAGCGCGCCCTCCAGCTTGACGGAGCCCCGTCCTTCGGTCTCTGGATCGGCGTAGGAGCCAAGACTGGCCGAATAGTAACCGCCCAGCTTGTCGAGATCCGGTTTCTTGCTGATGATATTGATAACGCCGCCCGTCGTGTTCTTCCCGTAAAGCGTGCCCTGCGGCCCTTTGAGGATCTCGACGCGTTCGAGATCGAACAGCGCCCCGTTCAGGCCGTTCTGCGATTGCTGATAAACGCCGTCGATATAGACGCCTACGGAGGACTCATAGAAGCCGCTTGCGCTCGATTGGCCGCGTATATTGAAATATACCGATGATGCGTCGGTCTGTCCCTGTTCGGAAAACAAGCCCGGCGTTACGTAGCGGATATCCTGAGCGGTCGTGATATTCGCCTTCGCGAGCGATTGCGTAGTCAATGCTGTAATCGCGATCGGGATATCCTGGAGACGTTCGTTCGTCTTCCGCGCCGTGACGACGATATCGCCATTGTTGAAATCGCTGCCTCCGGCCGTCTGCGCGAAGGCCGGAACGCCGCCGGCTAGAGCGAGCGCGAGGCCCAGTGCCGACCCCAGTCCGGACGTGATCATGTTGGTATGCCGCGCCATTTCGCTTCCCCTCCTCGGCTTCACTGCGCCGTGGGCCGGCGCCGCTATCCCTGTGCCTTTATAGACATCAGTGTTGACTTATTAATGCTGAATGGATCAAGGGGCAAGAGAAAATCTTCAGCGATCGGGTGATGATCGGCGGGTGTTGCAAATCCGCCAAATCGGCGGGCACTGCAAGGAGTTCGCCCCGGTCCGACACGCAGAACACGCCGCCGTGCGCACTGTTCGTCTTGCCGGCTCAGCGACCAGCATGTCACCCTCCTCCCGAGCCGTGGCAAGGGGCCTCGGCAGCAGACCAACTCTACGGTCCCGCTATCATCGCTCCGGGCTGTTCATCGATGCGGCTCGCTTCGAGTTGACATCGCCTGAGTCGCTGCCTAGCGTTCTTACTAACTAATCGACAATGACGTTCACTAATTTGGGACGGGAGAGGTCATGGGGACTAACGACAAGTCAGCGTTGGACCTGCGCCATGACTGAGTTCCGGCTGGACGGCAAGGTCGTCATCGTTACAGGCGCGGCGCGTGGCCTCGGCCGCGCTTATGCGCGCCGTCTCGCATCGCTCGGTGCACGGGTTTACGCCCTCGACGTCGATCTCGCAGGTGCTGCCTTATTCCAGGAGGCGCCCGATACGGACAACGCACGGCATTTGGACAGTCAGATCCTGGATATCGAGATCGATCTCACCGACCGGGCCCAGGTCGAAGACCGGTTCGCGCACGTCGCGGCCGAAGCGGGTGGAATCGACATATTGATCAACAATGCTGGCGGCGCGATCACACCGCCGGAACGCAGCAGCGCTGCCAAGATGCCGGAAGCCGATATCAGGAAGATCCTCGACGTCAATCTCTTGACGGCGATTCATTGCTGCCAGGTCGCCATTCCCTACATGTCCGAGCGCGGCGGCGGAGCGATCGTGAACACGTCCTCGATCGCCGGCAGGATCGTTGCGATGGCCGATGGCCTGGCGCACTACAGCATTGCGAAGGCAGCTCTGGCCCATTATTCGCGATGCCTCGCAGCGCAGGTCGGGCCGTCGAACATCCGCGTCAATTGCATCGCGCCTGGCACGATCCTGACGGGCCGAACCCGTACTATCGTGGAGAGCCGCAGTAGTCCGGAAGCAGCCGCCGCAATCGTCCCGCTGCGCAGGCTCGGCGATCCCGAAGATTGCGCGAATGCCGTTGAGTTCCTGGTGACTGACCAATCATCGTACATCACCGGACAATGTATTTCTGTGTGTGGCGGCGCAGCTCTCACGCCGGCGTGACGCCTAACCTGGGATAGACCGTATGACAGAGTTTTTGGCATTGGGGGCTGATGAGGAGCTGCGCCTCGAACAGGCGGCTCAGCGCTTCGAAACGCCCTGCGGCGAGGGTTCGGTCGTCTGGCACGCTTGGGGTGCCGGCCCACCGCTCGTGCTTCTCCACGGTGCCCATGGGTCATGGGCGCACTGGGTGCGAAATATTCCCCATCTGGCGGCGCGATATACCGTATGGGCGCCGGACCTGCCGGGTTTCGGGGATTCTGCCCTACCGACAGACCCGTCCAGCGGGCGGGGTAGTGCCGAGCCACTCGCGGCGGGATTGCGTGAGCTTGTCGGCGAGCATCTACCGCTGACGATCGTCGGCTTCTCCTATGGGGGAGTTATCGCGAGCTGGATCGCCGCAATAGAGCCGGCACTGGTTCGGCGTCTGATTCTCGTGGATGTGGGCGGCCTTGGCACGCCCCTGGAACCGCTTCGCTTCGCCTATCACAAGGGGCTCGAGGACGACGCTGCGGTCGCCGCCGCGCATCTTCACAATCTGGGCGTCCTGATGATCGCGGATCCGCAGCGCATCGACGATCTTGCGCGTCATCTTCAGCTGAAGAATGTTCCCAAGGGGCGCATCAATCCACGACCCATCTCGATGCCGACGGGTACAATCGACGCGCTCCGGCTCACGAACGTGCCGGTCGATGCCATCTGGGGCGACCGAGATGCGCCTCACCCCAATCCCCAGGTGCAACGCACAGCGCTTCTGCAACTCCGGCCGGATCTGGATTTCCGCGTTGTCGAGGGTGCCGGTCACTGGAGCATGTACGAGCAACCGGAGCGTTTCCATCGCGCCCTTGACGATCTCCTCGCGCTTGCGCGGCAGGAATAGCCGTGAAGGTGATCGAAGTCCTGGGCGACGCCATCGAGCGCAATTGCGTTCACGCGCCAGACGACGTCTTTTTGAGCTGTGAGGGCGTAGAGCGAAGCTTTGCCGACTATGCACGACGGGTTCGGTGCTTCGGAAGCGCGATGCACAGGTCCGGCATCCATAAGCAGGAACGCATAGCGCTCCTGTCTTTCAACGGTATCGAATGCATCGAAACCTATGGGTTGGCTGATCTGTGCGGCTACATACTGGTGCTGGTCAACGCACGGCTGGCCTCTCCGGAGATGCGCTGGATCCTTGAGGATTCATCGCCTTCCGCGATCGTCTTCGAGCATGGTTTTTCCGGCGTGGTGGAAGCGATCCGCCAGGATCTCCCCTCGATAAAGACCTTCGTCTGTATCGGGGGGCCGGTACCGGATTGGGCCATCGGATACGAAGCGTTCATCGGATCGGGCGATCCCAGCGGCCCGCCGTTCCGCGCCCTGCCCGACAACTACAATATGATCATGTACACCAGCGGGACCACTGGGCGCCCCAAAGGGGTGCTGCTCGGTCACAAGCAACAGGCGGTGATGGGGCTCACCCAAGGTATCGAATATGGCAGCGCGCCTGGGACGGCCGCGTTGGTGGTGATGCCACTTTTCCACAACACGGCCCGCTCGCTTTACCTCGCGCAGCTGATCCAGCGCGGCAAGGTTGTGATCCATCGGCGATTCGATCCGCAGAACGCGCTGCGCACTTTGCAGGAAGAGCGGATCGGGATTGTGACGGTCGTACCGACCATGCTGCTGGCGATGATGGATGTCGTCGATTTCGCGAGGTACGACCTGTCGTCGATACGCACGATCATGTCGGCTGGCGCGTCGATGCCGATCGCACTGCTTCGCCGGGCGATCGATGCTTTTGGACCCGTTTTCCTGAACGGTTACGGACAGACTGAAGGTGGCGGAACGCTGCTACGCTGCAGAGAACTCAACCTCGACGGAACCGACGAACAGCGCAAGCGCATCGGCTCGGTCGGTCAGGCGATGCTGCACACCCGCATACGCATTCTCGACGATGATGGGCATGATGTCCCGGATGGCACGCTGGGCGAGATCTGCATCAGCTCCGATCAGGTGATGGAAGGCTATTGGAACAACCATCCGGCGACGCTTTCAGCAATCCGAGATGGATGGCTGCACACTGGGGACATCGGTTATCGGGAAGAAGAGGGCTACCTCTATCTGGTCGATCGAAAGAAAGACATGATTGTCACGGGCGGGGAGAATGTCTACAGCGTCGAAGTCGAAAACGCGCTTTCCCAACACCCCGCCGTCCACGAAGCTGCGATCATCGGGCTTCCTGACCCGAAATGGGGCGAAGCGGTCACGGCGATCCTGTCGCTTCGTCCTGGAGAATCCACCGATGACATGGCGATCCGAGCATTTTCCCGGGCAATGATCGCAGACTACAAGTGTCCGAAGCGCGTCATATTCCTCGACGAGCTACCTCATAATGCCAGCGGCAAGATCGACAAGGCCGCCCTGCGCACACTGTTCGCCGATGGCTGAGCCGACTCAAATCGCAGGGCCGCCGCAGGAAGCGGAGGTCTGGGAGGTCGCTCGCGGCAAGGATACCTCACGGCCGGTCCTCCGACGCGGACGACGCCTGTTGCCCGCCCCCGGTCCGGGCGAGGTCCTCGTCCGGATACATGCCTGCTCGCTGAACGCCCGGGACCTTCTACAGCTCGACGGCCTCTATCCGGATCCCGGCCGCGCCTTTGTTGTGGCCAGCGATGCGGCGGGCGAGATCGTCGCACTCAGCCCGGATGTAACAGGCCTCGTCATCGGCGACCGTGTCGTCAATCACGGTCTGCCGGGCTGGGAAGACGGCCCATTTCGCTCGGAGAAGCGCGGTGTCATCTATGGCGGTCCGGACGACGGAACGATGGCGACGCACAGGGTTTTCCGTGCCGATACGCTGGTCAAAATCTCCGATCACCTCACGTTCGAGGATGCGAGTACCCTGAATTGCGCCGGGCTGACGGCATGGAGCGCGATCGTGCTGCACAGCCATGCGGTGCCCGGTGAAACGGTGGTGATCCAGGGCACCGGCGGTGTCTCCCTGTTCGCGCTACAATTCGCGAAGCTCGCCGGATTGAAGACGATCGTGACGTCTTCGAGCGATGCCAAGCTGGAGCGAGTGCGCGCCTTGGGTGCCGACCATTGCCTGAATTATCGAAACGACGACTGGCCGAGGCAAGTGCGCGACCTGAGCGGCGGCGGTGCCACTGCCATCGTCGAGGTTGCCGGCACGATCAATCCATCCGTCCGATGCCTTCGCACAGGGGGCACCTTGCTCAGCGTGGGCGTGCTCGCGGGCGCGAATCCCGGCGTCAATCTGCCAATGATCATGATGCGTGCAATCAGGATCCAGGGCGTTACGCTGGGCAGCCGATCCGACATGGTGGCGATGGTGCGCGCATTGGCGGCGAATACGCTGCGGCCCGTGATTGATCGCGTGTTCCCGTTCGACGCACTCGAAGACGCGTTCGAACATTATCGAGCCGGCCATGGGTTCGGAAAGGTTGTGGTGGCGATCCCGTGAACAGCTCGACACCCGCAGGACGAGGTCCGCTACGCGGACTGAAGGTGCTCGAATTCGCGGGCCTTGGCCCAGTGCCGCATGCGTGCATGCTGCTGGCGGATTTCGGTGCCGAGGTCATCCGGATCGACCGGGTCGGCACTCCGCCCATGGAGCCATCCGATCCGACCAACCGTGGGCGCATCGCCCGGGTCGATCTCGACCTCAAGAGCGATACAGGGCGCCGGGCCGCGCGTGATCTTGCATGCCATTGTGATGTTCTTGTCGAAGGGTTCCGGCCTGGAGTTATGGAGAGGCTGGGGCTCGGGCCTGAGCTCCTCTCCGGTCAAAACGCGCGCCTGATCTTCGCTCGGATGACA
>Ga0105240_10005802_pt1 | contig 18310 bp, 12 predicted proteins | sample KBSC54metaG_FD_80426 | JGI IMG/M metagenome (GOLD analysis project Ga0105240, IMG submission 80426) | Corn rhizosphere microbial communities from Kellogg Biological Station, Michigan, USA - KBS C5-4 metaG | ecosystem: Host-associated > Plants > Roots > Rhizosphere > Soil | place: Michigan, USA...
CGTGCACGTACCGATTGTAGCCGCCGAACAATTCATCGCCGCCGTCGCCGGACAGGGCAACCGTGACTTGCCGTCGTGCGACTCCAGCGATAAGGAACGCCGGAATCTGCGAGACATCGCCGTGAGGCTCATCGAAAATGTCCGGGAGCTTCGGCACGACGTGCAGCGCCTCGTCTCCGGTCACCAAGACTTCCGTGTGATCGGTGCCGAGATACCTCGCGACGCGCGCGGCTTCCGGCGCCTCATTGTGCTCGCGTGCATCAAATGCCACCGAGAATGTCTTTACGGGTCGCGACGCGGCGCGCTGCATCAGCGCGACGACCGTGCTCGAATCCACGCCGCCGGACAGCAACGCGCCTAACGGGACGTCGGCGATCATGTGTTGCGCGATCGATCGTGTGAGCAGTTCCTCCATCTCGCCCAGCGCTTCCTCCGGCGAATCCGTCGCCGGACGAGACAATCCCTGCATCGCGACATCGCTGATCGACCAGTACGTCTCGGCTTGCGGCAACGGCATTGCCGCATCGCGTATCGTGATGATGCTGCCTGGTAGGACCTTGGACACGTACCGGTAGATACTGTGCGGCCCCGGCACATACAGGTATCGCAGGTAGTGCGCGACCGAATCGACGTCGAGCTCTCGATCGAATGCCGGTCCGGCCACGAGCGCCTTGAGCTCCGAGCCGAACGTGACCAACCCCCGCTTTGCGTAAACGAACAGCGGCTTGATGCCGAGGCGGTCGCGAATGAGCGAGAGCGTGCGATCGCGCTCGTCCCACACGGCAATCGCGAACATGCCCGCCAGCCTGCCCACGGTGTTGCGAATACCCCATTCCTCGAATCCGGCGAGAATCACCTCGGTGTCTGATCCGCCTCGAAACCGTGCGCCGTTTTGCTCGAGCTCACGCTTGAGATCGCGATAGTTGTAGATCTCGCCGTTGAACACGATCACGAAACGACCCGAGGTCGACGCCATCGGCTGGTGCCCCAAGGCCGAGAGGTCCAGGATGGCGAGTCGGCAGAAGCCGAGCGCCACGCCTGCATCGGGCCTCACCCAAACGCCGCTGTCATCGGGACCACGGTGCGCGATCGGCGCCATCATGCGCCGGATCTGCTCCGTCAACGTCCCTTCATCGCCTGGTTGGTTGGTAAACAAGCCGGTTATTCCACACATCAGCGATACGCCTCGCCATGCACAGATCAACGCGACGAACTTCGACTGACGTCCCGCCGCATGCTCAATCTACGGGGTCGGTCTGTTGACCGCCGTAAGATTCCTTCCCGCGTATGAGGACGATTGGACGCCCTCAGGTCACGCCTGGTCCTTGGCGTAGCGTTTGCTAACACTTGAGCCCGGATCGGCATCGCCTGATTTGAAGCGACAGGGCAGCCCTCGTAGCGACAACACATCAACCGTGCCACAGCATGCTTGGCTCGACAACGTCGCCGGATTCGGAAGAGAATCTGCACACGACCGTTCTCAAGGTGGGGCTCGTGGGTCTCGGGAAAATGGGACGGCACCATGCGCGAGCCATCGGGCGGTTGGGCAGGTTCGCCCAACTCGTGTGCGCCGTCGATCCGTTGCCTGCCGCGCGCGAGCAGATTCAACAAGTGGTGCCAGGCGTCGCTACGTTCGAGCGTCTCGAGGACGCACTTGAATCGGTCAGGCTGGACGTGGTTCACGCGTGTACCGGTCGCGGCTCACACGCGTCTGTCGCTGAGACGGCACTGGCGGCAGACGGTCATGTCTACGTCGAGAAGCCCTTCGCCGAGAGCGTCGAAGAAGCTCGGCGATTACTCGAGATCGCGTCGAGCCGTCACAGATTGGTGTGCGCGGGTCATCAGCTGCTGTTCGAACGACCTGCGATCGAGGCGATGCAGCTCGTCGGAGCACTCGGGAGAGTGATTCATGTCGAGAGCTACTTTTCATTTCGTACCGTGCGACGCGCGCCTGATGGAAGGGCGCCGTTGCGCGACGACTTGCAACTTCTCGACATCCTGCCGCACCCTGTGTACCTACTGCTGCGGGCGCTGGAGGCCGCGGAACCAGACGGGACGACCGGGCTCGAAGCGCTTGATGTCGGCACCACTGGCACGCTGCAAGCGCTCGTGAGGCGCGGTCGCGTGGTGGGCTCGCTCATTGTGACGCTCGAAGGGCGACCCGTGGAGAATTATCTTCGATTGGTTGGAACCAACGGCAGTATCCATGCGGACTTCGTGCGCGGCACGGTGCAACGCCTGTTAGGCCCTGGTACATCGGGGATCGACAAGGCGCTCAACCCATTCCGTCTGGGCAAGCAGCTGATCACCGGTACCGCCGTGGTACTCGGCGCTCGTATCGTGCGGCGAACACGGAGCTATCCTGGGTTGGGCGAGATCATCGAGGCGTTCTATCAGGCTATTCGACAAGGATCCGGGTCGCCAATTTCGCCCGAGAACATCGTGCAGACCACAATGTTGTGGGAAACGGTGAAGGAGAGACTCGACCGGTTGAGTTCGGCGGCTATGACATCCCTGTCAGACTGGAACGATGCGCACGGTCAATGGCGTATCGCCGTAACCGGCGGCACGGGCTTTCTCGGCAAGAGCGCCGTGCAGGCCATGAATGCGCTGGGCGCTCCGGTGCGTGTGTTGGCTCGCCGCCTGCCACCGGCGTGGGAGCGTATCGGAGCCGCACAATACCGAGAGGTCGATCTGGGAACGGCGTTACAGCCCGATATCTTCGCGGGCATTGACGTAGTCGTGCACTGCGCGGCTGAAACAGCCGGAAGCTGGAACGAACACGAGCGGAACTCGGTCGCCGCCACCGAAAACGTACTCCGCGCTGCCTACGCGGCCGGCGTCACGCGCCTGATCCACGTGAGCAGTATCGCGGTTCACGCCAGGACGCGGACGCCCGTTCGCGAGGACAGCGCGCTCGAGCGGAACGCGCGAGGGCGCGGTCCCTACGTGTGGGGCAAGCTGACCTCCGAGCAGCGGGCTCTCGCGTTAGGCAATGAGCTCGGCATCGATGTTCGCATCGTCAGGCCGTCGGCCGTGGTGGACTTCCAGGCCTTCGAGCCCCCCGGCCGCCTGGGCAAGCGCGTGGGGAACGTGTTCGTCGCTGTCGGTTCGCGGCGCGATCCGTTAGGCGTCGTCGACGTCGGGTTCGCCGGTCAGGTGCTCGCGTGGATGGCGCTTCGGTTCGACGAGTCGCCCCGCGTGTTGAACCTCCTTGCACCCGAGCTCCCGACGCGGGGCGACCTCGTCACGCGACTGCGCAGCGCGCACCCAGAACTTATGGTCGTGTGGTTGCCCATGGCGATCATGGTGCCGATAGCCTGGCTCGGGATCGCCGCGCAACGCGTGCTGCGGCCGCGCCGGCCGGCTCTGAACGTGGCCAAAGCGTTCGCAACCCAACGCTATGACAAATCGCGCGTCGCCAGCATCGCTCCTGCCGTCCGCCAGGTTTTTCAATCGGCGAGACTCGACGCGGCGGCACTCCGATGATCGTGCTGTCGTGGGTCGTCTGGCTGATCGCCGTGGTGCTGCTGCTGCCGGTACTGTCGGATCTCGCGAGCCTTCTCGCCATGCTCGGACGTCCGCCTCGCCCCGTGCCGCCGCCGCAGATGCCGCGGCTCTTGTTTCTCGTGCCCGCGCACGATGAGGAGCTTCTCTTAGGCGCCACGCTCGCGTCGTTGTCCTCACTCGACTATCCGCGCGCGCAGTACGAGACGATCGTCATTGCCGACAACTGCACTGACCGTACGGCGGCCGTGGCGACGGCCGCCGGCGTGCGCTGCCTCGAGCGCCACGACACGAGCAAACGCGGGAAGCCTTACGCTATCGATTGGGCGCTCTCGCGGATCGACCTCGCCGCATTCGACGCGATGGTGATCATCGACGCTGATTGTGTCGTCGACCGATCGTTCGCGACGGCGATCGGGGCCGCTGGCCCGTTGCGCGGTCGCGCGGCGCAGACCTATATCGACATCCGAAACCGGCGCGAGAGCGCCCTCACCGTGCTCGGCGTCACATTCTCTGTGATGCGGTTTCGACTGATGAACGCGCTCAAGCGGCGCGCCGGCCTAACGGTACCGTTCGGAAACGGTCTGGTGTTGGGGATGGACATCCTGCGCGCCGAAGGATGGAAAGCCTTCTCCATCTGCGAGGATTGGGAAGAGTACGCGTTGCTCACAGCCCGCGGCGTCGACATCGAGAACATACCGAACGCGCACACGTACGTGCAGGAGGCTCGCTCACTGCGCCAGAGCGGCTCGCAGCGCCGGCGGTGGGCGGCGGGGAAGTACGACGTACTGATCGGATGCGCAGGCCGCCTGCTGCGCTCCAGGCGCATCGGTATTCGCCAGAAGCTGGACGCGATGGCGGAGTTGAGCAGCCCCGGCCCCGTCGTCGCGCTCGGATTTGCGCTCGTCTTGGGCACCATGGCGGCCGCCCTGCGACTCGCGGCTCTGCCGCTCTTGCTCGTCGCGCTGGCACTGCCGATCGTGCGATTGGCTCTCTACGCGGTGCTTGCGCTGCGCCTCGAGCAGGAGCCGTGGCCCACAGTACGCGCGCTCGGTTATCTGCCCATTTATTTGCTGTGGCGTCTGATGGTTCAGTTGTCGTCGCTCACGATGATCGGACGGAGTCGCTGGGAGCGCACTGAGCGGCATCGCGATGCGGCGGACCAGGCCGCCATTGGCGACACCCCACAGTCGCGTGAGGTACACGCGGAAGGATGAGGCACCGACGCCGCCCTCGCAGTCCTTGCCTCAGCCAACGCAAACGCGCCTGTGCACCAATCATCGAACGACGCCATGACTGATTATTCCGGCGCGGGCGCACCCCGAGTCGCACGATTCACCGGCGATGCGCGCGAATGGGATCGATTCATCGAGTCGATGCCAGGGTGGACGCACTTCCATCGGTACGGCTGGCGCCGGGTGATCGAGAAGGTGTTCGGCCACGAGTGTATCTACCTTGCCGCGCGCGATGAGCGCGACACATTGGTGGGCGTGCTGCCACTAGTGCGGGTCCGCAGCATGCTCTTCGGGCATTTCCTCGTGTCGATGCCCTTCGTGAACTACGGTGGCCCGTTAGGCAGCGACGCTGCCGTGCGCGCGCTGGCCGACGAGGCGACCGCGCTGGCACGCGCCGGAAGGGCGGCTGTGCTCGAGCTGCGCAGTCGCCGCGAACTTCCACTCACCCTCCCGGCGTCGCATCGCAAAATCACTGTTGTGCTCGATCTACCAAGCGATGAAGGGACTCTGTGGCGCGCACTCGATGCCAAGGTGCGCAGTCAGGTCAGGCGGCCGCAGAAGGACGGCATCACTGTTCGCTTCGGCGCCGACCAAGTGGCTCCGTTCTTCAGCGTGTTCTCGCGCCACATGCGCGACCTGGGCACACCGACCCAGCCGCGCGCCTTCTTCGATGCCATCGCCGCCGAATTCGGAGACACGTGCTGGTTCGGATGCGCGTACGTCCTCGACGTCCCCGTCGCTGCCGGGTGTGCAATGACGTGGGGTGACGAGGTCGAGATGACCTGGGCGTCATCGCTGGTCGCCTATAAGAAGTCCGCACCCAACATGTTGGTGTATTGGAATTTCATTGAACGCGCGATTCGTGCGGGCATGCGTACGTTCAACTTCGGCCGCTGCTCGCCGGACTCCGGTACGCACCGTTTCAAGAAACAGTGGGGCGCGCGTGACGAAGCGTTATGGTGGTACGGTCTCTCCGAGTCTCAGAAAGCGCCGTCGCCCGACGACCCGCGGTATTCGTGGGGACCTGCCATCTGGCGTCGCATTCCGACGCCCGTCGCGACAGCCATCGGCCCGCACATCGTCCGATACATCCCATGAGCGTTAGGCGGCAGCTTCCAGTGCATTCGCCGATCGCCCTCGCCGGGCTGTCGGCCGCGACTGTCGCCGCCATCACCCGCCGCCGCGTTCCGCTCTCGCGCGTCACGGCGGCGCTGCGCAGGGAGTTTGCGACGCCCCGCGTGTTGCTCACCGACAGCGGCACATCGGCGCTCGTCGCCGCGCTGCGGCTCGGCGTAGGCAAGGGCAACATCGTCGCTGTTCCCGGTTATAGCTGCTTTGACGTCGCATCGGCTGTGCGCTTCGCCAGAGTGAAGGCGCGCGTGTACGACCTTGATCCGAGGACACTGAGCCCGGACCTCGACTCGTTGGATGCAGCACTGCGTCGCGGTGCAAAGGCCGTCCTCGTCACGCATCTGTTTGGATATCCCGCCGACATGCACGCCGTCGCCGAGGTCGCCCAGCGATACGGCGCACTCGTGATAGAGGATGCGGCGCAGGGCATCGGAGCCACGCTCGACGGCAAACCGTTAGGCGCGTTCGGGGCGCTGTCCATCCTCAGCTTCGGCCGTGGGAAAGGGGTGACCGGCGGCCGAGGCGGGGCGCTCTTGATCAACGATCCGCGCTTCGATGCTGTCGCGGCTGAAACGGCAGCAGCTCTCGGACCGCCGCCACACGGATGGTCCGAGCTCTTCGTCAGCACGGCACAATGGATGCTCGGCCGACCATGGCTCTATGGGATCCCGGCCCGCATTCCGGCTCTGCACCTGGGCGAGACCGTTTATCACAGGGCGCACGAACCGCGTTCGATGTCTGCTGCAGCCGCCGCGCTCGTGTCGCGCGCACCCCGCGGACTGGCCGGACGGATGCGGATTGCGGCGATCCTGACGCGAGCGGTCGAGGAAGGCGGCGACATTGCGGCGATTGCCGTCGCGGACAAAGCCCGGCCCAGCTACCTGCGATACGCGATCGTCGACTCAGGCCGCCGCAGCCCGAGCCCTGACATCGGTGTACTACGCGGATATCCGTCCAGCCTCGCGTATCTCGAGGCGATGCGCCCCGCACTGGTCGGCGATGAGGTTGCTTTGCCAGGTGCGGATCGCCTGGTCAAATCACTGTTCACGCTGCCCACACATGGACTCGTGCGCTCGGCGGATCTCGAGATGGCCACCGAGTGGCTGCGCGTTCCAGCGCGCCTTCTCGTGAAGGCTCGCGCCGAGCGCGATTCGCTCAGCCAAGCGGGAAGATGAAATAAAGAGATTCTGATTTCTTGCTCGCCAGCGACTCATCCATGTCAGATTGACTGGCACGTCGCGCTTCACAGAAACGTCTCTGTTGCTGCGCAGGAAATGCGCTCGTCCTGCGGGCAATGGGTAGGTCTACAGCTGAGCGCACGGCTAACGACACTAACCCAGGAGAGTTGCCAGGGCATTCATCGCCCGGGACACGGCAAACTCGGCGAAAGCCGGGGACGCAAAGCCGCAGAGCTTCGGTGACGCATAGTCACCATGCTGGCTGGGCCGCCGAACGGACTGCGACGGAGATCCCCAATGCGGCAACGCCTGCCAATGCTTCTGCTCCCGATTTACGCGGCATGCACATTGGCCGCTAGCTCGTGCGTCGAGTCGAGCACGCCTTTGGACGCGGGACCTGTCACACAGGACGCCCAAGTCAGGTGGCTGCTCGTCAATCCCGCGAACGCGTCGATCGCACCTGGCGATTCGCTCCCATTTATCGCGACCGCTGAAGATCAGTCAGGCGTCAAGCTCTCGAACGTCGCGTTGCAATGGACGCTGACGAATTCGACAGTCGCCAAGGTCGACTCGCATGGCGTCGTCACTGGCATCGCGCCAGGCGCCGCGGTGCTGCAAGCGACGGCCGGCAGCGTTACGACTCTCGCTACCGTCAACATCGGCGCAGCCAGTTCGGCTGACGCGAACGTATGGGTGTCGATCTCGCCCGCGTCGAAGAACCTCATTGTGGGCCAGTCGTTCCCGCTGACATGGGTCGTCCGCGACGTCAACGGAAATCCTATCACGGGTGTGCCCGTATCGTTCATCAGCTCTGACGCCTCCGTTGCGCTCGTGTCAGCCGGGGGCGTGGTGACGGGAAAGAAATCTGGGGAAGCCGTCATCACCGCGGTTGCCGGAACCAGCCGCGCGACGGCCGTAGCCGATGTGCTCGCATCTCAAGTTGCGAACATCGCTCTCGCACCGAAATCGATGACGCTGCAGCCCCGACAGTCGGGCGCCTTCTCGGCGACGGCCGTCGATTCGATCGGTAATCCGATCAGCATCGCGAATGCGGTCGAATGGGGAAGCTCGAATCCGAGCGTTGCCACAGTCGATGATGACGGCAACGTCATGGCACTGGCTCCAGGCACCACGTCGGTGACCGCCACGATTGGCAATGTCCAGAGGGCGGGTACCGTCACCGTTCAGCCGTCCGCGCCCGCATCGATTACGCTGACGCCCAGCTCTCTCGACGTAACTCTTGGTTCAGCGCTCAAGATTGGCGCCGTCGTGCGTGACTCGTCCGGCGCCGCGATCCCCGGTGCGAGGGTCATATGGTCCAGCGGTAACACCAGCGTGGCGGTGGTTGACTCCACAGGGCGCGTGACCGGAAAGTCCGTCGGCATCGCAACCGTCAAGGCGCAAAGCGGCAATGCCGTGTCGTTCGCGACCGTCACCGTTCTAACAATCCCGACCGGAACGGTTGCCGTCTCACCTGCGTCGGTGACGGTAAAGCTAGGCGCTACAACGAGATTCTCTGCAACAGTGCGTGACCCAAGTGGGCAAGTACTCAGCGGGCGTGCGATCTCGTGGACGAGCTCCCAGCCGTTCGTCGCTACGATCGATTCGAACGGCGTCGCAACAGCAGTCGGACCGGGCTCGACCACCATCGCCGCGAGCAGCGGTGGCGTCAACGGATCCGCCACGCTCATTGTGCCGGGCGGCAACAGCCAGGTGGACCTGTCGCACCAGCCCGCCGACATGACGCCGCTTACCGACCGTCCTTTCAACTCTCAAGCGAAGTCTTTGAGCGATGTCGCCGACGCCGAAGGTTGGGCCTCGAGCGAATCCAGATACCTCTCGACGTTCAGCATCACCTCAGATCCTACGGCCCCTCGCTCGCCGTCCTCGGTCGCGCAGCTCGTTTATCCAGCCGGAATGCCGCGTGACCCCTCACTTAGCTATTCGCCGGTTACTGCTTGGATTCCTACGCCCGCGGGCACTCACCGGATGTACGTGAGCATCTGGCTCAAGATCTCGTCCAATTGGATTGGTCATAACTCCCAGGCCAACAAGCTCATGGAGGCGTTCATCGCCGATCATCCGCACTGTGTACTCGGCCTTTTCGGATCCGGTAGTGCTCCATTGCGCCCCAGCATTGCCATCAACGGCGGTCCCGACAGTCGTGCGGGCGAGTACCTGCCGGGTAACGTCGCACCCACTGCCACCTTCACCCGCGCCGTCAGGCATCGACTCGAGATGGTGATCAGCGCCAACACCCCGGGCGTCGGCGACGGCCAGGCGACATGGTGGATGGACGGCCAACTCATCGGAGACTACCACAACATCATGTGGGTTGGAGCCAGCGAGCCGAACCATTGGATCCAGCTCGAGTTGATGCCTATTTGGGGCGGCCGTAATGATCAACTCGTTGTCACACAGTATCTTTGGGTTGATCATATTTATGCCAGCACATCGATCCACTAGACTTCTGGGCCTAAATCCCTGGATTGATAGATTGGTGGGCGCCTTGCTCTGCTGGCTGCCCGCCCCATGCGCACCGTGCTCCGCCGCCATGCGGCTCGCCTATTGCTGGGTCCTGATCGCGTAGCAATACACCTGGGTGCAATCCCGTCGTATCCAGATCGCCAGGAGCGAGTCGCTTGTCCTCCGTCGCATCCGTACCACTGAACCAGCAGCAACCGCCGCGCGTGGCTCCACCGGGTGCTTGGGCGTGGCCCGAGCCGTCCCCAGATCGCCTCATGAAGGCTGTAGCGGTGATGCTGCTGGCGTACGTATGGCGCGTACAGGACGCTTTCCCGCTCCTCAGCAAGATCCAACTTCCTTTGCTTGCGGCCGGCGTCGCCCTGCTCCTCTACGCAGGCGAACGGAACCCGTGGCGCCAGCCGCGTGAGCTGCGATTCCCCCTGATCGCGCTCGTCGGCGCACTGTTGGCCATCATGTGCCTCGGTGTGCCGACGAGTCTCGTCCGCGGCGTCAGCGCGATGTTCATCATCAAGGGCTTCATGCCGAACGTGGTGCTGATGTGCTTGGTCGCCGCGTCCGTGAGGAGCGAGCGTGACATCGAGTGGTACGCGAAGGCGAACGTATATGGCGCACTGATGTACGCCACGGTCGTGAACCTCTTCTTCCACGTGGGACAGGACGGCCGCCTGGGCGATCTCGTCTACTACGACGCCAATGATTTTGCGTTGATCATGGTCTGCTCGCTTCCCTTCGCGGTGTACTTTCTGCGGTCGCCTGACCGGCGCAAATGGCGTCCGTTAGGTATGATCGCCCTCGCGATGTTCATGATCGGGATCGTGAAGAGCGGTTCCCGCGGTGGCTTCTTGGCACTTATTGCTGTCCTGATGTACATCGTGCTCCGCTACCGTGCGTTGCCGAGGCGAGTCCGCGCGACCGCCACAGCGGCTGGCGTCATCCTCCTAGTAGGCCTGGGCTCGACGAAGTACTGGACGATGATGAGCTCGATTCTCCATCCGGAATCCGACTACAACTGGTCGGGAGAATCGGGGCGTCGCGAGGTGTGGAAGCGTGGCATCGGCTACATGATGCACAATCCCCTGCTCGGTGTCGGCGTGAGGAATTTTCCAAACGCTGAAGGCCGCCTTGCTGAGGAGGCCGCACTGGCGAGGTCGCAGGGCCGTGGCTTCAAGTGGTCCGTGGCGCACAACTCTTTTATTGAAACCGGTGCCGAACTCGGCGTTCTGGGCCTGTGCGTCTTTATCGCGATGTTCGGCATTACAATGCGCGACATGAATCGCCTGTCGTCACTGCGCCGGTATCACCCGCCGTGGCTTGGGTCGCGAATCACGCCACTCGCCCAGATGGTGTTAGGGGCGTTCGTTGGCTTCGTCATCGCGGGCTTCTTCGTATCAGCGGAGTACTTTTCGTACCTCTACTTCCTCTTTGGCCTCGCCATGGGGCTTCTCAAGCTCGTTCGTCTGCGTCGCGCGGCCATGCAGACGATGCCTCCGGATCGACGTCTCGCAATGATCGCGTACGCGCGACTGCCGCGTGCCCCGCGCTACAGCCGCGGCGTGGCGAGTTGATGTTCCGTTAGGCGTGTTCGCACTGCGAGGCGGCGGACACCGCTTCTCTGTCCACCGGCATCCGTGATTTCGCGTTCCAACGCTCGAACTGCCGCGGAGTACGTTCTCATCCGGAGCGGCCTCGAGCGCCTGGCTCGGCGCCGCCACCGTCGCGACGTCATGGTGCTGGCCTACCACAACATCGTTCCGTCCGGATCCGAGATATCGGGCGATCCGTCGCTGCATCTGCCGCAAGACGCGTTTGGTCGACATCTCGACATGCTTGTGCGCACGCACGACGTGATGCCCTTGGCGATGGCTCTATCGGCAACGCCCGCGCGCGCCAACCGCCCGGTCGCCGCCATCACGTTCGATGACGCGTACTCCGGTGCCGTGACAGCCGGCGTATCGGAGCTCGCGCGCCGTGGGCTCCCGGCCACGATCTTCGTCGCCCCGGCATTCCTCGACGGTCGTCCGTTCTGGTGGGACACGCTGGGCGTGGATCATCCGTTAGGCATCCCGGACAGGATCAGGGAGCGCGCCTTGTTGGTGCATCGCGGTGATGGCGACGCCATCCTCGCGGAGGCCGATCCGCGAGGCGAGCTAGCGGCGCGAGTTCCCAGCCACGCGCGCGGAGCGTCGCTGCACGACCTGACGTCCGCTGCGGGCGTCGCGGGCCTCACGCTGGCATCGCACACGTGGAGCCATGCGAACCTGGTCGCACTCGACGTCGCGCGCCGCGCGAGCGAGTTGACGCGTCCCCTCGAGTGGCTGCGAGCGCGCTTCGATAACGTGCTACCGTATGTCAGTTATCCATACGGGTTCTCTTGCCTTCGCGTCGAGAAGGCAGCGGCCGACGCAGGCTATGAAGCGGCGTTTCGCATCAGTGGCGGGTGGATACACGCGCCGCCCGATGCAGCGTTTGCGCTGCCGCGCGTGAACATCCCTTCGGGTTCGAGCATCGCCGGCTTCCAGTTGCGCGCCGCGGGATTGGTTCGATGAGCGCGCGCGGATCCGTGCTCGTTACCGATGGGAACGAACGTGCTGCGCTCGCCATCGTGCGTTCACTCGGCAGACTCGGCTATCGCGTCGTCGTCTGCAGCTCGCGTCGTACATCGCTCGCGGGCGCATCGCGTTTTGCCGCCGCGGACCTCCAGGTGCCGGATGCGATCGCTGAACCCGAATCGTTTGTCGGCGCGATTCGCGCTGCGATCGATCGCTTTCACGTCGACATCCTGTTGCCGGTGAGCGAGCCGGCGCTTCTCGCCATCTTGCCAGCGCAGTTTCCAGGTGTCTGCATCCCGATGCCGAGCGACGCCTCCTTTCGGCGGATCAGCGACAAAGCCGAAGTGCTGCGCGCCGCGTCAACAGTCGGACTTCCAATACCGGCGCAGCGCGTTGCTCGTTCGAGAGACGAAGCCAGCGCGATGGCAGACGATCTCGAGTATCCCCTCGTGTTGAAACCGAGTCGGTCCGTTGGTGAATCGGGCGGTCAACGGCGGAAGCAGGGCGTGCAGCACGTTGCGTCCAGGGTTGATTTCCTCTCCGCGGTGGGTGCGTTAGACGAAGCGGCGTTCCCGTTGTTGATTCAACGGCGCATCATCGGTCCCGGCATCGGAGTGTTCTTGCTCGTATGGCGAGGCGAAACGCGGGCTGTGTTTTGCCACCGGCGCATTCGCGAGAAGCCGCCATCGGGAGGCGTGAGCGTGTATCGCGAGAGCATCGCCCCCAATGCCGCGCTCATCGAGCGATCACGCGCTCTGCTCGACTGTTTCGATTGGCGCGGGGTGGCGATGGTCGAATACAAATTAGACGTCGCGACCGGGCGGCCGTTCGTCATGGAGGTGAACGGCCGCTTCTGGGGCTCTCTGCAGTTGGCGATCGACGCCGGCGTGGACTTCCCCGCGCTCCTCATCGCTGCCGCGTGCGATGAGCACGTTGAGCCAGGCGGGCTCTATGCGGTTGGCGTGCGAAGTCGCTGGTGGTGGGGAGACGTCGACCACCTCATTGCCCGATTTCGCTCGAAGGGCGACGACTCATTCGATGATCTGCTGCCGAGTCGATGGCGGGCATTGCTCGAGTTCTTCACGTGGCACTCGGGCTTTGAGCGAGAGGAAGTCTTTCGCGCCAGCGACCCGCGTCCGTTTCTTCGAGAGACCCGTCGATGGTTCAGGCGAACATGACTGCTACCACACTTCGCGTGGCGCTCATGTTGGAGAGCGACGGGCCAGGTGGTGCGGAAGTCATGTTGTTGCATCTGGCCGAAGAGCTACGTCGGCGCGGACACTTCGTGCTCCCTGTCGGACCAGACGCCGGGTCCGGCTGGCTGGCGGAGCGATTCCGCGAACGCGGATTCGAGCCGGCCACGTTCACGCTGCGCTCGCCGATCGATCTGCGATGCTGGCGCGGTCTCGTCGCGCTCCTGCGCGACCGACGCATCGACGTGGTGCATAGCCACGAATTCACGATGGGCGTCTACGGTGGTTTCGCGGCGAACTCATTGTCGCTGCCCCACGTCATCACGATGCACGGCGGCCGATACTACGCCGAACGTTGGCGACGGCGAACGGCGCTCGGTTGGGCAGCGGCTCGGAGCAGGGCATTGGTCGGCGTGTCCGACGCCACGGCGGATGATCTCAGGCGCACGCTGCCTGCCGCGGCCAACCGCGTGTGCGTTGTGCCGAACGGGATCCCGTTAACTACCGGCAATCGCGCGCGCGCACGCGTGGCGTTGGGCTTGAGCGAGGCCGACCGGCTCATCCTCGCCGTGGGGAACCTGTACCCCGTGAAGGGACATGACGTGCTGATCCGCGCGTTTGCCATGATCGCTGACGAGCCCGCGACGTCGACGTGGAGCGTCGCGATCGCGGGACGCGGCGAGGCGGAGGCGCCGTTGCGCCGCTTGGCCGCCGAGTTAGGCATCGCGGATCGCGTGCAGCTGCTCGGCCTGCGTTCCGACGTACCCGACTTGCTCGCTGCCGCGGATCTTTTCGTGCTGCCGTCGCGCTCGGAAGGGCTGCCACTCGCGCTCATCGAGGCGATGGGAGCGTCACTTCCTATCGTCTCAACCCAGGTCGGAGGAATCGCCGAAGTCGTCGCGCGAGGCGCCGAAGCCCTGCTCGTTCCGCCGGAGAACGCGCCGCAGATGGCGTCGGCACTCACCCAGCTGATTCGCGATCCCGAGCGACGCCTGGCACTTGGCCGCGCTGCGCGTCAGCGTGCGACGAGCGCCTACAGCGTCGAGTCCATGGGCGATCGCTACGTAGCGTTGTACAATGCCGCACCCGAGGGCGTGAGGGGCGAGTGAACGACGACATCAAGAAGGTCGGAATTCTCCACGTCCACAGCTCGCACTCGCACGACGGCCGCGACTCGTTGGCGGACCTGCGCGACTTCGCCAAGTCGCGCGGCATATCGTTCGTGGGTCTGACAGACCATGCGGAAGATCTGTCCGCGGAGGTATGGCCCGACTACGTGTTGCAGTGCCGCGCGCAATCGGATGATCACGTGCAGCTGCTCCCGGGTCTCGAATTTCGCTTCGCCGGGTTTCCGGGGTTGCACTTGCTCGCGATTGGTCTCGATCGATGGATCTCGCCCGAAACACCCGCCGATTTCATTCGCGCCTGTGCTCCCACGCCCGCCTTCACCGTCGTGGCGCACCCGGTGCTCGCGGACTATCGCGTGCCGGGCGAGGTACTCGCCGCCATCAGCGCGATCGAGGTGTGGAATGCCAGTTACAACACGCGCTATCTGCCGGATCCGAAGGCGATTCGCCTCCTGCGCGACATCCGAAGGCGCCGGCCGGAGGTCGTCGGTATTGCAGGGCTCGATCAACACGACCGTTGCAACGATCGCGAAACGCGCGTGCGCGTGTCGTCGGAGGGCGACGTCCTCGAGGCGCTGCGATCGGGTCGATTCGAGAATCAGGGACGAACGATGCGATTCGGATCGACGGTGGCGATTGGCGGTCCTCAGCTCGCATGTCTCGGCCTCGTGCGTTGGGCGTTCGACCGCCTCGAGCGCACGCAGGACGCGGTCGTCCGGCGACTGCGCCGGACATGACCTGCCTAACGGCGTGTGACCGTGTCCAGCGCGTCGAGGAGGATGTCGGCCTGCCGCGCGCGGCTGAAGCGATCGTCGCCGATCACTGGAGATGGGCGGATGCCGGCGCGGTACTGCTCGACGCGCCGGCGAATCGCCGCCGCCGTCGCGGCGACGTCCGATGGGGAAACAACGTCGGCTTCTGTGCCCTGCAGCATCACATCGAGTGCGCTCCCCGGCTCTCCTTGCGCGAGAATCCACGCTTCAAATCGCACGTACTCGAACGTTTTCGCCGGAAGCGTGACCGCACCGAAGCCGGAGAAGATGACGAGCATCGACGCGCCGGCGAGGAACTCGAGCGCCGCCGCGTGCGGCAGTAGCGGCCCGACGGAGACGTACTTCTCGATGTGGTGCGCGTGTGCGAGCGCTCCGATCGTCGCCGTCTCGGGATTGTTGATCGGCCCGACAAGCTCCACGCGCAGGTCGTCCGGCCCGAGCGCCATCTCGTCGATTACCGTGCGCACCGCACTGAACAGGGTGGCCACGTCGGACGTGATGTATATCGTCCCAGCGAACCGAATGCGGAAACACGCATCGTGATGCGTCTCGGGCAAGGGATAGTCGTCGGCGCCGTTCAACACCGTGATGATGTGGTCAGCCGCCGCTGGATACGCCTGAATCAGAGCTCGACGCGCCGGCTCGTTGTTCGCGACAACGAGAGATGCCCGCGCCACCGCCCGCCGCTCATAACGCTTGGCGATGCGGAACCACATCGGACTCGCGACGTGTTCGTGCAGACGTGGCGAGAGACTCCACAGGTCGCGCATGTCCATGACGAATGGGACACCCTGTTGCTCCGCGATGTCGCGGCCGGCCTCGTGCGACATATGCGGTGGCCCCGACGAGATTACCGCGGCGTGCTCCTCTTCGCGAACGAGCCGAGTGCCTAACGCAACGGCGCCCCGTGCCCAGGCCGCATAGTGCGCTTGTTCGACCAGCACCCAATAGAGGCGCAACAGCTCGCGCACGCGGGTGGGAGGCCAGCGGATGTCGCGCCGGTCGAGCGAAAGCGGTCGCTCGGCAGGCCTGAGGGCCGTTCCGTCGCCCTCGCGGTTCGTGTCCGCTTGCCGACGCCGGCCGATCCGGGCATCGCGATACATGCGCCATGCCCAATCTTCCACGCCCTCGAGCCACAGTCGGGGCTGCGGAACGACGTACACGCGCACACCGGATGGCAGCGCGCTCATCCGCGCCGGGTCTGCCTCGTCTTCGGCCGGCTGCCGCGTGATGATGTCGAGCGACCAACCGCGAGCCACTGCGAAGTGTGCCAGCTTCTCCCACCGGCGCGAGCCGATCGTTGCGTCCGGCGGGAATCGATAGCTGATGACCAACAACCGGCGGCGCCCAACGGAAGGGGACCCTTTCTCGAAGTACGGGTGCGGCAGCGTCATGGCGCCGCGCGGTGATCGCCCAGCCCGTGACGGATCGACGTGGCGATCTCCTCGGCGATGATCGACCAGTCGTGACGCCGCGCCTCCGCCTGGCGCTCGGCGCGCCGCGCATCGGAGCCACCGACCAACGACGCTTGGATGGCTCGCTCCCATTCCTCGGGTCCGCGCGCCATCGCCACGTAGCACTCGAGGCCCTGCAGGGCCGGCAGCGGAATGCTGACGACGGGCCGTCCCGATGCCAGATACTCGTGCAGCTTGAGCGGATAGATATACTTCGTGTAGTCGTTCTCGCGATACGGCATCACGCAGACGTCGAAGTGTTGAGGATATCGCGCCAACTCGTCAAACGCCTTCATTCCAAGAAACGTGACGTTCGGCATCTTCGTTAGGCGGTCGATCGTCTCCGCGATGTCCGGGTGCGGTGCGTGCGCCCCGGCGAAGACAAATGACCAATCGGGACGACGCGTCACCAAGGCCAAGATCAAATCCCAGTCAAGTTGTCGCTTGACGACGCCGGCATAGCCAATTCGTGGCCTCGGAATTTTGCGGAGATCATCCGGCTCCGCCACTGGTTGCGCAAATGCGTCGTAATCAACGCCGTTGGTCAGGAGCATCCGGTTCGGATTCAGCCTGCCCTTTCGCTCGAACATGGTGGGTGAAACGGTAATCACCTGGTCCACGGCGCGAATGAGCCTGTCCTCCACGCTGTCGAGCGGTTGCTCGATTTCCGAGTGAGAGTACTCGTCGTAGATGTGATACACACTCCAATCGTGCGGCACGCGGTCGAGCGCCCTCGCGAAGTCGACGTGCCAAACGTAGAGTACGATTCGCCGGCATCCGCGCCGTTTGAGTGCGGCGCGGGCCGAGCGCAACCTGGCGGCGAGAAGTGCATCGCCGATCACACGGGGCCTGTACACCACGGGAGTCAGAGGCGAGCTGTCGCGAACGACGAAACTCGACGGAAGGCCAGCGGGAGTCGTTTCCTGGCTCAGAAATCGGCGGGCTCGAACCGCGTCGCGCCAGCCCAATGCCGGATTCAACCACATGACCTCGAAGTGCTTCGCGAGGCGCGTGAGAATCTGGTGGCGTGACTTCCAATTCTTGCCCCACCGGTCCAAGGCGAGCGAGATGACACCTACATCAGGAGATTGAACGCTCACACGTTGGTCCGAAGGGGACAGGCTGAGACATCCGGAATCAGGACTTGAACATTCTCCACATAGCTGCGCCCGCACCATACGGAGGTCTGGAGTCCGTTGTGCGATCGCTGGCTCGGGGTCAGCGGCGCGCCGGCTGTTCGGTCGAGGTGGTCGCAATCCATGAGCCGTCGGCGCACGCCCATCCATTTGTCGAAGCGCTCGCGGCGGACGGAATCAATGCGCATATCATCGAAGTCGCTGGGCGCGCGTATTTGCGAGAACGCTCGGCCGTTCGCGCTCTCTGCGCGAAGCTAAAACCGTCTATCGTTCACACTCACGGTTATCGTCCAGACGTTATTGACTCACCAGCGGCGAGTCGCGATGGAATAAAGACTGTAACCACTGTACATGGTTTTACCAGTTATGGTGTTCGCGGCCGACTCTATGAAATACTTCAACGACGAGCCTTTCGCCACTTCGACGCTGTCGTCGCCGTGTCGCAACCGATTGCCAAGAAGCTAGTTACCGTCGGCATCGACCCCGGTCGCGTGCACGTCATTCCGAACGCTACGGATGACCCCGTTGCCTCTGTCCCGC
>Ga0105240_10005803_pt1 | contig 18310 bp, 18 predicted proteins | sample KBSC54metaG_FD_80426 | JGI IMG/M metagenome (GOLD analysis project Ga0105240, IMG submission 80426) | Corn rhizosphere microbial communities from Kellogg Biological Station, Michigan, USA - KBS C5-4 metaG | ecosystem: Host-associated > Plants > Roots > Rhizosphere > Soil | place: Michigan, USA...
CGCTGCGCTGGGCGCCACGTGACGCCTTGCACGTACCACCAGTACGAGCTGCGGCGCCCCGCGCCGCCCAGCTTGGTCCAGAAACCCCCCAGCCGCACCGCTCATTCTGAAACACCTTCTTAGAAGTCGCTCGGCCCAATCAGGTCGAGCTCGAGCGCGCGGCTGAAGCGCTCGATCTCCTCGGCCATGTTGGCATGCGTCACTTGACGCAGATCGCTCAGCATCTGAGCGGTGGCACGGTCGAGCTCGTCGTCGAGCCGCTCGATCAGGGCCTGGCCGAACACGTCTTCGCGCAGCTCTCCACAGTCCGGGCAACGCAGCAGCACGCGCCAGCGACCGGGCGAATCCTCAATCCAGTCCAGCGGGTGGACCAGACCGCCGGCACAGCTGGTGCAGACGTGCAGCGCCTCCCCCGGTGCGCTCGTCGGCTCCTCGCCGCTCCACGGCACTGGCGAAACCGGAGTCTCGCTGTCGCGGCCGTCGAGATAGACGACCTCGATCCGCCTGCCTCCCGGCAGCTCGACGTGGCGATGTGTGCGATGGCCTGGGTTCTCGGGCATTGTCTCTCTCTCGCCTCATCGACGCGCGAAGGCCCCCCCTTTAGCCCGGTGATAGCTTCATTGGCAGTGGCAACAGCGATTCGCACCATCGGTCACGAGGAGCGCCTGAGCATCGTCGATCACCTCGAGGAGCTGCGCTCGCGACTGATACTCAGCGGGGTGGCGCTGGCGGTGGTGTTCGGCCTCTGCATCTGGCAGAACCACGCGCTGCTCAAATTCGTAAACCGCCCGCTCACGAAGCAGACGCAGCAGCAGGTGCGGCGCTTTGAAGGGCCGCTGGGACAGACCTGGCTGGCGCAGAAGACGGCACGCGAGGTCGCAGGCGACAGCGAATCGCTTGCCCGCGTGCTCAGCTCGCCTGCGAGCGGGCTGCCGGCGCTCACCCGCGCCCGACTGCTGGCTTCGGCCGCACGCCTGCGCGCCGACGCCGCCAAAATACCGGCCACCCCGCCGAGCGTGGCGCCGACGACGCTCGGACCTGGCGAGCCGCTGACGACCACGCTCACCGTCGCGTTGTACTTCGCGCTCGTGCTGTCACTGCCGTTGATCCTATTCGAGCTCTACGGGTTCGTGCTGCCTGCGTTCAAGCCGAGCGAGAGACGGGTGGTGCTGCCGCTGCTGCTCGCCGTCCCGTTCCTGTTCGCGGCCGGCGTGGCCTTCGGCTACCTGGTCGTCCTGCCCGCCGCGGTGCGGTTTCTGACGAACTTCAACAGCAGCCAGTTCAACGTGCTGGTGCAGGCAAGCCAGTACTACAAGTTCGCCGCCACGGTGCTGCTGGCGATGGGGATCTGCTTCCAGGCGCCGGTGGCGATCGTGGGCGCCGTACGTGCCGGCATCGTCACGCCGAGCGGGCTACGCCGCAACCGTCGCTATGCGGTTCTAGCCTGCGCGGCGGTCGCCGCGCTGCTGCCCGGCGACGCCTTCACGCTGGTGCTGGAGACGGTGCCGCTGTACTTGCTCTACGAGGCGAGTATCCTGATTGCGTCGGTCATCGAGCGCGCAGATCGGAGGGGCGCAGCCGCGCAGGAGAGCGCGGCCGATCCAGCCGAGGCGACGAGGAAGACCGCGCAAGAGATGATCGACCACACCGACCCTGACCTGAGCTAGAGCCTACCGATGCTGTTCGACCTGAGAGCCCGCGGCCGCCGTCGCACAGTGCAGGTCGTCTACGTGGGGCTTGCGCTGCTGTTTCTGGTCGGCTTCGTCGGCTTCGGCGTTGGCGTCGGTGGTGGTGGCGGGGGGCTGATCGAAGGGATCTTCGGCGGCAAAGAAGGCAGCTCGGGGGCCGGCTACGGCAAACAGATCGCGGCCGCCGAAGCGCGCACCCACAAGCACCCGAACGAAGCAGCTGCCTGGGGGGCGCTGGTGGAAGCTCGCTTCCACGAAGCCGGCAACAGCGAATTCTATGACGAAGAAACGCAGAAGTTCACCGACAAAGGCAAGGAACTGCTGGTGAAGATTGTCGCCGATTGGAATCGCTATGTGGCGCTGAAACCGAGCGCGCCGACGCTCGCGATCACCTACGACATGATCAAGGCCTTCGGCGAAGAAGGGCTCAACCAACCGACGCAGCTCGAGGCCGTCCTGCAGCTTGTGATACCCACCAAGCCGGCTAACGCCACGCTCTATTCCTACCTCGCCAAGGCCGCCTACCAGGCCAAAGACGTGAGCACCGGCGATCTGGCCTCGCAGAAGGCGGTCGGCCTTGCGCCGCCTACGGAACGCAAGCGCGTGAAGGAATATTTGGCGGCGCTCAAGAAGAACCCGAGCGGCAACCCGTCGAACGAAACGTTTACCGGCACGACCAACGGCAAGGTCTACACCGCCAAAGTGAACTCGGAAGGCAAGGGCACCGTGCTCAAAACCTCGCCCGCGCCGAGCACGACGACGACCAAGAAATAGCGGCCGGGATGCACCCGTGCCAGCGCCCGAGGAGACTCCAAGCTATTCGGCTCGCCTGCTGATCGACTGCGCCGATCGCCCCGGCATCGTCGCCGCCGTCTCGGGCTTCCTGTTCGAGCAGGGAGCGAACATCGTCTCTTCGCACCAGTACTCCTCCGACGCCACGGGGGGCCGCTTCTACATGCGGACGGAGTTCTTCCTGGAGCGTCTCCCCGAAGACCGCGCCGGCTTCGAGCGCGAGTTCGGTGAGCGCGTCGGAGCGCCACTGGCGATGGATTGGGAGCTTCGCTATTGGGGCGAACGCAAGCGGATCGCGATCCTCGTCTCACGCCACGACCACTGCCTGATGGACCTGCTCTGGCGTCGGCGTCGCGGTGAGCTCGACGCGGACATGGTCGCGGTCCTCTCAAACCATCCGGACGTCGCCGGCGAGGTGCAGGCCGCCGGCGTCCCGTTCCATCACGTGCCGGTCACCGCGGCGAACAAGGCCGAGGCGGAGGAGCGCATGTTGGCCTTGCTGGGCAGCAAGGTCGACCTGCTTGTGCTGGCCCGCTACATGCAGATTCTCAGCGGCGACTTCCTCGATCGTCTCGGCGTGCCGACGATCAACATCCATCACTCGTTCCTGCCGGCCTTCGCGGGCGCCGAGCCCTACCGGCGCGCCCGCGAGCACGGCGTCAAGCTGATCGGCGCCACCGCCCATTACGTCACCGCCGAGCTGGATGGCGGCCCGATCATCGAGCAGGACGTCGCCCGCGTCGACCACCGCCAGACGGTGGCCGAGCTCGAAAGGATCGGGCGGGACATCGAGCGTACGGTGCTGGCGCGGGCGGTGACGCTGCACCTGGAAGATCGGGTGATCGCCGACGCTGGGCGGACGATCGTGCTGTGAGCGGGCCCGGATGCCGGTGCGGATGCGGTGCGGTGAGGTCCGTGGCTGGACCTTCAGCTCACGGCAAGCTTGGATAGACTGCGGGAACGCCGGTCCGCCTGCGGATCGCCCCCTCGCGGGCCGTTAGCTCAATTGGCAGAGCAGGGGCCTCTTAAGCCCAAGGTTGTTGGTTCGATTCCAACACGGCCCACTTCTTTCCGCGCGTCTTCTCCTACGTAGATGCGGTTTGGTTTGCCTCTGGCCCGATCACCGAAGTCTGCCCGGCGTCCGTCCAAATAACCTGCTCGCGCCCCGGCCCGACCCCGATCATCGCCACCGGCGTCACCGTGTGCTCCTCGATGAAACGGATGTACTCGCGGGCCGCCTCTGGGAGATCGGACATCGTCCGGCACCCGCCCAGGTCCTCGCTCCAGCCGCGTAGCTCCGTCAGCTCGGGCTTTGTGTGGTGCAGGACCGTCTGGTGATACGGGAAGTCCTCGAACTCGGCGCCCTCGGCGCCGCGATAGCTGGTGCACACCTGCACCCGGTCCAAGCCCGAGAGCACGTCTAGCTTGGTCAGCACCAGCGACGTGAGCGTGTTCAGCCGGGCGGCGTAGCGCAGCGCCACCAGGTCAAGCCAGCCCGTGCGCCGCGGCCGCCCCGTGGTCGTGCCGAACTCGCCGCCCTTGCTGCGGATCGTCTCGCCCATCTCTTCGTGCAGCTCGCTGGGGAACGGACCCGCGCCGACGCGGGTCGTGTACGCCTTGGAGATGCCCCACACCTCGTCGATGTCCCTGGGTCCCACGCCGGTGCCCACGCAGGCCGCGCCGGACAGCGGGTTCGACGAGGTTACGAACGGATAGGTGCCGTGGTCGATGTCCAGCATCGCGCCCTGCGCGCCCTCGAAGATCACCTTCTGGCCTTCGTCGAGCAGTTCCCACATCAGTCGCGAGGTGTCGGCGATGTGCTGCTCGAGGCGGTGGCCGTAGGTCAGGTATTCCTCGGTCATCGCGTGCAGGTCAAGCGTTGGGTCCTTCTCGAACGGGCGCAGCGACAGGCGCTTGGGCTCCATCGCGGCCACGATCTTCTTCTTGAGGATCTTCTCGTCGAGCAGGTCCTGCACGCGGATGCCCAGCCGCGCGGCCTTGTCGGCGTAGCAGGGGCCGATTCCCCGGCGGGTGGTGCCGATCTGCAGGCTGCCCAACCTGGCCTCGCCGGCGGAGTCGAGCAACAGGTGGTAGGGCATGATCAGGTGGGCGTTGGCCGATATGCGCAGGCCGCTGACGTCGACGCGGCGCGCGCGCAGCCCGTCGAGCTCCTCGATTAGGACCTTCGGGTCGATCACGACGCCGTTGCCGATCACGCAGCGCTTGCCGGGATAGAGGATGCCCGAGGGGATCAGATGGAACTTCCACTCCTGCGCTCCGCGCACGATCGTGTGCCCGGCGTTGTTGCCGCCCTGGAAGCGCACGACCGCGTCGCTGCGCTCGGCGAGCAGATCGGTGATCTTCCCCTTTCCCTCATCGCCCCACTGGGCGCCGACGATGACTATTCCTGGCATGGCGTCATGCAGTCTACGAACAGGCTTTAAGCGAGGGCGCGCGCGGACGCTTCTTCTGGCGGCTGGCGGCGGCGATCGTGGCCGTACAGCGGCACGACCGTGTCACCGCACATCTCCACCAACCTCGAGACGATCCGCTCGCCCACCTGCTCGGCAAGCTCGTCGTGGGTGAGGTTCGTGGTCAGCACGATCGATCGCCGCTCCTCGTAGCGCGTGTTGACGATCGTGTAGAGCTGCTCGAGCGCCCAGTCGGTCCTGTTCTCCGCGCCCACGTCGTCGATGTGGAGCAGATCGACGACGGAGAGGCGCTCCAGAAAGCCAACCACGCCCTCGGCGTGCTCGATCGACTCGCGTATCAAGGAGAGCAGGCGGGGAAGCGAGTAGATGGCGACCGTCTTGCCGGCCTGCAGGGCGGCCTTGGAGACCAGCATCGCAAGGGCGGTCTTGCCGGTGCCGATGTCGCCCATGATCCACATGCTGTTTCCCGCCTCGACGTTCTGGGAGACGCGGCCGACGAAACGCCTGACGATGCTCACCTGAGCGGAGAACGCGCTCAGACTGTCTCCCTCCAGCTGCTCGAAGGAGACCTCGCGGTAGCGGTTGGGGATACGGGCCTCGAGGCTGCTGGCCTTGCTGCGCGCGATCCGCTGCGCGCGACAGCGGCAATCCGAGGCGGTGTTGGTCGCCTCCTCCACGACGAACCCGCTGCCGTCGCAGAGGCCGAAGGGGCAGGCGCCGGCCGCTCGCGGGCCGATCTCGACGATCTCCCCGCTCATGCCGCGTAGCGGTTCTCGCCCGCGTAGTTCATGAACTTGGGGTATTCCTTCTGGAAGGTCAGCGTCACCTTGCCGACGGCTCCGTTTCGATGCTTGGCGATGATCAGGTCCGCCTCGCCTGGGCGCTCGGAGTCCTCGTTGTAGTACTCGTCGCGGTAGATGAACATCACCAGGTCGGAGTCTTGCTCCAGGTTGCCCGACTCGCGCAGGTCGGAGAGCTGGGGGCGCTTGTCGGGGCGGCTCTCCACGGCGCGCGAGAGCTGCGAGAGCGCGATCACCGGCACGCCCAGCTCGCGCGCCAGGATCTTCAGGCCGCGGCTGAGCTCGCCGACCGCTGTCACACGGGAGTCATAGCGGCTGTCGGTTCGCATCAGCTGCAGGTAGTCGATGATGATCAGTCCCAACCCGTTCTCGCACTGTGAGTGCAGGCGCCGCGCCTTGGCTCGGATCTCGAGCATGCCGACGTCGCTTGAGTCGTCCACCCACAGCGGCGCCGCCGCCAGCCGCTGCGACGCCTTCAGGATCTTCGGCCAGCGCTCCTCCTTGACGCGGCCCTTGCGCAGCTCCTCGCCCTTGATCCGCGCCTGGGAGGCGACGAAGCGCTGCGCGAGCTCGGCCTCGGCCATCTCCAGGCTGAACAGCGCCACCGGCCGGCCGTGTTCGACGGCCGCGTTCTCGGCGATGTTGCAGACCAACGCGCTCTTTCCCATCGCGGGTCGGGCGGCGATGATGATCAGGTTGCCCGGCTGGAATCCGCCCGTGATCTCGTCCAGGTCCTTGAAGCCCGACGGGGAGCCCGTCAGCGCCGTGCCCTCGATCGAGAGGCGGTGCAGCTTGTCGAGCTCCTGGTGCAGAACCTCCTCGATCGAGCGGAAGTCCTGCTGGCGGTCGTCGCGCGCCACCTCGAGCATCGTCTTCTCGGCCTGCTCGACCAACTCGCGGGGTGCGTCGCTGCGCTCCAGCACGCTCGCCTGGATGTCATAGGAGGCGGCCAGCAGACGGCGCAGGAGCGCGTTCTCACGCACGATCTGGGCATAGCGGCGGGCGTGCCCGGCGGCGGGCACGACACCTGTCAGCTCATCCACCGCTGCCGGGCCGCCTACCTCCTCGAGCTTGCCGCTCTGGCGCAGGCGATCGGTGACGGTGAGAACGTCCACCGGCTCGGACTCGTTGTAGAGCGCGAGCATCGCCTCGTAGATCAGCCCGTGGCGGTCGCGGTAGAAGTCCTCGGCGCGCAGCCCCTCTTCGATCACCAACGCATACAGCGAGCGGTCGGAGAGCAGGATCGCGCCGAGCACCGACTGCTCGGCCTCCAGGTTGTGCGGCGGCGCGATCGCGCTCGGCGGGGCGCCCGAGCCGTTGGTTGCCGCGGCTGTGCTCATAGCTCTGGCGAGTCTAGGGCCGCGGGGAACCTCGCCCGCGAGCCGAACCCGCAATTGAGAGGGAAATCATTGGCGCCGGACATGGCGAACACATGTTCGCATAGCCGCCCGACCCCACAGGTCGGGTGGGAGTGCGCTACTTCTGTGCGACGACCATGGTCTTGACGGTGGCCGTCACTCCGTCGACGACTTCCACCACGACCATGTACGTGCCGACGTTCTTGATCGGCTCGGGCAGATGCACGTTGTTCTTGTCGGTGCGCAGCCCGCGAGCGTCCCTGATCGCCGCCGCGATGTCCTGGGCGCTCACCGAGCCGAACAGGCGACCGTCGGCCCCGGCCTGTTGGGCGATCGTGATCACAGTCTTGTTCAGCAGCGCGGCGTTCTCGCTGGCTTTGGCGGCGTATTCGCGCTCGGCGCGCTCGGCGGCCTCCTGGCGGCGGCGCACGACTTCGATCGCGCCGCGGGTCGCCGGCTGGGCGAGCTTGCGGGGGATCAGGAAGTTGCGCAGGTAGCCCTTGGAGACGTCGACGACCTTTCCCTGCTCGCCGAGTTGCTCGACGTCCTTGAGCAGTATCGCTTCGGGCATCGTCTCGCTCCGCCTAGCGCTCGCGATCGCGGTCGCCGCGCTCGCGACGCGGGTGGTCGTCGCGCCCGCCCTCGTTGACGTAGGGCAGCAACGCCAGCTCTCTGGCGCGCTTGACCGCGCGCGCGATCTGGGCCTGGTGGCGCCGGCAGGCGCCCGTGATCCGGCGCGAGCGGATCTTTCCCTTCTCGGAGATGAACTTGCGCAGCGTCGGCACGTCCTTGTAGTCGACCTGCTCGATCTTGTCGCGACAGTACGGGCAGGGCTTGCGACGGCCACTGCCGCTGGCGCCCTTCTTATCCCGTCGTCGCACAGGCTTGCCGCGACCGCGCTTTGCCACTTCAGTGCCCTTCTCTTTCTCGAACTAGAACGGAATGTCCTCGTCCCCGGCGCCACCGCCGGAGACAGGTGCGGGCTGGAAGTCGCGGTCGTCGACCGGGACGTCTCCGCCCTGCTGCGCCCCGCCGCCGCTGAACCCTCCGCCGCCGGAGGGGTCTTCACGCGACCCCAGGAACTGCACCGAGTCGGCAATGATATCGACTGCGCTGCGTTTGGTGCCGTCCTGTGCCTCCCACTCGCGCCACTCCAGCCGTCCGTCGATCGCCACCGGACGTCCCTTTGACAAGTAGCGGGCGGCGTTCTCGCCCTGTGCGCCCCACACGGTCACGTTGAAGTAGTTGGGCTTGTCCTCCCATTCGCCGGTGCTTGCGTTCTTGCGCCGGGTGTTGCAGGCGATGCGCAGGCTGCACACCGAGGAGCCGCTCGGCAACGAGCGCAACTCGGGATCGGCGGTCAGGTTGCCGGTCATCACGACCCGGTTGATGTTGGTGGCGGCCACGGCTGTTCCTTTCGGCTCGTCTCGACTCTTGCCCAGAAGCTACAGCTAAGTGCAGCTAAGCGCCGCGGCGCGTGCGCGGCGAGGTGCGGAACACCTCGTCCCAGTACGGAGCGCTGATGCCGAAGCCCTTGGTGTCGTCTTGGAAGTGGTGGCGCATGTGGCGCTCGCGCAGCACCCGGCCCAGTCGCGTGCGCGGCGTGAAGTGATGGACGTAGTAGTGCAGCATGTCGTAGGCCAGATAGCCGGCGAAGAAGCCCGCGGCCACTCCGGGGGCATAGCGTTTGCCTAGCAGGAGGAACAGCAGGCCGAAGACGATCGCCCCGAGCGGGATGCTCACCGCGGGCGGCATCACCAGGCGCAAGGGGTCGTTCGGGTGCTCGTGGTGGACGCCGTGGATGATCCAGTGCATCCGCGCCCCGATCCCGTCCCGCGGCTCGAAGTGGAACACGAGGCGGTGCAGCCAGTACTCGAACAGCGTCCACGAGCCGTAGCCCAGCACCATCAACCCGATCAGGGCGAGCACGCCGACGAAGTTCGACTCCCAGGCGGCGAAGGCGACGATCGCCGGCACGAATACGAGGATCGGCACGCTTGGGTGTACGCGGGAGAAGGCGTCGAGCAGGCGCGACTCGAACATGGGCGGCGATGCGCGCAGCACGTCGGTGCGGCGCATCGCGGGCCCGTCTCCGACTGGAGCGTCGCTCATGCTACTGCTCCGAAGCCCTCTATCCTCAGCGACCGCACGCGCTGAGTGTATTACGCGGCGGTGTGCTCCTCGGCGCGTGCGCGCTCGCCGTCTTCGTGAGTCGGCGCGCTCTCGCGACCGCCGGCGGTCGGCGGCGCGCTGCCGCCACGGTCTGCCTTCAGGTCGGGCGCGTCCGGCGTCCCGGGCTTCAGCTTGTTGATGCGGAAGCGGATCACCCCATCGGTGATGTGCAGCACGCGGTTCAGCTCAGCGATCAGGCTCGTCTGCGCGGCGTGGAACTGCAGCAGGTGGTACTCGGCGGTGGCGCGATGATCGATCGGGTAGGCCAGCGCCCGCTCGCCCCACTCGTCATGGCGGGCCAGCTCCCCGTGCGCCTCGATTGCCGCCTTCGTGTCGGACACGATCTTGGCGCGGGCCGGCTCCTCGGCCTGTGGGTCGAGCAGGAGCACGAGGTCGTAGGTGGTTGCGGGGAGCGTCATATCTGGGCGCCCTCGGCGCGGCGGCGGATGATAACAGTGCGGGGGCCTTGCCCGATCGGCCGGCCTAGCCGACCGCGGCGCGCTTGGCGCGGATGTCGGCCAACTGCTCGTCGATCCAGTCGCCGGGGTCGCGCGAGGTGACGATCTCGGCCAGGCCGCGTGCTCGGCGGGCGCGCTCGGCTCCCGGCATGTCCAAAGCCGCGTGGATCGAGTCGGCAAGCTCCTGGATGTCGAACGGGTTCACCGACAGCGCGTACTCGCCGAGCTCCTCGTGCGCGCCCGTGTTCTCGGAGAGGATCGAGACGCCGTCGCGCTCGTTGACGATCGGGCCCTCCTTGGCGACGAGGTTCATGCCGTCGAACATGGCGTTCACGAGCAGCACGTCGTAGTGCTTGTAGGCCGCCATCGCCTCCTCCAGATCGTCGCGCAGCTTCAGTTGGATCGGCATCCAGTCGGGGGTGCCGTGGCGGTGGTTGACGACGGCGACGAGCGCCTCGATCCGCTCCAGATACTCCGCGTACTCGGGGACGTCGGTGCGCGAGGGCATCAACTGCGCCACGAACGTGACGCGCTCGCGGAACTCGGGGTGCTGCTCGAGGAACAGATCGAACGCGGAGAAGCCGCGCAGCACGTTCTTGCTCAAATCGGCGCGGTCGACGCGCAGGATCAGGAAGTCGCGCCGGCGACGCAGCAGCTCGCGCTCGAACTGGGTGACGCGCTCGCCTTCGGCCACGCGTCGCGCGGCGGCGTGGTCGATGGGGAGCGGGTAGGTGCGCACCCACACGGAGCGGCCCTCGTGGCGGACGACCCCCTGCTCGAAGTCGACCTCCAAGTCCATCAGGTCACGGCAGCACTGCAGGAAGTTGCGGCTGTAGGAGCGGGTGTGAAAGCCGATGATGTCGTTGGCGAGCAGCCCGCAGTAGATCTCGCGACGGATCCGCGCCGGTAGCACGCGCCAGGAGTCCGATTGGGTCCAGGGGATGTGGATGAAGTGGTGCAGGAACACGTCCGGGCGTGCCCGGCGGACCAGATCGGGCAGCGTGTAGAGGTGATAGTCGTGCACCATCACCACCGGCTCGGCCAGCTCGGCGACCTCCTCGACCACGGCGCGCGCGAGGTCCTCGTTGACGGCGTTGTAGCCGAACTCGAACGCCTCGATCTCGTGGCGGCGGATGTCGGGGGCGTTGGAGAGGTCCCACAGGTAGTGCTGGATGAACCACAGCATCGGGTTGGCGAACACGTTGTAGAAGCGGTCGTAGGCTTCGGGGTCGCTGGTCACCAGGCGCACCAGGTACTCGCCGCCGGCGGGGGAGCGCACGGCGAACGGCCGGCCGCCGTTCTCGCGCGCGACCGCCGCGTCGTGCTCGTTCATCGCCGAGGCGACCCAGACGGCGTCGCGGTGGGAGGCGAGGCCGGTCAACGCCGTCACCAGGCCGCCCGAGCCGCGCTGCGCCTCCCCACCCGGGCCGAAGGTCACCGGGCCTCGGTTGCTGACCAGCACGAGCGGGCTGCGCTGTGCTGCGTCCGCGCTCATGACTCGGCCAGGGCCGTGAATATGCGCAGGTAGTCGCGCAGGTAGCGGGGGGTGAGGAAATGCTGGCGCACGTGCTCCTTGCCGCGTCGCCCGAGCGACTTGCCAAGCGCCGGGTCGGCCAGCAATTCGAGCGAGCGAGCGGCGCACTGCTCGACCGTCTCCACCAGGAAGCCCGTGACCGTGTCCTCGACCTGCAGCGGGATGCCCCCGACATTGCCGCCGATGAACGGACGCGCCTTCCAGATCGCCTCGCTGACCGTGAGGCCGAAGCCCTCGCGCGTGGACTTCTGGATGACCACGTCGGCGTGGGACTGGAAAGCGTTGACCTCGATCGCGCCGACGTTGTTGAAGTTGTTGAGGATGTGCACGTCGGGGTCGCCGGCGGCGTGGGCGATCGTCGCGTTGAAGAAGTCCCAGCCCTCGGGGTCGTCGCTGGCCATCGAGCCGACCAGCGCCAGCTGAACGTCGGACAGCTGCTGCTTGACGATCCGGTATGCGTCGATCACCCCGAGCGGGTCCTTCCAGGGGTCAAAGCGCGAGACCTGGCAGATCAGCGGGCGGTCGACGTCGATGCCGAACTGCTCGCAGACGTAGGAGGCGTCTTCGGGCGAGAGCGCCATGTTCTTGGGCATCAGCGGATCGATCGCCGGCGGGACGATGTTCACGTTCCCGCGCATGCCGGCTGGCACGTAGCCCTGCATGTGAAACAGCGACTGCGGATAATCGGCGATGAACGGCAGCAGCCGCTCGATCGTCGCCGGGTTGGGGGTCGAGAGGTCGATGTGACAGCGCCACACCCAGCCCGCTGCCTTCTCCGGCACGAGCTTGAACAGCCCCGCTGGCTGGGGGTCGTGAATCAGGCAGACATCCCAGCCGCCGGCGAGCTCGCGCGCGTTCATCTCGTTGTACTGCTCCCAGGTGCCCCACTGCTCCTCATCTAGATCCTGCGGGTTGCCCTGCAGCGCGTTGTGCATCAGCTTGGTCGCGTTGAAGAACTCCTCGCGGCCGTAGATCACCTGCCACTCGCAGTCCAGGCCGACATCGCGCATCAGCGGCACGAGCGTGTAGAGGATCTCTGAGACGCCGCCCCCGAAGGCGGTTGCGGAGACGTGCACGACCCGCCTGCCCTTCAGCGGCTCGGCCAACGACTTGATCTCCTCGATCAGCTCGCGGCCGCAGATATGCGTGTAGTCGGCGAGCGACTTGTGTCCAGTGGCGACGGGTTGGAGCACGGGCGGACCGCACGATACCTAGCTAGTCGTATGGGCGAGGCCGTGCTTGTGGTGAAAGCGAGCTGGCTGGCCGGCCCGGGCAGGCGTCGGCGTCAAGCTTCCGCGAGCCCTGCGCGGGGTACGTCTCTGTCGCGGCGCCGGCGTTCTTAGCGCTCGAGGCCGCTCGCCGGTCTATGGTCTGCACAGAGATGTTCGACGGCCGCATCTACCGCGCGGCGCTCGCTCCGCTGCTGCTCGTCGTGGTGATCGTGGGGTTCTCGCTCACGGGCGCCGCCGCGCCGCTGCGCTCGACGCTGGCGCCGGACGCGTTCGACGGCGGGCGAGCCTACGCCGCGCTGCGCGAGCTGCTGAGCGCCTTTCCCGATCGCCGGCCCGGTGGCGCAGGGGATCGACGCTTGGCCGCATATGTGGCCCAGAACCTGCGCGGGCTGGCCGGGACCGCCGGCGGCGGCTTCCAGGTTTCCGCTGACAGTTTCAACGCCCGCACGGCCGAAGGCGAGCGCACGCTCACCAACGTGATCGCCGTGCGTCCGGGATCGAGCGGCGAGCGGCCGATCGCGATACTCGCCCATCGCGACGCGGTTGCGAGCGGTTCGGCAGCGGAGCTCTCCAGCACCGCCGCGCTGCTCGAGCTGGCGCGGGTGTTCGGCCAGAGCGAGACCCGGCGCACGATCGTGCTGGTCTCCACCAGCGGTGGCAGCGAGGGCGACGCGGGGGCGGCCTACTTTGCCGCACACCTCACGGCCAGGCCGGACGCCGCGATCGTGCTTGGCGACCTGGCCGGCGATCGCGCGCACAAGCCGTTCGTTCTGTCCTTCTCGAGCGGCACCGCTGCGGCGCCTGGCGCGTTGCAGCGGACACTGCAGGGCGCGATATCGCAGGAGGTCGGCGCCGACCCGGGCACGTCTGGGCTCAGCGCGCAGCTCGCGCAGCTGGCTCAACCGCTGGCGGTCGGCGAACAGGCGCCGCTGGATGACGCCGCCATCCCGGCGGTGACGGTGCAGGTCAGCGGGCCAGGTGGGCCGGTGAGGGGGACCCGTGTGAGCGAGACGCGGCTGTCTAACTTCGGGCGCGCCGTGCTGGCCGCCGTCTACGCGCTCGACGAAGGTCGTGACATCGCGCAGGCGCCGAGCACGCGCCTGGAGCTCGGGCAGCGAGCGCTGCCGGAGTGGGCGATCCGGCTGCTGGTGCTGGCGGCGCTGCTGGCGCCGCTGGTCGTCTGCGTAGATGCCCTGGCGCGGCTGCGCCGTCGCCGCGAGCCACTCGCGCGCAGCCTGGTGTGGGCGCTGTGTGGAGCGCTCCCATTCCTGGTCGCGGCGCTGTTCGTGGCTGCGCTCGGCGCGCTTGGGATTCTCTCGGCGCCAGGCGCTCAGCTCTCGGCCGCGGCCGTCTCGCGCGTGGGGGGGGCGCCCGTCGCGCTGGTCGCGGCGCTGCTCGTGTTGGGCGCGATGTTGCTGGCGCGGCCGGCGCTCCTGCGCCGGCTCGGGTTTGCGTCGCGACCTGACCCCGACGCCGCGGGACTGGCTGCGATGCTCGTGCTGCTGGCGGTTGCGCTGCTGGCCTGGCTGGTCGATCCGTTCGCCGCGCTGCTGCTCATGCCGGCCGCACACCTCGGACTGCTGGCGGCCGACTCGCGGCCGCGTGCGCTGTCGTTGCCGGCGCTTGGCGTGGCGCTGCTGCCCTTGGCGGCGCTGCTGTTCGTATTCGCGCGTGAGCTCGGTCTTGGCCCGCTCGCCTTGGCCGAGAGCGTTGTATTGGCGCTGGCCGGCGGGCAGGTTGGCCCGGTCGCAGCATTGTTGTGGAGCCTCGCGCTGGGCAGCCTGCTGTCGCTGCTCGCGCTTGTCCTGGCCGATCGCGGCGGGGAGCGAATCGAGCCGCTCGAGCGCATCGAGATCTCAACGCGCGGTCCGCTCAGCTACGCCGGGCCCGGCTCGCTCGGCGGAACCGAGTCCGCGCTGCGCCGCTGAGAGGACTGCTCTGGAGACCGCGGCGGCGCGCCCGCGGCCAGTGAGCGGTGTCCGCGCGTCGGTGGGCGCCAGACGCCGCTACCAGCGGTGCTCGTAGCCGCTGAGCTGCTGTCGCTGGCCCTGGTGGCGCAGGATCACACCCGGCTCGCCGTCGATCACTCGGCCAACCCAGGCGATTGGGGCTCCCACTCGCTGGCAGGCCTGGTTGACGCGCTCCAGGCGCCGCGGCGGCACGCACACGCACAGCTCGTAGTCTTCACCGGCGGTCGCGGCGGCCTGCCAGGCCGGCACGCCGAGCTCGCGCGCGGTCGCCTGCGTGCGCTCGTCGGTCGGCAGCTTGTCGAGGTCGATCTTCAACGCCACGCCGCTTGCGCGCGCGAGGTGCAACGCGTCGGTGGCGATTCCGTCTGAGAGGTCGATCATCGCGTGCACGCCCGCGGGCGCGATCGCTCGCGCCTCGCGCAGCTTCGGCATCGGCCGATCCGGGCGGCAGCCAAGCGTGCCCGTCACTCCGACCAGGTCGCCGGGGCGGGCGGCGTCGCGGCCGATCAGCTTCTGATCGCGCTCGGCCCAGCCCACGACCGTCACGCTGACGAACAGCGCCGGCGCGCTGACCACGTCGCCGCCCGCGATGCTCGTGCCGGTCTGCTCGGCCAGGTCCTCGGCGCCCAGCATCAGCTCCAGCGCCTGCTGCTCGCTCACGTGCGAGGGGATGCCCAGCGCAATGTAGGCCTCGCCGGTCTGCCCACCCATCGCGGCGATGTCTGACAGCGCTCCCGCCAGCGCGCGCCAGCCGATGTCCGCGAAGCTGGTCTCGCCGTCCAGGCGAAAGTGCACTCCCTCGACGACCGCGTCCACAGAGGTGACGCACAGCTTCAGCGCTTTGACGACCGAAGCGTCGTCGCCGATCCCGCGCACGACTCGGCCTCCGCGTTGCTCCAGCGCGGCAGCGATCGAGTCGATCAGTGAGAGCTCGGCTATGCCAGTGGGGGGTTGCGGACTGCGGACTGCAAAAACTGGGTTTGGCTCAGCGGTGTCGGTAGACGATCCGCGCCCGATCCAGGTCATACGGCGAGAGCTCGCAGCGAACTCGATCGCCGGGGAGGATGCGGATGCGGAAGCGGCGCATCTTGCCGGCCACGTGCCCAAGCACGACGTGGTCGTTGTCGAGCTTGACTCGGAACATGGCGTTCGGCAGGGCCTCGATCACCTCGCCCTCGAATTCGACCTTGTCTTCCTTTGCCAAAGCTCTCATCCAGTCCGGACTGCGCGTGCAACCCATCGAAATTTGCTCAGATTCAGCCGTCACGCTACCAATCTCGGCGCGCGATGGCGCGCCCGTGCCCGCCGGCTCGACCAGGCTCAGTGCTTCGGAGATTCCGCGCCGCCGGCGCCGCCGACGGCCGGGGGAGATTCTTTGACGGGCGGCGGGGTCGGTTCTCGCGGTTGCGGGCTCGGCGCTTCTCGAGGGTGTTCGACCGGATGTTCGACCGCGCCGGTGGGGGTCTTGGCGGCCCCGGGGGCGTGCGATGGGTTGAGCCCCGGCGCGCTTTTTTCGCTTTCGTTTTCCGATTCACCGGCGCTGGAGGCGCCGGTGCTGGCGTACTTGCCGAAAAACGGTTGGTAGGAGACCTGTTCCTTTGGCGAGGGGAATTCGGCGCAGGTTTCGCCTTCTGTCACCGCGGCCATATAGGCGTGCCAGATTTCCGCCGGCAGGTAGCCGCCCTGCTGGGGCTCGCCGTGGACGTCGGTCATCGGGATCAGGCTGTTGGGGTAGCCCATCCACACGGAGGTCGAGTAGTTGGGGGTGTAGCCGTCCAGCCAGGCGTCCACCAGGTTGCTGGTGGTGCCGGTCTTGGCCGCCGTCGGACAGTTGATCGCCGAGCGCGTCGCGGTGCCGCCGAGCACGTTCTGGTGCAGGATGTTCGTCTCCTCGGCGGTAATTCCGTCGGAGAGCACCTTCACTCTGTATGGCCGGCCCCAGCTCGAGTCCACGCGCCCGCTGGGGAAGACCACCTTGGTGATCGCGATCGGTCGGTTGCGCCAGCCGCCGTCTGCGAGCGTCGCGTAGACGTCGGCCATTTCCAGCGGGCTGACGCCGACGGTCAGACCGCCGAGCGCCTCGGCCGGGTAACTGTGCAGGTGCTCGCGCACGCCGAGCTTGTGGGCCATCTCGGTGACGGTTTCCTCGCCGAGGTCGGCGGCCAGCTGCGCGTAGACGGTGTTATCCGAGGCCAGTGTCGCGCCCAGGAGGTTGATCGACTTGTTCGAGGAGGTGTTCTCGAACGTTTTCACTTCATAGGTCGGATAGCCCGGCAGCCACCCGGGCGAAAGCGTGTGCGAGACGTAGTAGGTGCTGTTCGGGTCAACGCCACGCGAAAGCGCGTCGGCGAGCACGATCGCCTTGAACGTCGAGCCGGGCTGGCGGTGGCCCTGTGAGGCGAGGTTGTACTGGGACTGGTCGTAGCTCTCTGACTCGGCCATCGCCTTGATGTAGCCGTCGTGCGGGTCGATCGTCACGATCGCCGAGGCGGGGTCGCCTTCCTCGTTTAGAACCTGCGCGATTGCCGCTCGCGCCTTGCGCTGCATGTCCAGGTCGATCGTCGTGTAGACCTTCAGCCCACCCTGCTCGACGGTGTTGCGGCCATAGCGGTGCACCAGCTCTTTGCGCACGTATTCAAAGAAGAAGCTCTCCTGGCGGCGGGTGTAGTAACTGCTGTGTCGCACTTCCAGCGGCGCGTGCTGTGCCGCCGCGGCCTCGGCCTTGGAGATGTCGTGCAGTTCGGCCATCTTGGCCAGCACCTCACCGCGGCGCTTGTGTGCCGCCGCCGGGTACAGGAACGGGTTGTATTCAGAAGGAGCCTGCGGCAGGCCGGCCAGCAGCGCCGCCTGTTGCAGGTTCAGTTGGTAGGCGCTCTTGTTGAAGAAGATCCGCGAGGCGGCCTGAACTCCAAGCGCGGTCTGGCCGCCGACGGTGCCATAGGCGACGCTGTTCAAATAATCGGTGAGGATCGTCTTCTTGGAGTGATTTTTGTTGAATTCGATCGCCAGCTTCGCCTCGTCGATCTTCTGTTTGAACGAGTGGGTGTCGCTGCCGAGGTACATGTTGCGCATCAGCTGCATCGTGATCGTCGAGGCGCCCTGCAGCGCCTGGCCGTGAACCACGTCCTTGACTGCCGAGCGGAAGATGCCGGTCAGGTCGACGCCGTTGTTCTTGTAGAAGCGCTGGTCCTCGATCGCGACGGTGGCTTCGCGCAGACGGCGCGGCATTTGCGCCGTGGTGATCGGCGAGCGCAACACGTCTGACTGGATGAAGCCCAGGCGCGTGCCGTTGGCCGCGTAGACCTGTGAAGTGGCGCCGGCGAGCTTCGGCGTCAGCTGGCCCAGGCCGGGTGCGGATTGGGCGACTGAGAGCACGTAGCCAACGCTCACGATCGCCGCCAGCAGGATCGCGCCGACCATGCCGAGCAGGCCCACGAAGACCAGGCGCGAAGGACCCGAGCGTCGCTGGCGTTGGCGGCGTTGTCTTGCTTGTCGTGACATCTGTCTTTTAGATTGGGGTACCCACCTACCCCGGCCACCCTCTGCAGGTGACTGTACCGTCCCGGGTTGTGATTTCCTGCAGCACGCGCGGGCAGCCACGGCTTTCCGCACTCGCCAGATGAGCCCCGATTTCGCCGAGACCGCGGTCGCAGAGCCCACCAGCACGCTGACGGGCGCCCCTGGCTGCGCGCTGACAGGCGTCCATCTCGGAGCGCGGACGGGCGAGCAGGCGCTCTTCTCGCCGCTTGAGCGTCTGCGCGCCGACGGCGCGCGAATGGCGGCGGTGCGTGACGTCTGGCGGACGTTGTGGGTTTCGCGCCTGATCGTCTGGGTTGCTGGCGCCGGCACCGTGGCGACGCTGGGGTTCGGTCCG
>Ga0105240_10005805_pt1 | contig 18309 bp, 16 predicted proteins | sample KBSC54metaG_FD_80426 | JGI IMG/M metagenome (GOLD analysis project Ga0105240, IMG submission 80426) | Corn rhizosphere microbial communities from Kellogg Biological Station, Michigan, USA - KBS C5-4 metaG | ecosystem: Host-associated > Plants > Roots > Rhizosphere > Soil | place: Michigan, USA...
CACTACAACATCAAGCTGGCCGAGATGAGCTCGCCGCGCCGCGCCCGCTCGGTCGCCCGGCCGCGCCAGGTGGCGATGTACCTGGCCAAGCAGCTCACGACCCTGAGCCTGCCGCAGATCGGCAAGCGCTTCGGCAACCGCGACCACACCACGGTCATGCACGCCGTCCGCAAGATCGAGGAACTCAAGGTCTCCGACCTGTCGATTGCAGAGGACGTCGAGTTGCTCAAGCGACAGTTGCAGGGCTGAGGCCCGGGAGCGAAGTCAAAAGGAACGGGGCCCCGAGGGCCCCGTTTTTCGTTGGCGAATCAGGGCTTAAGCGCCTCAAAATACGGGCGAAATCGCTTCCGGCGGCCGGTCCTTGTGGTATACTCCGCAACCGTTCCGCAACGGTCCTTCGGGGCCGGCGCAACGGGGTGTCTGAACCGCTTTTTTTGGCCCCTGTTATAGCGACCAAACCATGAAATTGACGATCGAACGGGCAGCGCTTCTGAAGGCCCTCGCCCATGTGCAAAGTGTCGTCGAACGCCGCAACACGATCCCCATCCTGTCCAATGTCCTGATCACCGCGCAGAAGGGGCGTCTCAGCCTCGCCGCGACCGACATGGACCTCGCCATCACCGAGAGCGTCGAGGCAACCGCGTCCAAGACCGGCTCGACCACGGCGCCGGCACACACGCTCTACGAGATCGTGCGCAAGCTGCCCGACGGCGCGCAGGTCGAGCTCGAGAGCGCCGCCGACGGCAACAGCCTCACCATCCGTGCCGGCCGCTCGCGCTTCACGCTGCAGTGCCTGCCGCCCGCCGACTTCCCGGCGATGACCGAGGGCGACCTGCCGCACCGCTTCCAGCTGCCGGCGACCGACCTCAAGGGCATCATCGACCGCACGCGGTTCGCCATCTCGAACGAGGAAACCCGCTACTACCTGAACGGCATCTATTTCCATGCCGCCACCGCCGGCGGCACCCAGGTGCTGCGCGGCGTCGCCACCGACGGCCATCGCCTGGCCCGCGTGGAAGTGCCCCTGCCCAAGGGCGCGGGCGAGATCCCGGGCGTGATCGTGCCGCGCAAGGCCGTGGGCGAGGTCCGCAAGCTGCTCGACGAGAGCGACGGCTCGGTCGACATCGAGCTCTCCGACACCCGTATCCGCTTCGCCGCGGGCAACGTCACCCTGGTCAGCAAGCTGATCGACGGCACGTTCCCGGACTACGAGCGCGTGATCCCGACCGGCAACGACAAGGTGCTGAACGTGCCGTGCAAGGAGTTCGCGCACGCCGTCGACCGCGTCTCGACCATCTCCACCGAGAAGTCTCGCGCCATCAAGCTGGCCGTCGCCAAGGGCGTGGTCACGCTCTCGGCCACCAGCCCCGACGCCGGCAGCGCCACGGAAGAGATCGAGGTCGAGTACCAGGACGCTGCCATCGAGATCGGCTTCAACTCGCGCTACCTGCTCGACATCACCGAGCAGATCACCGGCGCCGAGGCGCGCTTCCTGATGGCCGATGCGGGCTCGCCCACCCTCGTGCGCGACGGCGCCGACGAGAGCGCGTTGTACGTCCTCATGCCGATGCGGGTATGATCGCGCCGGCAAAGAGCGCCCTCGCCTTTCCTCCCGACGCCGTAAGCGGCACAGCGCCGGCGCTCCTCGCCGTGCGCCAGCTCCGCCTGACCGACTTCCGCAACTACCGCCAGCTCCGGCTCGACTGCGACACCGCCCCGGTGGTGCTGGTGGGCGACAACGGCGCGGGCAAGACCAATCTCCTGGAGGCGCTGTCCTTCCTCGCTCCCGGCCGCGGCCTGCGCCGCGCCCGGCTCGACGAGGTCTGCCGCCGCCCTGACCGCCGCCCCGATCACAAACTCCCGCGCGAGGAAGAGACGGCCCCCCTGTGGGCCGTGGCCGCCACGCTCGACACGCCCGACGGACGCCTGGCCATCGGCACTGGCCTCGAGCCCGCCCGGACGGAGGGCGGCCTGCCGCGCCGCGTGGTGCGCATCGACGGCCGGCCGGCCGCGAGCCAGACCGCGCTCGGCCACCATGTCGCGGCCGTCTGGCTGACGCCGCAGCTCGACCGCCTGTTCCTCGACGGCGCCGGCGAACGCCGCCGCTTCCTCGACCGGCTGGTGACGGCGCTGCATCCCGAGCACGCCGGCGACGTCGCGGCCTACGAGAATGCCCAGCGCCAGCGCGCGCGCCTGCTGGGTGAAGGCAACCGCGACCCGCACTGGTTCACCGCGCTGGAAGACACGATGGCCCGCCACGGCGTGGCGCTGGCGACCAACCGCGCCGACACCGTGCACCGCCTCGACGCGGCGGCGCGGCTGGGCGTCGGCCCGTTCCCGCGCGCGGCGCTGGCGATGGCCGGCGAAGTCGACGCCTGGATCGCCGCGATGGCGGCACTCGACGCCGAGGACCGCCTGCGCGCCGAGCTGGCGGCGTCCCGCGGGCGCGACGCCGAGGCCGGCACGACCTCGGTGGGGCCGCACCGCAGCGACCTGGCCGTGCGCCACCTCGACCTCGACCTGCCGGCGGCCGAAGGCTCCACCGGCCAGCAGAAGGCCATCCTCGTCTCGATCGCGCTCGCCCATGCGCGGCTGGTCGCGCTGTCGCGGGGCAAGCCGCCGCTGCTGCTGCTCGACGAGATCGCGGCCCACCTCGACGCGGAGCGCCGCGAGGCGCTGTTCGACGAGGTGGTGGCGCTCGGCGTGCAGAGCTGGATGACCGGCACCGACGCCGCCCTTTTCAAGCCGCTCGCCGGCCGCGCGCAGATCCTGCGCGTGACCGACGGATCGATCGCGGCGCACTGATCCTTCAAGGACAAAGACCATGAGCGAGAACGAACTGAACCGCGCGACCGCCGGCAATGGCGAGGAATACGACGCCGATTCGATCAAGGTGCTGCGCGGCCTCGACGCCGTCCGCAAGCGCCCCGGCATGTACATCGGCGACACCGACGACGGCACCGGCCTGCACCACATGGTCTACGAGATCGTCGACAACGCCATCGACGAGACGCTGGCGGGCTACTGCGACCGCGTCGACGTGGTGCTGCACGGCGACGGCTCGGCCACGGTGCGCGACAACGGCCGCGGCGTTCCGGTCGACATCCACAAGGAAGAGGGCATCTCCGCCGCCAACGTGATCTTCACCCAGCTCCATGCCGGCGGGAAGTTCGACCAGAACTCCTACAAGGTGTCGGGCGGCCTGCACGGCGTCGGCGCCGCGGTCGTCAATGCGCTCAGCTCGCAGCTCGACCTGCGCATCTGGCGCAACGGCAAGGAATACTTCATGCGCTTCCATCACGGCGAGCCCGTGAAGGACCTCGAGCTGGTGGGCGACGCGCCCGAGGGCAAGCGCGGCACCGAGGTGACCTTCCTGCCGTCGACGGAGACCTTCACCCACACCGAATTCGACTTCTCGACCCTCGAGCACCGGCTGCGCGAGCTGGCCTTCCTCAACTCCGGCGCCCGCATCGTCATCACCGACGAGCGCGCCGCCGAGCCCAAGGCCGTCGAGCTGTACTACGAGGGCGGCACCGAGGCCTTCGCCAAGTACCTCGACCGCAACAAGACCGTGCTGCACAATCCGCCGGTCTCGATCCGCGGCGAGAAGGACGGCATCACCGTCGAGGTCGCGATGCAGTGGAACGACAGCTATCACGAGACGATGCTGTGCTTCACCAACAACATCCCGCAGCGCGACGGCGGCACTCATCTCGCGGGCTTCCGCGGCGCGCTCACGCGCACGCTGAACAAGTACGCCGACGAGGGCGGCATCTCCAAGAAGGAGAAGGTGAGCCTGACCGGCGACGACATGCGCGAGGGCCTGACCTGCGTGCTGTCGGTCAAGGTGCCCGACCCGAAGTTCTCCTCGCAGACCAAGGACAAGCTGGTCTCCTCCGAGGTCCGTCCGGTGGTCGAATCGGTGGTCTCGGACAAGCTCGGCCAGTGGTTCGAGGAGCATCCGTCGGAGACCCGGAAGATCCTGACCAAGGTGGTCGAGGCGGCGGCGGCGCGCGAGGCCGCACGCAAGGCGCGCGAGCTCACCCGCCGCAAGGGCGCGCTCGACGTGAGCTCGCTGCCCGGCAAGCTCGCCGACTGCCAGGAGCGCGATCCGGCGCTCTCCGAGCTGTTCATCGTCGAGGGCGATTCGGCCGGCGGCTCGGCCAAGCAGGGCCGCAACCGCGCCAACCAGGCCATCCTGCCGTTGCGCGGCAAGATCCTGAACGTCGAGCGCGCGCGCTTCGACAAGATGCTGTCGTCGGCCGAAATCGGCACGCTGATCACCGCGCTGGGCACCGGCATCGGTCACGACGACTTCACGCTCGACAAACTGCGCTACCACAAGGTCATCATCATGACCGACGCCGACGTCGACGGATCGCACATCCGCACCCTGCTGATGACGTTCTTCTATCGCCAGATGCGCGCCCTGATCGACAACGGCCACCTCTACATCGCCCAGCCGCCGCTGTTCAAAGCCGCCAAGGGCAAGTCGGCGATCTACCTCAAGGACGAGCGCAACCTCGACGACCACCTGATCCAGACCGGCCTCGAGGGCGCCACCTTCAAGCTCGGCAACGGCAGCGTGCTGGCGAGCGAAGACCTGCGCCGCACCGTCGACATCGCCCGCTCGGTCTCCAACCTGGTCAAGCCGCTGGCTCTGTCGCGCCGCGTCACCAGCCAGGCGGTGATCGAACAGGCCGCGATCGCCGGCGCCCTGAAGCCCGACGTGCTGGCCGACGCGGGCCTGGCCAAGCAGGCCGCCGACTACATCGCACGCCGGCTCGACGTGGTGAGCCCGGTGCTCGAGCGCGGCTGGTCCGGCGAGCCCATGGCCGACGGCGGCCTTGTCTTCATCCGCCGGCTGCGCGGCGTGCAGGAGCGCCACGTGATCGACGGCCCGCTGACCAAGAGCGCCGAGGCCCGCAAGCTCGACGCGCTGGCCGACGATCTGCAGGCCGTCTACCAGAAGCCGGGCCATTTCGTGGTCAAGGACAAGGAAACGCAGATCGCCTCGCCGACCGAGCTTTTCGCTGCCGTCGTCGAAGCCGGCCGCAAAGGCGTCACGATCCAGCGCTACAAGGGCCTGGGCGAGATGAACCCGGACCAGCTCTGGGAGACGACCCTCGACCCGGAGGCGCGGACGCTGTTGCAGGTCAGGATCAACCACGCCGACGAGGCCGACGAGATCTTCTCGACCCTGATGGGCGACGTCGTCGAGCCGCGCCGCGACTTCATCCAGGAAAACGCCCTGAAGGTGGCAAACCTCGATGTCTAGGATGGCGACGCTCGTGGCGGCGGCCCTGCTGTCGGTCGCCGCGGCCCTTTTCGCAGTGACGCCGCCTGCCCTGGCACAGGGCGCGGCGCCTTCGGTGCATCCCGGCACCAAGCTCAACTTCGCGCCGACCCTGGGCACCGCCAAATTCGAGAGCTCGACCTTCACACCGGCCGCGCCCGGGCATGGCGCGGGCTACACGTACATCTACTCGGTCGGCAAGATGCAGATCACCGTCGACGTGTTCGACGGCGGGCGTCGGGTGCCGTACGGCAGCACCAACCCGACGATCGCCAGCCAGCTCGACACCGAGGCGATCGCGGCCGAGCAGCAGATCAAGGCGGCGGGCTACACGCGCTTCGAGCGGCCGCCGGTGGCGTCGACCTGCAACTATGGCGCGGTGACGTTCCGCTGCACCGTCTACAGCGCCTCGACCGCCGGCACGCGGCTCTACAGCAAGTTGCTGCTGACCGGGTATCACGACAACTTCGTCAAGATCAGCATCATCTGGTCGATCGGCACCGGCCAGACCCTGCACGACGCCGACCAGGCGCTGAACAGCTTCATTCCCGCGCTGATGCGCTGAGGCGCGTCTAAAGCACCATCTGCGTCTGGGTGACGACGGCCACCAGCTTGCCTTCGGCCGTTGTGATGCGCGTCTGCCAGACCTGCGTGCGGCGGCCGCGATGGATCGGCGTGGTCTCGCCGGTGACCGTGGTGCCGACCGGCGCAGGGCCCACGAAGTTGGTCTTGCTTTCGATCGTGGTCGTGCCCTTGCCCTCGGGCAGGTTGAGCACCGTGGCCGCCGCGCCCAGGGTGTCGGCGAAGGCCATCACCGCGCCGCCGTGCAGGATGTCCGGCCGGGTGCACAGCTCGGGCCGCACGACCATCTCGGCCTTCACCGACGTGTCGCTGGCGGCGATGAACTTCAGGCCCAGGACCTTGGCGAAGGGCAGCGGTCGGTCGTTCAGGAAGGCAAGCTTGTCGGTGGCGCTCATGGGGAATCCTCCGGTTCGTTGCCTGTTCCTATCGCGCCGTCCGCCCGTCCGGCAATTACGCATCAGGTAATCGGCGGACCGGCGGCCGGGTGCTAGATTCGGCGGCATGAGCACCATCGCCCCCGCTTCCCCCGCCCAACCCGACCTGTTCGGCCCCATGCTGCGCGCCTGGCGCCGGCGCCGCGGCGCCAGCCAGCTGGCGCTCGCCCTGCAATCCGGCGTCTCCCAGCGTCACGTCAGTTTCCTGGAATCGGGCCGCGCGCGGCCCAGCCGCGAGATGGTGGTCCAGCTCAGCTCGGCGCTCGACGTGCCGCTGCGCCAGCGCAACACCATGCTGCTGGCCGCCGGCTTCGCGCCGGTCTACCGCGAGACAGGGCTGGGCGCGCCCGAGCTCGCGCCGGTGCGCCAGGCCATCGACCGCATGCTGAAGCAGCAGGAGCCCTATCCCGCTGTCGTCATCGACCGGCTGTGGAACCTGCTGCAGGCCAACGAGGCGGCCAACGCCTTCACCGTCTTCCTGTTCGAGGGCCCGCCCCCACCGCCACCGGCCGGCAAGCCCGCCAACCTGCTGCGCTGGCTGCTCGACCCCAATGCGCTCAGGCCCAAGCTCGCCAACTGGGAGGAGGTCGCGCGCCATCTCGTGTCGACGACCTACGCCGAGATCCTGGCCGACGGCGGCGAGCCCAGGGCGCTGGCCTTCATCGAGGAGGTGATGGCCTATCCCGACGTGCCGCAATCGTTCCGCAAGCTCCGCTTCGAGGAGCGTCCGTCGCCCGTGCTTACGCTCGACTATCTGGTGGGCGGCAAGTCGCTCTCGGTGTTCACCACCATCGCCACGCTGGGCACGCCGCAGGACGTTACCCTGCAGGAAGTCCGCATCGAGTGCTTCTTCCCGGCCGACGACCGCAGCGATGCCCTCTTCAGGAGCCTTGCCGCCAACGGCTAGAGGCTTTCCAATTGGAACGAATCTCTTTCGGCAAAGGCTGCGCCTTGGACCGCGCGCTTCCAGCGCGCTCATGAGCAGGCGCGTTCACAAGCGCATTGAGCGCGCTGGAAGCGCGCGGTCTGGCCTCGGTGGCGCGCTCCGATGACGGCCCGCCTCGACATTGCCCTCTGGATTCCAAGTACCTCGTCGGGGAGCGAGGGACCAGAAATCGAGTGAACACATCTCCGCCGGAGAAACCCTAGCCCGGCCCGGTCAACCGAGATCGTCGACGTCGTTGCGCAGCGCCTGGCCGGCCCGGAAGCGCGCGAGGTTGTCGAGAAAGATGTCGAAGATCGCCTCGTTCTGGCCCAGCGAATGGCTGGCGGTGTGCGGCGAGACCAGCACGTTGGGCAGGTCCCACAGCGGCGAGGCCGGATCGAGCGGCTCCTTCTCGAAGACGTCGAGATAGGCGCCAGCGAGATGGCCCGACTGCAGGGCCGCGGCGATATCGGCCTGCACCGCGATCTCGCCGCGCGAGACATTGATGAGATGCGCGCCCCTGGGCATCGCCGCGAACACCGCGGCGTTGGCCAGCCCGCGTGTCAGCGGCGAGGCCGGGCAACACAGGATCAGCCAGTCGGCGCGCGGCAGCATCTCGGGCAGGCGGTCGTAGGCGATGACCGCTTCGAACGGCTCGAGCGGCTCGGCGGTGCGGCGCACGCCCACCGACACCATGCCCAGCCCCTGCAGGAGACCGGCGATGGTGCGGCCGATCGGGCCCATGCCGACGATTACGGCGCGCTGGCCTTTCAGATCGCGCGGCGAGTTCTCGCCCAGCCGCTGCTCCCAGGCCCGGCGGCGCTGGGCATCGGCCAGCAGCGGGAAGCGCCGGTTGATCGCGATCAGCGCGCCCAGCACGCTGTGCGCCACCGTCACCGCCGTGGCGCCCGACGCCGTCGTCACCTTGACGCCGCGGCCGCGCAGCGCGCGATAGATCGGCCGCTCGGCGCCGGCAGGATGGATCTGCAGCCACTTCAGCGCCGGCGACTTGGCGACCACGGCATCGAAGCCGCGCAGTTCAGGCGTCGGGGTGTTGCTGCTCGACTTGCCCGTGACCTCGCGCGTCATGAAGGCGATGTCGGCGGCACAAGGGCCATCGGCCGCCAGCGCGTCCTCGGCGGTGACGAACGACAGGGAGCCCGGCGGCACGGCGGCTTCGATGCGCAGGCCCCATGTCTTGAGTGCGTGGGCGGAGAGCAGCAGGTGGAGAGGCGAGGATGCGATCATGGGTACCGGGTAACCATAGCATCCCCGGTATCACGGGCGACCGGCGTGGGCTTCCTCGACCGCCTCTTCCAGGGTCCGACGATAGGCGACGTCGGGCTCGCGCAGGCCCGCCGCGAGGAGCGTGCGGCGAACCGCCAGGCTCGCTCCGGAAATGAACAGACGCACCTTCTCGCGGCCGGTCTTGCGCGCAAGGGCTGCGATGACGTTGGCGGCCGTGGAGTCGATGAATGGAACCGCCGCGAAGTCGATCACGAACGATTTACGCCGGTCGGAAATACGATCGAGCACGGCGCCCATCGTCGACGCCGTGCCGAAGAAGAAGGCGCCGCTCAGACGGTAGACCGAGACCTCCCTGTCGGCGGCCAGACCGGCATCATAGGCCGTCCGCGCCTCGGCATCGTCGGCCCGGTCCTTCAGGACATGCGGCACGTGCGCCTCGATATCGACGGCGCCGGCCATGCGGTGGATGAACAGCACCGCGCCGATGGAGAACCCGACGACGATGCCCTCGGTGAGGTCGCGGAACACGGTGAGAAGGAACGTCGCCAGCAGCACCACGGCGTCGCCGCGCGAACTGCGCAGCAGCGTCGCGAAGGCGTGCTTCTCGACCATGTTCCACGCCACCGTCGCCAGCACGCCGGCCAGGGCCGCGAGCGGAATGTACGCCGCCAGCGGCGCCAGCAGCAGGATGAACGCCAGCAGGAAGAGCGAATGGAACATGCCCGCCACCGGACTGCGCCCGCCCGCGCGCACGTTGGTGGCGGTGCGCGCGATGTTGCCGGTGACACAGATGCCGCCGAACAGCGCGGAGCCGATGTTGGCGACACCCTGTGCCACCAGTTCGCAGTTCGAGCGGTGGCGGCGTCCGGTCATGCCGTCGGCCACCACCGCCGACAGCAGCGACTCGATCGCGCCCAGCAGGGCAAAGGCCACGGCATCGGGCAGCACCTCGCGCACCCGGGCCAACGAGAACATCGGCAGATGCGGCGCCGGAAGCGACGCGGCAATGCCGCCGAAACGGCTACCGATCGTCTCGACGGGCAGGCCGAACGCCCAGGTGGCGAAAGCGGTGACCGCGACCGCCACCAGCATGCCCGGCCACTTGGGCCGCAGGCGCCTCAGGCCGACGATCAGGACGATCGCCAGCAGCGCCATGCCGACGGCACCCGGATTCGCGGTCCCCAGCGCCGGCGTCAGCGCAGCGATCTTCGCCACGAAGGCGCCCGGTTCGGCACCGGCGAGCGTCAGCCCCAGCAGATCCTTGAGTTGGCTCGCGAAGATGATCACCGCGATGCCCGCGGTGAAGCCCACGGTCACCGGATAGGGAATGAACTTGATGTAGGTCCCGAGACGGAAGAACCCCGCCATCATGAGCATGCCGCCGGCGAGCAGCGTCGCCAGCACCACGCCGTCGAGACCGAGCCGCGCGACGGCGGCCGACACCAGCACGATGAACGCGCCGGCCGGTCCGCCGATCTGGAAGCGGCTGCCGCCCAGCGCGGACACGAGAAAGCCGCCGACGATCGACGTGTAGAGGCCGCGCTCGGGAGAGGTGCCCGAGGCGATGGCGATCGCCATCGACAGCGGCAGGGCCACGATCGCCACGGTGAGGCCCGCCACCGCGTCGGCCCGCAGCGCCGACAGGCCGTAGCCTTCGCGCAGGATCGTTATGAGCTTCGGCGTGAACATCGCTCCGAAGCGGGTCGCCTCCACGGGCGGAAGCGATGGCGAATGAAGACTCAAATTCCACCTAATATTTGTGTATTATCGATCCATTCCAGCACAGAATCCGGCATCTTGTCCTCGCTCAAAGTGACTTAGGGCAGCGCCTTGACGCGGTCGGCGGCGGCGGCGAAGTCCGGCGCGGCATTGGTGCGGCAGGCCGGCACGGCGCGCGGATCGGGATTGTCGATGAACTCGTCGCGCAGGCGGGCCGCGCACGGATCCTGGCTCGACACGCCGTGGCCCTGGGCGCGGAACACGACGTGACGCGACACCGACAGCGTGCGCGCCGCCTCCTTGCCCCAGGCCGGCGGCGTCAGCCAGTCGAACGCGCCGCTCAGCAGCAGGGTCGGCGTGTCGGACGCGATCGGCTGGCGCTCGCCCGGCGGCGCGGGCGGCACGTTCCACGCCGGGCAGACCGTCGGCAGCTTGCTGGCCTTGGCGTCGAGACCGTAGATGCCGCCGATGGCGATCGCCTTGTCGCGCGCGGCAAGGTCGATGGCGGCCCAGGTCTCGCGGCACTCGATGGTGTTGAACAGGCCGCCGAACTGCTGGGCGTTGGGCTCGAACAGGCCGCCCTCGTCGTCCTCGAACTCCTCGGCATACTGCTGGAAGACGCGCAGGTCCTTGCGCCCGATGCCGGAGATCGCCTCGGGGATCATGGCGGCGTCGCCGATCCGCATCATGTGCATCAGCACCATCATCACGCGCGTGCCGTCGAGCCGCGCGGTGTGCGGCCCGTCGTCGAGCTGCAGGGTGAGCTGCAACGGCACCTTCTCGGCGGCCTCGACGATGGTGCGCACGGCGGGGCTGAAGTCGGAATTGCGCTGCCGGCAGACGGCGTCGCCGGCGCAGTCGGCGGCGAGCTGCTCGAAGGCGGCGCGCACCACCTCCGGCTCGTTCTGGTCGCCGTTGATCTGTGGCGGGTAGACGCCGTCCAGCACCGCCGACCGCACGAGGTCCGGGTGGCGGCGCATCACCGCGAGGCCCCAGCGCGTGCCGTAGGAGATGCCGTAGAGATTGACCTTGGGCTGCTTCAGGACCCGGGCGAGATCGGCCACGTCGTCGGCCAGGGTCGGCGTCGAGTACATCGAGACGTCGATCTTCTTGCGGTCGAACTCGGCGCGACAGCGGATCAGGATGTCGCGCTCCTGCGTCTCGGTGACGGCGCGGCGGCGGGCGCGGGCGAGCTCGGAGGCGCGCGACTCGAAGCAGTCGAGGCTGGGCGTCGAGCCACCGGCGCCGCGCTGGCTGATGATGACGACATCGCGCTTCTTGCGGATGGCCGCGGTGTCGTTCCACCAGTCGCCTTCCGACAGCGGGTCGGCGCCGGCCGACGACGCCACCAGGGGTGAATCGCCGGGGCCGCCGGCGAGGTAGACCACCGGATCGGGCGCCACCACCCGCCGGGCCTTGAGGATCGCCACCTTGAGGCGGACCTCGCCGCCCTGCGGCTTGTCGCGGTTCTCCAGCACCACCAGGGTGTAGCATTCGAGGCGCTCGCCGCGCGGCGCCCGGAAGACGCAGCGGTCGCGCTCCAGCCGCGGCGGAGCGGCGTGGGCCGCCCCCGCCAGCGCCAGCACGACCAGCGCCAAACCGCCGCCAAGCCACCTCCGGATCATGCCCGTTTGTGCCACATCGCAGCTTGTGACGGCATGAAGTTTTTCTATGCGGCCGCGGCACGCCGACGCCCTATGGTGCCGGCCATGACTTCAACTCCGTCCGCCCGTTCCTACTGGGTCGCCGTCCTGTGCGGCTTCCTGGTCCTGACCATCGGCCTCGGCGTCCGCCAGAGCTTCGGCATCTTCCTCAAGCCGGTCTCGGCCGAGCTCCACGTCGGCCGCGAGCTGTTCTCGTTCGGCACCGCCCTGTCGATGCTGCTGATGGGCTTCTTCGCACCCTTCGTCGGCCGGCTGGCCGATCGCTTCGGATCGGCCCCGACCATCGCCGGCGGCGGCGCGATCTACGTCCTGGGCATGATCGTGACCACGACGATGCACGACGGCACCATGCTGATCCTGGGCAACATCCTGGTCGGCATCGGCCTGTCGGCGGCCTCGTTCGGCCCGGTGCTGGGCGTGATCCTGCGCGTGGCGCCGCCCGAGAAGCAGGCGCTGGCGGTCGGCATCTGCTCGGCCGGCGGCTCGTTCGGCCAGTTCTTCATCGTGCCGCTGGCCTCGGTGCTGCAGGGCCACTTCGGCGACTGGCGCCTCACCATGTGGGCGCTGACGGCGCTCGCCCTGCTGGTGATGCTGCTGCCGCTCGGCCTCAACGATCGCAAGCAGATCGCCGCCGCCAAGCTCGGCAGCGGCGGCGCGCAGACGTCGATGCAGGCGCTGGCCGAGGCGTTCCGCAGCCGCAGCTACGTGCTGCTGACGATCGGCTACTTCGTGTGCGGCTTCCACGTCGCATTCGTGGGCGGCCACCTGCCCGCCTACATCTCCGACAAGGGCATCGGCCTGTCGCTGTGGGGCATCGAGCTGTCGCCGGCCGAACTCGGCGGCTGGAGCATCGGCATGGTCGGGCTGTTCAACATCGTGGGCTCGATCCTGTGGAGCATGCTGGGCGGCAAATACCAGCGCAAGAACCTGCTGTCGCTGCTCTACCTGCTGCGCTCGCTGGTCTTCCTGGCGTTCGTGCTGGCGCCGCTGTCGGCGGCCTCGGTCCTGGTCTTCGCCGGCGCGCTGGGCTTCCTGTGGCTCGGCACCGTGCCGCTCACCACCTCGCTGGTCGGCCACATGTTCGGCCGCGTCCATCTCACGATGCTGAACGGCTTCGTCTTCCTCGGCCACCAGGTCGGCTCGTTCTTCGGCGGCTGGGGCGGCGGCAAGCTGTTCGACCTCACCGGCAACTACGACGCCATGTGGTGGATCGCCATCGTGCTGGGCCTGGTCTCGGCGGCGCTGCACTGGCCGATCGTCGAGAAGCCGGTCGAGCGCCCGGCGCTGGCGTCGCAGCCGGCATGACCGCGGACTGGCGCTCCCTGCTGCTGTGGGGCGCCGCGGCGCTGGTCGTCGTGCTGGCCGGCCTGTCGTTCGTCCTGTGGGGCGTGAACGGGTCGGCCTACCTGATCGACCTGTTCGAGGCCTACTGCACCTGACTGTCGACTACAGCACGAACTTCGACAGGTCGGCGTTCTTGGCCAGCTCGCTCACGTGGGCGCGCACGTAGGCGGCGTCGATGTCGACCTTGGTGCCGGGTTTGTCGGAGGCGGTGAAGCTGATCTCCTCGAGCAGCTTCTCCATCACCGTGTGCAGCCGCCGCGCACCGATGTTCTCGACCGTCTCGTTGATCTCGGCCGACAGCCGCGCCAGCTCGTCGATCGCGTCGTCGGTGAACGTGAGGCCGACCTTCTCGGTGGCCAGCAGCGCCTTGTACTGCGTCACCAGGCTGGCCTCGGGCTCGGTCAGGATGCGGCGGAAATCCTCCTGGCCGAGCGACGACAGGCTGACCCGGATCGGCAGGCGGCCCTGCAGCTCGGGCAGCATGTCCGACGGCTTGGCGAGGTGGAAGGCGCCGGAGCAGATGAACAGGACATGGTCGGTCTTCACCGGACCATGTTTTGTGTTAACCGTCGTGCCCTCGATCAGCGGCAGCAGGTCGCGCTGGACGCCCTCGCGGCTGACGTCGCCGCCGCCGCGATTCTCGCTGCGCGCGGTGATCTTGTCGATCTCGTCGATGAAGACGATGCCGTTCTGCTCGACCATCTCGCGGGCCTCGCGGACCACGCGCTCCTGGTCGAGCAGCTTGTCGCTCTCTTCCTTGAGCAGGACCTCGTGGCTCTGCGCCACCGTCATCTTGCGCTTCTTGGTGCGCCCACCGAACGCCTTGCCCAGCATGTCGCCGATGTTGATCATGCCGACCGACGCGCCGGGCTGGCCGGGGACCTCGAACTGCATCGGCGCGCCGGTGTCGGCGACCTCGACCTCGATCTCGCGGTCGTTGAGCTCGCCGTCGCGCAGCTTGTGGCGGAAGCGCAGCTTCGTCTCCTCGCTGGCGTTGGCGCCGCACAGCGCCTCGATCACGCGGTCCTCGGCCGCCATCTCGGCCTTGGCCTTGACGTCCTTGCGCAGCTGCTCGCGCGCCATTTCGAGCGCCACTTCCATCAGGTCGCGCGCGATCTGCTCGACGTCGCGGCCGACGTAGCCCACTTCGGTGAACTTGGTGGCCTCGACCTTGAGGAACGGCGCGTTGGCGAGCTTGGCCAGGCGGCGGGCGATCTCGGTCTTGCCGCAGCCCGTCGGGCCGATCATCAGGATGTTCTTGGGCAGCACCTCTTCACGCAGCGACTCCGGCAGCTGCAGGCGGCGCCAGCGGTTGCGCAGCGCGACGGCCACGGCGCGCTTGGCGTCGTTCTGGCCGACGATATGCTTGTCGAGTTCGGAGACGATCTCGCGCGGGGAAAATTCGTTGCTCATAGCTTCTCGATGACCAGATTGCCGTTGGTGTAGACGCAGATCTCGGACGCGATCTTCATCGCCTTGCGGGCGATCGCCTCGGCATCCATGCCATCGACGTCGATCAGCGCGCGCGCCGCCGACAGCGCGTAGTTGCCGCCCGAGCCGATGGCGATGATGCCGCCTTCGGGCTCCAGCACGTCGCCCGAGCCGCTGAGCAGAAGGGAGACGTCCTTGTCGGCCACCGCCATCATCGCCTCGAGCCGGCGCAGGTAGCGGTCGGTGCGCCAGTCCTTGGCGAGCTCGATGCAGGCGCGCAGGAGCTGGCCGGGGCTGCGCTCGAGCTTGGCCTCGAGGCGCTCGAACAGGGTGAAGGCGTCGGCCGTGGCCCCGGCGAAACCAGCGACGATCTGGCCGTTGCCGATGCGGCGCACTTTTCGGGCGTTGGCCTTGACGATCGTCTGGCCCATGGAGACCTGGCCATCGCCCGCCATCACGACCTGTCCGCCCTTGCGGACGGACAGAATGGTCGTGGCGTGCCAGCCGGGAGAGGGCGAATTTTCGGAAGAGGACATGGCACGGTAGATAGTCATTCAGGGTGACAAATCAATCGGCATGCTAACCTCGCCCCCATGACCACGGATACGAGCACAGCGGCCCCCGTCATCGTCGTCGGCGCCGGAATCGTCGGCGCCGCCACCGCACGCGCCCTGCAGAGAGCGGGCCACGCGGTCACCCTGCTCGACAGTGCCGAGCCCGGGATGGCCACCTCCTACGGCAATGCCGGCTATCTGTCGGTCGACAGCCTGATCCCGATGGCGCGGCCGGCGACGCTGAAGAAGGTGCCGAAGATGCTGATGGACCGCGACGGTCCGCTCACCTTGCACCGCCCCAGCATTCCCGCGCTGCTGCCGTGGATGGCGCGCTTCGCGCTGGCGGCGCTGAATCCGGCCGAGGTCGAGAAGGGCAAGGCCTGCTTCAAGCCGCTGATGATCGAAGCCGATCTGGCGTGGAAGGCCGAGATCCAGGCCTCCGGCCTCGGCGAATTGTTCCGCACCAGAGGCTGCCTCTACGTCTACGAGAGCGAGCAGGCGTTCGCCGACACCGACGAGATGCGCGGCCTGCAGCAGGGCAAGGGCACCGAGTTCGAGATCGTCGACGGCAATCGCGCGCGCGAGCTGGCGCCCGGCCTCAGCCAGACGATCGTGCGCGGCATCCACTATCCCCACAACACGCACACGGTCGATCCGCACCGCGTGGTCACCACCCTGGCCGAGCGCTTCGTGGCCGAGGGCGGCACCGTGGTGCGCGGCCGCGTGCGCGGCTTCGGGCGCGAGGGCGACCGGGTGACGAGCGTCAGGCTCACCGACTCCGACCTGCCGGCCAAGGCCGTGGTGATCGCCGCCGGCCGGGCGTCGGGCGAGCTCACGCGCCTGCTGGGCTTCAACGCGCCACTGGTCGCCGAACGCGGCTATCACGTGATGCTGGCGCCCGACAACATGAAGTTCGACCTGCCGGTCAGCCCGCCCGAGCGCGGCCTGTTCTTCACGCCGATGAACGAGGGCCTGCGCATCGCCGGCACTGTCGAGCTGGCCGCGCCGCACCAGCCACCGTCGTGGCATCGCGCCGACCTGCTGGCCCGGCACCTGAAGGATATCTTCCCCGGCGTCGGCGGGCCCGAGATCAGCCGCTGGATCGGCGAGCGCCCGACCCTGCCCGACTACCGGCCCGCCATCGGCCGCGCGCCGCGCCTGGCCAACGTCTACTGCGGCTACGGCCACCAGCACCTCGGCCTCACCCTGGCGACCGTGACCGGCCGGCTGATCGCGCGCCAGATGGAGGGCGAGGCCCTGCCGGCCGGCCTCGAAGGCTGCGATCCCGGCCGCTTCGGCTGAGTTACGTCGGGCCGACCACCATCGGCGCCGGCAGGCTGGCCGGCAGCTTGCCCAGGGCCTGCAACGCGGCCTGCATGGCCACGATGTAGCCGTAGGGGCCGAGGCCGCAGATCACCGCCTTCACCGCCGCCGACAGTTTGGAATGCCGGTGCATCTCGTCGCGCGCATGGATGTTGGAGACGTGGATCTCGATGATCGGACCCTCGTAGGTCTTCAGCACGTCGAACAGTGCCACCGAGGTGAAGGAGTAGCCGGCGGGATTGAAGATCAGCGCATCGGAGTCCTTGCGCGCCGCCTGGATGAGATCGACCAGCACGCCCTCGTGGTTGGACTGGTGGAAGGCCAGCGCGCAGCCGGCGAAGCGGGCGAATTCCTCGCAGCTCGCCTTCACCGCCTCGAGCGTGGTCGAGCCGTAGATGTGCGGCTCGCGCACGCCCAGCAGGTTGAGGTTGGGGCCGTTCAGGATCGTCAGCCGTGCCGCCATCATATGCTCCCGTCTCCGCTATCGATGATCTTCAGGCGCCGTACTGCAGCAGCGCCTCGCCGTTGGCCTTCAGCCAGGCCTGCGGCGCTTCCATTGGCCCGTCGCACAGCCGCTCGGCCAGCGCCCAGAAGCGCGGCCCGTGATTCATGTGCACCAGGTGCGCCACCTCGTGCGCCACCAGGTAGTCGACCACCTCGGGCGGCGCGAACACCAGCCGCCACGAGAACGACAAGGCGCCGTCCGGGCCGCAACTGCCCCAGCGCGAGCGCGTGTCGCGCACGGTGATGCGCTTCACCGACTTTTCCACGCGCGCCGCCTTCGCCTCGACCAGCGGCACAAGACGCCGGCGGACCTCCGCCGTCAGCCAGTCGCGCAGGCGGCGCGGCAGATGCTCGGCGCGGCCGGCCACATGGATCTCGGTGCCGTCGATCCAGACCGTGCCGCGCGCGTCGGCACGGTGGCGCACACGATAGGGCGTGCCGAATAGCGGCACGTCGGCGCCGTCGACGAACGGCTGCCGGGCCGGCAGGCGCTTCAGGCGGGCGGCGATCCAGCCGGCCTGTTGCCGGGCGAAGCCCACCGCCGTGTCGCGGGCCATGCGCAGCGGCGCGGTCAGCACGATGCGCCGGCGCGCGACATCGACGCGCAACGAGGCGCGGCGCGCGCGGGCGCTGCGGATGAAGGTCACCGGCAGGGTATCGCCCGCATGAGCAATGGTCAGTTGCTCCGGCGCGGGCGTGGCTTTAGGGCTGGGAGCGCGAAAGCGAAACAGGCTGTCAGCCAACGACATGTCCGGAGTCTAGCGCAGGAGCCCGACGAACGTGAGCCGCGATCTTGCCCCCCTCGACCTGGCCCCCCTCGACCTGGCCCCCCTCGGCCTGGCCTCCCTCGATCTGGCCCGTCTGCGCGCCGAGACACCCGGCTGCGCCCATGTCCTCCATCTCAACGCCGCGGGCTCGTCGCTGCCCAGCCGGCGCACCCTCGACGCCACGATCGACCATCTCAAGCTCGAGGCCGAGATCGGCGGCTACGAAGCCGCGGACCTCAAGCGCGACGAGCTGGATGGCTTCTACCCCTCGGTCGCCACGCTGATCGGCGCCGACGCGGGCGAGATCGCCTTCGTCGAGAACGCCACCCGCGCCTGGGATCTCGCCTTCTATTCGCTCGCCTTCAAGCCGGGCGACCGCATCCTGACCTGCGTCAGCGAGTATTCGTCGAACTACAGCTCCTGCCTGCAGGTGGCCAGGAAGACCGGCGCCGAACTCGTCGTCGTGCCTGACGACAACCATGGCCAGATCGACGTCGCCGCGCTCGAGCGCGCGATCG
>Ga0105240_10005810_pt1 | contig 18304 bp, 16 predicted proteins | sample KBSC54metaG_FD_80426 | JGI IMG/M metagenome (GOLD analysis project Ga0105240, IMG submission 80426) | Corn rhizosphere microbial communities from Kellogg Biological Station, Michigan, USA - KBS C5-4 metaG | ecosystem: Host-associated > Plants > Roots > Rhizosphere > Soil | place: Michigan, USA...
GCTCGCCGCACTTTGGCGTGGGGGTGAGATACAGCGGTGCACCCGGGATTTGCCGGAGTGAACAACTCAGACTTCGGCATCCCGGCGTAGCGAACGCCGCCGAGGTATCGTTATCGAACGGAAAAGCCTCGAGCGTAGAAACAGGAGAGGAAGACCTAGAGCTCGTCCCAGCCTTTTACCGCGTAATTCCCTTCAACCCACCACTCAGCCAAGAAAGCTACGAGCAAAGAATCATCACTTCATTCTGTGTACAGGAAATGCCTGATGTGGGCAATAAGATCTGTGCGATATGAGCAGAATTTAGCTGAGGATTATTGCAAATCTACATTAGTCTATTCTATGCCGTTCTTTGCTCACGCTAAGTGAGCGCGGGATTCAGGGCTCTTTGATCTATCGCTGATCTGAGTGCGGTACCTGGCGAGCTAACACCACGAACTCCGCCGGCTGCCGAGGTAATGATTACTCACAATGCGGTAAGTATTGCGACGACGGCTGCAGGCAAATACCGCCGAGTTTCCAGAACATTCAGTAAAGACGAGTGATAGCCAATGGTCTGGAGCTTGCAATCGCATAGCACCGACCATCAGTTCCAGAGGCATGCGGCCGTGGGAATCTCTCCGAGCGCGATCAGGCGGAAGGCCCGGCTGCGGGAAATGACACTGCGCAAACGATTCAGGGGAAGCGCATGTGTGAGCTGTCCGCCGGTGACCAGAATCAATGCCGACAATACGCAGTAAGAATGCCGAGAGAAAAGCGACACCGAGTGCTGGCCGCGCGCAACATCAAGGGCGCGTGATGGTTGGTGTCGCTTTGGCACTGTTGATGAACGCAGCGATGATCTACGGCTGCGCCGCAAATCGCGAGCATGGCGATCTTCAGGGCGCTCGCGACGCCGCGGCAGTTTCGGCGGAGCAGTGCGAGAGCGGCGCGGCGGTCCATTCGGCGGCGCTGAATGGGACCGATGAGTATAGCTACATCATTCAGCCGGGCGACGAACTGGCGGTGGATTTTTATTTGAATCCCGAGTTCAACGACCAGGTGTCGGTAAGTCCGGATGGAAAGATCACTCTAAGACTGATTGGCGCGGTGCAGGCGGGCGGTATTACGCCTCCGCAGCTCGCACAGGCGATCGATCAAAAGTATATGAGCGAACTGCGGTCGCCCGACGCGGTGGTGCACGTCAAGAACATGCCTGAACGACAGGTGTACGTGCAGGGCCAGGTGAATAAGCCCGGGGCCTTTCCTTTGCAGACGGGGATGACGGCGCTGCAGGCGATCGCCGATGCCGGGGGAGTAACACCGGACGCCGACGACGACAGTGTGGTTTTGATCCGGCGCGACGCGTGCGGGCGCGCGGCGGGCGAACGGCTGGATGTGGCGAGCGCGGTGAAGAATCCGGGCAATGGCGAGGACGCCGCGCTGATGCCATACGACGTGCTGGTAGTGCCGCGCAGCCGCATCTCGGACATCGACCTGTTCGTGCAGCACTATATCCGCGGAGTATTGCCGGTCGAGCCGTACATGCCATTGCCGGTGCCTTAATCTCAGTTCAACGGGGATAGTCAGTAGTAATCATGACGGCAAGCAATATCAATTACTCAGTAGAACTTTTGTTCCGGCGCAAGACGGTATTTTTCGAGACCGCGGGCATCGTGCTGCTGGTAGTAGTGCTCGCGACGTTTTTGTGGCCGCCGGTTTACGAATCGAACGCGAAGATCCTGGTCCAGGACAACCGGGCGCAACTACTGGTGTCGCCCGACCTGCAGCGCGAATCGGCGCAGAACCCCGCGATCATCACAAATCCGGTCAGCGAAGAGGACATGAATTCGGAGGTCGATCTGCTGACCAGTGAATACCTGGTGCGGCAGGCGGTTGAAGGGATGCGGCAGCGCGACGAACAGAGTGCGTCGAAGGTGGTCGGCCAGTTGTTCGGTTTCGCGCTGGGAATGCCGAACGCGGGGTACCGGCTACTGCACGATTCTCCGGAATTGAGCGCGCACGACTCGTGGATTCTGAAGCTGGCGAACCATCTTTCGGCGTGGCCGGTCAAACGGTCCGATATTATCGAAGTAAGGTTCCGATCGCACGATGCGCGATGGGCGCATGATTTTCTTACACGCCTGGTCAATGGCTATCTGGACTACCACGTGCGGCTTTCGCACGATCCGCAGGCGGCGCAGTTCTTCGATCAGCAGGCCAAGCACCTGAACGCGCGGCTGATGGATTCCGAGGAGCAACTGCGGCAGTTGCAGGTGCAGACCGGCATCACCAGCCTGCCCGAGCAGAAACAGGCGCTGATCAATCAAATCTCCGAACTGCAGATGCGGTACAACCACGGAATCGCGGACCTGGCTTCGGCGCAGCGGCAGCAGGCGACGCTGCAGCAAGAGCTTGGAAGGACCCCGGCGCGGATCGGCAAGGAAGAGCGGTCGGTACAAAACAACGCGCTACAGCAGATCAAGCCGGAGGTGATGCAGCTGGAGTCGGAGCGCGCCGAACTGCTGACACGCTATCAGCCGGACAGCAAGCGAATCAGCGAGATCAACGCGCGACTGGCAGCGGCGCATCGGATACTCAATGCGGAAAACCATCTCGAGGTGCAGGAAGTCGCGACCGATCTGAATCCGGTGTGGGTGACGATCAAGTCAAGTCTCGAAGAGGCGGAAACCAATGTCGCGTCGCTGCAGGCCGATCACGACACCTATACGAAGGAGCTCGCCGCGGCACATCAGCAGCTCACCGAGATGGTGAACAACGGGCTGGAGATCGAGCGCCGGGAGCGCCAGGTGGCGACCGACAAGGACGCGTATCTCGCGTACGTGCGCAAGGGTGAGGAAGCGCGCGCGGCGCAGGAACTCAATCTGAGCAAGATCCTGAATGTGAGTATCGCGCAGAGCCCGAGCGAGCCGCTGGAACCGACGCTGCCGAAGGTGTGGCTCAACCTGGTGGCGGGCCTGGTGTGGGCGCTGATCGCGGGAATCGCGGCGGCGTGGTGGGAAGAAGAGCGCGACGAAAAACTGTATTCGGCGGCGACGATCGAAAAGGTCAGCGGACTTTCGACCATCGCGGTGCTGCGGAGCGAGGGATAAGGCGCCGCGATGTATTACCAACACTTCGGACTGAGCGGGCCGCCGTTTCAATTTACCCCTACGGCCGACGCGCTGTACTTGAGCCGGGAGCATCGCGAGGCGTTGGCGTTCCTGGAGTGGAGCGTGATGCACGAGCCGAGCGGTCTTGCGGTGCTGGTGGGAGAAAGCGGCGTCGGCAAGACCACGCTGGTGTGCTCGGTGATAGCGCGGTACCGCAGCAGTATCGAGACGGCGCTGGTCACCAACCCGCGGCTGAGCTTCGAGCAGATGATTGCGCTGGTGCTCGCGCAATTGGGCGTGGCGGCGGGCGGCTCGACCAAATTCGAAATGTTGCAGCGGTTTCTGCACGTGCTGGATGAACGGGCGGCGGATTCCAGCGTGGCGATCATTCTGGACGAAGCGCAGGAGCTGAGCGACGAAGTATTCGGAGAGTTTCGGCTGCTCTCGAACCAGGGCATGGCAGCCGCGCACAACCTGCGGATCGTCTTCGTCGGGCAGCCGGAACTGCTCGAGCGTTTGAGCAGCCCGCAACTGCACGCATTGAACCAACGCATCGGCGCGCGCGCGATGCTGCATCCGATGCAGACCGGCGAGGTGCATAAATATGTCGATTGCCAGTTGGAGGCGAAGGGCGCGCGGAGTGCCAAGGTCTTCGTTTCGGCCGCCCTGAGCCATTTGATTGGGCACAGCCAGGGCAATCCGCGGCGGGTCAATGTGCTGTGCCACAACGCGATGCTGGCGGCATACGGAGCGCGTCGCAAGCGGGTGGACCTGGCGAGCGCGCGCAACGCGGTGGCGGACTACGACAACCTGTCGTTTCGGCCGCGGCAAAAGCACGGCGCCAAGAAGCCCGGCACGGCGCGATGGCGGCGGCCGCTGGTGCTGGCGCTCACGGCGGCAGCGTTGGGCGCGTTCGCATTAGCGTACGTGCAGAAGGGTTATTCGCCGGCGGGGTTATTGAGCAGCGGACCGCCGGTGGCGGCGAGCGCGTCGGTCATGCGGTCGGCGGCAAAGTTCGTAAGCCTGGCGCCGGAAGCGCTGGTGCAGCCGATGGAGACGACACCCGCGCTTGGGGAGAGGCCCGCGGCCGTGACGCGGCCGGCGGGCAGCGGACGCGACGCCGATCGCTATGGCGGTTACCGCCCAGCCCCGAATCACGGCAATTCGGTCGCCGTCAATCCGAATCGGCTCGGGGCGGCCGGGGCGACCGACCGGGGCGTCAACGGAAGAACGAAGCATCGCGATATCGATCGGATCTATAGCGGCGAGACACCCAGAAATCCCGCGCCTCAAAACACGACAAACGATCAGGCAATACCGTGAGCAAATACTACGACGCGATGACGCGCCAGCAGTTGACGCGCCAACCGGAGCGGTCTGTGCCGCAAACTTCCGTACTACTGGATCGGGCGGCGCGCTCGACCTCACTGATATCGCTGCCGACGCTGGAGCAGGGGCCGGCGGCGTTGGCGCGAGCGGCAGACCTGCGCGATCTGAGCGAGCGGCTGGCGCCCCTGGCGGCGGTCGAAACCGCGACGCGGGTGCTGATCAGCGGGTGCCGGCGCGGTGACGGGACTTCGACGGTAGCGGCGGCGCTGGCGATCGATCTGAGTCAGCGGCTGGGTCTGCGCACGCTGCTGGTCGATGCGCACCTGCGCCATCCGTCGATGCATCACTTACTGATCTCGCATCGGCACAGCGGGCTGGAATTGGTGCTGGATGGATCGGTGCAGAGCAGGACCACCGATTGGCCCCGGCTGGGACTGGTGACGTGCTGTCCGGATGACGGCGAAGATCAACGGCAGATGATCGGTGAGATGGAAGGTCTGCTCGCCACCTATTCAGCGGTGGTGGTCGATTTGGGCGTGCCCCGACTGGATGCCCGGATGCTACCACTGGCGCGTCCGGCCGACCCGATTTTCATGGTCGTACGACAAGGACAAACCGAGCGCAGGGAACTGGCGACGAGCGCCGACGCGCTCAAAGCAGCCAACCGGACGGTTGCCGGAGTGGTGCTGAACGCCACCACCGACCCGGTTGCGAAACCAGTACGGAGATTAATCAACAAATGGATCAGTTAGCGAGGAGTGTTGCGGATGGCCGGTCTGCGGGCGAACAGTCGCAGGTTGCGGAGGCGCGGCTGCGCGGCGTCGCGGTGGTGGGATTGGGCTACTGGGGTCCGAATTGGGTGCGGAACTTTTATCACCTGCAATGCGCGGAGCGGGTGGTGGCGTGCGACCTGGACGAGGAACGCCGCAAACACGTGCAGATGCTCTATCCGGGTATAGAAACCGCGTCGCGGCTGGAGGAAGTGCTCGAGGATCCGGATATCGAAGGCATGGTGGTGGCGACGCCGGTCAGCCGGCATTACGCGATGGCGCGGCAGGCGCTAGCGGCCGACAAATCGGTACTGGTGGAAAAGCCGCTCGCAATGTCGCCGCAGGAGGCCTCCGACCTGGTAAGGCTCGCGCGTGAACGGGGGCGCGTGCTGATGGCGGGTCACACCTTCGAATACAGCGCGCCGGTGCTCAAGGTTTACGATTTGATCAGGTCGGGGGAACTCGGCGACGTGCTGTATATCAGCTCGATACGGGCGAACCTGGGGTTGTTCCAGCACGACATCAACGTGGTGTGGGACCTGGCGACGCACGACATCTCGATCATCCTGATGCTGATGGGGCGGATGCCGGTGGCGGTCAGTTGCCAGGGCCAGAGCCATTACAAGAACAAGGTGGAGGACGTGGCACTGCTCTCACTGCACTTCTCGCGCAACGTGATCGCGTTCGTGCACGTGAGCTGGCTCGACCCCAACAAGATCCGGCGCACGACCATCGTGGGGTCGCGCAAGATGCTGGTGTACGACGACACCGAGACCCAGGAGAAGATTCGGATTTACGACAAGGGCCTCGACGTCCATCGCTACTACGACACGTTTGGCGACTTCCAGTTCTCGTACCGGTACGGGGACATCCAGATTCCGCGGGTGGAGGAGAACGAGCCGCTGCGGTCCGAGTGCGAGCATTTCGTCGATTGCATCCGGAATTCGACGGCGCCGCGCACCGACGGGCTCTCGGGATTGCGGGTGGTGAGCGTGCTGCACGCGGCCAATGCATCGCTGCGCAATGGCGGCGCGATGATCGCGGTCGGAGATGCGACGTTATGAACGCCAACGACGCGACGAACCATATACCGCTGCTGGCGGTGGTCGCGACGGACGTTCAGATGGGGGCGCGTGTGACGCTGAGCCCCTTCATCAACTTGTACGGCTGCATGATCGGCGCGGACAGCCGGATCGGTCCGTTCGTCGAGATCCAGCGCAACGCCAGCATCGGCGAGCGCTGCAAGATATCGAGCCACAGCTTCATCTGTGAAGGCGTCACGATCGAGGACGAGGTCTTCATTGGACACGGCGTGATCTTCATCAACGACCGGCGTCCGCGGGCGACCAATGAGGACGGCTCGTTGCAGAGCGCGCGTGACTGGCGGCTGGAACGAACGCTCATACGCCGGCGGGCGTCGATCGGGAGCGGCGCGATAATCCTTTGCGGCGTTGAAGTCGGCGCGGGTGCGCTGGTCGGAGCGGGGGCAGTAGTGACTCATGACATTCCGCCGGGCGCGGTAGTGGCCGGAAGTCCCGCGCGAGCGCAACACCAGGGCCGCGCAGGCGAGCGGCAACCGGAACCGAAAGGAAATACTGATGCGCATTAAATTTGTCGATTTAGCTGCTCAAAATGTCGAAATTGCGGATCGCGTAGAGCGCGAGCTGGCGGAGATCCATCAAAACACCTCTTACGTGGGCGGCCCGCAGGTTGAGGCGTTCGAGCACGAATTTGGCGATTTCCTTGGCGCCAATCACGTAGTCGGCGTGGCGAGCGGCACCGACGCGCTGCGCCTGGCATTGGCGGCGACCGGCGTCGGCCCGGGCGACGAAGTGCTGACGAGTCCGATGACGTTCATCGCGACTGCGGCGGCGATCCGGCAGACCGGAGCGACCCCGGTGTTTGTGGATGTCGATGCCGACAGCGGCAATCTCAGTCCCGAACGGCTGCGCGAGTATCTGCAACGGCGCACGTCGCGATCGTTTAATCGTCCGCGGGCGATCGTACCGGTGCATCTGTATGGGTTGCCGGCGCGAATGGTGGAAATCAGGGCGATTGCGGAGGAATTCAACCTGCAGATCGTCGAGGACGCCTGCCAGGCGCATGGCGCAAAGCTGCACGACGGGACGCGCTGGCGCTATGCGGGAACCGTCGGCCGGGCGGGATGCTTCAGCTTCTATCCGGGCAAGAATCTCGGCGGATGGGGCGAAGGCGGTGCGGTGGTTACCGACGACGACGAAATCGCGGCGCGGGTCCGGGCGCTGCGCGATCACGGCCGCATCTCTCATTACGCGCATGATGAGTTGGGTTACAACGCACGGCTCGACACGATCCAGGCGGCGGTGCTGAGTGCGAAGCTGGAAAAGCTGGCGCGTTGGAATGACCGTCGGCGTGAAATTGCCGCGCTGTACTGCAAGCTGCTGGGGCAATCCGACTTGGAGATGCCGTATGAATCTAAAGATGCGCGGTCCTGTTATCACCTGTTCGCGATCCGCTCGCCCAAACGCGACGCGCTGCGGCTGGCGCTGCTGGGCAAGGCGATCGAATGCGGAATCCATTATCCGGTGCCGTTGCATCTGCAGCCGGCGTGCCGCGAGTTCGGCTATCAGACCGGTGACTTTCCGGTCAGCGAGACGATCGCGGACACCGAACTGTCGCTGCCGATGCATCCGCACCTGACCGACGATCAGGCCACGCGCGTGGCCCAGGTAGTGATCGACGCGGTCAACGGAAATCCGCTTTCGCTCGCCGGCGAGCATGATCGCGCCGAGACGGTAGCTCATCCGCCCGAGGCGTAGTGAGTGACGCATGATCACCGGTGAGCTGAAAAAGCAGCAGAACGTACTGGCCGGGGCCGACGGCGCCGCGCTGCTGGCGGCCTTTGCGCTGGCGCTGGCGTTGCACGACCCCGGCGGCGCGATGGAAGAGCGGTTGCTGCGGAACAATCCGGTGCTGTTGTGCCTGAACATCGTGGCGGTGGTTTGCCTGTGGGTGGCAGTGTTTCGGGCTTGCGATTTATATCGGGCGCACGTCGGAGGAGTGCGCGAGTGGCGCGCAATCGTCAGAGGTTGTTCATACGCGGCGCTGCTGACGGTGTTGGTCGGGTTTCTTGCGCACCTCGATGTATCGCGAATCACGGTGGTGACCGGCTACTTGCTCAGCGTGCCGATGGTGGCGATCGGGCGCGGGGTGGCGCGTTTCCTGATGCGCAGTTTCTATGCGAGTCCGCGCACCGCGGTACCGTTGGTGATCATCGGATTCAACGGTTTCGCGCGTCAGATATGCGATGAAGTGCTCGACGCGATGACGCCGTACGAGGTCATGTGCTTCCTCGATCAGAGCGCGGCGGAGGGCCAGTATCGCGGCTGTCCGATAATCGGGGGGATCGAAAAGCTGCCGGAGCTAATCAAGGTGTGTCCAGCGCTGGAGGTGGCGATCGTGCTGCCGGATGCGACGCGCGATCAGCAGGAGCGGATCGCGGAGTTGTGCGAGCGCGACCACGTCAGGTGGTCCTCGATGCCGTGGCTGTCGCACTGGCCGGCCGGTGGGATCAGCGTCGAGACGTTCGGAGCGGTACCGCTGATAAGTCCGCGGGGCTCGAATATCGAAGGATTGAATTTCATCCTCAAGCGCACCTTCGATGTGGCGGTCGGTTCGCTGATTCTTGGGCTGCTTTCGCCGGTGTTGCTGCTGGCGGCGCTCGCGGTGTGGACATTCGACGGCGGGCCGGTGCTGTTTCGCCAACAGCGCGTGGGTCTGCGCGGCAATTCGTTCGAGATGCTCAAGTTCCGGACGATGCGCGTGGCGGCGGCCGATGCGTCTCATCGGGAATACGTCAAGCGGTGGATTCAGGATGGATCCGCGTCGGGCGGCGAGGGCGGCGCGGGTACACAAGTATTCAAATTGACGCGCGACGATCGCATCACCGGGATCGGGCGGGTTCTGCGCCGCTTCAGCATCGACGAGTTCCCGCAACTGGTCAACGTGATTCGCGGAGAGATGAGCCTGATCGGGCCGCGGCCGGCGCTGCCGTACGAGATCGAATCGTACAAGCCGTGGCATCTGCGGCGGCTCGACGGGGCGCCGGGAATCACCGGGCTGTGGCAGGTCAGCGGGCGTAATCAACTGTCGTTCGATGAGATGGTGCGGCTCGACGTGGAGTACCTGCAGGAATGGTCGCTGGGGCGCGACCTGCGAATCCTGATGCGCACGCTGCCGGCAATGCTGCGTGGAGGTGGGCTGTGAGCGACGCGCGGTCCGGTGACATCGAAGGGGCGGGCGACGGCGCGCCGAACAACGGAATGTGGGGGGCGTTTGCGCGCAGTGTCCGCGACAACCTGGCGGCGGAGGGCGCGGTACAGGCCTTGCGCGTGGGTGGGATGGTCGTGCTCGCGCGGGCGCTGCGGCCGGAAGACTTCGGACTTTTCCGGGTGTTGCTGGTGGTCAGCGTAGTCGCCGGACTGAGTAATCAGACGGGCATTCCCGACGCGTTGATACAGCGCCGGGAGGTCACCGCCGAGCACGAGTCAACGGCGTGGTGGCTCAGCGCGGCGATTGCGATCGCGGCCTCCACCATCCTATATGCCGCCGCACCGCTGATCGCGGTTGCGATGGCGATGCCGGGATTGACCGCCGGCGTGCGGCTGTTGTGCATCCCACTTATTCTCGAGGGAACCGCTATCACGGCCGGCGCGTGCCTGCGGCGCGAGCTTAAATTTACCGCGCTGGCGATTGCCGACGTGGTGGCCGAGGTCGCATTTCTAGTCACAGCGCTGGCGCTGCTGCGGCACGGCAAGCCGATTTTGTGCTTGCCCGGCGGCCTGGCCGCGCGGCTGACGGTACACGCGATAACGATCTGGATCGCGGAGCCACGGCTTCCACGGGTGATGCCGACGCGCAGGGCGGCGCGTGACTTCGCGCGTTTTGTGGGTGCGGTCTGGAGCGGACAATTCGTCTATGTGCTGTCGTCCAACGCGGACTATCTGCTGGTAGGGCGCCTGCTGGGGAGTTCGGCACTGGGCTTTTACTCGATCGCGTGGGACCTGCTCAGATTCGTGCCGGACCGTCTTCATCGCGTGGCGGGCCGCGTGACCTTTCCGGCCTTCAGCCGCTTGCAGGATGACCGGAAAGCGCTGGCGCGCGCATACATCGATTTTTTCGAGTACATCGCGCGTATCGTATTGCCGATCGCGGCGTGTGCGGCGCTCGCCGCACCCGAACTGCTGGCGACCATCTACGGGACCCAATGGCTGGCGGCGGCGTTGCCGATGCGGTTGCTGGCCGCGGGCCTTGCGATGTGCGGGTTGCGGCTTGGCATCGGATCGGTCTTTTACGCCAGGAACCGCCCGTCACTCGATATCTATCTGCATGGAGCGCGGCTGGCGGCGATCGTGGTGACGGTCTGCTGCTTCGCGAATTGGGGACTCGCGGCGGTGAGTGCCGGCATGAGCGCGGTGGAGTTCGCGATTAGCATCGCCGGACAGATTCTCGCGTGCGCGCTGGTGGATGCCACGTTCGGCGACCTCGCGATCGCGTCGCTCCCTGCGGTGCGGCTGACGCTGCTGTGCATGCTCGCGACGTTCGCGGGACGAACAATCGCGATGATGGCGGGACTTCAACCGGGATTCGTACTGGTTGGCGCGGTCCTTCCAGCCGCTCTCACGTACGCATGGATGGAAGGATCGAACGCGGTCGAGACAATCAAAAGGGCGCTCAGCGCTGGAGGCGGAGCGCAGCCGAGCACGGTGCAGACGCTGCCGTAACTGCGCGGGCGAATCCGTGTGGGGGAAAACATGGTGAAATGGATTAGCAAAGAGCGCCCGCCGCTCGTTGCGGAAGCCGATTGGGGCGCAGGCACCGCACCGTGGACGAAGCGCTACGTGGTGATAACGCCGGCACGCGACGAGGAAGGATTTTTGCCGCGGTTGATTGCTGCGATGGCGGCCCAGACGGTGCGGCCGGAGCGCTGGATAATTATCGATGACGGATCGGCGGATCGCACGAGTGAGATCGTAGATAGCGCGGCGCGGGAGTACGCATGGATCGAAGTGCATCATCTGCCGCGCGGCAGTGCGCGCGCGCCCGGTGGGGAGTCGGTGGTGATGCGTTTCCTGCCGGACAGCGCGTGGCAGGATTGCGACGCGATCTTGCGCCTCGACGCCGATCTGAGTTTCGAGCCGGAATTTGCCGAGGAGTTGCTGGCGGAGTTCGACGTCGATGCGCGGCTCGGCATCGCGGGTCCGACGTTGTGGGAGCGGGTGGGCGAGCGCTGGCAGGAGCGGCCGGCGCCGTCGTTTCATACGCGCGGGGCGGCGAAGATGTATTCGCGGTCATGTTTTGAGGTGATCGGCGGGCTTGAGGCCGGGCTCGGCTGGGACACGATCGACGAAGTGCGCGCGTTGATGGGCGGATATACGACGCGGAGTTTTCGCCACATCGTCGCGTACCACCATCGCGCGCAGGGCGCGGCCAGCGGTCGCTGGAGCAGCCGCCGAGCGGCCGGTCGAGCCGCGTACAACATCGGATATTCGCCGGTATTTCTAGTCGCGCGTGCTCTCAGGCTGGCGTTCAACTGGCCACCGATCGTGGGCGGCCTGGGGCTGCTGGTGGGCTATGCCGAATGCTCGCTCAGGAGAACGCCCCGGAGAATCTCACGTGCGCAGGTGGAATTTGTGCGGCGGCAACAGCGCCGCCGCCTATTGATGATGGAGTCGGTATGGCGCTGAGTCCTCGCACCTCAACAATCTTTGAGCCGCCGGCGGTGTCGCTCGATGATGCCCCCGAACGACGAAGTCGCAACGACGCGTTTTCATTCTGGAAACTGCCCGAAGAGTGGCGCGCGGTGCTGCTGCCTTCGATTGGCCCGTCCGAAGTCGTCGCCGATCTGCTGTTGAGCGAGGATTACCTGCCAGAGCCCAATCACCGTACGCCGAGTGCGATGCGCGCCTACTATCATATCAAAGGGATCATCCCGCGGAGCTTGCGCCATTGTTTGAACTCCGCGGCGATATCGGCGCGCACGGCGCCGGAATTTCCACGATGGCCGTGCGAGAGTGCGCTGCTGGAGTTGCGGCGCGACTGGTTGAAGAGCGCCTTCGACACGCTCGGGCAGGAGGATGGCTGGCACATCGGATTCTGGCCGCATGGGCTCAGGTGCTGCATCGTGCTGACTCACGACATCGAGACCCGCAAGGGATTTGACCGAATGGAAGCGATGGCGGAGGTGGAGGAGCGCTGGGGTTTTCGGTCGGCGTGGAATCTGCCGCTCGCGCAGTATGAGATCGATTGGACGCGGGTGGCCAAAATGCGTGCGCGCGGCTTCGAGTTCGGCGCCCATGGGCTGAGTCACGACGGGCGGCTCTTTCGCAGCGATCAGGACTTCGCGGAGTTGTCGCCACGCCTCGAGCGGCTGGCGGCCGAGCATGATTTGCGCGGCTTCAGGGCGCCTTCGACACTGCGCGACCCGCGGCTGATCCCGATGATGAGCTTCGACTTCGACTCGAGTTTCGCCGACACCGATCCCTACGAACCGCAGCCGGGGGGAACGTGCAGCGTCTTCCCGTTTCATTTGTCGAAGATGATCGAGTTGCCGTACACGATGCCGCAGGACCATACCCTGCTTCATCTGATTCGCCGCAATCCGCTGCCGCTGTGGGTCTTGAAGGCGAAATGGATCGCTTCGCAGGGCGGCATGATCCTGACCCTCACGCATCCGGATTACTGCGGGCAGCAACCGAAGCTCGGCATTTACGAGGAACTGCTCAGGCATCTCGCGGACCTGGAGTCGGCATGGCGAGCGCTGCCTTCGCAGGTGGTGAAATGGTGGCGCGAGCGCTCGAATTCACAGTTGCGGTTGGAGCAAGGCCGGCCATTGATCAAGGGTCCCGCCGGCGCGCGTGCGGTCGCTCGGCATTTGAACGCGGAAATGGTGGTCGCGTAGGAGCGGGATGATGGCACGCATTCTGGTCATCGCTTACACGAATTATGCGTTCGACGGCCGCGTCAAGCGTCATGCCGAGGCGCTGGCCGAGCGCGGCGACGAAGTCGATGTGCTGAGCCTGGCTGGAGAGCATGAGGGGATGCTCAACGGAGTCAACGTGATCGGGCTGCGCATGCCGCGGTACCGCGGTGCGAGTCGATCCAGCTATGTGCGTAGCTACTTGCGGTTTTTCGCCGCGGCCTCATGGATGGCGGTGCGGCTGAGTCTCAAGCACCGCTACAACGTCGCGGTGGTATGCACGATGCCGGACGCGGCGGTCCTGTGCGCGATTCCGACGAGACTGGCCGGCACCCGAATCCTGCTCGACATCCACGACACGATGCCCGAGTTGTACAGCGACAAGTTCGGTGGCCGGCGGGGAGCGTTCGGCGCGCGGATCTTGAAGATGGAGGAGCGCGTGTGTGCGGGGCGCGCTGACGTGGTGCTGGCGGTGCACGACCTGCATCGGCGAAGGCTAATCGCGGCGGGCATCCCAGCGGAGAAGATCCGCGTGGTGATGAACGTGTCCGATCCGGCGGTATTTCGACTCGGGCAGCATCGGCAACCCAACGCCGGCAACTTCAATCTGATCTGCCATGGAACGATCACGCATCGGCTGGGGCTGGATCTCGCGATCGAAGCGGTGGCAATCGCGCGCAACCGGATCGACGGGCTGCGACTGATCGTAATCGGGAGCGGCGACTATCACGCCGAGGCGAAGCGGCTGGTTGCACGGATGAACCTCGAAGAGCACGTGCGCTTCGAACAGCCGGTAACAACCGAAAGGCTGCCCGAACTGTTACAGCGGGCTCACGCGGGGCTCGTACCGAATCGGGCGAGCAGTGCGACCCATCTGATGCTGCCGGTGAAGCTGCTCGATTACGCGGCGCTTGGAATACCCACAATCGCCGCGCGACTGCGAACAATTGAATACTACTTCGGCACTGAGGCTTTGAGGTTATTCGAACCCGGTGAGCCGGCCACGCTGGCCGCCGCGATCGAGGACCTTTATCACAATCCCGCACTACGATTGGAACTCGTAAGCAAAGCACATCGCGTAGTCGAGCGAATCGGATGGGCGAAACAGCGCGCGGAATACTACCGGGCGATTGACTCACTGCTTTTGCCCACGCCGATGGATACGACGCATCGCACCGACGCAGACCGCGCAGCAATTTGATCTCCCGGAGGTATCGACGTGAAGCAAGGACAGACACTGATTATGGGATTAGGCGAGGTCGGCTCAGCGCTCGCCACGGTTATCGAACGGCGGCTGCCAGTCTTGCGCCACGATCTCGAGCCGCGCCATTTTTCGGAGCCGATCGAGGTGATGCATATCTGCATCCCTTTTCAGTCGCGTAACCAATTCGAGAGCTCGGTGATCGCATACATGGAGCGTTTCCGGCCCGAGCTAACCGTGATCAACAGCACCGTGCAGCCCGGCATCACGCGCGCGATTATGGAGCGCACGCGAATGCCGGTGGCGTACAGTCCGGTGCGCGGCAAACACGTGAACATGACCGACGGCCTGATGAACTACGTCAAGTATGTCGCGGCGGACGACCAGGCGGTGGCGGCGCGGGCCGCCGCACATTTTCGCGAGGTTGGAATGACTACGCGGATGATGACCCGGCCCGAAACGCTGGAGTTGGCCAAGCTCGCCGAAACTACATATTTCGGGGCGCTGATCGCGTTCGCACAGGAACTCAACCGCTACGCGGAGCGCCATCGTGCCGACTATGAAGAGGTAGTCGAATTTTTCGAGGAAGTGGAATTCCTGCCGCGGACACGGTACTTCCCCGGTTTCATCGGAGGGCACTGCGTTATTCCGAATATACATTTGCTATTGCAGACCGCAGACTCGGCGTTGCTGAAGGCAATACTCCATTCGAACGCACTGCGCGCTCAGGAAATCGAATCGGAGAAGCGCGATGAAACAAAGCGTGAGGCCGGGATCGCAGATGGCAACAGCCGCGACGTGCTGGTTAATCGATGACGGCAACGGCGGCGCGCAGGCGCTGGTCGCTCAGTACGCGGCGCTGCGCGATTGCGAACTGAGGCGTTGCCGCAGCACCACTGATTTGCCGGCTGGCGCGGCGCGCGACACGCTAATCGCAATGCCGGGCGCGAAGCTAGACGACCTTGAGGTTGACGCGCGCGCGCATCTGGCCGCACTGGTACGAACGGGGGCGACGCTCTATGTGCGCGGGATCGCGGACGGTTCTGCGACGATCGCACAGCAACCTTTTCCATGGTCGCCCGTCCGGGTCGCTCCGAAACAGTCCGCATGCGCGTACACCTTCAGCGCGAGTCCGATGGTTCCGTGCGCTCTGCGCGGGGAAACGGCGAACACCCTGGCTGAGGTCTGCGCCGCCGAGTGGCTTCCGCCGACCGCCGAGGTTCACTTATCGGTCCGTTATCTGGACGGAATCGAACGACCGGTCATCTTTTCGTTTCGCTATGGAGGTGGCCGGGTGCTCTACGATCTCCATTCGAGTTGGGAGGGTTCCGACGATCCGATCGTTGCGCGCCTCGCTGATCCGCAGACCCGGGCGGTCGAAATTGGCGCGTTGATTGCGGTGAATCAGGTTTCATCCCTCGCCGAAGATCGTCCAGCACCGTTCAATCTGACGATTGACGATCGCCCAGCGCATTATGACTACTTCAACGCTTCGGCAGTGAGGTCTCTGCTGCGCCATATAGAGGACCTCTGTCCGGGTGCGCATACCGACTTTGCCTGGACACCGTGCTACACGCACCCGCCGCGCGCTTACATCGATGAGATCAAACGCGCCCGCTCCGGATTCGTTTGGCATGGGTTTGTCGATCACGTCGATCACAAGAGGATCGCCGATCCCGAGCGTGACCTCGCACTCGGCGTGCGTGCAGTAGGCGAGATCGAAAGGCGCTTCGACGTCCGTCTTCAACCGATTATGATTTTCCCTTTCGAACGTTCGGTCCCCTTTCAGCTAGGACTGCTACGGAGGCGTGGCTTTCTGGCGAGCGTCGAGGAACCTCGCCATCCGTTAGCGGATGAACATGCTCCGAGACATCTCAGTTGTTCATTATCTTATCGGCGCGACGAGCAATCCGGTTTCTCGGTACTTTATCGCTATGCGGCGTCGTCGCTGACGCGCGACCGTTTGCTGGCGATGTCGGCGATCGGCCTGCCGATTATCGCGTATGCACATCCTGACGAACTAGGATTGAAGCGACTCTCGCCGCTATGGAATCGAGGCCCGCGATCGTCGCACTTCGACGAAATACTCACATTCGCCGGTTCAAAAAGTTTGCCGTCAGCGTCGCTTGAAGAAATCGCGCGGGGCACGACGACTGCTTTGGCCAGCGCCGCTTAGGGGGAGTGCGCGATGCGGGAACGGGAATCCATCGACGCGGTTCAGCGCAATCGAGCATTGACGCCACGGGCCGCCGGCGCGCCGTCGATTCCAAAGTTTGGGCGATACCGCTACCTGACTGTCACCGTAAAGGAAGCGATCGGACTGGCCACGTCCGGAGGCTGGCAGTTACCGGATTTCCAGCGCGAATTCGTTTGGAAGCCTTCGCAGTTATGCGATCTGGCCGATTCGTTGTGGCGCGACTACCCGATTGGCGCGCTGCTGCTATGGTTCAATCGCGAAGCTAATGAGGCGCGTCGCGTGAGTGGAGGATTGATCGCGGACGGTCTTCATCGCCTGACCTCGCTCTGTCTTCTATTCGGTCGGGAGCCGCAGTGGCTGGAGTCCAGGACGGCCGAATTTCGACAGGAAATGCGCCGGCGCTTTGCGGTGTACTTCGACGTGGAGGCGAGCAGCGATCCGCGATTCGTCAACGCGGATAGCTACGATGCCGGGCGGCCCGGATTGATTCCGCTCGAATCAATACTGGCGCTGAATCCGGAACTCGACTCGTACGAACCTCGGCTACGGCAATTCGCGAACGAATTGTACAGACAAGGTTGCCATCGGGGAGTGGGACGGAAAGTGATTGCTGACCGCCTGCGGACAGTTGCAGCGTTGGGTAATCGCGAATTGCTGGTAACCGCGCTCTACTATGATCGCGCCGAAGTGATCGAGATTTTCCAGCGCTTAAATAGTCGCGGGATGAAATTCAGACGACTGCTGCTAAAATTCGCCATGCAGGGGATATCCGGGTCACTGCCTGCTTTGCAGGTGCGAAGTCGCAGCAGAAGCCGCGGGGTTGTCGGCCGGCAAACGAATTCTGACTACCGTGCCGACCCCGACCTTTGAGTCAACGGTCAAGGTTCCGCCGTGGAGATCAGCGGCTCTCAGAGCCATCGGCAGTCCCAAACCCGTACCGTACTCTTTGGTTGTGAAATAGAGCTGCGTAACGCGATCGAGGATTTCGGCGGGGATACCGTGACCGGTGTCCGTGAGGGTAACGTCAACACAGTCATCGTCGCGCTCGGTAGTCATTTCGAGTCTGCCTCCATTGGGCATCGATTCCGCCGCGTTCTGAACCACGTTGCGAAGAGCTTCCATCACCAGCGCACGGTCCACTTTCATCACCGGATCGGATGGATCGAGACGACAGATTACTTCGATCCTGGGATCGACGACGATTTTGATCGCCTCGGCCGCGAGCTCGTTGATGGCGACCGACACCGGCTTGAGCCTTTCAGGCCGCATGAACCGCGTGAGCGCGTCGATCGCTTTGGCCAGTTGCAGCATGTCGCGGCGAACCATCTGAACGCGATCGTCCACCGGTTTGCCGTCGCGTACATCCTGGCTGAGGAGTTCGAGCTCGAGCGTCATCGCATTGAGCGGATTGCGAATCTGATGTGCAACTCCTGAAATAAGACCGCCGAAGCGCGCAAGCCGGCTCGAAGAATCGGCCACATCATCATGAAGCTGCCGCATGGATTTGAGATCGCGTACGATCACTAACTGGCCGGCGCGGGCGGGATCGAGACCGAGGGGAAAGACCGAGACCATGAAGGTCAACTTTGCGTTGCCCCGACCTACTTCGGCTGCGATATCGCGCAGCTCAGTGGCGGAGGCCCGGGCCATACTGACTATTTCCACCAGGGGATGATCCCTGTTCAAGAGCGTGTCGAGTGCCCGGTTCTGCGCCAATCCGCCGCCGGGCAAGCCTAACCGCGTGAGGGCCTCTTCATTGTA
>Ga0105240_10005811_pt1 | contig 18301 bp, 13 predicted proteins | sample KBSC54metaG_FD_80426 | JGI IMG/M metagenome (GOLD analysis project Ga0105240, IMG submission 80426) | Corn rhizosphere microbial communities from Kellogg Biological Station, Michigan, USA - KBS C5-4 metaG | ecosystem: Host-associated > Plants > Roots > Rhizosphere > Soil | place: Michigan, USA...
ACAAATCCCAACCAACCTCACTGCAAGCGCAAGAAAAGGCGATGCTGGCTCCAGGGCTCGCACTGATTGAAGCGAATCAGTAGCCAGCATTGAAACTGCGTTTCGCAGGACTTTTACTCTTTGGTCGTCTCTCCAACTCCGGTAGGCATAATCAGGACATTGTGGTCGCGATCGTCCCCGTGGTTCCACAGGAGAATTCTGTTGAGGGCGAATACGCCGATCTGCGGACGCTGCTGTGTAGGAAGCAAAACGTCCGCTTCCGAAGGTGGACGTCGCTTCGGGGCTCTCAGGGCACAAAGCCCTCTCCGAAGGAAAACTTAATTCAAGGTATTGAATCACCTTTCTCAGCAACCGGAATGACTTGGAAATCTTTGCAGCTGCGTCGCGAGGCGCTGCTACAATGACCTAATGCGGCGCAGTGACACACGCGTTCTGACTACACACGTCGGTAGCCTTCCGCGTCCTATCGACTTGCTAGACATAATGAAGGCTCGCATTCAAGGTGCCCCTGACGTTCAAAGTGCCAACGACGATGCGTTTCGAGCACGCGTCAAATCTGCGGTATCAGACATCATTCATCAACAACTGCAGAATGGCATCGACATCCCTTCTGATGGAGAGCAAGGCAAGTTCGGATTCTTTTCTTATGTGACTGACCGACTGAGCGGGTTCGAGCCGCGAGCCGACAGGCGATTTGGGGGTTTCGCGGCGGAAGTGAGCGCCTTCCCGGAATACTACGCCGACTACTTTGGGCGCGCCATGACCGGGGGCTCGATACTGCCGATTGTTCCGATGGAGTGCACTGGCCCAGTGATCTATCGCGGTCAAGAGGCGATCCAGCGCGATATCGCAAATCTCAAAGCGGCTGTGGACGGACGGATGCCCGCCGATGTGTTCATGCCTTCGATCGCGCCAAGTGGTGTTGGCTCGAACCAGTTCTACAAAACTAGACAGGAATACCTAGCCGCCGTAGGCGAGGCCATGCGCCATGAATATCTGGCTATTGTTGACGCCGGCTTTATCCTGCAGATCGATGATCCGTTCCTCAGCGAGAGCTACAGCGAGCCTGGGCAAACAGTCCAGGACTGGCGCATAGGAGCGCAGTCTTGGATTGAGGCCTTGAACCACGCTCTGCGAGGCATACCACCCGGAAAGATTCGCTTTCACACCTGCTATGGCATCAATGAAGGACCGCGTATTCACGACGCACCCATGAGCGAAATTGCGCCGCTGCTCCTCAAAATCAACGCAGGCGCCTATTCCTTTGAAGCCGCCAATGCCCGCCACGAGCACGAATACCACTTGTGGGAAAACCTAAAGCTACCGGAAGATAAAATATTGATTCCCGGGGTGATCACTCATGCTGGAAACATTGTTGAGCATCCCGAGCTGATCGCAGAGCGTATCATTCGATTTGCCGAGCGCGTTGGCCGTGAGAATGTCATTGCTGGCACCGACTGCGGATTCTCCTCGCAAGCCACCTACCGGCCTGAGGTACACCCAACAGTTATGTGGGCCAAGTTCCGCGCCATGGAGGAAGGCGCAGCTCTCGCGACCAAGAAGCTTTGGGCCTAGCTGCCTTCGTTTGTCGTTAACCACCAAATCGCAGGCCTCGGGGTTAGGACTCATTTCCAGGTCGAAGTCGCCTCACCGGCCCGTGCGATTACGGGATTCAACGTATTGAACTCAAGATTGCGCGTAACAACGCCAGAGGAGTGTAATAGGCGGTTATCCGCCTGATAACATCTTGCTGGTAGCAACGCGTTCTTGGAACTCGTAAGGCTCGAATTTGTCAGTCGCAAAGCGAGTATCGAATTCCGTGGATGGCCGCGGATGAAGAAATGTTTGCAGAGGAGAGCTGGTGACTAGAACAATCGTGTTCATAGTAGGTTTGCTCGCGCTGGCGGCGGGTGCCCCGGAGCTATCAGCGCAAGGACGGGGCGGACCTCCGCCGGGACCGCCACCCACTCCCCGCGCCGCTGCGCGCATCGATATTACCGGCTATTGGGTCTCGCTCGTCACGGAGGACTGGCGCCACCGCCAGTTCACTCCGCCTAAGGGCGATTACTTATCGGTCCCCTTGAGCGAAGCAGGACGGCGCACCGCCGACGCCTGGGATCCGGCCAGAGATGATGCCGCGGGCGAGCAATGCAAAGCCTATGGCGCGGCCGGGTTGATGCGCATACCGGGACGGCTGCACATCACCTGGCAGGACGACAATACTCTGAAGCTCGAAGCCGACGCCGGGACCCAAACGCGCCTCTTCCATTTCGGCGGACCCGAGCCCGCCGGCGGAGACTGGCAGGGCGCCTCAATGGCTTCCTGGGATTATCCGCGGCCTCCTATTGAGGGTTTCTTCGGCGGGTTGGGTCCTCCGCCGCCCGGCGGATCCTTGCGCGTCGTCACGACTAAGATGCGGCCCGGGTATCTCCGCAAGAACGGTGTGCCCTATAGCGCGCAGACCTTGATGACGGAATATTTCGATCGCTTCGATGTCCCCGGCGGAGACACCATCCTGCTGTTGACCACCGAGGTGAACGATCCGCAGTACCTCAACCAGCCTTTCTGGACCAGCACGCATTTCAAAAAGCAGAACGACGCGACCGGCTGGAACCCGACGCCATGCACACGGTGACTACATTGAGACCTATCCAGCGAGAGTTTATGCACATCATGATGAAGAACACAATTCAGCTGCTCTTTGTGTTTGGGCTCGCCGCGGCGCTCCATGGCCAGGGACCGGCAAGGCCGCAGGCGGCGGGATTTGACATGGATTTGACTGGGTATTGGACCGGTGTACTCGACGAGGACGACCTGGAGCGCCTTCCGGGTCCCGAACTCGCCGACTACGGCGGTTTCGCCCTGAATGAGGCCGGCCGACTGTTTGCGCTTTCCTACGATGTCTCCCGCCTGACGCTTCGCCACCACCAATGTGACGCTTACGTGATGCCCTACCAGATGCGCGCCGTGGGCAATTTCCGCATCTGGGAGGATCGCGATCCCTACAATCAGCAGCTGATTGCTATCCACATATGGGCGCAGACCACCGAGGGTCATCGCGTCATCTGGATGGACGGACGTCCGCATCCGCCCGCATGGGCACCGCACACTTATCAAGGATTTTCCACGGGTAGATTCGTGGGCAACGCGCTAGTGATCCAGACCACTCACTTGAAGCAGGGCTGGCTGCGGCGCAATGGCTCGCCGGAGAGCGATCAGGCCTCCGTCACCGATTTCATCATCCGGCATGGCGACCATCTGACCGACACGACCGTGGTGAATGACCCGGTTTATCTCACCGAGCCCGAGGTCCGCAGCAACGATTACGCTCGCCAGCCCGCCGATCACCACGCGTGGCTCTACGCCTGTGACGACGGCGAGCAGGTTCTTGGACGTGCGCCCGATAACGTCCCTGCCTACCCCTTAGGCAAGCAGCCTTTTGCCAAGGAATACTCCGAACGCTACAAGCTGCCGTTCGTCGCGAGTCTCTTGGGCGCAGATTCCATGTACCCCGGTTTAGCGGTGCGCCTCAAGAACTCGAGCGACGCGGATGCCGTCGCCAGACTCTCGCCGGAGCCGAATCAGCCGAATGAAACCAGCAAGGCCGTGAATCCGGATCCTCGCGACGGCGAAATCCATGTCTGGCCGATTCGCGATCACGTCTACATGCTGGTGGGTGACGGCGGAAACATCGTGGTCCAGACCGGCGAACAGGGCGCTTTCGTCGTGGATACGGGCGAAGGCAAGCTCTCCGATAAGGTGATCGCGGCCATTGGGCGGCTGAGCGAGAAGCCCATCCAATTCATAGCCAACACCAGCGCACACGCCGATCACGTAGGCGGAAACGCCAGATTGGGAGCGGCGGGAGCCGACACTAGCCTTCCGGGCTCGTTTTTCGCGGGTCAATCCCCCAGCGCCGCCACCGGCGCGCTCCTCGATCCTTCCCATCACGCAACACTGATGGCGCACAACAATGTGGTGCTCCGAATGGAGGCTGCGAAGGCGCCCGCCGATGCGGTTCCCGAGGACACCTACCTGGAGGATCGCCGGCGCAAGTTCCACAACGGTGAGCTGATCGAACTCTTCTACGAACCCAGCGCCGTTACCGATGGCGACAGCATCGTGCATTTTCGCCGCGCCGACGTGATCGCGGCGGGCGATATCTTCGACACCACCCGCTATCCCTTCATCGACATCAAGAACGGAGGCAGTGTGCAGGGCGAGATCAAGGCGCTGAACGATATCCTCAATCGCACCGGCTATCAGCACGAGGAGCAGGGCGGCACCATGATTGTGCCCGGCCACGGCTATCTAGCCGATGAGCACGAACTAGTGGAGTACCGCGACATGGTGGTAATCGTGCGTGATCGCGTACAGGCCCTGATTAACGCGGGCGCGACCTTGGCGCAAGTGAAGGCCGCGCGGGTCACCGTCGATTACGATACGCGCTACGGAGTAAACACCGGGCCGTGGACCACCGAGATGTTCGTCGAAGCCGTTCATAATGGCCTGAAGAAATAGAAGTCTCCGTGGCGCGATTTCTTTTGCCTCCGGCTCGTTTCGGCGCGACCCTGTTCAATAGTTTCTGCCAACGTAGGCTGCGACCGCAAAATGTATGCTTTCGCTTGGTCGGCGGAAAGTACACCGAGGTGTCGTGACGGCCCGCTCCAGAACAGATGGCGAACACGCATATCACCGGCCTCTGGTAATGACTTGGCTCAACACCTTCCTCGGCTATTTGGCCTCTCGCCGTTCAACTAATTGACGCAAAAAACCAGGTGGAGTTGATTCGGATCTACTGTTGTGATGTTATAAGGCACGCCTAATCGTGAGATGGGAGGGTTGGATGAAGCGGCAGATCTTGATTGGATTGGTATTCACTGCTCTGATGATTGCGGCGATCGCTGCGTTCGCACAGGCTCCGCAAGGTGCGCGCAATCAAGCCAAAAAGCAGACAAAGGAGCCCGCTCCGAAACCTTCGCTGTTCCTTCGCGAAGAATGGAGGCAGCCTCCCCACAGCGGCGATTTAACGGACGAGAATCGCCGGGTGAGTCAGCAGGCCCTAACGAATCCAAATCTGGAGCTGAAGGTGTACGGGCCATGCGGGCAGTCAGGCGTGGGGACGCTCGGGGTATACGGCGCACCCGGCACGGTCGTCCCTCTGAATGTATGGAGCGGGTTGTGCGCGTCGCCTTTTGCCGCGACGCTACGCGACCGCAACAACTATGTCGACCTGACCGGTTCGGCGCGGATCAAGTGGGTTTTCCGCGCAAATAATTTACATGCGTTGAGGCCGGTGCTAAAGCTCGCGGATGGTACGTTGCTCGTCGGCAACCACGTTGATGTAACGCCGACCGGCACGAATGAATTCGAACCGCAGATGGTGGAGAGCGAATTCGCGATCGCGTCGGTGCGCTGGTTCAGGCTGAACGCCGAAACGATCGCGACAACCAGGGCGGTGGATAATCCGGATTTGTCGAAGGTCGACGAAGTCGGCTGGGCGGACCTAATGGCCGGCGGCGGCCACGGCCCAGCAGGTTGGGTGAATATGGGTCCGTTAGAGGTCTACGGGAAACCAGTAAGGCGCTGAGCACCCGTCTGTGTGCTGCCTAGCTTCGACAGAGCTGCAATTAGGTCGCGTCTTGAGCGCGCCGCATCCCCACCTGATCCGGAACTGTAGTCCACTCATTGAATGGGTGCGCGCGCCGGGATCCAATTTGTACGAAACAGAAGCCATCATTTGGCGCGGCCCATGTATCCTTGGGCGGTCATGCGAATCGCGATGAGTGGGGCGTGGATAGGGCCTCCTTCTTGCTCGCGAAAAAATTCCGACGCATACAATGTCTTCTTTTCTGGTCCACTGAATGTGAGTGCCACCACCGCGTGTGGAGTCGGTATAAGACCTAGAAGACGTCCGTCCGGGGTGATTACCCGGATACCCTCATCCGTCGTCACGTATATTCTTCCAACCGAGTCGACGGTACTGCCGTCTCCAGGCCCGCCTTCCCACTTTACGAACTCCCGTTGATTGGTCAAAGAACCATCAGCTTGAACATCAAAGGAGGCGAGCGACGGACCATTCGTTACATAAACAGTCTTCTCGTCCGGACTGAGAATGATTCCATTAGTCCGTAAGCCACTGCCAAACTGTGTGACCACACCTTTCGCGTTGGCATAGAAAAGACCGCCCATCGTAAAGTAGACCCCGCCCTTTGCGTCCGCCATCACGTCATTGAGAACCCCACCAATGCAATCCAAGGAATCACCTGCGAACTTGTCCGCAAATACCCTGCGCAATGGAGCAAGCTCGAGGATCTTGGCATTCAGGCCGCGGCTAGCAAGAAAAAGAGTCCCCTTCTTACTCATGGTGAGTGCTCCACCTGTGTTCGTATCCGAATAGACGACGGAGACCGCTCCCTTTGGGTTCACTCGCACGATATCGCTCTTATCGTTCTGCGCGATTAAGACGCTGCCGTCCTTAGTGCCGATGATGCCGTCATCATTATTACCGTTTTCCTGCCACACATCTTGCCATTTCTCTCCCGCAGCGACGACGCCCGGAATGGCCGTGATTGTGTAGTCTCGAACCTGGGATGGCGCCGGAAAGGCGCCCCGCCCCGGGCCGCCAAATCCTCTTGGGGGAGGGGGAGGCGTTTTACAGGTTTTCAACACTTCTGGTTCTCTGGCGTCCTGCGCCGCTTGAACGCCGGGGCCCGAACGAGGGGCTTGTCCTAGACCAATCACTGTTACGACCGTGAAAGCGACCACGCCGACGATTATTCCTGCTTTTACTGTCACAACTGTCCTCCTAATGGAATCATTGGGTCCGTCACGAAGTTTTACCCCCCTTTAGCTGGGCATCGCTTTCGCGAACCCAGGGGCTACTGTTTCGGTTTCTGAGGTGGCGGGGCCGTTGGTACTCTGGCAATTTCGTCGCAATATCTCTGACATCTTTCCGGTGGGACATAATCAGTCAGTTTCTTTTTATATTCGGGATACATGGTTTCGGCCCCGCCTCTCGCGGTCTCGGCCCGAAGATGGTAAATAGTGGCAAATTCCGCCTGATTGATCGCCGGATTCTGGCCCGGCAAATAGTGGGGAACGCTACCCCGCGGACGAGGAACTTCCGTTTGGGGCTCACACGGATCATTCCATGCGCCGCCAAATCCGCCTATGACGGTCGGGTCCAGCCTGAAGGTCGTGGATTTAATATACGGCTCCGTCAGATAAATCGGATCCTCTAAAATCGCCACAAGCGTTAATAGGTCTCCGTGCCGAATGAAATGTTCCGTTAACGTGGCCTGATCACTGGATGGAACTCCATTGCGACGCAGGACTCCCACTTTCATGTGGGTCATTTGGACTGTTAGGACGTCATTTTCCCATTTCCCTGTCGCAAAACCCATGTCGGTGTGCAACGCATTGGGACCCGGATGAGCTCGTCCGTCCATCCAGATCTCCTGTGCCGCTCGATCGACGGTCCCATTAAGAAGCCAAGCCTTTACTCTCCCTGTAGACTCGTCGCGGACCGCAGAAAAATAGATATTCGAGGGTCCCTGGACGAGATAAAAGTTGGTATACAAAATACATTGCCGCTCTGGGAGACCTTGACTCGCGGACTGCCACTGGTCAGCCCGGCGACGGGCCTCGTCATTCAGGGGCATACCCAAATAATCGCCGATATCAGGACCGGCGCCGCGCTCCTGGGTGTCTTCCTGAAGTATTACGCGCCAATTCCCGGCCAGATCGAGTTCTGCCCGAGCGGCGACGCTGCTGAAGAGCAGTAACCCGAGCAACGGGATTAGCAGCCGCAGCGAGTAGGTAGCCGATGTTGTGCTTTTTTTCATAGCTCCATTACTTCTTTCGGGAAAGACTCGTATAAACCGCTTCCACAAACATGTCTGTTGTCCAGGTTCCTGAGTCCGATCCAAATTGCCGTCGATAGCCCTTCGTGGGATCGGCATTTTTCACCTGCCCGACAGTCATGCCGCGCATGATCATGTCCGCAATCGTATCGCGCACGATCGTGATCATATCCCGATATTCGACCAAATCGTTTCTGTCATAGATCCGGCCGTGACCGGGTACGATAAGGGTGCCCCCCTCCTGCCAGACGAATGGAGTAGAGGTTACCGCCAAATCAAGCAAATTATTTAAGCTATCTATTTCGCCTTGGATACTGCCGCCTTTCTCCAAGTCAATCATTGGGAAGCGGCGCGTATCCAGGATGTCGCCCGCGGCGATTACGTCGGAGCGTCTAAAAAAAACAATGCTGTCGCCATCGGAATGCGCTGCAGGCTGGTGGAACAGTCTGACAGCCTGACCATTCACATATAAGTCCTTACGAAATTCCTGGATATCAGCCGAATAAGTGTCGGTGGGCCAGTTAGCCTCAGGGAAGGGAGGCTTTTGTCCGTCGTCACTCATTCGCGTCAGTACATGTAGTTCGGCTAGGATCGTCGCCCTTCCATCTGCGGATCCAAGGTTCGCGTTTAAGCCACCCACTGGAATAATCGATTGACCTGCTTTCGATAGCACCTCATTTGCCCCAACGTGATCGGGCTCGGCATCGGTATTAATGACGAATCGAATCGGCGCCGACGTGAGTTTCTTCACTTCCGCCAGCACGCGTTGAGCCCCAATAGCAGAACCTCCATCTACGACAATCACTCCATCCGAACCTACCTGTATCGATGTGTTTGCCCCGTCAAAGGAAATTACGTAAAAATCAGGATGCAACTGGAGCACGTCCACATCATGGCTGCGTTGTTGAGCTTTTGCCGTGGCGCACAGCAGGACGGCGGCAATCAAATGTAGACGCAAAAGTTTAGTTAGGGTCATCGCTTGCATACGTAGTTGGAGGGATCTTCCGTGTTACCGCTGCCCTGATAGCGAGCAATCTGCGGATACTGACACACCAGGCGGCTTCCGACTTGCGTGCCGCCTTTGTAATGCCTGACGATGAGTTGGTCAGGGACTTTATGGTCCTCTTTCCAGCCGGTAAGCAGACTCAGGCTATCAAAGTCGAAATTTTCTGCCCCACCTGTTCCCGGACCGTGCAGCATCCCGGGCACCATGAAAAAGCGCATGGATTCGCTGGCCTTCTTTGGTCCTACCTTTGCGACAACGGCGCGATAGTAATTAATGGATATCTTGGGGGGAATGAGATTGTCTGACCAGCCGCCGATCAAAAGGAGCTTTCCCCCTCGCGAGAAGAACCTTCCAAGATCAGGCGCGACTGAGTCCATCGGAGCGTTCTCGGGATTGTCTGCGAGCTGAAGGTCGCTATCGAAATTGACTGGGCGCCTCTTATAGTTCCAGTTAGGATCTCTAAAAACGAAGTACTTGAAGAATTCAATCGGTACCGGGAAAGGCTCGTCCCCGCCGGCCAGCGGCCCCCAACCCAGCTCACTTCCCGGATACATCGGCGAGTAAATCTCTGTTCCGGTTCGAGGGTTGTGAGGACCCGAATAAATTTTCTTCGCCGCCTCTACTTGGGGTGCGGTTAGACAGTCTTGGGCATCGACGTCTTTGCAGAGCGTCACCGCGGGGTCAAATTGGCAACCCTCGGGATCCCCGATGATTCCGTCCTTCAGTCCATCTGTTGCATCGCAACCGGCTAAAGCCGCGTTATGCAAGACTGCGTATTTGGCAGGAGGGATAAAGCTGGCCTTATCTTTATGTGTTGCTTGCCAAATCCACATCTGGCCGAAGGTTTGGCGAGTAAAATACGAGGCCATTCCCGTTACGGCTACGCTATCGTAATCTGCTGGATAGCGTTGGGCCGAACTAAGACCTGCGATGGCAGCGCCGCCGCCCCCGGCGACATAGGAGAGGCGTGGGCCGCTTCCATAGTATTGCTTCATTAGATCTTTTGCCACGACCGTCATTTCGTGCACCGAGCGGTAGCCAAAGTCTTTGATCTTTTCTGGATGTCCAAGGGCGTAGCTTGAATCGCCGTCGTGTCCCGTATTGTTGCTGGCCCCCGCATAACCCATGCGGATCGCATTCGCGAGCGGGGCCGGGTTCATACCTGCACCGCCCCCGAGGCCACCGTTTCCTATGCCGAGGAACTTGCGATTCCACGACTCGGAAACAGGCATCCACAGTTCCATTCGGATATCCGAATCAGGCGAGGGTCTAAGATTCGCCTGGACACGGCAAAAGGCCGGTAAGCCCGCATAATTAGGTACGCGGCCACCCTCGACGATACGCTCATTCGCCGACGGCTTAAGAGCCCCTGCCGCTACCATCTCAGCTAGCGTAATCGTACCGTTCGTCAGGCCGAGGCTAGACAGACTTTCGCATGACTTAGCGGCGGCCGACAATCGTGGCCCAAACAACGTGGCTACGAGCACCATCATCATTAAGAAAGAATTCTTGCCGAACGCTTTCGAGGCGGTCCGCTTGACTGATGAAGTGGTGTATACGTCAGCAGTAGGTCTATTGAACCGCATCATAATACGTTGAACGTCCGCAGGAAAGTGTAACGAGAATCACGCATCTAGAACAGGATCTTCAAACCAAACTGAATTTGACGCGAGGTGGTTACCGTATTAGTGATTCGACCTGCAGTTGGGTTGATGGCACCCGTGGGCAAAAAGACGCCAGCAGCAGGCAGACCAAAATTCGCGTGATTCAGAATATTAAAGAATTCGGCCCGGAACTGGACTCGGAATTGTTCCGAGATCTTGCGAATCGCGGTTTCTTTAAGCAGCGCCAGATCCAGGTTAGTCAAACCAGGACCTATGACCGTGTCGCGACCCAAATTTCCGAGGGTCCCAACGGGCTGCAAGGCAAATGCGGTCGGGTCAAACCATTTATTGACGGTTCCAATAATCGGGTCCGGACTACGGCCGGGAAGAAGGTTCGGGCGATTGGTCACGCCATTCTGAAGCCCAGCCTGGTCAAAGCCCGAGGTGATTGTTAGCGGCAGGCCAGAGCTTACGGCAAAGATTCCGCTCAGCTGCCAGCCTTCAACAAATGCGTTCCCGTGGAACGGAAGGGTTACGAGACTGTTGATCCTCAGAACTTGACGGATGTCGAAGCTGCAGAGTCCCTTGTCTACCGACTCGTTGTAGGGATTGGAGTAGCTTCCCGGGCTGTTATTATTCAGTGAGCCGAACGTAGATCCGGTGTCAGTGCAGTGAGACCAGGTATAAGACGCTTGCGCTTGCACATTCCGAGTCAGGCGGCGATTCAAGCTCGCCTGCAGGGAATTGTAACGGGATACAGTATCGGGAACAACATCCGGGAAAATTGAGAGCGCCGGATTGACGCGCGGATTGGTAACGATCTTTCCGCCCACAAGAGACGCAAAATGATACACGCCATTGGAATCAATTGTTGCGGTAGGAGGATTCTGATCCAGACCCGTGAAGAGGTGAACACCTCGCGATCCCACGTAACCCACCGAAGCAATCATGCCCGCGATTTCGCGCTGGACATTTAGATTGTATTGAATCATGTAGGGAGTGCTGCTCGTGTGATAATCGTAGCCCGGTTGGATGCTCGGAAGACTCGGATTGACCGAGGAAAATGGGATGGGATAGGTGGGGAAGGATTGTAATCCCACGTTGTATGGGGGAGAGGCCCACAATCCCGGAGCGTAGACGTACTGCGAGATGGGATCGTGGAAGATGCCAAATCCGCCGCGAATCGAGGTCTTATGATTCGCGAAGGGATCGTAGGCGAACCCAAAACGGGGATCAAAATTTTTGGCCGCTGGATTCGACGCGAAAACGTTCGGAACATTGGTAAAGCCCTTGTCGGTGCGAAGATTCAATACAGCATACAGGTTGTTATGATTTTCCACCGGATTGGTGACAAACTCATAGCGCAGGCCTAGATTCAGCGTAAGCTTTGCGCTCACCTTCCAGTCGTCTTGAATGTAGGGTTGAAAGTGAATCTCGCGCCAGTCCCGAACGGCGTTCGGATTTCCCGGTAAGGCGCCGGCAACCGTGACGGCATTACCCGCCAAAAAATCCGCAACGCTATTGAATGTCCACACGGCGCCCGCGCGGTAGTAACTGGCCGTGTTGGCTTGACTACGCTCCACGCCGATGCCAAATCTTAAGCTGTGCGCTCCACGAGTGTAGAAGATGTCATCTCCCTCAGTGAACTTGTTCTGCACCAGATAGAAAGGCGTGAAAGCATTGCCTCCGATGGTCGCAATTGTGCCATTCCCAATCGAAACCTGGCCATCCTGACGGCCAGCCCCAGGGAAGAACTGAAGAGCGGATACGGAGTTCGTGGTTGCCGCCGAGGTCGCCGGACGAGAGAAACTCAGATGCAAGGTATTGATCATCGACGGTGAAATAATCCGCCGCTCTTCCAGCGTCATGAATTGATTGTGCGAGTTATCCGACTCAGGCCATAAGGGCAGGTTGGATCCGCTGAATGGCTCGACGAAGTTAGCTTTGTCGGAGAGATATCGGAAAAACAAAGAATCCTTATCGGAGAGCGTGTAGTCGAAACGCGCCAGGACATAGTCTTCATGAGCGATCTGATTAGCAACTTCCGCTATGCTTCCGATCCCTCCGCCGATCACAGTTGTCGGAAGAGGGAATAGCGCCAACGTAGGCTGCACGGCGGGGACGGCACTGGCGCGTACACTGGCATCCGGCACGAATGCAATCTTCGTCTCTCCCAGGAGCTGCCGGATCCCTTCGTAGTTCACGAAGAAGAATGCTTTGTCTTTTTTAACGGGCCCTCCGAAGCTGCCGCCAAACTGATTCTTGCGGAAAGCGGGCGGGGAATTTCCGGGGTCGAAAAAGTTGCGAGCATCGAGCGCGCTGTTACGTAAAAAATCATAGGCGGACCCATGCACCGCGTTGGTCCCCGACTTACTCACAGCATTGATCACAGCGCCGTTACCACCGAATTGTGCTCCGAAGGTGTTCGTTAGAGTTTGAAACTCACCAATGGCTTCCACTCCAAGAGACGTGCCGAGCACCGATGCCAGACCACGATTCCAAAATGTCTGAAGGTTCTCATTGTCCAGCAGCAGGGATTGCCCCTCCGGACGCGCCCCGGCAATCGAATACGAGTTAGATCGTCCGGTAAAAGAGGACGATGTGGATACGCTGGTGTAGGATTGAACTCCAGGCGCTAGCAGGATTAACTGGTCGAAGTTGCGGCCATTTAGAGGAAGTTCGCGCATCTGCGACTGATCGATTAAGGTCGAAACGGCAGCCGAGGTAGTCTCAACCTGGGAGACCTGGCCCTCCACTGTGATCGTCTGCTGTTGCTGACCCACCTGCAACCCGAAATCAACGACCGTCTGGCTACCCACGGTCAGCGTGATCCCTTTTCGGACCACTGTCTGAAAGCCCGCAACCGCCACTTGAACTTCGTAATCCCCGACTGGAAGATCGGCGATGCTGTAGCGGCCCTGGGTATCGGTGACCCCGTCCCGTGTCGCTCCCGTACCGACATTTTTCGCTTCCACCCGCGCTCCGGCGACGGCGGCGCTGGAAGCATCGACAACGGTTCCCAGGAGGGTTGCGGTTGTCGCTTGCGCGTCCAGACTACGGCTCGAAATGAGAGCGCATAGGGCCCAGACTGCCAACAGCAACAGGCTCCTAGCGGTGCGACCGATCTGAGAAAGTGCCTCGCTGTATGCCGCACTGTTGGCGATCGCCGCCAAGGGCGCTGGCGTCCACAATGTGCAACCAGTAAACGACGGGGTCTTCATGAAGTCTCCTTAAATCAAATGCTCAAACAACAGTAGGCGGAAGGAACCGGCGGCGACAAGTGAAACCGCGTAGGGAACGGTGTTACTTCACGTGAACTGACAACGCTAAATGATTGAATCTGGAGACGCTCCAGAGATCGAGCTTGCAAAATGATTTACTTGGTGGGCGACGCGCATGACAAGTCATTCGTGGAATCGGTTCAACATGAACCTTCTGAAAAATGGTTAGCGTTTGGGATTTGACCTGCAATCAGCTGTGCGCCGACATTTGCCCAGGAGTAGAATACGGAGATCCTTCAACGCATCTGCAATCCTTACCCGATCTGTTGTATCCATCAGTTCTCACGGCTAAGGATGGACAAGGGGCGGTGCGGCTCGTACAGGGCGACAGGCATACCGCAGTCAGAGCGCCGACGATCAGATTAAGTTTTGTTCCACACGACTTGCAATTGTGGGGGTAGAGGGACCGAGATCCGTGAAAATTTGGTGCCCATCGCCGATGAGGTCTCGCTAGCTGAACTGCACAAGCCGCCCGAACGGAGTTTTCTCTCAATTGTCATGACTTACGTAATGCCAGAGCGAAGGACAGTGGCAAATCCGTCTTTTGATGCCCGGACCTCATATTCGCCCACCCCGAGTTCGGGGGCTCGAAAGCGGCCTTGGGCGTCGCTGGTCACATTCTGGCTGACTCCTGTGCCCACGTTCTTGATCTCAAGACTGGCGTCAGGAATTGCGGCATGAGAAGCATCCGTCAGCGAGCCCAGGACCGTTCCCGTTGCGGCCTGCCCCCACAGACGAACGGTCAACCCCGGGCCACATATAAGAATAGCGCCCATCACAAACGTGGCTATGCGCGCCGACAGCAACTGTGCAATGTTCATCATATAGGTAACGGGCCTCCTACCGACCCAATCGTGCATTGAGGACACTAAGCGAACTCGATGTTATTCGAGGCACCCGATACCTTTACCCGATTCAAGGAGCGCTCGATGTACCAGCCGATCCTAACTCAGTGTTTAGCCAAAACAAGGAGCGAGCACGTGAACGAACGGTTCGTTCACGTGCTCCCACTGGTGCGATTTAGCCTTAGCCAACACTGCTGCTTTTTGATAAAGCACGCATCCTTGATAACAGTCTTCGTAGGGATGGCGGCCCTCGAAACTTGCGACCGTACAGAGGAGTCAATTGAAAACAAAAGCGTTTAGTGCCGAGTAGGGGGTCTGCCCCGACTTAGCCCATCTTGTCTCGCCGTGACCTCTAAGATGGCTTCCCGCCCGAAGGTCACCGGGTCGATTCAATCAGGAACTTAAGCTACAGCCGCATGAAGGCCCGGTAGGCTGACCGTAGGAGCTCAGGTTGTTGTCGACTTTGTTCTGGCAGTCGGCCAGCAGCAACAGACGGTTACCGTCGAGGGGGCTGCCGCGCAGGTCGAAACCACGAGTTCCGCCGTAAGTTCGTTAACCGATGAGAGACAAATGCGGGACCTGCCGTTGAATGGTAGAAACCTCCAGCAACTCATAGAACTGGCACCGGGCGTAGCCACTATGCAGGGCAACACTATGTTAAGCAATGGTTTTGGCGGAAGAGCGCCTGAATTCTCCATAGCTGGATCGCGGCCTCAAGGTCAGAGTTTTCTCCTCGACGACGAAAGCCTCCAGGTGTTTTGGAACACCGGTATGGCATCGGTAACGGGATCCTCCCTAGGGGTGGAGGCCATCGGAGAGTTCCAAACCCTCACGAATACCTATGGTGCACAGTTTGGAGGGAACGGCAGCGTGATCAACGCGGTAAGTAAATCCGGGACCAATAGGTTCCACGGCTCCGCTTACGATTTTCTAAGAAACAGCGCATTAGATTCCCGTGCTTTCATCGACCCCTCCACTATCCCGGCATTCCGCAAGAATCAGTTCGGTGGAACGCTGGGCGGCCCGGTGAAGAAAAACAAGGTCTTCTTCTTCGTGAATTACGAGGGGACACGCCAGCTTCTTGGGGAAACGAGGACTGCGCTCGTTCCGGGCTGTTCTCCCCACGAGACTCTGCCTGGCTTAGGTCCTTCCAATCCGAATTGCATTCCCCTGCCTGGCGCCAAGAACCCCCAGGCGATCCTGAATACGCTCGCCCTTTACCCCGCTGCGACAACGATCTTTAAGGTTTCTCCCCAAGATCCAGGGCAGCCCGAAGCGCTCACGCAGGGATCTCAGTTGGCACACGAGGACTATGTCCTGGGCCGCTTCGACTACAATCTCTCGACGCAGGACAGCTTGTTTGCCCGTTACATCAGCAACAAATCGAATTTTACCGAACCCTTCGGAGGCGGCAATTTTGCGGGAGGCCCAATTCCTAACTGGCCGGAGTTGGATTTTTCGCATTTCCAATTCGTTACAACGGAGTGGCGGCGAATTCTCAGCCCGAACGCAGTCAACATTGCGCGCGCCAGCTTCTCGCGAGAGTGGACCAACGAGTATCAGGCGCCTACCCAGCCAGACGGTCTGGTTAACGGTGTAGATCCGCTGAATTTCTTTCCGGCCGGCAGCGGACGTCCCGACGGTATTGTAGCAGTTACTGGGCTTTCGGGTATCGGTAGCGCCCTTCAGCTACCCTTCAACGCGACGATGAACCGCTTCACCGGAGCCGACGACATTACCTGGACGCATGGAGCACATACTCTCAAATTGGGGGCGTCGGTTTCGCGAATTCAGGTGAACACGTTCATGCCCTTTTTCGATGGCGCTCAGTTCCAGTTCACCGGTTTAAGCGGCGGGCCCTTCCCACTTTTGGGAGGCGTTCCCTCTGCTTTGATCTTTGTACCGCTCGGATCTTACCCCAATCGCGACTTTCGCTACACAGAATTCAAGCCCTACGTTCAAGACGACTGGCGCGTGAACTCACGATTGACGGTCAATCTCGGACTACGGTATGAGTTCGAAACCAATCCGACCGAGATTCGCGACAATTTGTATCAAGTCCTGAACTATGCCACCGCAACTGGTTTCTCGCGTGTTCCAAACGTCATGGTGAGTAATCCCTCATTGAAGAATTTTGATCCGCGAGTCGGATTAGCCTTCGATGTGTTCGGTGATCACAAGACATCGGTCCGGGCAGGCTTTGGCATCTTCCACCAACTGATCTCTACCGGCGATTACGGTCCTGGGTTCTGGACACTCCCACCATGGGTGCTCAATGTTGTTCCCGGCGTCCTCGGTGCGGTATATCCGAATCTACCGGCCAGCGGCCTCAGCAAACCGAGTTCAGCGCCCGGATGGTATTACCAAACAAACACAAGCCCTTACGTTATGCAATGGAATGTCAATATCCAGCGCGAGATCGCCCACAACACTGTGGTGACGCTCGGATACGTGGGCTCGCGAGGCATCGATTTGCTCACGGGCAACCAGCAGAATCCCCCGTTGGTCTGCTCCTTCGCGCAGGGTTCGGGCTGCACCAATCCGACTTTCGCGAACGGATTCTCCGGGGGCTACTTTGGATCTGGGACTCCGGGCAACGTCGTCGGGAATCCATTGTTCAACCCCAACCTCAGCAGCTTCAACACGTTGGGCCCTTTTGCCAACTCCCGATATAATTCGGGCCTCGCTACAGTGGATCGGCGATTCTCAAACAACTTCCAATTCCAAGCATCGTACACGTTCTCGCGGTGCATGGACAACGGCGGTTATCTAGGTTCTCTCAACGCCAACAGCACCGGCTCTTTCACGAATCCGTACAACGCGCGCACCGACTGGGCACCGTGCGCGTGGGACCTGAACCACGTGTTGCGAATTAACGGCCTCGTCACGTTACCCTTCCACGGGAATAGACTCATCGAGGGCTGGCAGATCAGCGGAATCGAATCCGCTAGCTCCGGCTATCCAGCGAACATAGGAGATGGTTACGATGAGGCGAGTGGAGCGAGCAATGGCGTCACCTTGACGCCGCGGCCCAATGTCGTTCCGGGATGTAAAGTGAACGTCGGCACCGTCAATGCGTGGTTCAATCCCCAATGCTTCACTCTTGAGGCACCAGGAACGTTTGGGGATCTCGGCCGAAACACCCTCAGGGGCCCCGCATTCTGGGACACCGATCTCGCTGTGATCAAATTGACCCCAATCCGTGAAAACATAAATCTCCAATTCCGGGCTGAGTTTTTTAATATCTTCAACCATACGAATCTGGGACTCCCTAACGTTATAGGAACGGGTCTCTTTGTCGGAGGCGGTTCTCCAAACGGGATCGCGCCGCAGATCACCTCGTACGTCGGTACCCCAAGGCAGATTCAATTTGGCCTTAAGCTGATGTTCTGAGCAGCTACGGAAGCCGGCGGCACCAGGGAGCCCTGAGGGTTAGGTTGTCTTGTCCGCCGCCAAACTTCCTAGAACGCACGTGTCGTTAGCTTTTGTAGTTGTCCGGTTTTATTGACACGTTAGTTGTCCGGTTTGGTTTCATGCTACCCGCTTCGGCCTCGTTTTGGGGGCGAGGGGGGGAATCGTCGAGGCGGTGGAAAAGTGGGAATCGCCGGAGGCGATTTCCAAGGAGCGGGGGGAAACCTGGTTTTGGTTTTCCACGGCTCCGTCTTTTCCACGGCCCACCACGTGAGGACCATAACGAATC
>Ga0105240_10005814_pt1 | contig 18300 bp, 17 predicted proteins | sample KBSC54metaG_FD_80426 | JGI IMG/M metagenome (GOLD analysis project Ga0105240, IMG submission 80426) | Corn rhizosphere microbial communities from Kellogg Biological Station, Michigan, USA - KBS C5-4 metaG | ecosystem: Host-associated > Plants > Roots > Rhizosphere > Soil | place: Michigan, USA...
AGGCTTCGGTTTCATCTCCCGTGAGGGCGGCCCCGATGTTTTCGTCCACTTCAGCGCCATCACCGGCAACGGCTTCAAGTCGCTCGCCGAAGGCGATCAGGTCGAGTTCGAAATCGTTCAGGGGCAAAAGGGTCCTCAGGCAGCCGACGTTCAGAAAGTCTGATTCGAAGGTCCGAAGATCCCGGCCATGAAGAGAGTCCCAGCTACGCGCTGGGACTCTCTTTTTTTCATCCCGATCCCCAGATTCGATCGTCCCTGGTCGGCACCGGACTTGCCCCGTACTCCCGCGTCCGGCAGCGTACATAGCTCGACCACAGGAGTTCACGTATGGCTTCGATCTGGAAGGGCTCCCTCTCGTTCGGGCTTGTCAGCATCCCCGTCGAAATGCGCACGGCCGTTCAGGAAGATCACATCTCCTTCCGCCAGCTCCACGAAGAAGACCTCGCACCCATCAAATACGAGCGCGTCTCGTCATCCTCCGGTGAGACGGTCCCCTGGAACGAGATCGTCAAAGGCTACGAGTACGAAAAGGGAAAGTTCGTCATCATCACCGACGACGACTTCAAGACCGCCGCCGTCGAATCATCGAAGACGCTCGAGATCGTCGACTTCGTGAAGGAAGACGAAATCGATCCACGGTACTTCGAGACGCCCTACTTCCTCGTGCCCTCCAAGGGCGGCGAGAAAGCCTACGCACTCCTGCGCGAAGCCATTCGCAAGACCGGCTCGGTCGGCATCGGCAAGATCATCATTCGTCAGAAACAGCATCTCGCCGGCATCAAGGTCGTGAACAACGCCCTCGTGCTCGAGATCATGCGCTTCGCGAATGAGCTCATCGACACCGACACGCTTCATCTGCCCGACTCCAGCCTCGTGCGACCGCAGGAGCTGCAGATGGCCGAACAGCTCGTGAACAGCCTCGCGGAGCCGTTCGATCCCACGAAGTACACCGACGAGTACCGCGCGAATCTCATGCGCGTGATTCACGCGAAGCTCAAGGGAAAGAAGCTCACGCTCAAGCCGGAGCCCGAAGCCGAGCGCGACACGCAGGTCATCGATCTCATGACGCGACTGCGCGAGAGTCTCGACCAGGGAAAGAAGCGAGGCTCCGTGCGCGCCACCACGCCCACCGCCGCCGCGAGCGAGCGAAAGCCATCGCGCGCCAAGACGAAATCCGCCAAGCGCACCCGGCGGAGATCCGCCTAGGAGCCACGCACCATGGCCCCGCGCGCAAAGCCGGCGGTACGGAAGCAGCTCGCCGAGTACCGCGAGAAGCGCGACTTCTCGAAAACCGCAGAGCCGTCGGGTGACGAGGAGCGCGCGAAGCATCCGAAGAAGCTCGTGTTCGTCATCCAGAAGCACGCGGCGAGTCACCTGCACTTCGACTTTCGCCTCGAGCTCGACGGCGTGATGAAGAGCTGGGCCGTGCCGAAGGGCCCGAGCTACGATCCCTCCGTGAAGCGTCTCGCGATGCAGGTCGAGGATCACCCCATCGACTACAACACCTTCGAGGGTACCATCCCGCAGGGCGAGTACGGCGGCGGCACCGTCATGCTCTGGGATCGCGGCACCTACACCTCGGCCGTGAACGAGAACGATCCCGTCCCCGAGCTGCGACGCGGCTACGAGAAGGGCGATCTCAAGATCATCCTCGAGGGCAAGCGCATGCACGGGTCATGGGTGCTCGTGCGCACCCGCCGCGGCTCGGAGGACAAGCCGCAGTGGCTCCTCATCAAGCATCGCGACGAATACGCGAAGCCCGGCAGCGACATCGTCGCCCGCGAGATGACCTCCGTCACCACCGGCCGCACGATGGAGGAGATCGCGGAGAACAAGCGCAAGCGCGTGTGGCACTCGAACCGCGAGCCCAAGTCGCCGCCTCCGGAGAAGAAGAAGAGAGAAAAGCCGAAAGCGGAAAAGAAGAAGACGGCTCGCGCGGTCACGTCGAGCCGGAAGTCCGCGCGCCCGTCCGCATCCGCGCGCGCGGCATCCACCAAGGCACTCCGCTCCGGCGCACTCGACCCGATGCTCGCATCCGTCGGCAGCGACATTCCCTCGGGCTCCGACTGGACGTTCGAGCCCAAGTACGACGGGATTCGCGTGCTCGCGTACGCCACACCCGAATCCGCGCATCTGGTCACGCGCAACGGGAAGGACAAGACCGCGCAGTTCCCCGGAATCGCCGAGGCGGTGCGGAAGATCGCCGCGCGCGGCCGTCGCGCCCTGGTGCTCGACGGAGAAGTCGTCGCGCTCGAGCATGGCTCGCCCGCGCGCTTTCAGGAGCTGCAGCAGCGCATGCACGTCAAGGATGCGAACGCCATCGCCGGATTCGAGAACAGCGCGCCGGCCGCGCTCATGGCGTTCGATCTTCTCGTGGACGGCGACGATGTGCTCGTGCACGAGCCGTGGACCGCGCGTCGCGCCCGACTCGAGAAGCGGCTCGCGAAGCACACCTCACCCGAGCTGCGCCTCACCGAGTCCGAGATCGATGCGGGACGCGCGATGCTCGCCCGCGCGCGCGCCGACGGATGGGAAGGCGTCATCGCGAAGCGCGTCGACGCGCCATACCAGCCGGGTACGCGCTCGCGCGACTGGCTCAAGCTCAAGCTCGAATTCCGTCAGGAGTTCGTCGTCGGCGGATGGACCGAGCCACGCAATACCCGCCAGCACATCGGCGCGCTCCTCCTCGGCTACTACGATCGCGGACGCTTCATCTACGCCGGAAACATGGGCGGCGGCTTCGACAACGAGGGGCTGGCCGAGATGCACGCGCTGCTCGCGCCGCTCGAGCGAAAGAGCTCGCCGTTCGAGGAGACGCCGCGCCCGCGCGAGCCCGTGCACTGGGTGACGCCGAAGATCGTGGTCGAGGTGAAGTTCAACGAGTGGACGAGCGATGGAAAATTGCGCCAGCCCATCTACGTGGGAACGCGCGATGACAAGGACCCGCGCAGCGTGAGGCGCGAGCCCACGAGCGTGCAGACGAAATCGAGGACGAAGCGGAAATCGGTCGCCGCCTCCTACTTCCAGCCGCGCACCGAGCGAGCGACGCGCAAGTCGCCGTCGAACAAGGTCGTGCGCTCGACCGCGCGGAAGAGCATCGCCGCCCGCACGAAGAAGGCCGCGCCCGCGAAGTCGCGCGCGGCCTCCGCCGCGGGCTCCGTCGAGCAGCAACTCGAGGCCATCGAGCACGATCGCGGCGACGGAACCGTTCAGATCAAGCGCGGTCTCTCGCTTCACGTCTCGAGCCTGGGCAAGGTCTACTTTCCCGACGACGGCTACACGAAGGGCGATCTGATGCGCTACTACGCGCGCGTGGCGCCCCAGATCCTTCCCGTCATGCTCGATCGTCCGCTCGTGCTCAAGCGCACGCCGGAAGGAATCAAGGGCGAAGTGTTCTTCCAGCAGAAGCCTCCGGAGCACGTGCCGCCCGTGATCCGCGTCGGGACCGTCGTGAACGATGATGGCGTGAGCGCCGAGCGCATCATCGGCGGCGATCTCGCGACGCTGCTCTACACCGTGCAGATCGGGTGCGTGTCCGTGGATCCGTGGGAATCGCGCCTCGACTCGCTCGACGCGATGGACTACACGATTCTGGATCTCGATCCGGGGCCGCGCGCGACGTTCGATCGCGTCATCGAGGTCGCCCAGTGGGTGAAGCAGGAGCTCGACGAGCGCGGCCTGCGCGCGGCGCTCAAGACCTCGGGCTCGCGTGGTCTGCACATCGTGATTCCGCTTCCGCTTCGCACCCCGTACGAGGCGGGGCTGCTGCTCGCGCAGCTCGTGGCGACGCGCGTCGCCGAGGCGCATCCGCGCGACGCGACCGTCGAGCGCTCGGTGAAAGCGCGGCCGCCGGCAGCCGTCTACGTCGACTATCTGCAGAACGTGAAGGGAAAGAGCGTCGCCGCCGCGTATTGCGTGCGCGCGAAGCCCGGCGCTACCGTCTCGACCCCGCTCCAGTGGAAGGAGCTGAATGGGCGGCTCGACCCCCGGGAGCTCACCATCGAGACGGTCCCGCAGCGAATCGTAAAGCTAGGCGACATATGGGGTTCCGCCCTCAAGACCAGAAATACGGGAGCCGCCATCCGCGCGGCCGCTGACCGATAGCACGCTGAATCGTCCTTTTCTTGGATGATTCTCCATCGGATCCACCGCATGGTCGCGGTCGGGGCGCTCGCGCTCATCGCAACGCAGGCACTGGATGCGCAGCAGACGACGCGCGTCCCGATGTCCGTGCGCGTCAACGGCGTCGTCGATGGCAACACCATCGTCGAAACGGCGCGCCGCTACCTCGGCGTGCGCTACGTGCTGGGGGGCACCACGCCGCGCGCGTTCGACTGCTCGGGGTTCATTCGCTACGTCTTCGCGCTCCACGGTCTCGCCCTCCCGCGCACGGCGCACGAACAGGCGGCACTCGGCATCGCCCCGGACCAGGGGAAGCTCGAGCCTGGCGATCTCCTGTTCTTTTATGGAGGGCGAGGCGCGCAGCACATCGCGATGTACATTGGGGGAGATTCGATCATCCACGCGTCGAGCGGCGGCCATCGGGTCATGCTCGCGCGACTTTCCGGTACGGGCACGCATAGAACGTGGTTCGGACAACGGTTGATCGCGGTGCGCCGTGTACTGCCGGCCACCGGAACGTTCGACCTGCCCGCGTCGTTGGCAATTCCCGACCCCTTCGGCAGCAGCTCGTCCGAAGACATGGCGTTCGCCCCTTCTGCTCCGCTCATTTTCTGATGGCTCGCGACGCGAACGAACCCTCCGGGGACGAAGCAAGAGCCGACGATCCCGTGCTGCTCTACAGCCGCGGACTGCCGGGTGGCGGCGTGGTGACGATCGAGGCCATCTCGAAGGAGATGCCGAAGGTCACCGCGCGCGTGTCGGTCGAGCGCCGGATCGATCCGCAGCGACGCGACGGCCACGAGCCGCCGGTGATTGCGGAGGCGCAGGCGTCCACGCAGTCCACGGCCTTCAAGGAGCTGTACCAGATCGCGTCGGACAACGTCGCGGTCGCGCGTGGGCTCATCAAATGGCAGGCTCGCAAGCGCGGGGATTCCGAGCGCTGACCTGCGCCCAACAGGGTGCACGCGCTCCGCGAATACGAAAAGGCTCCCGGGTCATTCCGGGAGCCTTTTCGTTCATCCGTCCTTTGGCTCGTGCTCGGTCGTCAGGCTCGGTTGCGGTGTGGCGGTTCGTGACCGCGCCCCTCCGATGTCCCGGCGAGCGCTCGCAAGACTTCGTCATCCACCGAATGAAGCGCTCGGGCACGCACTGTCGCGACCCGCGCAGGAGTCTCGGGAGCGGTCAGGGATTGGAGCCGCACGAGCAGCCGCGCGGACCCCTGGCCCATGATCATGTCCTCCGACACCAGACGAGCGACGACCGTGGCCAGCCATCGAGTGCCGTCATCGAGCGTGATGACGCGGGCGGAATCCGTGGGCTCAGCCGGCGCACGCTCCGGCACGCTGGTATTCGCCGCATCGCGCAACACGTTGCGAGGCAATGCAGTGCGACGAATGCTGCGGAAAGCGCCCATGGTGGCTCCTGTGGTTCCTTAGGCACATCTTGCAACTATAAAATATCCGTTTGCAAGTCATGGGCCTCCCATGTTCCGGTCAGGATTCCGTCACGGATGCGCAACGCTCAGCCGCCGAACCGGACTCCCCGCCTGCCTCCCCGGCGCTTCTTCGGTGCGTAGCGGAACAGCTGTGCCGGTCGCCCGCGCCCTTCGCTTCGCCATTCGTGGGTGGGCTCCACGAGCCACGCCGCGTGCAAGGACCGGCGGAAACTCGCCTTGTGCAGCCGTCTTCCGAGCAGAAGCTCGTATATCTCCTGCAGTTGCGTCAGCGTGAAGGTGGACGGCAGCAGGTGGAACGCGATCGCAGACTGATCCAGCCGCGAGCCCAGCGAGCTTCGTACGCTCTCGATCATGGCTCGCTGCCGGGGCGGCAGCGGCGGCAGGTCATCCACGGCATGCCAGGTGACGTGCTCCTCCACCTCCTCTCCGGTCTGCCGGTCCACCAGCGCCAGAAACGCCACCGACAGCGCTGCGCCGGAGGGGTGCCTGCGCCTGCCACCAAAGGCACCGGCCTGCTCGATCAACGAAGGGGCGGTCCCGAGCGTATCCCTCGAGAGCTCGGCGGCCTCGTCATCGATGGTCTCGTTCGGACGCAGCGATCGCCACGGCAGCTGCCATCGCTCGTGGGATCCTGCAGGCGCCCGCTCCAGGAGCACCATGAGGCGCCGGCCGCGCGGCGTGACGATGATGACGTCGATGGTCGGGGTGGAACGGCGCGGTCTTGAGCGCGGAGCAGCAGCGCGAGCGGGCATGTCCTGAATTAGTTGCTTTTCGCGACTAATGTCAAGGACTCGGGATCGTGATCGGAAGCATGCCCGTCATTGGTGCCAGGCCGAGCACCGCGCGCGCCGCCGCACTCTGCGACACCGGAAAGCCGCCCCACGCCACGACGTACGCGGACACATCCGGAATCTGCTGCAGGAAATATGGATTTCCGAATGCCATCACGATCGGATGCTCCCGCCTGCGCTGCAACTCCTCGATGAAGTCCACGAACCCCTGTGGCGCATTGATCGTGGTCACCGTCGAGCTGTGCGCCACGTACGAGCTCACCAGAATCACATCGGCCGAGTCCGCGATCGCGAGCAGCCTGAAGAAATCCGCGCGCTCGGCGTCGGCATCCACGTACTCGGGCCGGAGCGCCGGGAAGATTTTCCGCAGCTCCGCGTCGAAGGTCACCCCCGCGCCCAGGTCGGCACGGTGCGCGAAGGTCACGGAGAGAATGCGGGCGCCGTGATTGAGCCGGCCGAGCGGAAGCTGATGCGCGCTGTCGCGCACGAGCGTGATCGACCGCTCGGCGGCCAGCCGCGCGACCGCCGCATCGGCCGAATCGCCGACCACCGCCCGGGCGCTGTCGAGATTCACCACCCGGCTCGTGCGTAAGCCGGTGCGCGCCTTCGTCGCGAGAATCCGCCGCACGGACTCATCGAGCCGCGCCTCGGTGTACTGCCCCGCCTTCACGCCGGCGACCACCGCGTCCACGGTGGTGGCGACATCCTGCGGCTGCAGCAGCACATCCGCGCCCGCCGCAACGGCCATCTGCGCCGCCTTCACCGCGCCGTACGTGTTGAGCACGCCCTGCATGTCCATCGCGTCCGACACGATCAGCCCGTGAAAGTGCATGTCGTCGCGCAGGAGCGATGTCAGCACGTTGTGCGAGAGCGTGCCCGGCACTCCGCTGGAGTCGAGCGCCGGCATCGACCCGTGAAAGGTCATGATCGCGCCCACGTTCGCCTTCACGGCCGCGTTGAACGGCACGAGCTCCACGCTGTCGAGCCGCGCGCGCGACACACGCACCACCGGCAGCGCCAGATGCGAATTCGTGCCCGTGTCGCCGTGTCCGGGAAAATGCTTCCCGGTTGCGATCATCCCGTGCTCCTGGACGCCGCGGATGAACGCGGTGCCGAGCCTCGCGACGAGCGCGGGATCCTCACCGAAGGAGCGCGTGCTGATGACGGGATTCGCGGGATTGTTGTTCACATCGAGTATCGGCGAGAAGTCGATGTGGAACCCGAGCGCGCGTCCCTCGATCGCCGTGATGCGCCCCTGCTCGTACGCGAGCATCGTATCGCGCGTGGCGCCGATCGCCATCTCCGGCGGAAAGAGCACGGCGCCGCCCAGATCGATGCCGTTGGGAAGGAAATACCCGCCGCGCGCACGGTACCCGGCGCCGAACTCGAGGTCGCCGCCCACGAGGAGCGGCAGATCGCTCATGCGCTGCAGCGCGTTCAGCTTCGCCGCGATCTCCAGCGGCGACCCCACGGACATGATGATCCCGCCCACGTGCTGCTGCGTGATCCACCCGCTGATCTTCCGCCACTGCGGTGCATCGGAGGACACGTAGTCGCCGAACACCTGCGGCCACACCATCTGGGCGGCCTTGTCGCGCAGCGACATCCCCGCGAGCACGCAGTCAGCCCATTCCGCATCGCTCTTCGAGGCGCACCGGGCCGAGTATGTGCTATTCCCGGCCGAGGGCGCGGGAGCCGAGCCGGGATGCGCGGTGCCGGACCTGCACGCCGCGAGCAGCAGCACGGCAGCCGCGACCGCGCGCGACGATCGCCGCGCCGACTGCCGCCCCCCGGTTGTCACCAGTTGATCGTGCCCTGCTTGCTCGTGTCGACCTGCTCGTCCTTCCCCGTCTTGAACAGGAACGTCTCCATGTTCTTCGTCAGGAACTGCCGTGCCTGCGGGTCCATCAGATTGAGCCCGTAGTGGTTGATCAGCATCGTCTGCTGCTTCAGCCACAACTTCCAGCACTCGCTGCAGATCTCTTCCTGCGCCCGGGCACCGAGCGGCCCGGGAAGCGGTGGACGCTCGAGCCCCTCGCGCGTGTTGCCGCACCGGGTGCACGTCACTTCAGCCATCAGTCACTCTCGAAAGCGGGGTTCGCGCGCGCTCAGGCGCGCGCGTAGCGGATCTTCGCCAGGCGCACCGCGGCGAGCATGCGGATGTACACCCAGCCGATGTCGAACTCGTACCACTTCGCCTTGAACTTCGCGGAATGCGGGTCTGCATGGTGATTGTTGTGCAGCTCCTCGCCACCCAGCCAGATCGCGATCGGCGAGATGTTCCGGCTCTCGTCCTTCACATTGAAGTTCCGGTAGCCCAGCGCGTGGCCGACGCCGTTGATGATTCCGGCGGCCCAGAACGGGATCCAGAGCATCTGCACGGCCCACACGAGCGGTCCGATGTAGAATCCGAACAGGTACACGTCGATCGTGAGCATGACGACGATGCCGAGCCAGTTGAGGCGCGCGAGCACGTAGCGCTCGAGCCAGTCGTTCGGCGTGCCCTTTCCGTACTTCTCCAGAATGCCGGGCTGCCGAACCGCCTGGCGATAATAGAAGGCGCCCTTCAGGATGATCTCGCGAAGTCCTTCCATGACGGGCGAATGCGGATCACCCTCGCGGTCCGCGAAGGCGTGATGCTTCCGGTGGCACGCCACCCACTCCTGCGTCACGATCGACGTCGAGAGCCACAGCCACACCCGCATAGGAATCTCGGCCAGCTTGCTGAACGTCACGCCGCGATGGGTCTGCGCGCGATGCAGAAAGAGCGTCACGCAAACGTTCGTGAGATGACCGGCGATGACCACGAAGAGCACTGGCTTCCACCAATGCGTCGCCCACATTGCGAATCCTGGCATTGCGTCCTGACCTGAAGATGAAGAGCACCGTTGCGCCGCCCATGACGAGCGGCCGGAGGGAACACCGTTTCGGCAGCGAAAGGCTGGATTACGCGCGCACAAGGTCCCGCTTCACAATCTACTGCCCAAGGAAAGCCTCAGCCAATACCGAGCTACGATGCTGTCTATCGTGCTGTGCCTGCCGCATGCACATTGGACACGGCGCGGCCCACCGTATTTCTCCCTTCTCAGCGCAGAGTGCCCATGTCCATGCGACGTGAAGTCTCGTGCTCCGTGATCTTTGCCGTGCTTTCCGCCTGCAGCGCATCGCACGTCGATTCGGCCACCGCAGGGGCAACGCTGTTGCGCCGTGACGCCGAATGGGCCGACGCGGCGAAGTCGGGGAAGGACGTCGACAGGATCGTCTCGTACTGGACCGATGATGCCCTGATCATCTTCCCCGGCCAGCCCACGATCGAGGGCAAGAAGGCCATTCGCGCCTACGTGGCCTCCAGCCTCGCCACTCCCGGCTTCTCCATTCACTGGGTATCCGAGAAGCCGGAGTTCTCACCCGACGGAAAGCTCGCCTTCATGCGCGGCACCGACGAGCTGACCGTCCCCGGCCCCGACGGAAAACCGCTCACCCTTCATCTGCGCGGGATCACGGTATGGCGGCTGGAGCCCGACGGGCAGTGGCGCTGTGTCGCGGACGTGTCGAACGAGGCTCCATCGGCGCCAGTGCCGCCGTCTACCTAAGGTTGCGTATTCATTGAGCTTACGAGTCCGCCGGTGGTCACGGTCCCCATCCTGTCCTCGGGCGGCGCGTTGCCCCACGTATCATTGGACGAGTTGAAATCGGGAACGGTACCGTCGGGCCATAGCCGCACACCCGCCAGCGGGGCGCGCACCGGGATCGTCGCCGTGTAGCGGTCGCCGAGGTACCAGATGTCGACGGGAAGCTTGAGATCCTGCGTCGAGCCGTCGGCGAGCTTGAGCCGCATCTCCACCGGAAACGGGATCGACGTGTGCCGGCGAAGCTGAATCATCGCGATGCTCCGCCCGTCGCTCGAGATCGTGGAGGCGCTGTCGATCCCGATGTCGAGGACGTCGTTCGTGTAGAAGAAGCCGCGCCAGAACCACGCCAGATCCCTGCCGGTCGAGCTCTCGATCGACCGGAAGAAATCCGCCGGCGTGGGATGCTTGAACGCCCAGGCCGCCGCATAGTCGCGGAATGCCTGGTCGAACACCGCGCGCCCAACGACGTGGTTGCGCAGCGCGAGGAGCACCGCGGCCGGCTTCCGATACGCGACCGCCCCCAACGCGTCGGGCGGGACGCGGTCCGGCGGCGTCATCAGCGGACGCTGCTCGCCCGTGAGCACGCTCGCCTTCCAGTTGTCGATATAGAGGGGCCACTGGTAGTTGCGCGGGAATCGCTGCTCGTTCGAGAACGTGTTGATGTACGTGTTGAATCCTTCGTCCATCCACGCGTACCGGCGCTCGTTCGAGCCCACGATCATCGGAAACCATTCGTGTCCGTGCTCGTGGTCGAGCGTTCCGAACACGCCGTTCGGATCCGACTCCTGCGATGCGTAGTTCACGAACACGAGCATCGGATACTCCATCCCCCCAACCGGTCCCGCCACGGACGTCGCCTGGGGATACGGAAACGGCAGCACGAATTGGGAATAGGTCCGGATCGTCCACTGCGTCTCTTCAGCCGCGCGCGCCCACTCCGCGCCCGCCTTCGGCCACTCGTAGTACGCCTGCGTCAGCACTCCCTTCCAGCTCGTCGCGTCCCAGCGGAAGTCCGGCGCTCCCGCCCACGCCACATCCCGCACGTGCTGCGCGCGGAAGCGCCACGTCTTCGTTCCCGCCGTCGCCACTGGCCTCGACTCGGCTTCGGTGATGATGCGTACGATCGAGTCGCTGTGCGCCGCCGTCGCCAGGCGCGTCCGCTGCGCGGCCGTCAGCACCTCCTGCGGATTCTGCAGCAACCCACTCCCCGCTACCACGTAGCCGGCCGGAACGGTCACGGCGAAATTGATGTCCCCGTACTCGAGATAGAACTCGCCCTGCCCCAGATAGGGATCGGTATTCCAGCCGCGCACGTCGTCGTACACATCCACGCGCGGATACCACTGCGCGATCTCGTACAGCGGTCCATCGCGCGCCATGCGGTCCGAGCCGTGCTCCGGCACCGCGAATCCGTAGTCCATCGCGATCGTCACCTTCCCGCCATGCGGCGCGAGCGGTTCCGGCAACAGCACGCGCATCTGCGTCCCGTCGGTCTCCGAAGCGGCACGCGTGCCGTTCGCGACGAGGTTCTGGATCTCGTACCCTCCCTCGAAGCCGCGATCGCCGAATCGCGTGTCCTCCGGAAAGAGATACGAGCCCGCGCTCCCCGGCTTGTACAGGTTCTGATCGAGCTGCATCCACACGTACCGCAGCGTATCGGGCGAGTTGTTCGTGTACGCGAGCGTGACGTGTCCCCTGATCGTGTGCTTCGCGGTGTCGAGCGTCGCCACGATGTCGTAGTCCGCTCGCTGCTGCCAATAGTCCGGCCCCGGACGTCCATTCGCCTCGCGCACCCGGCTCGGCGGCGGCCAGTCCATCCGATCCAGGCGCGCGAACGGATCGGGGCGCGTCATGAGCCGGGGATCGCGCTCGCTCTGCGCCGAGCGCACGACCGGAACGGTCAGCGACTCGACACGCACCGGCGCCACTGCGGGCGACACCGGCTGCGATGGATGCGATACGGGAGAGCAGGCGACCGCACTCGCGAGAGCGGCTAGTACCAAGACACGCACTGGATACCTGACCATGGAAAAGGATTCGAGTCGGATAGGGACAATTTAGCGTGGCGCACGTGCGCTCACGCGCAGCACACGGTGCTCGCACACGACCCTGGCGGTCGCATCATTGCCCGTCTGCGGCACTTGCTCGCGCGACCGCTCTTCCGTACCCTGACTACGTGACCACCACTTCCTCTCGCACACGCGGCACGATGCTCACCGGGCACGCGACCGCAGCCGGCACGGACCGCTTCCGCACGCGCGTGGCTGCAAAGCTCGCATCGGATTTCCTTCGTCCGCTCGCCGGCTCCGGCGTGCTCGTCTCCTCCATCGGCCTCGGCAGTTACCTGGGCGAGTGCGACGATGCGGACGACATCCGCTACGCCGACACCGCCCATCACGCGATCGCCACGGGCATCAACCTGCTCGACAGCGCGATCAACTACCGGTGCCAGCGCTCGGAGCGCGCATTCGGAAAGGCGCTGTCGCGCGCCGTCCGGATGGAGACGGCGTCGCGCGACGAATTGGTGGTCTGCACGAAGGGCGGATACATCCCGCTCGACGGAACCCAGCCGGCTCGGCGCGAGGAATACCAGGAATACGTGCGGCGCGAGTATCTCGATCCGGGGATCATGCGCGCCGAGGACATCGTCGCGGGCGGACACTGTCTCACGCCCGACTTTCTCGTCAATCAGATCGCTCGCAGCCGCGCCAACCTCGGCGTCGAGACGATCGATCTCTACTATCTGCACAACCCGGAGCAGCAGCTCGACGTGATCGACGAGGCCGAGCTCGAGCGACGCATCCGATCGGCGTTCGAGATGCTGGAAACGCGGTGCGCCGCGGGAGAGATCGGCGCCTATGGGTGCGCGACCTGGGGCGGGCTCCGCACCGCGCCGGGCGAGCGCGGGCACCTGAGTCTCGCGATGCTCGTGCGCTGCGCGCGCGAAGCAGGGGGAGCCGGTCATCACTTCCAGGCGGTGCAGCTGCCGATCAATCTCGCGCTGAGCGAAGCCGTGCGCGCGCCGACGCAGCGCATCGACGATCGCACGCTCACGCTGCTCGAAGCCGCGTCCGAGCTCGGCGTCAGTGTGATCGCGAGCGCGACGCTCCTGCAATCCAAGCTCGCGAGCAGGCTTCCTCAACAGATGCGCGAGGCGCTCCCCGGTCTCTCGACCGATGCGCAGCGCGCCATCGCCTTCGTGCGCGGACTTCCGGTGGTCTGCAGCGCTCTGGTCGGAATGCGGAGCGCCGGCCACGTGCGCGAGAATCTCGGAGCGGCGCGCGTCACGCACTGATCCGCGGCGATCACACGATGATCAGGCCTTCTCTCGCCGCGCTCGTGCGTCGGTGCTCTGCGCGCCCGTGATGCCCGCCTGGGATCCCCGCCTGAGCGTGAGAATCGAGAGCTCCGCGCGCGCACCGATGCGGAACGGAATTCCCCAGTAGTTCGTCCCCGGGCTCACGTACAGCAGCGATGCTCCGCGGCGATACGCGCCCATCGCGAGCTCGAGAAACACGTTCGCGATGCTCCACCCCGCCCGATTCACCGACAGCTGTCCCCAATGCGTGTGGCCGCTCAAGGTGAGCGGCACGCCGGCCGCGGCGAGCGGCGGCCAGAGCGCGGGATTGTGCGCGAGCACGATGGTGAAGCTCCCCGTCGGAATTCGCGCGAGAGTCGCCGGAATGTCGGGCGCGGGAACACCGGGCCCGGGAACCCGCCCCGCTGCGGGATCTCCCGTACCGGCGATCGCGAGCCGCACGCCTCTGTACTCGAGAACGCGACTCTCGTTCACGAGCACCGTCTGCGAGAGCTCGCGCAGTCGCGGCAGCACCTCGCTCCAGCCCGCGTACACCTCGTGATTCCCCGCCACGATGTAGACGCCGAGCGGTGCGGTGAGATCGCCGAGCGCTTGCCTGTAGATGTCCACGTCCGGCGCGAAGTCGTCGATGAGATCACCGACGACGGCAATGAGATCCGGCTTCGCGTCGCGCACGGCGCTCGCGATCCGTGCGAGCTGCGCGCGCGACGTGTGCGGCCCGATGTGCGTGTCGCAGAGCTGCGCGATGCGAAGGCCGTCGAGCGCTTCGGGCAGCGAGGGAAGCGTCACGCTGAGTGAGGCGACGACGAGCCTGCGCGAGCCGGCGTAGCCGAGCAGGGCGAAGAGCGTGTACACGATCGCGATCGCCGCGATCGCGCCTCGACCCGCGCGTCCGGCCGCGCCGAACGGAAGGCCGCCCACCATCCCGGCGAGTCCGCCCAGCGCGCTCAGAATGAGCAGCAGCTGCGCATACCACATCGGGCGGAAGACGAACAGGCGGACGGCCTTGCCCGGATAGTGGCTGCTGCCGCGACTTCGAAGCAGCACCGTCAGCGGTACGACGGTGAAAAGCAGGGCTGCCGCGGCGATCGTCCACCATCCGCCTGCCACCGGCGCGAGCAACGCGCCCACGATCAGCCAGCTCCCGACGAAAACCGAGAGGAAGACCGTGAGCGCGGTGCGCTGCGCCCGCACGAGCGCGGCGCGCGCGCCGGGAGAGCGCTGGGCGCTCACTCGACTTCTTCTGCGCGTGCCGTGCTACGTCGAAACGCTACTTCGAGATGACCAGCGGTGTGACGGCGACGTGCAGGTTGTGGTTCACGCGGATCCCCGCGATGCCGTCCGTCGGGAACTTCGACTTCGGCACCGCCGCGACCAGATTGCCGTTCACCAGGAAATGCACGGTGTCGGGCGCCACGTGGACCGTGATCTTGTACGTCGCCTTCCCGCTCGCATCCTCCTTGGGAAGCTTGGGATCGGCCGTCCAGTTCACGACGGCTGTCGTATTGTCGCCGTCGCGAGTCTTGATGAGATACTCGCCCGTGCCGCGAAGCACGAAGTAGCCGTACTTCTGCTTGGCCGGATCGGTGAGATTCGTGCCGCCCAGAAAGACGCCGTAGGCCTCCGGATGCTTCGGCTTTTCGAGCTGCTCGATGGTCGTCGACACCTGGTACTGCCCCTTGGCGCTGTCCTTCGGAGCGAACGTGATGTGGGCGGGGCCGGTCTGGATTTCCCATCGTCCGCCGGTCGAGGTGTATTTGGCGTCGGTGATCTTCGCGTCCGGGTGGTCCGTGACGCCCGTATAGCCGGCGGGGACGCCCGTTCCGGACGCCGACTTGTCGGCATCCATGTTCATCCCCTTCATCCCGGTATCCGCCGTCGTGGAGCCAGGTGCGCTGGCCGGCGCTGCTGCCGCGGCAGCGGCCGCGGTATCCGTGGACGTGCCATCCGCCTTCCCCTTCGCGCATGCGGCCACCAGGGCAAGCACGCTCAAACTCCAGAATTTGTACACGATCCCTCCCATGAGTGTTGTGCAGCGTGACGGGAATATAGCTCGCGACTGTCACACGCACGCGTTTACGTCTGGCGTGCCGAGCCGCCGCGGTACATACTCACTACGTATCCACTGGTCGCGTGCGTCGCTGCGCACGTGTGCGACCGGAAATTGCCGTGAAGGCTGCCCAGTGCAGCGGTCAACTATTCATCACGCGGAGCACAACGTATGGCGACCAAGAAGAAATCGGCTCGCAAGTCGGGTTCCCGGAAAAAGGGTGCGACCAGAAAGAAGAGCGCATCCGGACGGAGTGCGAAAAAAGGGAGCGCACGTCGCCGGGGCGGGCCGCGCGCGAAAAGCTCGGCCGGAACGGCCGCACGCAAGGGCGCACGCAAAGGCGCACGCAAGAGCGGGCGCAAGACGGGGCGCGCGGCGACGAAGAAGACAGGCAGGAAGTCTGCAAAGCGGGTGACCAGGGGCGCATCGCCGAAACGCCCTGCGAAGCGCAAGCAGGGAATGGTCGCGCGCGTGCGACGCGTCGCCAGCGAAGTCGGGGCGCAGGCGATGGACGCCGGCAAGTCCGTCGTCGAAGAGACCAAGGTCGTGACCGAACGTGCCTACGACTTCGCCGCCGACGCCATCAACAAGGTTACCTGACGGCGTCCATCCAACGCTGCACCGGCACACGGCCTCGCGAACGGGGACAGCGCTATGCTGTCCCCGTTTCGTTTGCGCCCATCCTCACGCCCGTGAGCCACTCGCGCACCAGCACTGCCACGCGCTCGCGACAGAAATCCACGGTCAGCACGTGCCCGCATCCCTCGAGCATCTCGAGCTTCTTGGTGCGCGCGCCGAGGAGCGCGAACGCGCGGCTCGCGACCTCCGGGGTGATCCGGTTGTCCTCGCGCGACTGCACGTAGAGCGTCGGCGCACGGATGCGCGCGAGCGACGCGCGCGCGGCATCGGCGCACTTCACGAGCTCTCGCACCAGCTGCGGTGTCGTGGCGCCGTACGCGAGCGCCTCCGCGCGCGCCGCGGGATCGAGTATCGACTGCGCTCCCTCACCACCGACGTACGGCAGGATCAGCCCGATCGCCGGCGCGGCGCGCACGAGCACGCGAAAGAGCGGAGGCGTGTCGACGTACGGCGCGAGCAGCACGAGCGCGGCGAGCTCCGGATCATCCGCGGCGATCGTCGCCGCGAGCGCGCCGCCCAGCGAGAGTCCGACGAGCGCGACGTGCGTGTGCCGCGCGCGCATCGCGGCATGCGCCGCGCGCGCGGCGGCGAGCCACTCACTTCCGTTCGATGTCGCGAACTCCCTGAGCGTCCGGCCATGCCCCGGCAGCAGCGGCACGTCGACGTCCATGCCCCCGGCGCCCAGCACCCGCGCGAGCGACGCCAGCGTCTGCGGCGTGTCGCCGAAGCCGTGCAGCAGCACCACCCCCAGCCGGGCGCCGGATGAGGTGAGGGAGAGCGGTTCCGCTCCGGGGATGATCCCCTGCGCCCCCGGCGCGAGCCGCGACCGCACGAGCCGCTCCACGTGCCTGCGCCGCCATTCCCTCCACAGCGCCACGGCGATCACCAGCGCCGCGACGAAGCCGACTGCCCAGAGCGTCTGCTGAACGGGAATGCGAATCACGATGCCCGGGCGAACGACGTGGACACAAAAGAAACGGGGGCGGAAGCCGTCAGGCTGCCAACCCCCGTTCTCGCATCCCCCCCACGAGGACGCAATTCACCTTCGTGGATGTTGCTCCCGGCGCGCGTCCCCAACGCTCGACCGGTGCACTCCATCTCTCGCCGCAGGCACTTTGCAACTCCCGGGCCAGCGCTCATCACGCCCGCCCAGCCGCCGCCCCGGCACCCAGCCGACCCAACGGCTCACTCCACTCACGCAACGACGTGGAATCCCTTCACGCGCTGTGCGCTCGAGAACGCCGTCGCCGTCACCCCGGTCAGCTGCCAGGCCCGCATCATCGCCGCGCCCACCGCCTCCGCATTCTCCGCACGTGCGATCGCGAGCATCGACGACCCCGCGCCGCTCAGCGTCGCGCCGATCGCGCCGGCTTCCATCGCAGCCGCCGACACGGCGTCGAATCCACGCACGAGCCGCCGCCGATGCGGCACGTGCAGCACATCGTCCATCGCCGCCGCGAGCATCGCCTCGTCCGCCGTCGCGAGCCCCCGCACGAGCGCCGCCCCCTTCGCCGCCGCCTGCACCGCCGTCACGTGCGGCACGACGTTCGGCAACGCCTCGCGCGCCCGTCTCGTCTCCAATACGAACTCGGGAACCGCGAACACGAACGCGAGCGACGAATGCACATCCAGCGGCGACACGATGACCTTCCCCGCATGCGTGAGCGCGAGCGTCGCCCCCCCGAAGACGGACGGGCACACGTTGTCCGGATGCCCCTCGAGCGCGGTTCCGACCTCCGCGATCCCGAACGAGTCCAGCCCGAGCCTCAGCAGCTCGTTCGCGAGCGCCGCTCCCGCAACGAACGCCGCTGCCGACGATCCGAGCCCTCGTCCAACGGGAATCTCCGAGCTCACGGTGAACCGCAGCCGCTCGGGCAACGGCACCTTCTTCGCTCCCACGGCCGCCCGGAACGCGACGTAGATCGCGTCGTGCGAGTCGCGCGTCGTGAGCGTGGCCAGCGTTCCGGAGCGCACGAATTCCGGCTCCGTCGTGCCGGTGTTGGCCAGTCGCACCGATGCCGTGAGCCAGCGGTCGACCGCCACTCCCACGCAATCGAAGCCTCCACCCAGATTCGCGGCGGAGGCAGGCACTCGGACGGTGGCGACACGATCGGATGCAGTCACGCGAAGAAGGCTAACCGCGCAGCGCCGCCGCGTGAAGCGCGCGCGCCACGCGCTCGAGACTACGCCTCCTGCTGATACTCCGCGCTCATCGAAGCGCTGTCGACGAACTCGGCCAACGGCGGACGCGTTGCCGGCGCGAGGCGCATGACGAGCTTGTCCAGGTCGGA
>Ga0105240_10005816_pt1 | contig 18297 bp, 12 predicted proteins | sample KBSC54metaG_FD_80426 | JGI IMG/M metagenome (GOLD analysis project Ga0105240, IMG submission 80426) | Corn rhizosphere microbial communities from Kellogg Biological Station, Michigan, USA - KBS C5-4 metaG | ecosystem: Host-associated > Plants > Roots > Rhizosphere > Soil | place: Michigan, USA...
ATGGCATCCGCCGTCGCCACGCCGCTCGAGCGCCAGTTCGCCACAGTCGCCGGCATCGATTCGATGACTTCCTCGAGCGGCATCGGCAGCACCAGTGTAACCATTCAGTTCACTCTCGAGCGCTCGATCGACGGGGCCGCGGCAGACGTGCAAAGCGCCGTAGCCGCGGTCCTGCGCAAACTCCCGCCGGGAATGCCGGCGCCGCCTACCGTGCAAAAGGTCAATCCGGCGGACCAGCCCGTGGTCTTTATGACCATGAGCGCGCCTACCATGCAGCTCTCCGCGCTCGATGAATATGCGGAAAACCTCATGGCACAGCGCATCTCCATGCTGAACGGAGTCGCGCAGGTGAACGTTTTTGGTTCACAGAAGTGGGCCATCCACGTCCAACTTGATCCCAGTTTGTTGGCCGCGCGTCGCATCGGCATCGACGAAGTTCACGCGGCCATGCAGATCCACAACGTCAACCAGCCCACCGGAACGCTGTGGGGCAGGAGCCAAGCCTTCACCGTAAGAGCCAACGGCCAGTTGATGACCGCGGACGCCTACCGTGACATGATCGTGGCTTTCCGCAACGGTTCGCCGGTGCGCCTGCGGGATCTGGGTGACGTTGTCGACAGCGTCCAAAACGACAAGTCCGCGATGTGGACTTACTACAACAAGGTGGGCGGCCGTTCGATCGGCCTTTCCATCCAGCGCCAACCGGGAACCAATACGGTGGAAGTGGTGCAGCGGATTCGGGAACTTCTGCCGACCTTCCGTTCCCTGATGCCGCCCACGGTGAAGCTGGATATCGAACAGGACCGCTCGCAGCCGGTTCTCGAATCCGTCAATGACGTCAAGTTCACTCTGTTGCTGACCATGGGACTGGTGGTGCTGGTCATCTTCCTGTTCCTGCGCAACCTCTCCGCTACCGCCATCCCCAGCCTGGCGCTTCCCATTTCCGTCATCGGCACGTTTGCCGCCATGTCATTGCTGGGATACTCGCTCGACAACCTCTCGCTTATGGCACTCACGCTCTCGGTCGGCTTCGTGGTCGACGACGCCATCGTGGTGCTGGAGAATATCGTGCGCCATATGGAGATGGGCAAGTCCCGCATGCAGGCCGCGCTCGAAGGCGCGAGAGAAATCGGCTTCACGGTCTTGTCCATGACGTTGTCGCTCGCCGCCGTTTTCATTCCGGTGCTGTTCATGAGCGGAATCATCGGACGCCTGTTCCACGAGTTCGCGGTCACCATCATTGTGGCTATTTTGATTTCCGGTTTCGTTTCGATCAGCCTCACGCCCATGCTGTGCAGCCGGTTCCTGAAGGCGCCCTCAGCGGAACGCCACAATGCCCTCTACCGCGCCTCGGAACGCGTTCTTGACGGCGCGCGCGACGCGTACGCCTGGATGCTGCGCGGCGTCATGCGCCACCGCCCCATCACCATGCTGGTGGCGCTCGGCACGCTGGTCGCCACCGGCTACCTGCTGGTAATCACGCCCAAAGGCTTTATCCCCTCGCAGGATACCGGCCTGCTTAACGGATCGATCGAAGCCGGCCAGGACATTTCCTTCGACGCCATGAAGGATCTGCAGCAGCGCGTCGCGGCCATCGTTGCGCAGGACCCCAATATTGACGTCTTCGGCTCCTTCATGGGTGCCGGCGGCAATCAGCCCGTCAACCAGGGTCGCTTCTTTATCCGTCTCACCCCGCGTAGCGAGCGCAAGCTTACGCCCGAAGAGGTTATCGAAGAGCTGCGCCCCAAGCTGGCAGTGGTCCCCGGCGTCCGCGTGTATCTGACCAATCCCCCGCTGGTGCGTATCGGCGGCCAGCAGAGCCGTTCTTTGTACCAATTCACTCTGCAATCGCCGGATCTCAATACGCTCTACGCCGCCGCCGCGGACTTTGAAAAACGCATGCACGCGGTTCCGGGCCTTTCCGACGTCAATAGCGATTTGCAGATTTCCAGTCCGCTGCTCAGCTTGGATATTAACCGGAACCGCGCTTCTTCCCTGGGCATCACGGAATCGCAGATCGAAAACGCGCTCAACGACGCCTATGGCCAGCCGCAGATCTCCACCATCTATACGCAGGTCGATAGCTACTGGGTGATCCTCGAAGTAAAGCCGGAATATCAGCGTGATCCCAACGGTCTCGGCCTGCTCTACCTGCGCTCCACCAACGGCAGCTTAGTCCCGCTCAACGCCGTCGCCAAGCTTACCAGTGGAGTAGGCCCGCTAACCGTGCAGCATTTTGGCGAGCTGCCGGCCGTGACGATTTCATTCAATACCCAACCCGGCGTGGCCCTGGGCGATGCCGTCGAACGCGTGCAGGCCTTGGCGCGCCAGGCCTTGCCGGATACCATCACCACCAGCTTTCAAGGCACCGCTGCCGCCTTCCAGTCTTCACTGCGGGGCATGGGGTTGCTGCTGGCGCTGGCCGTACTCGTCATCTATATGGTGCTGGGCATCCTATATGAGAGCTTCATCCACCCCATCACCATTCTTTCGGGACTCCCCTCCGCCGGCCTGGGCGCTCTGGCAACGCTCCTGATGTTCCACGCTGAACTCAATATTTATTCGTTCGTCGGAGTGATCATGCTGATCGGCATCGTGAAGAAAAACGCCATCATGATGATCGACTTCGCGCTCGAATCCCAGCGCGTGCACAACACCCCGCCCGCCGAAGCGATTGTCGAAGCCGCGCTGGTCCGCTTTAGGCCTATCATGATGACCACAATGGCCGCGCTGGTGGGTACTCTGCCCATCGCGCTCGGCCTCGGTGCCGGCGGCGAGGCCCGCCGCCCCATGGGGCTTGCCGTAGTTGGTGGCCTGGTGGTTTCGCAGCTCCTGACGCTGTTCATCACCCCGGTCTTTTTCACTTACATGGAACGGTTCCGCAGCTCCGGCAAAAAGCGCAAAGACCGCAAAGCCGCGTCGCGGCAAACCCAGCCGCAGGAAGAAGTCGCCCTCGAAGCGTGACCGCCGCTAGCTTCACAAATCCTCTATAAAAATCCGCTGGGAATCGCGAGCGCGGTGACTGGACCAATACACGTCAGCCTTCCCTAAACGCCTTCCGTAAGGCGTTCATAAGACATTTTATCCAGTATTTTTAGGAGTCTTTATCCCCCTCTAGCCCGCGCTGCCCGGTGATATTCTGCTGTTTATGAAGATCACACTTTCCCTGTTAGCGCTCGCCGCAGCCGCTGCTTTCGGGCAACAGACGACGTCGTCTGGTCAGGCTAGCGTCATCTCTCAAGTCGTCGACGGCGACGGCTGGCAGACCATCATCTCGCTGAATAATATCGATGCAGCGCCGTCGCTCTACAAGCTCAGTTTCTTTGACGATAACGGTGCGCCGATGACGATCCCAAACAGTATTCTTACCGGATCTGTCGTCTACGGCGCCATCGCGGCGCACGGCAGCGTGAGCATTCAGACGGCCGGCACCCAAGCTACGCTCAAGCAGGGCTGGGCCCTCCTGGAAACCATCTTCGCGGATCCGCTGACTTCCGCGATCGAGCCCGGAGCCACCATTGCGGGCACCGTGCTCTTCCTGCGGCCGCCCACGGTTTCTCGTCCCAGCGAAGCCTCCGAGCCCCTGGATTTCTCGCAGAAGTCGCAATGGGTGCTGCCGTTTGACCACACCAACGGCTACACTTCCGGGGTTGCCCTGGTGAATCCATCAACGTCTCAGGACATCTCCGTATTCATCACGTTTTTCGATAACAGCGGAGCGCAGCTGCTTCAGGATTCCTTCACGTTGCCCCACAATCAGCACAGCGCCATCACGCTCACGCAGAAATATCCGCAAGTGATCGGGCGTCTCGGAACCCTGAAGATTACAACTTCAGGGCCGTCCATTAACGTGCTGGGATTCCACGTAAGCCCGAGTGGTGTCTTTACAGCCACCTCGCCCACCTCGTGGTAGCTCACTCAACGCCACGCCTGTTGCCACCATCGAAGACTAAACGCTCCTAGCCTAGAAAGCCGTGCCGCACTCCTGCGGTACCACGGCGATGTATACTTTTTAGCTGGCGTGGACCTGTAAGGAGGTGGCGTCGTATGAGAGTTCATCTGGCTGCTGGGGCTGCCTGTCTCGCATTGCTCTTCTCTGCACGTCCGGTGCTTGCTCATCATTCCTTCGATGCCGAATACGACCGCGTCAAGACCATCGTCATCACCGGTGTAGTGACCAAGCTCGAATGGATGAATCCGCATGCTCGCTTCTATGTGGATGTTACCGATAACGACGGCAAGGTCACCGGCTGGAACCTGGAACTGGGCAGTCCGGCTACTCTGATGCGGCAAGGGTGGACCCGGAAATCGCTCAAAGTAGGCAATCACGTCACCGTCACCGCGTCACTCGCCAAGGATGGCTCGAAAATGGCCAATGCCCGGAGCGTTCTCCTAGCCGATGGTAAGCGCGTTTTCGGCGGCTCCTCCGCCGGGAACCAATAGAATTCGAGGCATACATGGGTAAGTGTTTCCCCGGTTCGATCACGGCGGTCGTGTTCGTTATCGCCGCTTTTGCTGGCGCCATACCCGCCGCCGCACAGCAGCCGCCGGTTGCTGCCAACGCGAAAGGAACCGGCGCCGCCAAGGCCAGACCGAAGCCTGCCGCCACTCCCCGAACCCCCGCCGGTAGAGTGGATCTCTCCGGTCTTTGGGGTGCCGATCCCCATTTCGTTACCGACATCAATGACGCACTGAAGCCCGGCGAGAGCCTTCCGCTCCAACCTTGGGCCGCCAAACTCGCCCGCGAACGCCAGTCCAAAGACGATCCGCCGCTGCATTGCCTGCCCAACGGCGTTCCCCGGCAAGCTCCCCACCCCTGGCGCATCGTTCAGCAGGCGACACATCTATTCATTCTGTTTGAGGGCAACACCCACAGCTTCCGTCAGGTCTTCCTCGATGGCCGTCCGCATCCCGAAGATCCCGATCCCACCTGGTATGGTGACTCCATCGGCAAGTGGGACGGCGACACACTGGTGGTCGACTCGGTCGGCTTCAACGATCGCTTCTGGTTCGATTTCGCCGGCCATCCGCACACCGAAAAATTGCACATTGTCGAACGCTTCCGCCGCCCTGATTTCGAACACCTGGACTATGACGTCACCATCGACGATCCCGGCGCCTATACCAAGCCCTTCACCTTGTACGGACACTCCACCTACCAGCACAACACCGAGTTGTACGAGTATGTCTGCAATGAAAATAATCAGGATGAGGACCACATTGTAGGGAAGGATTCACGCAATAAATATTCCAAGCAATGAGCGTTCGAGATCTTCGACCATTCGCGAAGAAAAATGATGGAGACGTTCGCCTCGGTATTCAAATAGATGTATACTTTTAGCCACCGGAAAGCTAAATAAGAATTCCGAGCAACTGTCATCCTCGAAGGAGAGACCCGTGGATTCGAAAAAACCTGGTCGAAGGGGATTCTTAAAAGATAGCGCCGCCTTAGCCGGTTTGGCCGTGGGAGCCGCCCGGTCCGCCCGCGGCCAGGCGCCTGCAATTGCGGCCTACTCCAAGAAGGAACTGATCTCTTATGGCGAGCGCTCCCGCTTCGTGACCTCGCTCCGCGAGCCCGCCGAGGGAAGACCATCGCCCGATTCCTTTGGGCTGGTGTTTCATGTGGTTACTCCGCTTCAGGATTCTGTAGGGATGATCACGCCGTCCTCGCTCCATTATGTGGCCACCCACCGAGGCTCCTTTGTTCCGGAGATCGATCCCCGGGAGCATCGTCTCATGATTCACGGCATGGTGGACCGGCCGCTGATATTCACCATGGACGAGATAAAGCGTTTCCCTTCCGTAACCCGCGTGCATTTTCTGGAGTGCATTGGAAACCGCTCGAAACCTACTCATAAGTCCGTTGCGCAAACGCATGGGATGACCAGTTGCAGCGAATGGACCGGAGTTCCTTTGTCGCTATTGCTCAAAGAGGCCGGCGTGCAAAGCGGTGCGTCCTGGATCGTCGCAGAAGGGGCCGAGGAAGTCAAAGGAGCGTCGAGCATTCCGCTCGCGAAGGCCCTCGACGACTGTCTGGTGTGCTACGGCCAGAATGGCGAGGCGGTGCGTCCTCAGCAGGGCTTCCCGCTGCGGTTGATCGTTCCCGGCTTTGAAGGAATTTATCAGACCAAGTACCTGAGGCGAATCAAGGTCGTTGACCGGTATTACATGACCTATAACGATTACGGACACCTTCAGCAGGATCCCAAAGTCGTCGCGTTGACCGTCCAGATTGGACCGAAATCAGTTATCACCTATCCTTCCGCGGGACAGCAGCTTTCCGGCCCCGGGTTCTACGACATAAGCGGCTTGGCCTGGTCGGGCGGAGGCGCGGTGAAAAGGGTGGAGGTATCCACCGACGGGGGCCGGAGCTGGAGGGACGCCGAATTGCGGACGCCGGCATATCGAATGGCGCATACCCGGTTTGGCTTCCCCTGGAAGTGGGACGGAAAAGAATGTGAGCTCCAATCGCGCTGCACCGACGAACTGGGCACGGTTCAACCGTCACGAGCCCAGGTCGCCAAATTCTGGAATGAGCCCCTCACCAAAGATTTCCGCGTGAAGGGCGCCGACAACACCATTCAGCCGTGGAAGGTGGCGAGCGATGGGAGCGTTCATAATGGCAATGCGTAGCCTCCTCCTGCCTGTATTGATCCTGGGCGTCTATCCCGCCGCATGGTCCCAGTCACCCACTTATGGCTTCGGAAAGACCCCCAGCGCCGAAGAAATCCGTGCTTGGGATATCTCGATCAGTCCTTCGGGAAAGGAACTCCCGCCGGGGCATGGAACCGCCAAGGAAGGTGCGCAGCTGTATACGCGCAAGGGGTGCGCGGGATGCCACGGGGTAACCGGGTCAGGGGGCCGAGCTCCTACTTTGATAGAAGTGAAAGGCACGCCCACCACCTCGGCGATGCCGGGCATGGAGATGGGAATACAGCCGCCGGGATTAATGGCGACGCACGCTCCCTTCGCCACCGTGATGTGGGATTATATCCGCCGCGGCATGCCTCTCAATAAAGAAGGGACGCTCACTCCCGATGAGGTCTACTCCCTGACCGCCTTTCTGCTCTACAAGAACGGTGTGATCAAGGAGGATGAGGTAATGGACGCCCAGAGTCTGCCCAAGCTCAAAATGCCAAATCTTTCTGGATACACTCCGCCACCGGCATGGAAGCACGCGACGCCCAGGCTGCAGAATTACCCCTGATTCGAAAAGACGACTGGGCCCTCGCCTACACCCTTTGACACCATCCCTCCGCCCCGCTATGCTAATCGGCGATTAGTGCTGTGCAGAAGGAGCGCGCCATGACCCCTGCTAAATTTCCGGTAGCCTTTGCCACTATCCTCGCCCTCGGTACTTTTCTGACGCTGTCCGCCTCGCTCCATGCCGCCGATGCGGCCGCGAACACGGGCTCGGCGCCAGCCGCGAAAACCGTGACCTTCGCCAAAGATGTCGCTCCTATCTTGCAGGCGCGCTGCCAGGAGTGCCATCACAAAGGCGCCATGGCGCCCATGTCGCTGGTGTCTTATGACGAGACCCGCCCCTGGGCGAAAGCCATCCGCCAGCGCGTGATCACACGTCAGATGCCGCCCTGGCACATCGATAAAACCGTCGGCGTCCAGAAATTCAAGAACGACATCTCGCTTTCTGACGATCAGATCGCGACCATCGTGAATTGGGTCGACGCCGGCGCGCCGCTGGGCAATGTCAAGGATATGCCCGCTCCCATTCAGTGGCCCGTCGAGACCGAATGGAAAGCCGCTAAGGAATTGGGCGAGCCGGATCTGGTCATCAAGTCCGAGCCTTACACCATGCCGGCCCATCATCAGGATGTGTGGTGGCGGCCCACTTCGAATATCCCCATCACGGAGCCGCGCTGGGTGCGCGCCGTGGAGGTCCGCCCCGGAACCCTCGCTGGCCGCAAGATCACGCATCATGCCGTGGCGTATCTGGTGCAGAACGATCCGTCGAGTCTCGCCCCCGGTTCCGGTGATTCCGATTTCGGAGCGCGCGCGTTCTTCATGGAATGGGCCATCGGTAAGGGTTACGATCTGTACCGCCCCGATAGTGGAAAGCTAATCCTGCCCGGATCGCAAATTTCCTGGGATGTACATATTCACGCCGTTGGCGAAGAGATTCGCGATGATGTCGAGCTGGGAATCTGGCTGTATCCGAAAGGGCAGGAGCCTAAGCACCGCAGCTATCTGACCTCTTTCCAGGCTCTGCGCGGCTTTCAATCGTCCGGTAGCTCGCGCACGCGCGCTGGAAGAAATATCGATATCGCGCCTAACTCCATCGCGGAGTCCGACAACTACACGGTGCTGACGCGCCCCGCGCAGCTCGAGAATTTCCAGCCGCACATGCACTTGCGCGGCAAGGCCATGTTGGTCGAAGCCATTCTCCCGGACGGCAGCATGCAGACTATCAGTTACGTCCCCAATTTCAACTTCAACTGGATGACTAATTATATTTTTGCGGACGATGCCGCTCCGGTGTTCCCCAAAGGCACCATGATTCACGTCACCGCCTGGTATGACAACACCCGCGCCAATCCCAACAACCCCGATCCCGATCAGTGGGTCGGCTACGGTGACCGTACCGTCGACGAAATGGGACACGCCTGGATGAACGTCACCTATCTCAGCGATGAAGAATACAGCGCGTGGGTCGCGAAGCACGGCCAGAACCTGCAAGCATCCGATGCTCGCAAGTAGCGCGACAGTGAACCGCCTTATCGGCGTACTCCTGATCGCCACCGCGAGTGCAGCGTGGGGCCAGTCGCTCCCCATCGAGCCCGCGCGCGAATCCGGCATCAGCGTCACCGGAGCGTTCGAAGGCTGGTTCAAAAATCCCGACGGAACCTTCAGTCTTCTGTTGGGCTATTACAACCGCAACCGTAACCAGGAAGTAGATATTCCCATCGGCCCCAACAACCGCATCGAGCCCGGCGGCCCGGACCGAGGCCAGCCCACGCACTTCAATCCCGGACGCGGCTGGGGCCTGTTCACCGTGAAAGTGCCGGCCGATTTCGGAGACAATAAAATCACTTGGACCCTGGTGGCCAACGGCAAAACCACCGTGATCCCGGCTAGTCTGAATGTCAATTACGAGATCTCGCCTTTCGCTGAAGCCTCCGTCGGCAACACGCCGCCCGTGATCAGCTTCGAGGAGGACGGCCCCTCCGCACAAGGCCCGCAGGGCATCACCGCTGAACGCACTGCCAAGGTCGGGACTCCCGTCCCGCTCAACGTCTGGGTTTCAGACGACGCCAAGTTCACGAGCTCCTCCGGCGCACGCCCCAGCACGCTCGGCGACCCCGTGACTCTGAAATGGATCGTTTACCGCGCTCCCGGCGCGGTGACCTTCAGCAACGATCACCCCGCCGTGAAAGCCGACCGATCCGGCTCGAAGGCCGCCTTCAGCGGTAAAGCCACCACCACCGTGACCTTCAGCGCTCCCGGCGAGTACATGTTGAACGTAACCGCCAACGATTATTCAGGCGAAGGCGGCGCCGGCTTCCAGTGCTGCTGGACCACCGGCAAAGTCAAGGTTTCTGTCCAGCCGTAACCCCACTCGGCCGCCAACCCTCTAGCGCGCCGCGCCGCTCAGGATTCGCGTCCTCATCGCTGTAATAACTCCAGCATGAGATTGTTAGGATCGCGCACGATTGCGATCTTCAGCCCCGGACCCACATCCACCGGCTCGCCACCCGTCGTCACTACGGGAACGCCCGCGCCTTTCAACTTCTTAGTCAGCCCGGCAACATCGCGCACGCGCAATTGCAGGATCGCCGTCCCCGGATCTTGCACGCGGCCCTTGAGCGGTTTGCGATCGATATCCTTGAACTCGATCAGCGTCATGGATACGGGCGTTCCGGGAATCAGCGAGCGGCTCTGCCGGAAACTCGCGCCCGGCGCCCCGGCCGTCTCCGCCATCAACTTATTAGTGTTGAATTCCGCGCCCAGTTTCATGTTGAAGCCCAGCAGATCGTTGTAAAACTTCACACTGGCTTCGCTGTTCACCACCGACAACTCAAACGCGCCGCCGAAAACATTGCTCGCTGCCGGCACCTTTAAATCCGCTGGCGGCGTGCCTTGTCCCAGTTCGACGACGAAGCCGTCAGGGTCCTGCACAAACATCACGTGAATGGTGTTGTTGATAGTCACCGGTTTGCCGGCTGCCGTTATCACCTTCGCGCCGAACTTCTGCAGCTTGGCGAAAACTGCATCCAGGTCGCGCACTCGCAGGATCATGTTGGCAGCGCCCGGATCGTAAAAGTGCGGATGCTGCGGCTTGCGATCGATATCTTTGTATTCGATCAGCTCCACGCCAATCTCTGACCCCGGCACCTTCAGCGCCACATACCGCGACTGCCCGCCCAACGTGTTGCCAAGCTTCGCAATCGCCGGGTTGGGCGCGAACGGCTGGTTCACCGCTACTTCCAGACCCAGAGCATCGCGATAAAATTCTAGCGATTTATCCAGGTTCTGTACGATGTGCGCGAAATTGCCGACGCCCACAACTTCGCCCGCCGGCGCCGCCACCGGTACCTGCGCCCACATCATCGTGGACATCACGATCCCCGTCCAAAATAGTCTCATCGCTCTTCCTCTCCCTATTCCTTCGGACTCGCCGGAAGCGCCGTCTGCCGCTGCGTCACCGGCCCCAGATACGGGGATACCAGCCCGCGCCGCGCGTCTTCTTCCGCGAAACGTTTGACAGCTGACTTCTAGCCGGGCTGTAGCTTTTGAACTCACCATAGATCCAGCACTTCGCCGTGTTACGCTCTTCCGAAATTCCGTCGACAATTCGCTGGATTGATGGCCGCCGGAGCTTTCCGGTTCACTGCATTGCGAACATTATTTCACGGCAAACACCACTAGCGATTCCGTGCCCCTTGGGTCCGGATCGGTTACCCCTGCGCCGCCGTTGCCTGCCACCACTGCGACATATTGTTTGCCGTCCTTGCCCCGATACGTCATCGGCACGGAAATGGCGCTGTATTCGAGCTTGGTTTCCCACAGCATTTTGCCGGTGCGCGAGTCGAAGGCGCGGAAGCGCTTGTCGTTGGTCGCGCCGATGAAAACCAATCCGCCCGCGGTCACAATGGGGCCGCCGAAGCCAATGCGGCCGGTGTTGCGCTTGCCCTCGGGCAGTTCGTCGGTGACGCCCAGGGGCGCCTGCCACGCGAATTCGCCGGTCTTGACGTTTACCGCGGTGAGCCGGCCCCAGGGCGGTTTTTGGCACGGCCAACTGCTGGCGGCCATCACGCGTCCGGAGGCGTCGGTTTTCCGCGCCCAGAATTTCGAATTGAACGGATTGCCCTCGATACTGGCTTGATCATAAGGCACGCTGGAACCGTCTGGCTTCTTCTCAATCCATCCGATGCTGCCGTATTCATTGGTGAAAGTGAAGACATAACCAAGTTTCGGATCGGAGGCGGTGCCGCCCCAATTGGTGCCGCCGATGGCCCCGGGGAAAATTACACTTGAAACCGGCGGCGCGCCTGGCGCGCGATAAACCCAGGGCGTAAAGGGACCTTCGTTGTGCAATCCACCACTGCGCTCCACCAAGTCCTTGCAAGCCGCCGCGTGCTCGGGCGTAGTATCGTCGGCGGTGACCAGGTCTTCGGGCTTGTAGCTCATGCGTCCGAAGGGCGGGGGCTTCACCGGAATAGGCTGCGTCGGCGAAGAAAATTCGCCTGGCACCTGGCTCTGCGGCACCGGCTTTTCTTCGATGCCAAAGATGGGCTTGCCGGTCTCGCGATTCAGGATGTACATGTAGCCGACCTTTCCGGTCTGCGCCAAAATCGGTGTCTTCTTGCCGTGGATCACTATATCCATCAGGCCGGGTGCCGGCGGCAAGTCGAAGTCCCAGGTGTCGTGATGCACGGCCTGGAAGTACCACTTCATCTTTCCGGTCGCGGCGTCGAGCGCCACCACCGAATTGCCGAACAAGTCGTTGCCTTTGCGGTCGCCGCCATAAAAATCGCTGGCCGGGCTGCCGTAAGTGGTGTATAAAATGCCGCGCTCTTCATCAACAGTCATCGAAAAGCCCCAGTTATTGACCCCCGTACGATCTTTCCAGGCTTCGGCGGACCAGGTTTCGTTGCCGGTCTCGCCTTCGCGCGGCACCGAATGAAATTCCCACATCTTCGCGCCGGTGCGTGCGTCGTAGGCGCGGGTGTCGCCCGAAGGTCCGGTAGCCGGCTGCTCCGGCACGTTGGCCCCGATGAACAACATGTTCTTATAAACCGTAGGCGCGGATTGATACGCCACCACCGTATCCACTTCGCCTTCGTTGCCGAAGCCAGGATCGATCTTGCCGATGTTCGCGTTCAATCCGACCAGCTTCCGGCCGGTGGTGAAGAAAATTCGCGGAGGATTGTTCTGATCGCCGGGCCAATAGGTGACGCCGCGGCGCTGCGGCACGCCCTCCGTCAAAACGTATTGCCAGATGATCTCGCCGCTTTCCGGTTTCAGCGCGACGATGCGCCGGCCGGCGGGAAGATACATAACATCGTTGACTACGATGGGCGTGGCTTCCGATTGCGGGCCCGGCTTGGTCGCGTCGGCCTTCAGTTGAAACGACCAGGCCTGTTTCAGATTCGACACGTTCTTGGTGTTGATCTGCGCGAGCGGAGAGTAGCGTGTCCCCGCCAGGTCGCGGTTGTACATGGGCCAATCGGAAGCCGGCGCCGGCTTGGTCGATTGCGCCGGCGCGAGCGCGGCACTTAGAAAAACCAGAGTTAAATAAGTTCGCATCACGTCTGTTTAGTTTACCGGAGTTCCGCCGTAATCCGCGGCCAAACTGCGTCAAATTGTACGAGTGAGATATCATGAAAGCGGATTTAAAGCGATGACGCATAGGATTCTCTCGGCGCTGGGCGTGCTCGTCGCCGCCTTCGCCACGGTATTGCCGGTCGCCGCCCAAGTGGTTTCCTCGAGCGCGGCTTCCTCGAGCGCCGCCCAGCGTAAACTGCTCGATCAGTATTGCGTGGTTTGCCATAACCAGCGCCTCAAGACCGCCAATCTCATGCTCGACAAAATGGATCTGGACCGCATTGCCGACGGTGCCGAAGTGTGGGAAAAAGTAGTCCGCAAAATTCACGGCGGGACCATGCCGCCGGCGGGCATGCCGCGTCCGGATAAAGATACGCTGCGGGGGTTGGCATCGTGGCTTGAGACTTCACTCGACCGCGCCGCAGCCGGGAACGTAAACCCAGGACGTCCAGCGCTGCACCGCTTGAATCGCACCGAATATGCCAACGCGATCCGCGATCTGCTGGCGCTCGACATCGACGTGACCGAGTTGCTGCCGGGTGATGATGAGAGCAACGGGTTCGACAATATCGCCGACGTCTTGAAGGTGTCACCGCTGCTGCTGGAGCAATACCTGGCGGCTTCGCGCAAGGTCGCAAGCTTGGCGGTGGGCGATCCCGACACACCACCCGTGGCGCAGACGTTTCGTATTCCGCCGGACTTGGCGCAGGAAGGCCACATTGACGGATTGCCCTTGGGGACGCGCGGCGGCGCGCTGATTCACTATAATTTCCCGCTGGATGGTGACTACGACTTCAGCATTTCGCTGCTGCGCAACATCGTGGGTTACATGACGGGACTGGAGTTTCCCCATCGGATCGAGATCTCGATTGACGGCAACCGCGTGTTTTCGACGCGCGTCGGCGGGCCTGACGACAACCTGATGATGGACACCAATCTCGGGGTGGCGGGCGAGACCATCGATGCGCGGCTGAAGGCGCGCATTCCGGTCAAGGCCGGTCCGCATGCGGTGGGCGTGACGTTTGCGCAGAAGGATCTGGCGGAATCGGATGAGCCCCTGCAGCCTTTCACGCGCGATCTGGATTTGCAGAACATGAACGGATTGCCGCAGATCGATCGCGTGGAAATTGCGGGACCGTTCGCGGCCAAGGGTCCCGGCGACACGCCTAGCCGGCGCAAGATTTTTGTATGCCGGCCGGCGGCGGGCAAAGACGAGATGGCCTGCGCGAAGCAGATCCTGACGACGCTCGCACGGCGCGCTTACCGGCGCCCGGTGACCGATGCCGATCTCGAAAGTCTGCTGAACTTTTATCAAGCCGGACGCAACCAGGGGAACTTCGACAGCGGCATTGAGAACGCGCTGCGGCTGATTCTGGCGAATCCAAAATTCATTTTCCGCGCGGAGTCCGACGCGGGCATGGCGGCGGGCGCGGCGCATCGCATTAGCGATCTGGAACTGGCTTCCCGGCTGTCTTTCTTTTTGTGGAGCAGCATTCCCGATGAGACCTTGATCAATCTGGCCGCGCAGGGAAAACTAAAGGATTCGGCGGTGCTCGAGCAGCAGGTAAAGCGCATGCTGGCGGATCCGCGGGCAGAGTCGCTGGTGAAAAATTTCGCCAGCCAGTGGTTGTTTCTGCGCAACCTGCAGAGCGCGGCGCCGGACGTCGCGACATTCCCCAACTTTGACGACAACCTGCGGCAATCGATGCGGCACGAGACCGAATTGTTTTTTGAAAGTGTCCTGCGCGAGGACCACAGCGTGCTGGACTTGCTGACCGCAAACTACACTTTCGTCAATGAGCGGCTGGCCCGGCATTACGGAATTCCGAATGTCTACGGCAGCCAGTTCCGGCGCGTCATGCTGGCCGATGAAAATCGCCGGGGACTGCTGGGCCAGGGGAGCGTGCTGACGGTGACGTCGTATCCCAACCGCACGTCGGCGGTGCTGCGCGGCAAGTGGATTCTCGAAAATATTCTGGGAACGCCTCCTCCCTCGCCGCCGCCGAACGTACCGGCGCTGAAGGAAAATGGCGACGGCAAGCAGCTTTCGCTGCGTCAGTTAATGGAGCAGCATCGCGCCAACCCCAGCTGCGCAACCTGTCACAAGGTAATGGATCCGCTGGGACTGTCACTTGAAAACTTCGATGCGATCGGAAAATGGCGCACTAAAGAACCTGCCGGGCCGATCGACGCGTCAGGTCAGCTGGCGGACGGTACTCCGGTAAAAGGCGTGGTGGATCTGCGCAAGGCGCTGCTCGAACATCCGGAGCAGTTTGTCGGCACGGTGACGGAAAAAATGCTGACTTATGCGCTGGGCCGCGGCCTGGATTATTACGATATGCCGGTGGTGCGCGGCATCGTGCGCGATGCCGCGAAGAGCGATTATCGTTTTTCGGCGGTGATTCTCGGTATCGTCAAGAGCGCCCCGTTCCAAATGCGCAAAGTGCCCACAACCGAGGGGCAAGCCGTGGCATCCGTGAAAGCGAACGCGCGCTAAAACGCGCGAGCTCGATTCCACATGCCCTTTGACTGGAACGCCTACGCCGCAAGAATCGAATACGGCGGTGAATCCACGCCTACGCTAGCAACGCTGCGCGAACTACACCTGGCGCACGCCACCCACATTCCTTTTGAGAATCTGGATATTTTGCTGGGCAAACCGATCCAGCTCGATCTCGAAAGCCTCACGGCGAAGCTGATCCATGCCGGCCGGGGCGGTTACTGCTTTGAGCAGAACACGCTGTTTGCCGCCGCGCTCGAGACCCTTGGTTTTCGCGTGACGCGGCTTGCGGCGCGAGTGCGCATGGGATCGAGCGAAGTCCGGCCGCGCAGCCACATGCTGCTGGCGGTCGACGTGGAAGACGAGAAATGGCTTGCAGATGTGGGATTTGGCGGCGACGGATTGTTGCTGCCGGTCGCGTTGAAACCCGGTGAAGTCGAGTGGCATTTTGCCTGGCAATATCGCGTGATTATTGACGGCGGTTTGTACGTGCTGCAATCGCTGCGGCCGGAGGGCTGGTTGGACCTCTACGGCTTTACGTTGGAGGAGCAGCACGCCGCCGATTATGAGGTTTCGAATCACTTCACGTCGACTCATCCGCAATCCCCCTTTGTAAACAAGCTGGTAGCGCAGCGGCCGGGCAAAGAAGTCCGGCTGACACTGGTGAACAGGACATTGACGGAGCAGCGGCCGGAGGGCCTTTCGGAGACTACGCTGGCCGACGACGACGCGATCCTCGAAACACTGGCGGAACGGTTTGCTTTGAGCTTTCCGGCAGGGACGCGATTCTCCTATAAGTGAGAAAAACGCATCCAGTGCAGCGCTGGTGCGTCCAATGATCAGATGCCTAAAGGTGACGTGCGGGATTTAGCCGCGTTTGCTTATCGGGCGGCGCCGGAGCTCTGGCGGCGTATCTCCAAAGACATAAAACGGGACGTGGAGTCGGCTCCTCGGCACCCGCGCCTAAATACATGGCCGCGGACCGGGTTGCACGCGGCGTGGATCGGTCACAGCACCGTGGCGATTAGCATTGACGGCTTTGTCGTTCTGACCGATCCGGTTTTCAGCAATCGCATCGGAATTCGTCTGGGTCCGGCGACCTTGGGACTGAAGCGTCTGGTGGAGCCGGCGCTGACGGCCGCGGAGATTCCGCATCCCGATTTGATTCTGCTGTCGCACGCGCATATGGATCACTTTGATCTGCGTAGTTTGCGAAAGCTGGAGCGGCGTTCGACTACAGTGATCACTGCCGTGAACACTAGTGACTTGCTTCGCGTGAAGCGCTACCGTGCGGTCCACGAATTGCGATGGGGAGAAAGTATGCGCGTCGGTCCGGCTACCGTGCGCGCGTTTGAAGTGAATCATTGGGGGGCGCGCATGCGTAACGACACACAGCGATCCTATAACGGCTACGTGATTGAGGCGGGGCGGTACCGAGTGGTCTTTGGCGGCGACACCGCGCACACGGATCTGTTCAAGAAAGTGCGGACGTCGAAAGCGGTGGATTTGGCGATCATGCCAATCGGTGCGTACAATCCATGGATACGGGCGCACTGCACCCCGGAGCAAGCGCTGCAAATGGCGAACGATGTGGGCGCCGATTTCATCTTGCCGGTTCATCATCGGACGTTCGCGTTGAGCAGCGAGCCGGTCGCGGAACCCATGGAACGATTGCTGAGCGCCGCGGGCGCGGCCGAGGAGCGGATCTGCCTGCGCGAGATTGGCGGCGAGTTTCACTGGGCTAAAAGTTTTGACGCTTCGGCTATGCGGATGTGATCCTGCGGATATCGCCCTGCGCGGCATCCTGCGGTACGATGACATTCTAGTGATCAGCCTCACCAGTTGGGTGGCGTCCGCGAATCAGCGCTCGACGGATTTCCCGATTCAGAACCTCCCCTACGGCGTATTTGAACGCAACCCGCCTGCTGCCGCTGCCGGCGCCCGCATCGGAGTCGCGATTGGCGATTCCATCCTGGACTTACGCGCCTGCGCCGAGGCCGGGCTGCTGCGCACTTTAGCGCCGGAAACCGCCCGCGCCTGCACCATGGAATCGCTGAATGCAGTGCTGGCGCTGGGTCCGGACCATTGGACTCCGCTTCGCGGCCGTCTTACGGAGTTGTTGGAGACCGGCTCGCCGCAACGCCCGCAAGTCGAGCCGCTGCTGGTCGCGCAAAACCACGTGGCCATGCGCCTGCCCGCGCAAATCGGCGATTACACGGATTTCTTCACCTCTATCTACCACGCTGCTAACGTAGGGAATCTCTTCCGCCCCGGAAATCCGCTGGCGCCGAATTACAAACACTTGCCGATTGCTTATCACGGCCGCGCGTCGTCGGTGGTAATCAGCGGAACACCGGTGCGCCGTCCCGCCGGACAAACGCAGGAAGGCCAGTTCGGCCCCAGCCGCGCCTTGGACTACGAACTCGAGGTGGGAGTGTTTGTCGGTCCCGGCAATCCGCTGGGCCAGCCTGTGCCGATCGATCAAGCCCGCGCGCACATTTTCGGATTGTGCCTGCTCAATGACTGGTCCGCTCGCGATATCCAGGTGTGGGAATCGCAGCCGCTCGGCCCATTCCTGGGCAAGAGTTTTGCGACCACAATTTCTCCCTGGGTGGTCTCACTCGATGCGCTCGAGCCCTTCCGCGTTCCAGCGTCAGCCAGGGCCGCAGGCGATCCCGCGCCACTACCGTATTTGCTTGCAGCCGAAGATCAGGCTCGCGGTGGCCTCGATATCACCGTGGAAGTCTTCCTCGCCTCCCGAAGCATGCGCGACGCCGGCATACCGCCCCTGCGGATCAGCCGCGGCAATTTCCGCGACACTTACTGGACCATCGCGCAGATGCTGGCGCATCACGCGAGCAATGGATGCAACCTGCGTCCCGGCGATTTGTTCGGCAGTGGTACCGTATCCGGCCCCACGCGCGATTCGCTGGGTTGTCTGCTGGAATTAACGCGCCGGGGCGCGGAGCCCTTTCACCTTTTTGAGGGCGAAGAGCGCCGCTACCTCGAAGACG
>Ga0105240_10005817_pt1 | contig 18294 bp, 7 predicted proteins | sample KBSC54metaG_FD_80426 | JGI IMG/M metagenome (GOLD analysis project Ga0105240, IMG submission 80426) | Corn rhizosphere microbial communities from Kellogg Biological Station, Michigan, USA - KBS C5-4 metaG | ecosystem: Host-associated > Plants > Roots > Rhizosphere > Soil | place: Michigan, USA...
GAAGGTGTGAGTCCAATGCCCAATGTAGTTGTGCCCAGGAACATTGACGAAGGCGTTGCCGATTGTGCCTGACGGATTTGTTTTGTAAAGATCGAACTGGCTGTACCGGAACATCAACTGATTGTTGTTGCCGAAGTTTTGATCCACTCGGAGCGTTCCAGAGTATTGGTCGGCTGTGGACCTTCCAGGGTAAAAGAGGTTCGATCCATTCACCGTGGTGTCACCACCAGACGGAATCAGCTTCTGGTAGGCCGCCGAAATCGGGTCGATTCTGGATTGTGGGATGCAGTTGATGTGGCCGTTGCACAGCGCGGTATTGCCCGGCCCCTCGTTGTACTCAGCCGTAAACGTCTGCCGCGAGTACGAATTGGTCGCAGAGTCATACGTCGTGGTTGCCGGGTCATACAGTGTCACACCAAGAGCGCTGAAGTCACCGGAGCGCATCGCATCCGTTGCTGCCAGCGCACCAGTTTCTGCCGCGGAGCGATACTTGTAAGTCTCCCACGCAGCGAAGAAGAACGTGCGGTTCTTGCCGTTGTATAGCTTCGGGATCGAGAGCGGACCGCCGATCGTCGCGCCGTACTGATTCTGCCGCAGCGGAGGCAGAGTCTTTTCAAAGTATCCGGTCGCATCCATCACCTCGTTCCTCAGGTATTCCCAGAGGGCGCCATGATATTCGTTTGTTCCGGACTTTGTGACGACGCTAACCGCTGCGCCGGCAGCTCCACCATATTCGGCCAGATCATTGTGCCCCTGGCTCTTGAACTCCTGAATCCCGTCTACGATCGGCGCATAGTTATAGGTGCCGGATAGGGTATTCAGATCGTTGGATCCATCCAGTATGAACAGGTTGCTGCGGTTGCGGGCGCCGTTCACTGCCGGGAAGCTGAACTGTCCCACCGACGCGCCGTTCCACCCTCCCCCACCACCGCTGTTTTGATCGGTGTTGAGGTTCACCGTTCCCGGTGTGATCAAAAGCAATTCCGTGAAGTTGCGACCGTTCAGAGGAAGGTCGTTCATTTGGTCGGGCGAAACGACTGTGCCGAGTTCCGAGGTTGCCGTCTGTAATGCGGGCGCCTCGGCAGTCACCGTAACGGTGCTCGTAGTTCCTCCAACATTCATGTGGAAGTCGAAGGTCGCGGTCTGGCCGACCTGAAGTGTTACCGGCGGTTGCGAAACCGCGCTGAACCCAGTTGCAGACACCTGCATGCTGTAACTGCCGGGCACCACGCTTGGGAAGTTATAGACCCCATCTGCGTTGGTCGCTGTTTTGCGCACCACTCCCGTACTCACGTTCGTAAGGTCGACCTGCGCATTGGCTATCGCTGCGCCGCTCTGATCCTTAACGACACCAGTAACGTTTGCGGTTGCCTGCTGAGCCCTGGCTACCGGGGCTACCAAGCCCGCAACGCCTAGAAGCATCACGAACAATAACAACAGACAACGCTCATTTTGACGTTTTTGGGTAAGCGTTTTCATTTGACCTCCTCGCAATTGGTTCGACACTGTCAGCAGCACTGGTGGGTTAATCCTGGAGAAGATGGGGAAGACTCTGTGGGTCCAATTAACGATCCGAAGCTCTTTGGGCCCGCCTGTTGCGCATGACTCCGCTTACGTTATCGTTAACTGGCGAATCGTAGCTTCGAGTTTGATTCCCTGTCAAGTTCTTTTTAGAAGTTGTGACGGATCGATACGGACAGCATCGAAGCAGATGCCTCGTTCAAATGCGTTTAGATGCGTTTCTCAATCTTTGTCTGGGCGGGGCTGCGGAATGCAAAACATGAGCGCCGAACGAATCGCCGAACAAATCATCGATCGGTCTCGGCCTTCTCATTCTGCGAGAGTTTCAAGCTGAGCCTGAACGGGGTTCCTGCACAGCATTCCGCAAATCGTTTGAGCATGAAGCACGTGCGTCACCGGCCCGGGCGTCAGTACTTTGGACAGGGCTGTAACATGGCCGATAGAGGTAACGGCGTTGCGATCCCAGCAGCTGCGCTTTCTGAACTCGAATTCCGTAATCCGCGTTTATGCTTTGAAACTCTCGGCTGGCACATTCTTAGTTGCTTGCACATCGCTCTTTGCCGCACTGACGGTGCCGCCGGCCGCAAGCCAGCAGGCGCAAAAGTCGGGCGGAGAAATGACCAATGCTGGTCCTCAGGCCGCGGTGTTCGATGCGCAGCATCGTCCTATCACGGCCGGCGGCTTCGTGAAGACCGGGCCGATCGTGTTCAACGATATAGCGCAGCAGGCCGGGCTCTCCAAATGGCGAAATGTCACCGGTACAACGGAAAAGCGAGTGATCATCGAAGCCAAGGGATCTGGTGTTTGTCTTCTTGATTACGACAACGATGGCTGGCTCGATATCTACCTGGTGAACGGATCGACGCTCGACGCCATGGCAGGAAAGGCGTCCTCTTCTCATGCCGCCTTGTTCCATAACAATCGCGATGGCACTTTCACAGACGTGACTGGGTCTGCCGGTGTAGAGAACGATCGATGGGGAACGGGTTGCGTCGTCGGCGACTACGACAATGACGGTTGGCCAGATCTCTTTGTAAATAACGTCGGAGCCAGCCGGCTTTACCACAACAATCACAATGGCACGTTCACTGACCTTGCGGTGCAGGCCGGCGTGGCTCTTGAGGAAGGCTCCACCGGCAAGACGATCGATCACACCGGTGCCACCTTCGGAGATTACGACGGTGATGGCAAGCTCGACTTGTTCGTGGCGGGCTATCTTGATATCGATTTGAAGAGCACCATGCTCTCGGGATCCAAGACCGCCGATTACAACTTTTGCCAGTATCGAAACGTGAAGGTGATGTGCGGACCGCGTGGATTGAACGGCGGGCACGACCACTTATTTCACAACAACGGCGACGGTACATTCACCGACGTCAGCAAAAAGCTGGGAGTCGATGGGCCCAACGGCTACTACGGATTAGATGCCTTATTTGCCGACATAAACAACGACGGCAAGCCAGACCTCCTGGTGGCCAACGACTCCACTCCGAACTATTTGTACGTTAACCAGGGAAACGGCACATTCAAGGACGAGAGTTACGAAAGCGGATTCGCTCTCAACGGTGACGGACGCGAAGCAGCCAATATGGGACTTGCTGTGGGAGATTATGAGAATAATGGACGACTCTCGGTTGTAAGCACGACGTTCTCCGACGACTTCCCCATCCTGTTTCAGAACAACGGCAAGGGAGCATTCACAGATGTCAGTTACCAGGCGGGGATTGCCGGCACTGCGATTCCGTTTGTGAAGTTTGGCGACGGGTTCCTCGACTACGACAATGACGGCTGGAAAGATCTGTTCATCGTCAATGGCCACGTCTATCCGCAAGTCGATCAGCATCAGGAATGGGGCCAGAGCTATGCCCAGCGGCCTTTGCTCTATCACAACCTGGGCAACGGCAGATTCGAGCTTGTGCCTGCCGTAGAGGGAACAGGATTAGCGGTTGTCACCGTCGGCCGTGGCGCTGCCTTTGGAGACCTGTTCAACGATGGCAAGATCGACGTTGTGATTAACAGCATGGATGGGATCCCAGTTCTGCTTCGCAACGTGTATCCCAACCATCATCATTGGGTCGAAATGAAACTCACCGGGGGCCCGAAGAGTCCTCGTGATGCGGTGGGTGCAGCAGTTTACTTAACGGCAAACGGAATCCGGCAGCGGGGAGACGTCCTGAGCGGAGGGAGCTACATCTCGTCGAATGATATGCGCGTCCACTTCGGGTTGGGCGACGCAGACAAAGTTGAGCAGTTGGAGATTCACTGGCCAAGCGGCGGCGTCGAAAAGATAAAGCTCCCCTTTGTTGATCGCATCTACGACATCACCGAAGGCAAGGGAGCTACCAGCGCAATGTGCCAGGGCAAGCCCTGCATCACCGCGCACTGAATTCACCGATCACATGAACAATGCAGTTGATTCGATTACTTCGAGGAGCGCGCTTTTTAAGCGTGCGCATGCCGGAGGCTTGAAGAGCGAACCACGAGCCGAGGGGGGATCAGTTCGGTTCTGGGCCTGACCGGGACTTTCTTGCGGGCAATTTTTAGCGCCAGTTCAGCAGTATATTTCCCGATGCTCTCGCTGCCCTGGTCGACCGAAGAAAGTGGAACGCGAAGGAAATCCGAATAGGAGAGATTCCCGCAGCCCACAACAGCTATATCTTCGGGAATGCGGACACCCGCTTCCAGGATGGCCCGCATTGCTCCCAGCGCTGAAGGATCGTTGAAGCAGAAGATTCCATCCGGACGAGGGTCTGCCGCGAGCAACCGCTTCGCAGCTTGATATCCGCCCTTCTCTCCGCGATGATCGCCTGACGTTCCCAGGGAAACTATGTGTCCCGGCAGGGGTGTCATGTTGTACACCGCCAGTGCCCGTTTGTATCCTTCCAGCCGGCCAATGGCAGTACTCACTTCGGGTCCACGGATATGAGCTATGCGCCGGCATCCCTCCTCGATGAGGTGTGAAGTGGCCAGCACACCTACAGCTTCGTCATCGACACCCACGAAATTGGCCTCGAGTCCCTGAAATTTTCGATCGATCAGAATGTAGGGAGTCTTGTGTTCTTCGATCAATCGAAAGCAGTCAATTGACCACTGGGCTGACGCCACGATGATGACATCGACTCGTCGGGCAAGAAGCTGCTTGATCTCCCTCACCTCAAGTTCCGGATCATCGTCGGAGGAAGAAATGAACAGGCTGTAGCCGCGACTGCTCGTCTCGGATGAGATGGCTTGTGCAATATCCGCAAAGAAGGGGTGCAGCAGGGCCGGAACGACCAGGCCTAGAGTCCAGGTTCGTCCGGTCACCAGCGAGCGGGCCGCCAGGTTGGGCTGGTAGTTGAGCTCCCGCATCCGATTCAGGACGCGCTTTCGCGTGTCAGCTCCGATATCCGGGTGATCTCGCAACACCTTCGAAACCGTTACCACCGATAAACCGAGCTCGTTAGCAATATCTTTCAGGCGAACTGTCACAGGTCACTCCATGCCGAATCTGTAATTTGCACCGGGCTTGTTCCTTCAATCGCAGAGTGCTGGGAGAGCCGCATTGCTGTTTGACGGTATCGTGTTCAGAGCCACATGAACAAACGATTTCCATCCCTCACCTTGACAACCGGAATTGTATCTGGTGAAATTTCATCGTTTCAGTTATCGTTTACTTCCCATTCGCAAGTCAAGCGAAACCTCTTAGAGCAGCGAGCCATCAATCGCAACTTTCGACCATCGCGCATTCTTTTCAGGACATTGGCATCGGTGGACAAATGCCCGCGATCGCGGACGTTCGGTTCCGCTGATATCTGACTACGTGGCTGAAGTATCCGGAGATTACGAGAGAGGATGAACGGAGATGCAAAGAAGAGAGTTCTGTAAGCTGATCACCGCCGCAGCCGCAAGCACGGCCATTTCGGCGAAAGGTCAACAAGCCGCAGGCGCGACCTCCGGCTTTAACCATCTCCATCAGACCTACGAAGAGTTTTGCGCGACGCCCGAGAGTCAGCGTGTTTTCTACGCGCTGGTTGACGGGAAGATTGTGGAGAAGAAGCTCAACAACTCCGACTGGTCGCCCACGGCATGGGGCGAAGCGCCTGAATTGCCAGGTGGTTCCTGGGATGGTGTTCCCATGCAGGCGCCCATCAATGGACTCAATGGCGAAGGACCCTATCAGGCGACCTGGGATTCGTTGTCAAACTATGACGCGCCCGAGTGGTATCGCGACGCCAAGTTCGGCATCTGGGCGCATTGGAGTCCACAGTGCGTTCCCGAATTCGGCGACTGGTACGCGCGCAACATGTATGAGGAGGGTTCTCCCGACTATGCTTACCAGAAGTCGCACTACGGCAATCTATCCAGGTTCGGATACAAGGACCTGTGCGCACAGTGGACGCTCCTCAACTGGGAACCAGAGGCCCTGATCGAGCGATATAAGAACGCCGGAGCGCGCCTGTTTATCGCACTGGCCAATCACCACGATGGCTTTGATTGCTGGGGATCGAAGCATCAGCCCTGGAATGCGGTGAACCATGGACCACACCGCAACGTCGTGGGAGAATGGGCTGCTGCCGCGCGCAAACACGGACTCCGCTTTGGCGTGACGGTCCATCAGGCACGAAACTGGTGGTGGTTCCAAACCTCGCATGGAGCCGACAAAGCTGGACCGGAAGCAGGAGTTTCCTACGACGGTCGAATGACCAGAGCCGAAGGCAAAGGCCAATGGTGGGATGGGCTCGATCCACAGATGCTCTACGGTCCCAAGCACCCCAAAGATGCGCTGCCGGATGCCTCGTACGTGAAGAACTTCTATGACCGTACGCGCGACCTGATCGATCAGCATGACCCCGACTTGCTTTACTTCGACAACGCGCTGCTTCCACTGGGCTGGGGAGGCATGAACGTCGGCGCATACTTCTACAACCACAACCTGAAGACCCGCGGCAAAATGGAAGCCGTGCTGAACATCAAAAACGTTCCTGACAAGCTGGCCAAAGCGGTGGTGGCCGACTACGAACGCGGCTTGACGAGCGGCATCATGCCCTACGCATGGCAGTCAGAGACCTGCATTGGCGAATGGCACTATCGGCGCAGTCTGTCTGAAGGCCCCGGAGCCTTCGGAAGTTATCTGCCCCCGCGCGATGCGATACATTGGCTGGTCGATACGGTTAGCAAGAACGGCACTTTCATTCTCAACTTCCCCGGCAGACCGGATGGCACCATCGACAGCAAAGAGATGGCAGTCCTCGATGAAATTGCAGCATGGCTGAAGATCAACGGCGAAGCCATTTTTGAAACTCGCCCATGGACTGTCTACGGCGAGGGACCGAATTCGGTCAAGAGTGGGCCATTTCAAGGCGCAAGCATCAGCACGATGGGAAGCAATGACATACGATTCACTCGCAACAAAGCGAACAATGTGATCTACGCAATCTTCATGGGATGGCCCGAGAGGCGCGCCAAGATCGAATCGATGGGATCTTCGAGCAAAACCAACCCGGGCAAGATTCAGAATGTCACTGTGGTTGGTTCGGATGCGCCGGTCAAGTGGACCCAGGAAGCAGATGCATTGCATTTCGACATGCCTCATGGCTTGCCGATTGCGAACAGCTACGGAGCAGCGCTCAAAATCGCACTTAGCTAAGCTGGACCCTATCTTTTGAAAGTCCCTGGACGCGGCAGAGCTTGATGCAGGGCCGCGTCCACGGCATTTATGCCGACGATCGCGCTAAGTTGATCGTAATCGTGGCCATTCTCTCTGACAACATGGCTGGTGATTCACTTCGGGGGAACTCGAATGTCGTCTAGTCGCGATGGTGACTCTCTACTTGGAGACATCCATCTCATTGTCGTCCCCGTTGCGGTCGATCAGTTTGTTCTGCGGATCGATGCCGGCGCGGGACGGCATCTTATCCACCACGACTTCAATTGTCTGCTTACCGTCGTGTACCCAATGCTTCTGCAGGTAAAGCGGCTTTTCTTCTTCTTTCGCGCCGGTGAATACCCCGATGTCAATCAGATCATTCACCGTCATTGGCGTTTCGTTGCCGCTACCGTCAGACTTCATCTTGTGCGACTCAACCACGAGCGTGACCTTGTACTTATGGTCTGCCGTGGGCGTCACCTTGGCTGACTCCACACGGTTATCGTAGAGCACGATATTCTCAAACGAATCGTCGATAAAGTAGTGCAGATTCTCTGGAGTTTGCGCGCGCAATGCCGCCACCAGCTGCCGGGTATCGGGATATGGCGCCGATTGCGATGTTCCGGCATTCGCATATCGATACTGCATCAGGAAGCTCTTCAGCGCCTGGTTGAGCTTCTCCTCTCCAATGTAGTCGGAAAGCGCGTACATGATCTGTCCACCCTTCTGGTACCAGACGTACGCCTCCTGCTGCACCTGCGCCAGCGGCTCCTCACGGCGCGCCTCGGTTCCTCGCCCGCGAAGGTAGCGATCAAGCTCGTATTTCAGGAATTTGTGCATGTTGTCATCGCCGTACTTGTGGCGCATCGTCATCAGTGCGGAGTATTCGGCCAGCGTCTCTGACATCATGTTGGATCCTGCGACGCGTCCGCCTATCAGCTGATGTCCCCACCATTGATGAGCCAGTTCATGTGCCGTCACAAAGTACGTGAAGTCTATGTCCGTTGGCTTCTGCATTCTCTCGATGAAGCCGATTCCTTCGGAATAAGGAACCGTGTTTGGGAATGACTGCGCGAAGCTTCGGTAGCGGGGGAACTCAATCACCCGGAACTGGCGGAACTGAAACGGGCTGAACTCCTTCTCGTAATAAGCGAGACCCGCTTTTGACGCATCCATCATGTCCTGCACATCGAACTTGTGCGCAGGCAGATGGTAGACCTCGAGGGCGACCGGGCCGGCGGCGCCTCGATAAGTGTCGCGTGTCACCTCATATGCTCCAGAGATATAGGCAAAAAAGTCGGCCATCTCAACATCGCCCATATCGTAGGTGAAGTAGTGACGACCGTTCTCTTTCCAATCCTTCACAAGATAGCCGGGCGAAAGCGCAATCTGATCGGCGGATGTGCTGATCGTGGTTCGATAGTGGATCCAGTCAGCCTGGGGCGAGAACAGATTAACCAGACTCGCCTCCTTATCTCCCCTTGCCGGCAACAATTCCAGGTCGCCGAGGTGTTCTTCGCGACGCCTTCGCGGATCCACGATCTCGATATTCGGGTCGTAACCGATAGTCGGAAAGAACCCTGAATCAACAAAGGTGCCGTTGTACGCCAGCTCAGCACGCTCGTGTCCATCATTGAACCCGTGGCTGAACTTGCTCACCCTGAAAGTCATATTCATGCTTTCACCGGGGGCAAGTGGCTTTTCGAGCGCATAGATCACGTAGAGATTCCGCGGACTCGCCGATTGAACATGAAATGGCCGATCGAACGCAACATCGCTCACGGACTGCTGCTGGTTGGTTATGTGAATCTGGCTGATTGCACCGGTCGTCTTGTTTTCGAGCAGGTAGTGCCCGGTTCCGGTGAATGAACGGCTGTCAGGAAGGATGTCGATGTGCGAGTCGGCCTCCAGCACTTTCAGCTGGGGCACATGCTCGTAACGTTTGAAGTTTCTCTCGTAGTCGGCCTGTATTTGCCGCCGCTGCTTGTTGTTCAAGTACTCATTCAGCACATGCGTGTTGTAGTAGAACCAGCTTCCGCTGCCAATCGCGAGAAGCAGAAATACAATGGCCGCCGGAGCAATGTCGAGAGCATTTTGGCGAAGCTGATGAAGACGTGCTTTCAGTGACGTTTCCGCTCCGCGCCGCGCGAGTCCGATGGACAGCACGCCAAGAAGTGCCGAAACACTCACCCAGTATGTGATGGACCAGAAGAGCGGCTTGACGAAATGGCCGTAGCCATTCATGTCGGAGTAGGTGTACGGCGGAATGGCTCCAAAGAGGTAAAGTGTGTTCTCCCATCCATAGTTGAACAGGATGATCTGCATCAGAAATGCGCCTACTACGATCGCATGTCCGATGAATTTGTTGCTGACGATCGTCTGCACGAAAAGCGCGAAGAGAACGAAGATGAGCACCTGGAAGAAGGTGATCAGGTAGAGTTCTTTGAAGTACTGCACCAGCTCATAGCGAAAGTAGCCTGCCACCGTCTGCATCACGATGCCGCACAGGCCAGCCACGGTTAACATCGCTAGTTCAACCGCGCACAAAGCGGTCAGCTTCGAAAGCCAGTCTGTTGCTTCTCCCATCGGCAACGCATCGTGGATCCCTTCGAAGCGGGTATCGCGCTCGCGCCAGATCAGTTCCCCGGCATAGAAAGTTGCCACAATGAAGAAGAAGAGCATCGCATTGCCTTCTACCGCTTGCAGCATCAGATAGGTCACGGGCCAGACGTTGATGCCTTCAACACGTCCGGCAAAGTGACCGTCGACCAGAGCAAAGCTCGCCATCAGAACAGACAACACCCAGAATGGAACGTCACGCACAACATTCTGGACTCTCAATCGGGTCAGGCTGAGGAACTGCGCTCTCGATGTTGAGGGACCGAACACCTGATGCACCGACGGGATTGGAGCAACAGCACGGCTGCGAGCGGGCCGGGGCTCATCATCTTCCTCCTCGGCCTGGCGCGCTCTTCGCCGGCTGGTCCGGGAGGTAAGCGCCTCCAGTGACATTGGGAAAAAGCGCCACAGCAGGCCAAGGCAAAGCAGAGTCACCGCGATCCACAGCAGCCGGTTATAGAGAAACACTCCGCCGGCCGAATGCAGTGACCACGAATAGAGCTGCGCGTTCTTATCGACCACGGTCCAATAGCGCGTGATGGAATCGTTCAGAATCACGCCGATCGGATCGAAGACCCCCGGCCAGAACAGATGGACAGCTCGCGTCGTGGAGAACGCGGCGATTCCCATCAGGTAGATCATGAATAGCGCTGCGCCCTGCAGATACACGATGAAAATTCGACGAGTAAGGGCCGCAACAGCAAAAAACAACGTCCCCGTCAGAAAGATCTGGACAATGACGATGGAGAGGAACGGCTGGAAGTACCACCAGAGATGAGTGGGCGCAAGCCTCGTCGGATCCGCGGGCCGAAGAGTACCTGCCATCTCGCCCAGGATAAGGCCGAAGAAGACGCAGACCGTAGTGACAAACGAACCTGCCCACCTGCCGCCAAGGTATGCGAACTTCGTAATCGGCTTTGTGAAGAGAATCTGGGTTGTATCGCGCTGGAAGTCACGAAGAATCGAGGTCCCAAAGATCGCGGCAATCACGATCAGCCCGAAGAAACATGCGAACGTATCGTTATAGACATTCGCGAAGGGTCCGTTCAGCAGCACCTTGCCGTTGCCTGAAGCGATCGGGCCGAAATTCTCTGACGCGATACAGAAGAAGCTGAAGAAAAACCAGATTGCGAAGTAGACGTAAGTGGAGATGCTCTTGAGACGGAATCTGATTTCGAATCGGAAGAACTCCCAGAACAGTCGCATTGTCGTCTCCCGGTTCTAGTTCTTTGCGCTTCGCGCCAGGCTCAGGAAGTACACGTCTTCAAGTCCTGACTCCACGGGCTTGAACCCGTCACCAGGATTTGAATCGGAATAGATGCGAACCTCGTGCTGGCCTGCGATGAGGTGCGTCGATATCACCTGCATCTCCGACTCGAGCGTCTTCAGTTCTTCATCGCTCACCACCACCTTCGACCAGATCTTCCCATCCAGCGCGGTTAGAGCCTCGGATGGAGCACCTTCGAGCAGAACCCTGCCCTTTGCGATGATCGCCATGCGTGGACACAACTCGCGGACGTCATCCACGATGTGCGTCGAAAGAATCACGATGACCTCTCGTCCGATAGAGCTGAGTAAATTTAGGAAGCGGTTGCGCTCCGCCGGGTCGAGCCCTGCCGTCGGCTCATCCACAATGATCAACTTCGGATTGCCGAGCAACGCCTGTGCAATTCCAAAGCGCTGCTTCATTCCGCCCGAATAGGTTCCGAGCGACTTCTTCCGAGAGTCCCAGAGGTTCGTCTGCTGCAGAAGAGCGTCGACGATCTCGCTGCGTTCCTTCTTGCTGGTGATGCCCTTCATGACGGCAAGATGATGAAGCATGTCGAGGGCGGAGACCTTCGGATAGACGCCAAACTCCTGCGGCAGGTATCCGAGAATTCTGCGGACTTCCCTCTTGTTCTCCAACACATCGAGCCCGTCAAGATCGATTTTTCCGGCGTCCGGGGCTTGCAGCGTCGCAATCGTTCGCATCAATGTACTCTTGCCGGCGCCGTTCGGCCCCAGGAGCCCGAACATGTGGTTGCCAATGCTGAGCGAGATGTCCTGGAGCGCTTTTACCCCGTTCGGATATGTCTTTGAAAGACCGGCGATGGTCAGAGCCAAGGCTTTGATCCTCCCCTATTTTGGATGACATCAGGAGCTATTTCTGGGGAATGCTGGTGGGAATGCTATCACAGCGCGGATTGCTTTGAACTCGCCCGAATGACGAGGCCGCCCACATATGTGGCAAGCTGTGTCGAGGTAACACTGTGTTGCCTACGTACGCATAAGAAACAGTTCTGTGGCTGTCGACTTCAGGCGCGGGCCGGTTTTGGGGTTGTGGTAAACTTGCGTCCTCCGGGATTATGAGTGGCTCCGGTACAGAAGGCAGCGCTGTAAGACATCGCCATGACGCCCGGTTGCGCCCGTCCTACTCTCCGGACGACTCCATTCAGCCAAGGCTTTCAAACTTGATTTTGACCACAATCAGTGGCCGATTTCTGCGCGATCACGAAATCGCCGATACTCAGCTCACGTCTCATGCTGGAATGAGCCACGCAAGAATGGCTCATGAGAAGGAGGTCGCCGCAGGCGCGCCTCTCAGCTACGGACAAACTCGACCCGAGGCGATTCGTTAATGTCTGAGCGGTGGCAGCAGATCTGCCAGATTGCAGATAGTGCGTCAGGTCTTCGTCCCGAAGAGCGTCCTCGCTTTCTTGATTCCGCCTGCGAAGGTGATCCTGATCTACGGAACGACGTTGAATCTTTTTTACGGTCCATCGAGGTCACCCGCGAATTCAGCCACTCGCAAGCCGAACTTCCTCCGGGTAGCGCCGCGTCCGCTGAACAGGACTCGCTGATTGCGAAGCAGGTTGGATCTTACCGTATCGTCGAGCGCATTGGCTCCGGGGGCATGGGTGTCGTCTATCGAGCAGTCGACACTCGCCTTGGCCGGCAAGCGGCTCTCAAGTTCCTGAGTGAAAATCTGCAGCGTGACCCGCGCGCACGTGAACGATTCGAACGTGAAGCTCGATCCGCCTCCACGTTGAACCACCCGAATATCTGCACCGTTTACGGCGTGGGAGATTTCGAGGGTCATCCTTACATAGCACTGGAATTCCTAAAAGGACAAACCCTCAGCGACGTCATCCGGTACAAGCCCCTCCCTATCGAACGGCTGGTGGAAATCGCGATCCCGATCTTGTCAGCCCTTGAGGCGGCGCACAGCCACGGAATTATTCACCGCGATCTAAAACCAGCCAACATATTTCTCACTGAGAGAAATCAGGTTAAGATCCTCGACTTCGGACTGGCAAAGCAGACCTCGCAGGTCACGGCCCCCCAGTGGTCGCCAGTCGGCGCCGGCAAAACGGAGAATACCGGCGACCTCACGACGGCGGGTCTGATCATTGGCACACTCTCCTACATGTCTCCTGAGCAGATTCGCTCGGAAGATCTGGATTGTCGATCAGACCTGTTCTCTCTCGGCGCCGTGCTCTACGAGATGGCCACGGGTGAGCAGGCTTTTCCGGGCAAGACACCAGTCTTGGTTTTGGATTCCATCCTCAACCGCGATCCCGTGCCGCTATCGACACTCAATCCCGCCTTGCCGGAGAAACTCGTAAGAATCATCAATAAGGCCCTACAAAAGAATCGCGAAGCTCGCTACCAGGACGCCTCTGCGATGTTGGCAGACTTCCGCGAGCTCGAGCGACAGCCCTCCGGACCCTCCATTGCGAATGTCGAGCGCGCCGTTCCGAGGCCGGTTTCGAGGCTGCCATGGCGCATCGCTGTCCCAGTGCTCGCCTTGGTCGTTCTTGCTCTGGCCGGCATCTATGCGCGAAAGGCAAAGATCCTTCCGTTTTCAAAAACGCCTGCCGTTCACAAGTCTCAAGACGTTGTGCGGCCATCCATCGCGGTCCTTGGTTTCGAAAACCTTACCGGCCGTCCAGAGCATGCATGGCTGTCGACCGCGTTTTCTGAGGTGTTGTCGTCTGAACTCGCCGCCGGAGGTCGTTTCCGTGTTGTATCGGGCGAAGATGTCGCTCGGGCTCGAAGGGATCTGGATCTCCGCGAGGCACGTGCATTCTCGACGCAAACGCTGGGGCGGCTCCGCAAGAACCTTAACGTCGACTATGTGGTTACCGGCTCTTACCTTCACGCGGGAGAAGATGCGAACGCTCAGCTTCGAGTTGATGCGCGTCTGCAAGATGCGCGAACAGGAGAGATGATTGCCTCCATCCCTGAAACCGGAACTGAATCAAAGCTTCTTACATTGCTCTCGCAGATCGGCAGCGACCTTCGCACTAAACTTGGGATCGGCGACATCGAAGGCACTGAAGTTACGAAAATCGCAGCCACCATTCCCCAGAATCCGATTGCGGCCCGACTCTATTCCGAAGGACTGTCAAAGTTGCGCCAGTGGGATCCGGGAGGCGCCCGCGACAATCTTGTGAAAGCGGCAGCAGTAGAGCCGAATCATCCGCTGATCCACGCTGCGCTGGCCGAGGCGTGGGGCCAATTGGGCTTTGATGAGAAATCCAAATCTGAGGCGCGGCAAGCGGGCTCACTCGCAAGTCAACTTCCGCAGAGTGAGCAGTTGTGGGTCGAAGGCAGATTTCACGAATCAAATCACGAGTGGGACAAGGCGACTGACACCTACCGAACTCTCGTTCGCATGTATCCAGACAATCTCGAATATGCGCTACGTCTCGCCGCCGTGCAAACGTCCGCAGGAACACCCAAAGATGCGCTTGAGACCGTTGCCAATATGCGGAACTTGCCCCTTCCAGCCAGCGGCGACCCACGCATCGATCTTGCCGCGGCATCCGCGCTCGAAAGCTCTGATGACTTCAAACAGGAAAAAGAGGTCGCTGCGCGCGCTGTGCAGCAAGCGCAGAGTCGTGGCGCACGTCTTCTCGCCGCACGGGCACAATATGCCCAGGCATGGGCTGCTTTGAATCTTGGAGAGATGGACGACGCTCTCAGGTTGACGAATGATGCTCTCGTTTCCTATTCCAAGGTCGGCGATAGGAATGGCGAGTCGAACATGCTGCGAAATCTCGGCACGATTCGATTGATGCAAGGTGACTTGCCGGCCGCTCTCGATCACTATCAAAAGTCGCTCAAAATGGCTCGTGAAGTTGGCAATCGGTACAGCGAGGGTGCTGCTATCAACCAGATTGCCAGCGTCCTCGAGCGGCAGGGTCGCCACCGCGAAGCTCTCGAGCGGTATCAAAAGACTCTTTCCATCATGCGCGAAATCGGCAACAAGCTCGCCGAATCCATCGCACTGAACAACATTGCCAACATTCTATGGGCGCAAGGGGATCTGGAACCCGCTCGATCCATGTATACACAGGCGCAGACAATCGCCAGGCAGCTCGGAGACAAAGGTGGCGACGCCGGTGCTGCCATCAATATTGCCCATATCTATTTTCAGCAAGGAGACCTCGCGAGCGCACTCAAGAATCTGCAGTATGCGACTCCGCTCGTCCGGGCGATGGGCGATCGCGCGCTCCTGTCCGAAGCCGTGAACAGTCTCGGCGAGGTCCGGCTCGCCCAGGCAAGCTTCACTGAAGCCCGCTCTCAATTTGAAGAAGCCATCTCAATACGAGAGGCGTTGGGCGATCAACTGGGGCTGAACGAGTCTCGCGCTTCGCTGGCCACGCTGCATATCGCGCAACGGAAGTCCGACATGGCCGAGAAACTGCTTGTCAAAGCTCGCGAGCAGTTCCACAAGGTCGACTCTCAGGACCAGGAAATCGCCACTGTCGGTGACCTGGCGCATGCGCTCGTCGATCAAGGCAAGACAGCAGAAGCGTTGAAGGCTATAGACTCGGTCAGAGCGATTGCGAAACGTACCACCAATCCCTACGTACGCTGCAATTTCCAGATCGAGGCCGCGCGCGTGGATGGGTTTGACGGGAAGGCAGCTGAAGCTCGGCTTGCACTGCAAAACGCCCTTGAGGTCGCCAAGGCCCATGGCTTCCTCCCGACTCAGCTCAAGGCAAAGCTCATTGCAGCTGAGCTCGAACGAAGGAAAGGTGATGCAGCCAAGGCGGATTCGGAGCTCGCCTCTCTCGAGACCGAGGCTCGTAGCCACGGTCTTTTGCTCGTTGCACAACAGGCAGCAGACCTCAGCCGGAGATAAGTTCCCTTAGAATCACGCTGACTTGTCAGGGATCGACCACGTGGTTGCGTGGAGCAGTCACAGGCACGCAGCTTACTACTCCATCGACCACTTTCTGAGAATGGCATCGTTCTTCGGGGGAGGTTCTCTCAGATTTCTGCGTTGCTCAGCTGCTTAGAATCCGAAACGAGAAGGCGTGTTTACAGGGGGGCTCACTGGGGACCTGGATCTCCAATCCCCGTCCGCTTCGATTCCATTTGAGATCGGATTTCGAGCCGAGCAACTCTATCTTCTTAATCTGATGAGGGTAGTTTGAGGAGTTCACAGCCAATGATTTGATGAGCAGCTTCCCATTAGGTGGCCACCCCAAAGCAATGGCATAGAGCGTCTCCCCCTTTGTGGTGAAACGTATGTCCGTGTGGTCGAACTTTATCCTCGAAAGTTGATACGAGGGGACATCTCGAACTTCTGTTGATGGACCCTCGCCATAGATCGTCCATGGCCGAGTGCCTTTGATGGCTTCGGAATTTACTTGCTGCCAGTCAGCGACTTCTGAGAGGAATGCGATTTCATCGCTGTCTGGTTCTCCATGCCCGGGCAGAGGAATGCTGAGCAGTAGATTACCGTTTTTGCTGACGATATCGACAAGGAACGGAACGATGAACGAAGCCTTCTTGTATCTATGATTCTCAAAAACCGAACGATCGTAATGCCAGCCTCCGATACACGCCTCTGTCTGCCACGGCTCCTTTTGTAGTTCGTCAGCAAGAGACATCTCGAAGTCCCGCGTGAGAGTACCCCATACCGGCTCTGGAACCACCTTGAGATTAAGCACTCCCTCCAGATGGCCGCCGTGTGCCTGCATGTTCTTGTTGTAGTAGTAAGCCATGATTGAGGAGCGAGATCAGGAATCCCTAACCATACCCCCAAATCCGGCGCGAATTTTCCCCCTTTATCGAAATCAAATTGCGCATTGTCATCAAAGCACAAAATGTCCGGATTATAGCGATCGATTACATCCTGCACGCGCAGCATGAACTGCTGCACAAACTCTGGGCAAGGGCTGCTCTTCTGGTGAGGCTTGCCATTGATCATCTGCGGATCCATGCCGTCCCACCACTTCCCTTTTCCATCAGTGATCGTCTCGATTCCGTCGTAAGGTACGCCAGCGAGTGGGCCAGTTCTATCGCTCTTGTACCGAACAGGAAGAAACTCATCCCACACTCGATGCGGAGTCCCATGGTAGCTCACTCCAAATCGCAATCCGTTCTCTCGAGCGACCTTCGCCCAACCGCCGACGATGTCGCGCTTCGGACCCACGTTCACGCAGTTCCATGGCTGATGCTTTGAGTGCCAGCAGTCGAAGTTGTCATGATGGGTGGCCAGGGAAACAAAGTACTCAGCACCCGCCTTCTTGTAGAGCTTCATCAGCGAATCGGGGTCCCACCGCTCCGCTTTCCATAGGTGACAAATATCCTTGTAGCCGAACTTCGAGGGGTGCCCGTATCGCTTGACGTGATACTCATACTGGGGCATGCCCTCGATATACATGTTCCGGGCATACCAATCACCTTGCTCGGGTACACATTGCGGACTCCAGTGCGCCCATATCCCGAATTTCGCATCCCGGAACCAGTCCGGAGATCGATAGGACTTCAGTGATTCCCAGAAAGGCAGGAAAGGTCCCTTGGGAACCTCACCCTCAAAAAGCTGCGACTGCTCCAATGCATTTGCCATCGCAGCTAGAGCGAGCGCCGAGAACCCGCCCGCGAAAAATGATCTTCGATTCATACTTGGATCTTCCCCTTTTTGACTAGTTAGGGCTCGCGTCCGTGTCCGTCTGCTCTGCCCCCGCCAAGGCACGGCTATTCCATTCCTTCACGAGACGCTTCGATTCGGTGAATGCCTCTTCAGCAGCCGCTTTGTTGCCGGCTTTCAGATACAGTCGACCTAGCTGATAGTGAGCGCTGCCGTTCTCGTCACCGGCAAGCCCCTGTTTGTACTCATCAATCGCACCGGCGACTCTTCGGGTTTCCGCGTAAACCTTCCCGAGCAGAACGTGTAGACGAGGCGCGAGGTCCCCCGCGAGATTCCGGCACTTCAACAAATACGGCTCGGCTTTTCCCAGCTCGTTTTGCTGGACAAGAATCTCTCCAGCCAGAAGATTCGCTTCAGGATCCTCCGCTGCCTCGGCCAGAAGAGACTGATCGATTTGAAAAGACTCATCCAGCTTCAGTTCGGTGAATAAGACGATCGCCAGACTAAGGCGGGCAGACCGGCTCTTCGGGTCGATTGCAGCTGCTTTTCTGTATTCCGCTTCGGCTTCACTCCAAAGTCGTCTCTGGCGCAAAACGTCGCCAATCAAAACATGCATGCGAGACGAGTCCGGATCAAGTTCTCCTGCGCGGCTCAGTGC
>Ga0105240_10005818_pt1 | contig 18293 bp, 14 predicted proteins | sample KBSC54metaG_FD_80426 | JGI IMG/M metagenome (GOLD analysis project Ga0105240, IMG submission 80426) | Corn rhizosphere microbial communities from Kellogg Biological Station, Michigan, USA - KBS C5-4 metaG | ecosystem: Host-associated > Plants > Roots > Rhizosphere > Soil | place: Michigan, USA...
CACCTCCTCGCCCGCCTTGGACAACCCGTCGACAGCCTTGACCTGTTCGTTCGTCGCCCGGGTCAACTCGCCGGCCAGCTTCGCGACCTGGCGCGTGGCGGCCTCGATCTGACTCATGGCCCGGGTCTGCTCGGCCAGGCCCTTCGCCATCTGCGCCGTGTCGCGCTTGCCGTTCTCCACGCCGGCGGCGATCTCGGAGGCACCGCGCGCCTGCTCGGCCAGGCCGGTCACGGTCCGCTGCGTCGCCGCCGTCACGTCCCCGGTCAGCGCGGCCGCCGAGCCCAGCAGGCGGGCCTGCTCGGTCATCGCGGCGCTGGTCTGCTGCGCCATCGCGCGCATGCGCACGGCCGCCGTCGCCAGCTGTCCGGCGCTGCCGGCCTGTTCGTCGGTGGCGCGGGCGACCTTCTGCACGCTGGCCGTCAGCTGGGTGGTCACCTTGACCCCCTCGCGCAGCGCGCGCGCCTGTTCGTTGGTGGCGTCCTTCGTGTGCTTGCTCATCCGTTTCATCTCGGACGCCGCCTGGCTCATCGCCTGGCTGGCGGTCACTTGCTCGGCCGTGGCGCGGGCGATCAGCTTGCTCTCGTCGGCCACACGGCTGATGCTCTGGGTCAGGGACTGCACCGCCTGGGCCTGGTCGGCGCTGGCGCGCTCGATGTCGCCCATGCCCTTCCCCACGGTCTCGATGCCCTGCAAGATCGAACCGAGCGCGCGTTCGGCGTCGCCCACCAGCCGGGCCCCCTCGTCGGCCACCTTCAGGCCGTCGGCAGACGCGGTCACGGCCTCGCGCGCCGTGCCCTGCAGGCCGCGCACGATCTTGGCGATGTCGGCGCTGGCCGCGGCGGCCCGATCCGACAGCGCCCGGATCTCCTCGGCCACCACCGCGAAGCCGCGGCCGTGCTCGCCGGCGCGCGCCGCCTCGATGCTGGCGTTCAGCGATAGCAGGTTCGTGCGGTCCGTGATCAAATTGATCGTCTGCACGATGTCGCCGATCTCCTCCGAGCGCTTGCCCATCTCGCGGATGACGGTGGACGACTCCTGCATCGCCTGGCGGATCCCGGTCAGCCCCGCGATCGACCGGTTCACCACCGCGCCGCCCTCGCGGGTGGTGCGCGTCACCTCGTCCGCGGTGCGGCGCGCGGAGGAGACGATCTCGACGATGCGGCGGGCCGCGTTCTCGGCCTGGCCCGACGCGGTGGCGCTGCCCGCGGACAGGTTGCTGATCTGCTCGGCCGAGCGCGCCACCTGATGGGTCGTCCGGGCCAGCTGCTCGATGCTGGCCGCGTTGGCGTCGTTCACGGCCGCGTTCTTCTCGGCGGTGGCGGCCACCTCCTCGACGGAGGCGCCCAGCTCGGTCAGCATGGACGAGGACTCGGCGGCGCTCCGCTCCAGCTCCTTCACCTGCTCCGAGACGGCGCGGGCCGAGCGCGCCATCTGCTCGGCGGTGGCGGCGGTCTCTTCCACGGCGGCGGCCATGTCCGTCCCGTCCTTCGCCACCCGCTCGACCGATGCGCCCACCGTGGTGACGGCCGACGTCACGGCGTTGATCTTCTCGTTCATGCCCTCGGCGTCGGACGCCAGGCGGGCCACCCCCTTGGCCATGCCGGTGATGGTGGCGGCGATCTGATCCATGGCGGTGGCGCTGTTCTGGCCCCGCTCGGAGACGTCCTTCACGCTCAGCGCGGTCTCGGTCGCGGCCGCCAGCAGCTCCTCGCCCGCTGCCGCCAGATCCTCGGCGTTCACGCCCACGCCTTTGATCGAGCGTGCCGCCTCCTCGATCATCGCCGCCATGTTCTCGGCCGAGACGGCCAGCGTCTCGCCGTCCTTCTTGACGCTGGCCACGGACGAGGCGACCTCGCGCAGGCCGGCGCTGGTCCCCTCGTGACCCTGCTGAATGTCCCGCGTCGTCTCCGACACGTGCACCTGCGAGCGGGCCAGCTGCTGCACGGCCGTGGCCGTCTCCTCGATGCGGGCCGCCATCGTCTCGATCGAGGAGCGGATCTGCTCGCCGGCGGCGGCCTGCTCGTTGCCCATGTGCGCGATGCGGTTCGCCGCCTCTTCGATGGACGCCGCCTGCGCCGCGCTGTCGCGCAACATGCCCTGCGTATCCCCGGCTTGCGCCAGCGCCTGCTCCAGGCTGACGCCCCGATTGCCGTTCGCGCCGGTCGATTTCCTACTCGTCGCCATCGTCGTGCTCCTCGCCAATTACCTTGATGAAGTCGATCAGCATCAGCAGGCGGTTGCCCACCTGCGCCACGGCCTTGACCAGGCCGTCGGTCTGCTGAACCAGGACCGCCGGGGGCGGATGAAAGTCGTCCGCGGGTATCTTCAGCACCTCGCGCGCGCTGTCGACCAGCAGGCCCACCACGCGCTCGGAGGCCTTCATGACGACCACGCGCGAGTCCAGGGTCGGGGGGATGGGCGGCAGACCGAACACCACCCGCAGATCGACGACCGGCACCACGCGCCCGCGGATCTGCACCAGCCCTGCCACCTGCGCCGCCGCGCCGGGCACCTTGGTGGCGCCCGCGAACGACTCCATCTGCAGCACGTCCGACGCCGGCAGGACGTACTCGGTGTCGTTCACCTTGCACAGGACGTGTAACTCGCTCACGCGCGCGCCCTCTCTCTGCCCGGCGCGGGCCCGGCGCTCAGCTTCCCGCCCAGCGCCACCAGATCCAGCACCAGCGTGGGCTTGCCGTCGCCCAGATCGGTCGTGCCCGAGATGCCCTCCACGCGGACCAGCCGGTCTTCCAGCGGCCTCACCACCACCTCTTGCTGGCCCAGCATGCGGTCGACGGCGAACGCGTACGGCTCGCCGTTGCGGCGCACGATGATCACCTTGCGGCCGGCCACGCCCTCCACGGCCAGGCCGAAGATCTCGTCCAGGCGCAGCAGCGGCACCGCCTCGCCCCGGCGCTCGATCATGTCGGTCCCGCGCGCGACCTGGCGCCGGTCCGGCGTGTCGCGCGCCACCCGGCGGCGATCGGGGCCGCGCACCGTCCGCGTCGGGTCCAGCTCCTGGATCTCCTCGACCATGGCCACCGGCACCACGAAGGTCTCTCCGCCCGACACGAACGAGAACGCGTCGACGATGGTGATGCTCAGGGGGACCCGCAGCACGAACGTCGTGCCCTGGCCGCGGATGGTGGTCATGGCCAGCGCGCCGCGCAACTCGTCGACGGCGATTCGCTTCACGACGTCCATGCCGACGCCCCGGCCGCTGGTGGTGGTGTTCTCGGTCTTCGTGGACAGGCCGGGGCGCGTCAGCAGCTCCAGCAGGCCGTCGTCCGTCGCCGGAACGGGCACGCCCGCCCGGCGCGCCACCGCCACCGCGTCGATGCCGCGCCCGTCGTCCGAGATGGTCAGCTCCAGCTGGTTGTCCGAGCGCTCGACCGCCACCACCGTGATCAGGCCCGTCTCGGGCTTGCCGGCCGCGCGGCGCTCGGCCGGCGACTCCAGGGCGTGGTCGGCCGCGTTCCTGATCAGGTGCACGACCGCCGGGAAGATCCGCTCGGCCACCGCCTTGTCCAGCTCCGTCTTGCCGGTCCGCAGTTCCAGGCGGGCCGGCTTGCCCGTGGCGCGGCTCAACCCGCGCAGCAGCAGGGGCACCCGTTCCAGCACCTCGGCCACGGGTACCATGCGGGCGCGCATGATCGACGACCGCAGATCGCGCAGCTGCCGGCCGTTGTCGGCGACCACCAGCGCCAGCGCCCGGGTGTCGGTGCCGCTGGCGCGCAGCGCGGCCAGCGCCCGGGTGAGGCGAAATTGCGTGACCACCAGCGCCGACAGCTTCTCCAGCGCGTCGTCCAGCCGCGCCACCTCGACGCGCACGACGCCTTGCTGCCGCGGGTTGGTGTCGTCCTCGCTCTCGTCGCCCTCGTCCAGTGAGGGGGCCGCCCCCGACTGCAGCGCGATCGGCCGCAGCGTCGCCGGATCGCTGGACGACGCCTCGGCCACCACCTCGTCGGTGGCGTCGGTCAGGACGATCAGCGCGAAGGCCAGCCCGCCGGGCGCGCTCTCCGTGCTGGGGATGGATTGCGGGACCACCTTGACGATCTCGGCGACGGTCGCCATCCGCTCGCGCACCGAGGTGATGTTGACGCCGGCGCTGGCGCGCTCGGGCGCGGGAACGAAGGTGGCCACCACACCCCGGCGCCCGGCCGACAGCCCCTGCATCAGCTGTTCGCGCTCGGCGTTGCCCAGACGGGCCCACAGCTCGTCGGGCAGGGTGGTGCCGGCCGAGGCCTCGGGCCGGCCGCCCCCTGACTGGCGCAGGGCGTTCAGCGCCTCGATCAGGGTCGCCGGCGCCGCGGCCACCGGTTTCCGCTTCGCCAGCGCCGTGACGCGCTGGCTGATGGCGCGGGTCCCTCGCAACAACAGCTCGACGGAGCCGGCGGGCAGCTGCCCGGCGGCGCGGTCCGCCTCGCGAAGCACGGTCTCCATGGCGTGGGCCACGTCGACGATGGGCTCGATGCCCACCATGGCCGCCAGGCCCTTGATCGTGTGCAGCGACCGGAACAGCTCGCGCACCTGGCGCGGCGTGGGCTGGCCCTTCGCCGCGCTCTGGTCCAGCGACAGCAGGTTGGCGTTGGCCAGGGTCAGGTGTTCTTCGGCCTCGGCGATGAAGCCGGTGATGAACTCCGCGGCCTCGAACCCGTCGCTCACGCGGCGGTCCCCGAGGCACCTTCCAGCAGCTCTCGCACTTCGGCGAGCAGGGCCTCGGGCTGGAACGGTTTGGTCATGAAGCGAGAGGCGCCGGCCGCCAGCGCGCGCGCGCGCGACGTCTCGTCGCCGCGGGTCGTCACGACCAGGATGGGCAGGGTGCGCAGCTTGTCCTGGCCGCGGATGAACTCGATGACCTCGTAGCCGCCGATGTCCGGCATGTTCAGATCCAGGACCACCACGTCGAACGGCTTCAGGGAAAGCCGCTCCAGCGCCTCCAGGCCGCTGGCGGCCTGGGTGAACGCGATGCCCGGTTGCGCGCGCAGACACGCGATCACCATCTCGCGCATGACCTTGCTGTCGTCGACGATGAGGGCTTCAGACACGCGGCAATCTTTTAGCTGATCCGGGCGCCGGTGGGCATAGCGACCCGCAACTTGTCGGGATCAGGTCGGTCCGGCCACAGAGTCTTGGAAAGTTAAGTCTCGGTCGCGCGCTTATCAAGGCAAGGGCCCCCAGTGCGGAAAGTCGCCCCTGGAAAATAGCCCCCTTTGACTTTGACAGTGACGTCACCGCCTCGTAGCCTGGCCAAGAAATGGGGAGTGAACCGGGAGCGCTCGTCTGGGTTGTCGACGACAGCCCTCTCGACGCGGAACGGGCCCGACGTGTTCTGGAGGGCCGGTACACCGTCCGGGTTTTCCTCGATGGCTCGGCGATGCTGGAGCAGCTCGCCTCGCACCGGGCACCCGCCGTCCTGGTGCTCGACTGGGTGATGCCGGGTGTCTCCGGCATCGAGGTGTGTCGCTTCCTGCGCGGGGGTGGCTCCGCGCAGGCGCAGATCGCCATCTTGCTGCTGACCATGCAGACCGAGACGCAGCAGATCGTCGAGGGGCTGGCGGCCGGCGCGAACGACTACCTGGTCAAGCCGTACTCGGATCCGGAGCTGCTGGCCCGCGTGGATGCCCTGGTCCGCTCGAAGAACCTGCTGGATCGCGCGCAGGCGGCCGAGGCCAGCGTGCTGCAGCTGCTGGAGAACGCCCCGGACCCGCTGCTGGGCGTCGACGAGCGGTACGTCGTCACGTACGTCAACCGCGAGGCCCAGCGCGCCTTCGGGAGGGACGATGCGGCGCTGCGGGGACAGTCCCTGGCCACGCTGTTGCCGGAGCTGCCCATCCAGCACATCAGCGACGCTCGTCGCACCGCCCGACCCTTGCCGGACATCGAGGTCGGCGATCAGATCTACTCGCCGACGATCCGTTCGTTGCCCAGCGAGGCCCACGCAGGCCTGACGATCGCGCTGCGCAACGTGACGGCGCGCCGCCAGAAGGAGTCGCGGCGCCTCGACTTCTACTCGATCATCGCGCACGACCTGCGTTCGCCGCTGGCGGCGATGCTGATGCGCACCGAGATGATGTTGCGGGGGCGACGCGGCGTGCTGTCGGCCGAGGTCATCGCCGATCTGCGCAAGATGGACAGCCACATGCGCAACCTGGTGGCCCTGATCAATGACTTCCTGGACTTCGCGCGGATGGACGAGGCGGCCCACAAGATCGAGCGGGCGCGCGTGGACCTGGGTGAGCTGATCCGCGAGATCGTCGACGACTTCAAGCCGCTGGTGGAGAGCACGCAGCAGCGCCTCCTGATCGACCTGCAGTCGGACGGCGTGGTCGTCTCGGGCGATCGACCGCGCTTGCAGCAGGTGCTGACCAACCTGCTGGCCAACGCCATCAAGTTCACGGCCTCCGCCGGCAACATCGGCGTGCGCGCGCGCGTGGTCGAGGGGTGGTGCGAGGTGGTCGTGGAGGACGACGGGCCGGGCATCGCCTCGGACGTGCTGCCCACCTTGTTTCAGCGCTACACGCGCGCGCCCAATGCCCACTCCGATACGCGCGGCACGGGCCTGGGATTGCTGATCGTGCGCGAGATCGTGGAGGCGCATGGCGGCACCGTGGGGGTCGAGAGCCAGCTGGGCCAGGGGAGCCGGTTCTGGTTCCGGGTGCCGGCCGCCGCCCCGACCGAGGCGCTGCCCGAGACGCCGACGCCGGTGCCCGAGCAGGCCACCGCCGGGTAACTGACGTCCCCGGTCCGAAACGACAGCCCGCCCGATCACGGTGAGCGGCGGCGCGGGATGCCCATGCACCGCACCCCGACGCTGGCACGTGCCCTGCAATTTTCTCGGGCCGCGGCGGTTGTCCGGCGGTCTCTCGCGCGGGGAGGCGCCGCCTCGAAGGGAGCCAGACCCATGTGCACGCGTACGACAGGCCGAACCATGCTCGCATTGGGCGCCTTGGCGCTCGGGGGATTCACCGCGTGCTCGCACGAGGTCAAACCCGACGGCATGAGCGCGGCGGCGCACGAACAGCAAGCCGCCGTGGAGAGCGAGCAGGCGCGGGCCGAGGTGGCGCGCGCCACGACGCGCGACGCGCCGCCGCTTCCCAGTCCGACGGCGATGCCGGCCAACAACCCCGAGGGCTACTACTATCCCGTCGACACGTACAACCCCGCGGCCGAGCACCTGGCGCGGGCGCGCGAGCTGGAAGAGCACGCCCACCAGCACCGGGCAGCGGCCGCCAAGCTGGAGACCTTCGTTCAGGACGAGTGTCGCGGCTTTCCGCCCGAGACGCGTGCGGCCTGCCCGATGCTGGGGCCGGTGGCACAGATTCGCGACATTCCCCAGGGTGTGCGTGTGGCCTTCACGGCCAAGACGCGCGTCGACGCCGTGGCCGCGCACATGCGCTGTCACCTCGCGTATGCGCAGGCCTACGGCTACGACACCGTCGCTGATTGTCCCCTTTACGTGAAGGGGCTGCAGGTGCGTGTCTCGGACGACGGCAAGGCGATCGAGTTGACCAGCCACGAGCCGCGTACCGTCGACGTGATCCGCGCTCGCACGCGCGAGGAGGCGACGCTGGTCCGCCAGTAGTGCGCCGCGACCTCGGCCTGGGGAATGACGCCCCGTCGTCGCACCCGAGACCTCACCGAGCCCGCCGTTCCTCCCAGTCGTCTGGAGGGAACAGCGGGCTCGAGTCATTCACGGTGGGCGGCGGCGTTCGCAACGCTGGTGGTCCAGGCGCCGTAACGCGGGCCCGAACGGCGTCGCTGCACGTTCACCTGTCGACGCGTGGGGCTCCCGCAAAGACGGCGCAATCGCGGCTGGCACGGGCGCTGCACACCGGGTCGAGCAAAGGAGCCCCGACATGACTTCAAATAACAAGACCCAGAATCCGAGCTCGACCAAGCGTGTTGTCCTCTCTGTCCTCGCGGCCACGTTCGTGTGCGGCCTGTCCGTACCGGCGTTCGCCCACTCCGGCGACGAAGGGCAGGCGAGCGGCCTGCGTCTGACGACGCCGCGGATGCACGTCGCGGCCGACACCGGCGTCGCGCCGATGGTCCCGCCGCTGCGCCTGGCAGAGGTCGAGGTGGTGAATTCGAACCCCGCGCCGGCAGCGCCCGCCGCCGCCCCCGTGGCGGCCGCCCCTGTCGCCGCCGCGCCGGTGGTCGCCGAGCCGGTGGCGCCCCGACACGAGGTGGTGCACCACCACGAGGGCAGCTACATGGGCACCATCGCGCTGAACGCGCTGTTCGGCGCCCTCGCGGGCGGTCTGGTGGGCGGCGCGATCTACTACCTGAGTGACAACCAGACGCATGCGCAGCGGATCGCCTACTGGACGGCCGGCGGCGTGCTGGTGGGCGCCGGTGTCGGCGTCGTGCAGATCATGGCCGACAGCCGCACCGAATCGGTGGCGATGTCGAAGCTGCCCCACGACCCGGCCCCGACCTATCGCCTGGCGCTGCTGACCACGCGTTTCTAGATCCGAGACCCCGCGCGAGCGGCACACCGCCGCTCGCGCGGGGACACATGAAGAACGGAAAGGAAGACCGTCATGAGCCAGCCCACGGAGTCCCTGGATGAAGGACGGATCACCTTCGATCCGCCGACGAACGAAGTGCCCTCTATCGATCCGGTCTGTGGGCGGAAGGTGAACGCGGCCTCGACGTTCACGCCCAAGCTGGAGAGCGAAGGGAAGGAGTACGCCTTCTGCTCGATGGCCTGCCGGGCCCGGTTCAAGGCACAGCCGGAGGCATACAATTCCGAGCACCACGCCTGACCGGCGCGTATTGTTCCGGTCGTGACCAATCAGGGACAGGGCGCGGGGCTGACGGTTACCATCACGGTGCCCGCATGGGTCGAGGAGCTCGCCCCGGCGGGCACTTTGATCGAGAGCGAAGACCAGCGGATGGATCTGGTCATTCGCCTGGCGGCGCGCAACGTCGCCGAGGGGGGCGGGCCCTTCGCGGCCGCCGTGTTCGAGGGGACTCGCCTGGTGGCGGCGGGCGTGAACCGCGTCCTGGAGAGCGGCCTGTCGGTCGCGCACGGGGAGATCGTTGCCTTGCTGCGGGCCCAGAACCTGGCGCACGAGCTGGAGCGGGCGGCCGCCACGCCGCCGATCACGGGACCGCTGACCCTGGTAACCACCACCGAGCCATGTTGCCAGTGCTTCGGCGCCATCGTCTGGTCAGGTGTCGAGCGTCTGGTGTGCGGCGCGACGACGTCCGACGCGGAGTCGATCGGCTTCGACGAGGGCCCCAAGCCCGAGTTCTGGCCGGACGTGCTGGAGGAGCGGGGGATCGCCGTGGAGCTCAACGTCCGCCGTAACGAAGCGCGCGCCGTGCTGGAGGACTACAAGCGGCGCGGCGGACCGATCTACGGGCTGCGGCACCCCAGCATCGCCTGACGCCCCGCCAGCGGGGCCAGGCGGAGGACCCGGCCGGACGGGCGAGGGGGCCGCCGGTGAGAAGGCTGCCGGTGGCGTGGCCTCCTCCCCCCGAAGTTGGCCACGCCACCGGTACGGTGGGGGAATTCCCGTCCGGCGTGCCGTCTGATCACGAAATCGCTCCGCGCGATCACGATTCTGGTCCCGCTGCGCGCGCGATTCAGGGTTGACGATGCCTCCGCGCGAAGACGTGGCCCGACCTGGGGCGCCCCCGCTACTGCCTGAGGAATGGGCTCATTCACGGCAGCTCGCCCCATCGTTCGCCAGCGCCCCCAGGGCAGGCGCACCCAGCTGACCCGGTGCGCCGTGCTCGTGATGGCGCTCGCGGGCCTGGCCGGCGTCTGTTCCTGCGGCTCGACCGCGCCGGGGGACGGCCTGGCGGGCAGCGGGGGGACCCCGCCCGCGGGTTCGGGGGGCGTCCTCGGCAGCGGTGGTCGCGGAGCGACCGACGGGGCCGGCACCGGGGGCACCTCCACGGGCGGCGCCCCCGCGACCGGCGGAATCCCAGGGGCGCCGGGCAGCGGCGGTGATCCGGGCGCCTCCGGCGGCGCCGCCAGCGGGGGCGCCAGCGCCACGGGGGGCGCGGGCGGCGCCAGCGCGGGCAACAGCGGGCGCGGCTCGGGAGGCCGGGCGGTCACGGGCGGCGCGGGCGGCACCCGCAGCGGCGGCACCGATGGCAGCGCCGGCGGCGGCGGGATGTCCAGCGGGGGCAGGTCCGGCAGCGGTGGCGCCGGCAGCGGCGGCGCGTCCGCCGGAAGCGGGGGAATGTCGGGAACGCTGCCGCCCGGGGTCACGGCGCTGTTTCCGGGACCGGGGGCGACTTCGGTCTGTCCCGACCCTCCGCTGCGGATCACCTTCGCCGGGGCGCCATCGCTGGGCTCGAGCGGAAAGATCCAGGTGTTCAGCGCCGCCGGCAGCGCGGTCGCCTCGGTCGACATGGGCGCGTCCACGGTGACGGACACCATCGGCGGAACGGCGTTCGTGCTGCTGCGGCCGGTCTACGTCGACGGCAACGCGGTGGTGGTCTACCTGAAGACGAAGGCGCTGGCCTACGGCCAGACGTACTACGTGAACGTCGATTCGGGCGCGATCAAGCCGCCCGGCGGGGGAACGTTCTCCGTCTCCGGCTCGTCGGCGTGGCGGTTCACCACGGCCGCCGCGGCGCCCAGCGATCTGTCGGCGCTGACGGTGGCGCTGGACGGTGCGGGGCCCTTCTGCACCGTGCAAGGCGCGACGGACGCGCTGCCCGCCAACAACACCGCCGCCACGCGCATCACCATCAACGCCGGGACGTATCACGAGATCATGCACGTCTCGAAGAAGAGCAACATCACGCTGCACGGCCAGGATCGCGCGCAGACGATGCTGGTGGGCACGAACAACAACACCCAGCAGGGCAGCAACGCGGGCACCAGCAACCGCTCGCTGCTGGGGTTCGACGGCACCAACGGGCTGGTCATCGAGAACCTGACCATCAAGAACCTGACCCCGCAGGACGGCAGTCAGGCCGAGGCGCTGCGCCTGCAAAGCTGCGACAAGTGCGTGGTGCGGGACGCCGACATCTGGAGCCTGCAGGACACGTTGCTGTGGAGCGGCCGCATCTACGCCGAGAACTGCCTGATCGTCGGCAACGTGGACTACGTCTGGGGCACGGGCGCCGCCTACTTCAACAAGTGCGAGCTGCGCACGGTGGGCCGCACGGGCGTCATCGTGCAGTCCCGCAACGCCGCCGGCGCCTACGGCTATGTGTTCGTCGACAGCAAGCTGACGGTGGACGCCGCCTCGAAGAACAACATCCTGGCGCGCATCGACGTCAGCGTGTACCCGGGAAGCCACGTCGCGTACATCAATTGCCAGATGACGGGCATCGCCAGCGCGGGGTGGACCGTCACCGGCGGCTCGGCGACTTCGTCGCTGCGCTTCTGGGAATACAAGAGCACCGACGCCTCCGGCAATCCGCTGAGCGTCAGCGGGCGGTCGAACGGGACCCAGATCAGTGACAGCCAGGCGACCATGATGCGCGATCCCACGGTCGTTCTCTCGGGCTGGTCTCCTTGAGGCTGGTCGCGCGGCGCCGATTGACGGAGAATCAGCCCATGCATTCGCTGACGGGCCGCGCCCGCGCCGCCGGGACCTGGATGTTTTGTCTCGCGCTGGCGGCGTGCGGGGCCGGCGCCGCGACGCCGGGCAGCGGCGGCTCTTCCAGCGGGGGAGCGTCGAGCGGCGGCGCGCCGGGCTCGGGTGGCACGACGGGCGACGGCTCGGGCGGCCGATCCGCGAGCGGCGGGACGGGCGCGGGTGGTGTGGTCGGCAGCGGCGGTGGCATCGGCAGCGGAGGAACGGGCGGCGGGGCGAGCGGTGGCGCGGCGACGGGCGGCGCGGCGACCGGGGGGAAAGTGGGCAGCGGCGGCGCTTCATCCCCAGGCGCGGGGGGCAGCGCGGGCGCCGTCGGGACGGGCGGCGCGGGACACGGTGGTATTTCCGCGACGGGGGGCAGCGCGGCGGGCGGCCGCACCGCGACGGGCGGCAGTGTTGGCAGTGGGGGCGGTTCGTGCACCGTGGCGGCCGGGTCGACGATCGGCACCATCACCGATCCGGTCGGCAAGACGGACATCTCGCCACCCGATCCGCCCGGGATCGCGTTCAAGGACACCGACGGCAAGCCGGTGAACGCGCACGGCGGCGGCATCATCCAGGTGTGCGACACCTTCTATCTGCACGGCGAATACTTCCCGAGCACGTCGACCGACAACAACTTCAACGGCTTCTCGATGTACTCGTCGAAGGATCTGGCCACCTGGAAGAACGAAGGGATCATCCTGCCCCAGCAGCCGAGCGGCGAGCTGGGACCGAACCGCAAGGGCGAGCGGCCGCACATCATCAAGTGCCCGTCGAGCGGTGAGTTCGTGCTGTATGCGCACGCCGCCGACACCACGTACCAGGCGGACAAGGAGGTCGTCTACGCGACCTCGCCGACGGTGAACGGGCAGTACAGCTACAAGGGGCCGCTGAAGAACGCGAACGGCGACATCGCCGCCCACAGCGACATGAGCGCGCTGATCGACGGCAACAACGCCTACGTGGTCACCGAGAGCGGGTGGGTCTACACGCTGGCCAGCGACTGCCACAGCTGGACGTCGTCGAAGTCCTACAGCGCCGTGAACGGCACGACGGGCGGCATCGAGGCGCCGACCGTGTTCAAGGCCGGCAGCACGTTCTACTGGATCGGCTCGGACAAGACCGGCTGGCGGGCGAACGACGACTTCTACTCCACCGCGCCAGCCATGACGGGCCCCTGGACCTATCAGGGGTACCTGGCGCCCGAGGGCAAGAAGACCTGGATGACCCAGAGCACGTGGGTCATCCCCGTCACCGGCAGCAAAGGCACGGTCTACGTCTACTGGGGCGATCACTGGTACGGGACCCAGGACACCACCGCGCCGGGCAAGCACAACGACATGGCTACCTACGTGTTCCAGCCGCTGGTCTTCACGGGCACGAACATCGGCCTGCCCACGTATCAGGTGTCATGGAAGCTGGACGTCGGCGCCGGCACCTGGTCCAACTGAACGGAACGCAGAAGGGAGAGACGCGCCGGTGAACAAAGGCACGATCGAGACGCGGTTCGTGGTGGCGCTGCTGATCGCCGGCGCGGGCCTGCTGGCCCCGGGGGTGGCGCGGGCGGCCACGTATTACGTCGCGCCCGCGGGCGACGACGGGAACGCGGGCACGATGGACGCCCCGTTCGCCACCTGGGGGCGCGCCCAGACCGCCGCGGCGGCCGGCGACACCGTCTACTTCCGGGGCGGCACGTACAAGTACACCACCGCCACCTCGACCTGCGGCGGCAGCACCACCGCCACCATCAACGCCGTCGTGCTGAGCAAGAGCGGCACGTCCGGCAAGCCCATCAACTACTGGGCCTACCCGGGCGAGACGCCCGTGTTCGACTTCTCGGGGCTGACCGACACCAGCAAGTACAACTGCCGCCAGACCGGCGTCCGCGTGGAGGCCGACTGGCTGTACCTGAAGGGCCTCGAGCTGAAGGGCGTGCTGCAGCTGAACATGGACAACCACGAGTCGTGGTGTCTGCACGTGAACGGCGGCAGCAACAACAAGTTCGAGCAGCTGAACGCGCACCACAACATGGGCCCGGGCTTCTTCGTCCAGCGGGGGGGCAACAACACCTTCCTGAACTGCGACTCGCACGAGAACGAGGACACCATGACCTCGAACGGCGACGGGCAGAGCGCGGACGGCTTCGGCTGCCACCCCAACCGCGCCGGCGACACCGGCAACCTGTTCCACGGCTGCCGCGCCTGGTGGAACACCGACGATGGCTGGGATTTCATCAACGCCTCCGAGGCGTGCACGGTCGAGTACTCGTGGGCGTGGTACTCCGGCTACAAGCCGGACACGATCAGCAACGGCAACCCGGTGGCCCTGTCCGCCGGCAACGGCAACGGCATCAAGGCGGGCGGCTACGGCGACCCGCAGATGAACGTGCCCGCCACCCCGCCGCAGCACCGCGTGCAGTTCAACGTCGTCTTCTACAACAAGGCGAACGGCGTCTACGCGAACCACGGCATCGTGTCGCCCTACATCTACAACAACACGTCGTTCAACAACGGCACGGACTTCGACATGCTGGGCCTCGACGGAACGACGGTGACGTCGGTGGGGATCCTGCGCAACAACCTGGCCTACTCCAGCAACGGCCATGCGCTGACGGCGGACATGGGCAACGGCGGCCCCATCGACGACAAGTTCAACTCCTGGGACGCCAGCCTGAACGTGAAGGTGACCGACGCCGACTTCCAGAGCGTGGCGTTCAAGGGCGCGGCGTCGTGCCCGCCCGACGACATGACCTGCTTCGCCGGCATGGCCAGCGCCAGGCAAGCGGACGGCAGCTTGCCGGTCGTGCCGTTCCTGCGCCTCGCCAGCAGCAGCGGCCTGATCGACAAGGGCACGGACGTCGGACTGCCCTACGCGGGCAAGGCGCCGGACCTGGGCGCCTTCGAATCGGGGCTGGCGGCGACCGGCAGCGGCGGTGCGGTGGGCGGCACGGGTGGCGTGGCGGGCGGCGGTGGTGGTGGCACCGCGTCGGGGGGGGCCATGGGGACGGCCAGCGGTGGCGCCGGCGGCGGCGGCCGCGCCTCGGGCGGAACCACGGGCGCGGGCGGGCAGGCGGGGAAGGGGATGGGCGCTGGCAGCGGCGGGACGCCGGCGACCGGTGGCGCGTCGGTCTCGGGCTCGGGCGGGACTGGCTCGGGGGGGGCGGCGACGGGCGGCCGACCCGTCGTCGCGGGTAGCGGCGGGGCGGCGACGGGCGGGGCCGTGGCCGGTGGCAGCGGCGGCAGCGGGATGGTGACCGGTGCGGGCGGCTCGCTCGGGGGTGGCAGCGGCGGGGCACCGGGCGCCAGCGACGGGGGCGGTGGGGGATGCGCGTGCCAGGTGGGGCATGACGCTCGCGCGGACCTGTCGGCGTTCGGGTTGCTCGCCTTCGCTTTGCTGGCGCGCGTCCGCCGTCGCGCGCGCTGATCGATGGTGGCGGCTCGCACGGCGTTCGTCGTCTTCGCGGCGCTGGCGACCGTCACCGCGGTGGCCGCCGCTCCGGCCTGCCGGTCGAAGGTGTCGCCCGGACAGGTGGGGACGGACGCGTCGTCCCCTGCCAGCGTCGCGACGCTGCCGGCGCTCGCCCTGTCGCCACGGCAAGCGGCTGACGTCGCCCGCATCCAGCTGGAGCGGCCCGACGATGACGACCCGACCCGGCGGACGGCGATCGTCCTCGAGCGGCGAGGCGACGCCTGGTTCTTGACCGCTCCCCTGCGCGCCCGCGCCAGCGCCGACAAGGTCTCGGCGCTGCTGGCCAACCTGCAGGACCTTCACCTCTCCCGGCGCCTGGATCCGGGCACCGCGTTCTACGAGCGCTTCGACCTGACCGACGCGAAGGCGCTGCACGTCGTGGCCCGCACCGCCGCGGGCCAGCAGTTGGTGAATTTCCTGGCCGGCAAGAGCAGCGAGCAGGGGCAGCTGGTTCGCCTCCCCGGTGTTCCCGGCCTCTTTGCGCTGGCGAACGACGGTCCGCACGGCTACCAGGGTTTCCTGTACACGCGCGACCTGCGCAGCTGGCGCGATCCGGGGCTGCTTTCGTTCGACGAGGCCGACGTCGACGACGTCGAGATCGCGAATCCTCACGGGGCGTTCCGGTTCCGTCGCGACGTCGCCGCCGAACCCGGCCACGAAGGGGCAGGCTGGAGGGCCGTCTTCGCGCCGCGCCGGACCGACGGCAAGCTCGGCTCCCCTCGAGCGGCCTGGCCGCGGTTCGACGCCGGCCGCCTCGAGGAGATGCTGCACGCGTACCACGCGCTGGCCGCCGACGACTTTGGCCTCCTCGCGGATCGCGCGGACTCCGGTCTGGACGATGCCGAGCGCGCGGGAGGCGTGGTGCGCATTCATCTGAGCCACGCGCCGGCCCCGCTGGTCCTGCGGGTAGGCGCGCCCGCGCCCGCGCGCTCGCGGTTCGCCGTGGCCGGCAGCCGCTGGGCGGCCATCGGCGAGGCGGCGGTCGAGCAAGCGAATGACGACGCGCCGTACACCCTGTCACCGTGGACCGCGCGCTGGGCCGTCAGCGACGTACACGCTTTCGAGCGCCCGCGCTGACCTACCAGGCTCGCGCGACCGCCTGGCCGACCGGCATGCGCTGTCGCTCATCGGTGTTGTCCACGTCACAACGTCGTTCGGGCCGGGCGCAACGCAGGCTCGGGTGTACACCGGAGCAATCGGCCGTATTTGGTATCATAAATTACTAAATCTACAGGCTCAAAAAATGCAGTGAACCGGGGCGGAGACCCCCCATGAAATCTTCGCCTACATTCGCGCTGTTCTGCTCCGCCGCCCTCGCTCCGCTCTTCGGCCTCGCCTGCACCACGCAGGAGAGTACCCCGGTCACCGCCAGTGAGAGCGAGGCGCCCGCGGTCAACTCGGTCAACGGGCTGAACTCGATCAACGGGTTGAACTCGCTGAATGGGTTGAACTCGTTGAATGGCCTGAACTCGCTGAACGGCCTGAACTCGCTGAACGGCCTGAACTCGCTGAACGGCCTGAACTCGTTCAACGGGCTCATGGGAGGGCCGCCTCCGCCGCCCAACACCGATCCCGGCGCCGACCTGATGTCGACCGCCGCCGGGCGCACCACGTTCAGCTACATCGCGCGTTGCGCGCTGCCCGCCGGCCACACCATCACCAAGAAGGACAAGTCCGGCAACAGCTACAGCTTCCCGGGCCAGATCGGCCTGACCCCCCAGTGGGAGAACGGCGTCTGCGACCAGACCTGCCAGGAGTACATCACGGCGTGCGTCCTCGCCCACGTGAACACGTCGGGACAGCACATCGCCCTGTGGCTGGACGGCGACAACGCCGCGCTCGGCTGGGGGCGCAGCACCGACTATCCCTTCCAGGAGGGGTCGTTCTTCGGCAACATCTTCACCAGCCCCCCGCAGGCTTACTTCTGCGACGGCAAGGATCACGCGCTGGGCGTGGTGCCTGGTCGCCTGGGCGCCGACCAGCCCGGCAGCCCGTACTCGAACCCGCTGGGCAAGGACATGCTTTGCCAGTACCGCTGCACGCCCACGGGCGGCGCGGGCAATCAGGACGGCTTCACGAACTGCCCGGCCGTCAACCCGAAGACCGGCTTCGTGGGCAGTTTCCAGCACGTGATCACCGTGTATCGAAACTTCGACGCCGTCACCAAGTACAAGGTCTGCAACCGCACCAGCAACATGTGCCTCGACGTGTCGGGGAACAGCAAGGCGGCCGGGGCGACCATCGTCCAGAACGCCTATGCCTCGGGCGACACGGGCCAGCAGTGGATCGTCACCATGGTCACGCCCGGCGTCTACAAGCTGGTGAACGTGTCCAGCGGCCTGGCGCTGGACCTGACCGGGGGCAAGACCGTCGACGGCACCAAGCTGACCCAGACCGCGTTCAACAACACGCCCACCCAGAAGTGGGCGCTGAAATCGATGGCGGACGGCACGGGCTACTACCAGATCGCGCCGGCGGCGGCGACCGGCTCGGCAGCGACCGTGCCGAACAACGGCGCGGCCACCCCCGAGACGCCCATCCAGGTCTCGTACTACAACTACACGGACTGGCAGAAGTGGGCCATGTCCCTGGCGAACTGAGCGCCACGCGCGTTTCACAGGCGGGACCGGCGTAGGCTGGACGTAACCACGTCCGGCCTATCGCCGCGAAATCCGCGGCCCGGCGGCGCGACACGGGCGGCATGATTGTCGCTGCTCGGACGGGCCATGCACATCCTGCTGACCCTGCTCGTCGGTCTGTTCGTCGGCGCCGTCGCCAAGATGGTGACGCCCGGCCGCGACGCGGGCGGGTTCGTCGTCACGATGCTGCTGGGGATCGCCGGGGCCGCGCTGGCCGGCTTCATCGGCCGCAGCCTGGGCCTGTTCCACGCAGGTGAGGCGGGGCCGGGCGTACTGGCGTCGTTCATCGGCGCGGTCGTCGTCCTGGCGATCTTTCGTGTGCTCTCGCCCCGCAGGATGGCGCCTCGCTGAGGCCGCTCATCCCAACCTCTACGTGATGGAGATCGATATGCATAGGACCCGTTTGTGTTCGTGGCGTGGACTCGGATCGTTGTTCGGGCTGGCCTTGCTGGGCCTGGCGACGCCGGCAATGGCAGCTGACGCACCCCCGACGGCGGAGGTGCTGGGCAAGCTGCACGAGTCCAACCAGAAAGAGATCGCGATGGGCAAGATGGCCCAGAAGAGCGGCAAGTCCAAGGAAGTCACCAGCTACGGGAAGATGCTGGTGAAGGATCACTCGGCGGCCGACAAG